>Ga0315312_1000196_pt1 | contig 92296 bp, 139 predicted proteins | sample TDP7_MG_FD_203629 | JGI IMG/M metagenome (GOLD analysis project Ga0315312, IMG submission 203629) | Freshwater sediment microbial communities from Lake Towuti, South Sulawesi, Indonesia - TDP7 | ecosystem: Environmental > Aquatic > Freshwater > Lake > Sediment | place: Indonesia: South Sulawesi...
AGTGGCGGGCCCGGCGGTAAATGCACCTAATTTGGTGCTAGTCCTCTAACGCGACGCGAGCTCATCCAGATGCTCAACGAAGGAATTTGACAAAAAAAGGAGTTATGGTTGTGGGGTTAGATCCATGTTACGTCGTAGTAGAGGTTTCCTTGACCCTCGAAGTAGTAGGTTTCGCTGATTCTGTCGAATTCGTGGCCTAGCAATATTCCTATGGAGATTGTTGCGGTGTGTTCTTGCTCGGCGCCCAGTTCCCAAGTTAGCGTTAACACCACGTTGTAGGCTGGTTGGGTTCCCCAGTTTACGATGAAACCTTCTACCTGGTGCTCATCGATTCCAAGCCAGCTGTACGTGTAGGTGTCTATGAGGTAGCCTGAGATGTCCACTGCCACTGTTCCTGGATCGCCTTTCTCGCCTTGTGGCCCTTGAGGCCCAGTTTCGCCCTGAAGTCCTTGAGGTCCCTGTGGTCCAGTTTCGCCCTGAAGTCCTGTTAGACCTTGTGGTCCAGTGTTGCCTTGAGGACCCGGTGGACCTTGAGGGCCCACCTTAACCACCATGCTGGCGATGGCGTAAGACGCGACTACCGATGCCACCAGCACAGCAATGAGGCCAGCTGCGAAGGCCTGTTTTGAGGTTCCCAATTTGGGTTCAGACATGTCTTTCCCTCGGAAAATGTGGGGTTGGCAGGTTAATAAAGGTCCACGGTACCAGCGTATAGAAGATTCTTCTACTCTTAATGGTTCTCGGTTATTTTCTGTAGCTAAAGAAAAAAAGGGTCCGCTCGGAGGCTGGGGTCCACTCGAACTCACTCCACAGCTCCGTCCCTAGTCTGCATGAGAAAGTCCGATAGGACAGCTAGAAGTTAAGAATAGAAGATTGTTTACTGAAACTTTAATAGGTTATTAATACTCTGATAGCATGAAAAGGAGAGGAGAATGAAAACCAACACCTCAGTTCGATCCCTAAAGGTTTTTATAAATCGGTTATCTTACGATATACTGGGCGTTGAACGGATGGAAAATTTTATCTATTCTAATAGAAACATAATTGAGAAAATAGGATTGAAGATGAGGTGAATTGAAAGATGGAGAAACCCAAAAAAAGTATGACTGAAAAACACAATACTATTATTCTGTTATTTTACATCGGCTTGGCTGTAGTCTTATTTGCATTTAGCTATTCCGTAACCGAAGTATTTTCAAAGATTCTTTTTATAGCTAGCATTTTCTCGCTCTTTGCTTCTGTATACACAGGCGCAGTTAGATTCTTCACTAATCACGCGAGTTCATGGGCGGAAAACACAATAGTGAAACCGATAACAGAGTCTATCGAGAAGGGTCTTAGGGAAGGCTTTACTAGTTTAGGGCAAGATATGAAAGAAGGTTTTACTACCGCAGCTTTTAATGCCACTGTTACAGCTCACATATTAAGCACAGGCAAAAAAATAAGCAAGAAAACTATTGAGGAGTTTGTAAAAGCCCAGTTGTTAGTAGAGCAAGAAAGAGAAAAACTCCTGAAAGAATTGAAAGACAAAGAAAGGATCTTAACCCCGTAATCTCGGCTATAGTGGTAGTATTGCCCAGTTCATTTATTAAGCAATTTGGGGAAAACTTATAGAACATATTTCTATTTTTGAACCAGTTTCAAGATTTGCCGTTAAAGCAATTTAACATCCTCATCCTCGAAAAGGTAACTATGACTCCTCCTCCTTCTGTTGTGTGATTCTCTCGAAGGTCGCCTTAAGCCTGTTGTACCTGTCGTTGACTTGGTTGGCTTTGTTGTATGTGTTTGTAATGTGCGTATTCAAAGTAGCCCAAGACTCTTCTACGTCGCTGAACGCTTTGGAGAGTCTTCCAAGGTTCCTTTGAATCTCTTCAGCCCTCTCGGAGATCTCTAATGCCTGCAACCCAACCGAGAGCAGGTTCAGGTTTACGGCAAGTGTGGCTGGAGAAACCAGTAGTACCCCTTCTTTGGCTGCTTCTGCAACTAGGCCCATCTCGCATTCCGTTAAGTATTGGTATACTGCCTCTGAAGGGATGAATCCGAAGGCGAATGGCGTTGTGCCCTCCTCCGGCTTAACGTACTTCTCCTTGATCGTTTCGATGTGTGCCTTTACGTCGGAGCGGAAATTGGCGCTGAAACTTGCGCGTTCCCCCTCATCTTTTGCCTCAAGCATCCTCCGGTAATTGTCGAGTGGGAACTTCGAGTCAATGCACAACGTCTTTTCTTGAGTGGTGGTTACGTAGGCGTCGGGCACACCTATAGGGAGACTCTCTCTTATGTGCACGTATTGGGATGGGAGGATGTCTTTCAGAATTTGCTCGAGCTGGAACTCGCCGTATTCCGCTCGTCCACGCGTAACCTTGAAGAGGCTCTCCAAGCCTTGGGATGTACGCAAAATGTCATCGGCCCTAGTCTTTATGACGCCGATGTCCTCGTCCATTCCAAGTTCCCTCCACGTGGTCATTATTGCCCCCTTCATGGTTTCCGGGTCTACCACGACTTCGGCAGCCTTCCCAACCCTGCCATGTAAAAGCAAGACAGCCACTAAGCTGATGAGGACGAGAATGAGGATGAAAACAATGAGGGGATCCATTTCAGCTCGAAGCCTTACTGCTATTCTTTTTTGTGAGTCTCGCTGATACTAAACCCTTAAGTCCTGGTACTTTAACGGAAAAGCTGAAGTCGATGTTAGATAATTCATATTCGTCTCGAAAGTCGCTCTCCAAATTTCCCAGAATCTCTTTAATTTGCTCTCTAATCTTCTTTCCAAGTTTTTCCCCTAATCGCACACTAATCACTGCTCGATAATCGTCTCAACTCTTAGCCATATTAAGCATTATGAATTGACAAACCTTATTGTAAGTACATAGAAGGTTTCGCTTCGCTGAGGTTTATCTCTTGAGACCGGCCATGCTTGTTTACGTTGAAAGCGTTCATCGAGCGGTATCGTTCAAAAACTTGAACACAATGTTCAAAAGTGTTGCATTAAATGCCACGACATCTATAAGTTTAGGTGGAGTAAACGACAACTTTCATTGGAGGAGTTGTTTGGGTGACTTAGAGGATGTAAAGGAGCTGGTCAAGATGTTGAAGAGTAGGGGCTACTCTGACAAGGCCATCAAGGAGGTTTTAAAATGGTACTCGACTAGCCTCTTGGAAAAGGCACAGTTGAGCAGATGAAAAAGAGTGAGGGTTGTGAAGAAAGTTATGTTCATCGTAGCTCGGCTGATGGAGGACCCTCGGCTTACGAGGGCAAAACCAACCAAGATGTGAAGAGGTTCCATACGTGGCGCGAATAGGGAAGGTCAGTCTGAGATTGTGACTTTCATGATTTCCTTGACCCAAGGGATTGTCATCTTCTCAACCTCTTCGCGGATCTCCTTTTCAAGCTGCTCGTTTTTAACATCTTCGGCCTCCGGAACTAGCGTCGCCCTTATCACCAAGTACTTGACTTTCCTCTTTCTCACGTCAATCCCCTTTTGGCTGACTTTGGCGTCTATTTGTGTACCCAATAGATAACTTTTACGTATGCGGGTTCTGTTAACTCTTCGGGACTTTGCTAGGCTAGGCAAAGACTGTTAACCATCGGGACTTTTTGATCTGAAAGAACCTTTACGCACACTTTTTTACTAGAAGAAAAAAGGGGGTTTGATTCCACCTTTTCCAAAAGTGGAATTAACTATCGAATATTTTGCATTTAGGACGGTGTAAACCTTAAATACTAGTTACGCCAAAGTGTATGCCAAGGTGTGGAGGTTGGTGAGTCAAACGAAAACAAAGATCAACAAAGTCGGATCACGACACACCATTTACCTTCGAAAAGACCTAATAGATGATAGTTCATTTCCCTTCAAAGTTGGAGAACAACTTATCGTAAGGATTGACGGCGATAAGCTCGTCATAGGAAGGGAGAATAAATAGGTTTATGCGGATGTTTACTCCTATTGAGATATTTCGTGAAAAACTCGAAAAAGTCCCGATGGTTAACAGTCTTTGCCTAGCCTAGCAAAGTCCCGAAGAGTTAACAGAACCCGTATGCGAAATCTTGTCCGAGGGTGGGAAAGAATCTCCATCAGGCTGACCAAGAAGTAAACTTCATCATATGCCGCCGCGTAGCTTGTTCACATGATCTGCGAAGCTACGGTCACTCTTTATTTCACGCTTAACTCCGAGCCGTGAATGTAGGTTTTTGAGAATCATTTCTTCCACTACGAAGGCTCCTGAGCCTAGAAACTCGTCGAGGCCTTTGTGCAAATCTTCTAATCTTTTCGGGATCTCTTTTCGTTTCATCGATAGGTGGTTTTCAATATGGGCGTAGATGGTTCGGGTGGCTGTTTGCCCGAAAATCTCTTTAAGGGCTTCATCTACCGCCTCGAGAAGCATCGCGTCAAACTCGTTTTCCATACTATCCCCGGAGTGTTCCGTCTCATTTCGACTCGAAAGTGTCTTTCATTAGTTCCCACATCTTCTTTTGTTTTCTAAGAACAGTAGCATCATTGATTCCAAAAAGTTTTGCTGGTGTTCCACATTTAGGGCATGTCTTTTGATCTCGACGCAAACCTGTTTGAGTGCATTTTATATTGGAACAGTAAGGTGCTTCAAACATTCTGTTTATCCCTCTTTTGTAGTCTCAGTTCTGCAATCCGAACTAACAGTAAGATGACAGCGGACGCTGTGACGACAAGGTGCCATCCTGGAGACTTCAGAATTACGGAGCCCTCTGTATTCTTGTTTTATCCGTTCAAATTCTTCTGTTATATCTTCTCCACGTTTTCTGCCGTGATGGGAAGAGCCTATGCCGGGAACATCCACATGCAGGTCAATTGTTACTCTGGTTTTGCGGGGGGTTAGGGTTACGTGGAAGTTTCCGTGCCTCCACTCCGTCCCGCTTACCCTGTGGTAGCCTAAACTTTCAAGAGCCTTAATCAACGTTTGCTGACTCGACCTCACATCTTTCCGCATCACTCTCTCCTCTTAGAAAGCTAAGAAAAAAGGGGGAGAGGAAAATTACCAGGCAAGCAACACCAGCGTGACATCGACTGTATCAGTTAATGATGCATTCGCCCACCAGAATACATCCCACTGTACACGCCACGTACTGCTGGCAGGAATGCTCACTTGTCCACTTGTGGTGACGTCGCCAGCGCCAGGAACCAAATGGACCGTAGTGCCTTTCTGAGTTCCTGTTTTATCATACATTGTTATGTCGATGTATCTGAGCGTGGTTTTGGTATCTCCATTCCAGTTATAGTATTTAAGTTCAACATTGTGGGGATCGTTGGCAAGATTAGTAATGTTGACCGCCTGTTCGTAGGTTACGAGCGAGCCGTTTTTCCCTATCATATTGCTGAACGTTACTTCTTCGCCGCCCGGAGTAATGGTTCCCCCAACATCAGTAGTGTTTGCCCCTGCTACAAATTTAACGAAGTTGCCTTGCACAGTTACATGCGAGTACATGAACATCTGGCTGTAGAGTTGGGCGCTTGCACTAGCGATGAGCAAAGATGTAATCGTTAGGATTAGCAGCTTCATCATCTTTCTTGAGTTCATTTTCTTTTTCACCTCTCTTCTTTGTTACGTCTGTCTTGTCTCAGGTCTAATATAAGTTGTATGAAACGAGAATCAATATCCTAGGTAGGTATCTTAAAAGTAATCATCACCTAGATGAGGAGGCATCTTCGACCGAAAGATAGGTTTCCCCAATCTAACGCGACGTTTTATATTTTCTGCATTTAAGAATGATTTCGGCTTTTAGTAAATTACTAAATGCACCTAATTTCGTCGTAAGCGATGAAAATCCTACCTCTTGGATTTTGAAACCACAGCTGGTAACAAGATTCTGTAGTTCATCTAAAGCATAGAGGTGCTGATGGGTTGAATCATAACTAAGTTTCAGTCTATGGACAAAACTCTTAGCATTAGGTGTTAGACAAATGAGTACACCGCCAACCTTTAATGTTCTGGCAATTTCTTTCAGGCATTTTTTTGCATCTTCTATTGAGAGGTGCTCTATCACAGACATATTTAAGGCGATGTCGAAAGCATCGTCTCTAATTGGTAATGAATATGCAATCGATAGCAGTAAGTCTGCATCTGGTACATTTTTATGTGATTTTGTAAGAGCATTTAAGGAAGTGTCGATACCGATTTTAAATTTAAAGTGCCTACCTAACTCCTTTAGCCATAAGCCACTACCACAACCAATATCGACTATGGCTTCACCTCTTTCTAAGAAGGTCTTAACTACTTTGAAGCATGGAAGAGTCTTTATATTTACTTTTTTGTAACGCTCAAAGTAATTTTCATTATAATAGTGAGAAGTTCTTCTTTCCCGTGCCTTGTATGCTTTCATTGATCAGTCATCTCTACGAAAGTCGTCGACTCCACTAGATTTGAGCATAAATGAGTCCAGAGATGATCGCGAGGATAACCAGAAGGTCTCGGAAAGTAAGTGAGCCATGTGCCTGGAAAAGAAATCGAAGGACTTTTTGGTATCAACCGAAAGAGGACCTTAAAGGATTCATGTGTCACCCTAATTTCGATTTCATCTATTCGGATAGCTGTATAAAAGGCATTGTCGTTTCCCTTTATTGTGCCAGCTTCGAGTTGTATTATTTTGGATGGCCCATATATAAACTCGGAACTCAGAACTTTGGTTGTCGTAATATCATATTCTTTAAAGTTTTCGAAAATGGTGAGTCTGGTAGTAATATTATAAGTGACCTCACTCTCACGACATGCCCTTTCAATTAGCCACTTTGGAAAGTATAGGTAGACGCTGAGCTTCAAGCCTTCATGTGAGTATGCGACAAAAGTATGGTTCTGACCATAATCAACGGGTAGAAATAACGAGACCTCTTCATAAGGGTCGTCTCCTCGTACAACAACATCTAAGACGCCGTAAGGTTTGACGGTATCATTAACCAGATTAAGTAAATATCCTAGGCGATTATAGTGAACCACCTTAAAAACATGAGGGTTGTGAAAGACTCTAAGCTCAGGCAACTCAGCTAAGAGGAGAGTATACCATTCATGGAAGATCCCCTCTTCATATGGCAGAAAGACAGATCCAACCTTTAAGTCGTCTACTAAAAAACGCAAACCATTATTAAAATCCGAGGAGTTAAAGAGGGGGCGAAGCACGGCAAGTTCATCGGGCAAAAAAATGTTTAACGTGTTCACACCCGTAAAATAGTAGAGTCCGAAGGAGCCAGCGGAGATCAAGAGCCGCCCTCTATCCACATTCGCTAGAATGTCATCATAAAATTTTAACCTTGAAACTTCTGCTTGATAATCGTATTCATAGAGGCGTAAACAATGCTGGAATTGTAAAGCTGTTAACACTCCAGATAAGAGAAGAATTAATATTAGAACGTGTACAAATATTGTCTTCCTCCCACTCTTTATTACCTTGTGTATGCATGCATGCATAAGATGCGGTATTCTGTCAGAAAACAACTGGCCTCCGCGTTCCAAAGAAATCCACGCGACGGTGGAAACAACGAAAATTAAAGGCGCCCACAAAGTAAGGTATACATCGATTGGGCAAAAGGTAAATATGAAGATAAGCGATGCAACGATCGACGCATTCAAAGCATCGATATGGAAGCGTTTTCCAATGATGTCGAACAATCCCAGACTAACTATAATTGATATTGGGAGAATAAAATAAACAAGGTACCTCCACTCCTTTTCCATAAGACCAAGGAACATAGCCGCACCGACCAAGAACCACATTTTGAGGCCTGATGAAAAGAAGTTTTTCGATCCATGGAAGCATTTTATGCCGACGATGAGTGGGACAAAAAACGTGAAGAAGAAGAGAGTGTGAAGAATGTTAAACGTCGAGTTTAGATACGTTTCTATAAGAAATGAGTAGCCCCCCCACCTCATTGACCTCTTGAGCGTCTCCGCTGCCCAAGCACTGTTCCCTGTTTGTGCTTGAAAGAAGGGAAGAAACGATGAACCTGCAATAAGCCATGTTCTAATATACCAGAAGAGAGAGAAGATTGTAGGAATAAAGATTAGAAGACTCCTTTTTAACGACATCTTCACCCCCTCTTGAAACTCGGTTTTAAGGAAAAAGATTAGCGGGATTATTGAAAGACCCGTGGAAAGGATGATTCCCACCTCCTCACCGAAAATAATGGCATAAATGTACATCCTCGAAACTAGAATTGGCACCGCTATGAGATACCCGAAAAGAAGCAAAAGAATCACGTGTTTCTTATGTTTCCTCCATATCCCGCTAAGTTTTAAAAAAACGGCGCAGAGAAAAGCGAGGACAATTATAGATTGTAGCTTACTTGCAATAGTTGCGAAAAGTGACACTCCTACAATTGGGAGTATGTATAGAGGGCATCTAACCTTATCCTTAATCAATATCAGGAGGAGATAAATGCTCGCTGAAGTCATAAAGGCCGACTCAAGGTCAACATAATGCACTATGTACCGAAAGTAGTATCCCCAATAGGGAAGATTTACCATCAAAATCATTGAGAGCGCCGACACTTTCTCGTCAAAGCCACACCTTTTAGAAAAGGCATACGCAAGAGCCGCAAAACCAAAAAGAAAGGTGATCTCAATAAAGGAGAGATTGATTGGGTTAAAGGAATTTAGTATTGTGAACGCAAATGCTTGGACTAACGAAATGCCAGGCGGTATGGTTATCTTGTTCCCTGTTGTGAAGTATACGGAAGTCTTAGCCGGGATGCCATCGCTTTCAACGAAATAACGAGCCATAGGAAGGAATGCTTCAATTGCATCATCTGCTGGAACTCTATTTAGAGGGTAGTATAAGTAGAATGAAAGGGACAGAAATACAAAGATGAGCGATAAAAGCAGGTATTTTGATGAAGCCAGCCCGCTTCTCAACCTCTCAATAGACGAGGAACGAGTCAATTGAGCGAGCTGAAAGAAGAAAATGACAACACCTGAAAAATAAAAAGCGTAAAACAACAGCTTCAGACCAGTACCTAGCAACGTTCCGACGAGAACTGAAGAAGTTATCAGAGTTGAGGATCCCATGAATAGGGACATGGCAAGAGTTTCAAAAACATCCTTTGTAAGGGCTTTCATAGTTGATCTTAAAATAAGGTAGCCGATTGAGAAAAGCGGTAAGGGTAACGTTATGGCAAGAAGTAACTGGGGTGAGATCATTTTATTCTCTCTCGCAGGCTTCTCCATACGTCCTCTCAATGACATCTACTGCATTTTTCCAACTGAATTTCTTTGTTTTGGTGACCATCGTTTTAAAAAGCCCTAGTCTTGATTCATTATTTATGAGCTGTTTCAAAGCATTGTACAATTCTTGTGGATCGTTTGATTTCACCAGCAGACCATAACTTTTATCCTTAAGCAAAAAGGGTATTCCACCAACGCGGGTTGCGACGCATGGTAACCCGAGGGACAGCGCCTCCATTAACGTGAGGCCTAAACCTTCAGAGCGGCTTCTACTTGGGAGGACAAAGAGATCCGCGCTCCTAAAAAATAGTGGCAATTTTTCTTCAGCAACTAGCCCCGTAAGGGTCACAACGTCCTTAAGCCCCAACTTTAAAACCATTCGAAGTAGATTTTCCCCTTCAGGGCCGTCACCAGCCACATACAGCCTAAAATTATCCTCGTCCTCTTTTAACATCCTAACTGCTTCGAGAAGCGTGTCAAGCCCCTTGTATTTCACCAGCCGACCGACAAACAGAACCATAAAGAGTTTTCTATCAATTCCGAGCAGGACCCTCGCTTCTTCCTTTGAAATATCTTCGTAATGCTCAAAGCGTTTACAACCAGGCACGGCTACACAAATCTTATGCCTGAAGCTCCTCAAAATTGTAGAACATTCGATATAATTAGGCGATGTTGTCAAAATTCTTGAAAAAAATCTGAGCTCAAATCGAAGTAAGTAGGAATAAAGAGTTCCGAACACTTTCGCCACTATGCCTCTAAAAATGTCTTCTGCGACGGGATCCGCATGATAGGTGACTATCATCGGTGTGTTTCTCAAAAAATGGCTTAGCACAACTGTTTCCAAAGTGATTGGTGAATTAATGTGGATGTGAATTATGTCCAAGTGAGCTCTCAAGATGTCCCTTAGAAGAGAGGGTGCGAAAGGGTAACCAAAAACATAGAATAGGGGTTTCGAGCATACCAAATTAATGTTATCACCCACACATTCCTTGTTTTCAACACTCTCTCTGATAGAAAATATCGTTATTTCATGTCCTCTTTTAGTAAGCTCCAGTGAAAGGTAATACACATATGTTTCTATTCCTCCATAACCAACTCCATAGTTTGGCGCCACTTGCCCTATCTTCATCAAATACCCCCAAAATTCGTTAGGCGTGGCGTGCTCCAAGGAATCTTTTTTCGTAGAAGGGTGTAGAACATTATTCCCATCGTTTTGAGACCGTAAGAAAGGACATTCACGACAACCCTGGAAGTGCCGTATCGTCTGGGTGCGTCCTTGATGGGCACCTCAACCATTCTGAACCCCTCAAGGCAGAGCATAAGTGTCATCTCTGGATAACAGTCGTATTCAAATTTTAGGTCTAAACCGGATATGACCTTATAGTTTAGAGCTCTAAATCCAGATGTTACATCAGTTATTTTCTGCCCCGTCAAAAAGCTAATAATTCGACTGAAGAATGTGATCCCGAAACTATTTATCACCGAGTGGTGCGATGGCCCCTCTTTTAAGAAACGTGAGCCGAGAACCCAGTCGCCCCTCCCTTCTATAATGGGGTATATGAGTGTAGGTATATCATCCGGGTCATGTTGTCCATCCGCGTCTATGGTTACGACGATGTCTGGCATCTGCTTTTTCACGTATTCTAAACCAGCCTTTACAACGCCCCCTACTTTTTTCCGCCTCGGTAGTTTAAGAACAAATGCACCAGCATCTCGTGCCAGTTTAGCTGTGTTATCACTTGAGGCATCATCAACGACTATTACACAATCGACATAATTTGATGTCTTCTTAATCACGCTCGCTATTGTTATCTCCTCATTTAGAGCTGGTATAACAGCCACTATCTTATTCTTCATTCAGATATTCCCCGACGTGTTTCCGCTTTTTTCGGTCTTCTTCCATTCTAGTGGTCTCCTCAGTAGCGCATGGAAGTGGGCAAGGGTCGATATTGACGCCATGAGAACCCAGTTCAGGTATAGCAGCGGGGCGTAGACCACGCTCCTAGGGTTTACGACGACCATTGCCACCGGGGTGGAGAGGCTTAGCAGCAATAGGGTTATACCGATTGTCTGCTCGATTTGGGACCCAGCTACCCCGCAAATGCCAAAAACGTATCCCAACAGGCCGAGGGTAAGCATCATTGGCAGGAGTAGCGTGAGCTGGGCGTCGAACGATTTTCTGTTTAGAGATCCCAGCAGGTTTAGGTGCTTCCCCGTTGTTTGTATGTATCCCCTGAACCACCTTAGGCGCTGCCTTATGAAGTCCCTTAGTTTCGCCGGGGTCTCCACTCCCGCCCTTACGGGTACGTACTTCACCTTGTAGCCCCTCTTCGTAAGTCTCACCGAGAGCTCCAAGTCCTCCCCCAAAGCCTGAGGGTCCCAGTAATCCAGCTCCTCCAAAACGCTACGCCTAACGTACATATGCGTTCCAAGACAGGTGACGAAGAGGCCAAGTCTGTCTTTTCCAAGTTGATCAACGTGGATCAAGAAGTCGTTCAGAACGGAAAGCTTCGTTATCAGGTTCTCGTCTGGGTTGAGCGTGTAAAGCTCGCCCTGCACAGCTCCTATCTTGGGGTCTTTGAAGTGGGGGACTATTTGTTGTAGCACGTCTGGTTCGATGACTGTGTCGGCGTCGTAGACCGCTATTATCTCACCCGTCGCCCTCTTTACAGCGTAGTTTATGGCTGAGGGCTTTCCGTGGCTTGGGTTTTTCTGATATAACTTTATGAGGGATGGATGGTTTTCCGCGTATCGCCTGCATATCTGGCTGGTTTTGTCCGTGGACCCGTCCTCTACTATGAGTATCTCCTTTTTTGGGTAGGTCATGTTCACTAGGACCTTAAGAAGCCTCTCTACAACCTTTTCCTCGTTTTTCGCTGGCACAACAATCGAAACCTTTGGCTGATAGTCGTCGGGAGGGTCTGGGTCGTCTCCGCGTTTCCTGATCTTCGTATGGCGTTTTAGGCCGATGAAGAAGGCTGGAAGGTTGCACAGCGTCCAGAAGAGGAAAATGGATACGAAAAGAATTTTTAATGCGATAACACTATTCATTTTGGATGAGGCCTCCCTTGGCGCGACCCATTTTAGCCTTCACGCCTACGAGGCTGACACACTTAATCAGTCCTTTTTCAACCCTCCAAGCATTTTTCTCGTCTCTAAGTAGGATGTGTCAGCGTCATAAGGACCATCCACACGGCTTTCAACATGCTCGCATTTTCTGGGCGCAGAATCATTATTTTCAGCTCCTGCTAACCTTTTTGATCTTACACTCAACTAGGTCTCCCCTCTTTATGTCTAAAGCCTCCCTCACCGCATTCGGAATGGTCATTCTCCCCTCCACCCTCACGTATGCCGTGAACGTCATCTCCCTATTCTTTCTCTCCTTAGCCGACATAGCTTCACGTCCAAAGACGGTGATTTTCTACTTTTACCGTCAAAGTATATAAGTCTTACGTATATTCCAGAATAATATCTTCATTCTGGGGGACAGACTGCTGTTGAGTAACCGCATCATGGCGTGTAGGCTGAAGTGAGAGTAAAGTGAAAACATGTGTGCCACTTTGTAACTGACACCGTAATTTTAAGCAACGTTTCGCCTTCCCTTTTATGGGTTTTATCCCGACTATTCTTATATTCCGTAATTAAGCATAACAAGGTTTTCTGGGAGATGAAGGAGGACTGAGGAGAAATTGGGTGGCAGGGAAACTGTGCTTGGAACGAGCAAGGTGGATCCTCGCTACAGGATCACTTTGGTTCAGCCGATCCCAGAGCTGCTGGGGGTGAATGTTGGAGACTTAATCGTTTTTGTTCAGGATGAGAAGGGAAACGTGATCCTCAGGGTCTCCAGCATCCCGGCGAGCAATCCCTCAAAGAAAAAAGGGATGGTGACCTAAAATGGCGAGGAAGAAGCGAGTTTTAGACATCCAACTCAGGCTGAACGGAGAGGTCAAGACCCGATTCCTTGAGGTCAAGAGGGCTGAGGGCCTGACCGACGACGAGGTTCTGAGGCTCATCATCGACGAATACTTCGAGAAGAACCTAAGGTCCGTGGGGGCTGAGTGAACCATGAACCTAGTGTTGCCTTGGACAGGGACTCTATTCACTCGCGTTAATAAATCTTAACACTCAATCAAAAAAAGGGGGTTGTGGCTTGCCTTCAACAGGTTTTACCAGAGCCCGAAGTTATTTACCCAGATATAGTAGTCTGGCATCTCTACGAGGCCATTGTTGTCATAGTCCGGATCTATGCCTGACGGCCACTGACTCGCCCCAAAGTATTGTCGCCACAAGTAGAAGTCGTCCATGTCCACGTCTCCATCAAAGTCTCCGTCTCCCGGGATCCTAACCTTAACCAATCCGTCCACGAAGGTGTTGTCAGCCGTGTCTGTTTCGCCACCATAAAGGCAGATGGCATCAGCCGTTATGGTGTAGGTTCCAGCCTCGTGTCCCCACATTCCTACGGTATACCATGTGAAGGTTAAGGTTGTAGAACCTCCGGCAGAAAGGGTGATGTCTTCAACGCCGATAGCTGTGAGTTCATTGTAGACCATAACGCCGATGTACTCAGTGTAGTCTCCCTCGTTCTCGACTTTGACGGTTATCGTAACGGACTCCCCTATATTCAGTTTTGTCGGGGAAGCCGTGACGCTGGTAACAGCTACGTCGTGAACCCAATAGACCTCCACGGTCCCATCTGTTAGGGTGTTGTCTGCTGTGTCCGTTTCGCCGGCAACCGTGTCGGCAACAGCCTTTATTGTGTATGTTCTTGGGGACGTGCCTGCCGTGTTCCAAATGAAGGTGACGGTTGAGGAAGTTCCAACGGGTAAGTTAACTATTTGGGGAGGTGTTAGTCCGAAGTATGTCCAGAAGTCTAAGCCATCGTTTCCCGCACAAATCGCGAGATCATAGACATCGACAGCGCCGTCTTTGTTTATGTCATATTTTGGGTCGTATGGAACGCCGATTTTAGAGTGCTCTCCTATCAGGTTTAAGTCAACTTCGTTAATGTAGCCGTCTCTGTTTACGTCTCCCATGCTCCAGAAGATATCCAATTGTTCGAGTGTGATGGCGGTCACATTGAAGGTTTCGGCGTAGTCTCCCTGATTCTCCACGACAGCGGTTATGGTCACGGATTCGCCAACCCTAACAGAGGTTGGAGAAGGCGTGACGCTGATGACAGTCACATCGTGATATTCTCTTTCTAATGAAATGACCATATCATTGTAGTCTTGGTCTCCTCCGCCCAGCGTATTTTCGAAACCAATCAGATACATGTTGGGATTGTCTAAATTTCTGTATATCATGGCGTGTTTGATGCCATCGGGGTTTTTGCTTGTCTCCGTAAAGTATCTTGTCCCTAATGAATTGAAGGAAAGACCGAATTGGCTATTTATTGTGAACGTTTTGACTATTGGTGGATTGACATAGCCAAGGTTCCCTTCTGGTCCGGAGAAGATTAGGTTGTATTGGGTTGTCCCGACTTCATACCAGCTCAGCTCGTTTTCTGCATGATAACCAGCGAATTCGGCGTAAAGCTTTACTCTATAGATACCAGGTATAAACGTTTCAGTCGTTGACTCCTCTATGTTTGTAAAGCCCAAGGCATTTAATATGATGACTAAGGTGGGCTCAATGTTCACCGTTCCATAAACGTAGGTGTTGTCAGCCGTGTCCGTTTCATATGGGACTGTGGTAGCAACAGCCTTTATTGTGTATTTTCCTGGGGACATTCCTGCCGTATTCCATGTGAAGGTTAACGTTGTGGAACCTCCGGCGATAAGGCTTGTGACCGTTTGAGTGCCGATAGCTGTACTGTCGTAGTAGGCGGTGACGTTGAAGGTCTCCCGGAAAATATCTCCTTCGTTCTTGACGGTGACCGTTATCGTAACGGACTCCCCTATATTTACTTTGGTTGGGGATGCAGTGACGTTGATGACAGCAACATCTACCCGGTAAATTGACAGCCCAGCGCTATACGTGTTGTCGGTCGTATCGGTTTCTCCTGGGACCACACTGGCGACAGCCGTTATATGATAGTGTCCCGGAGCCATGCCCGCGGTGTCCCAAGTGAAAGTTACGTATTCTCTGTCCTCAGCAATCAAGGTGACAGTTTGTCTTCCTATGAGGGTGCCATTGTAGTCTGTGGTAACGGTGAAGGTCTCAGTTCGCTCGCCCTCATTATCAACTAAGACTGATATAGTGACGGTTTCTCCAAGCCTCACAAAATGTGTACTCACCTTCACCAGCATCACGCGTATGTCGTGCACCGGAATGCTCACCGCAAGGCTTGAAGACCAGTCGCTCCATGCACCCATAGAATCTTGCGCCCTAACCTTAACGTTGTATGTTCCTGTTGAGCTCCAAGAGTGGGAAGCGGTTGCGGTAGTGCCAGATGTGTACCAGCCTGTCGTTGTGGTTGTGCTGTCTCCCCAGTCAAACTCGTATTGAACATCGTCGCCCTCAGGGTCAGTTGTCTTAGTGGAGTAACTGTATGTTGTGTTTACGTATCCAGAGGTGTTACCAGAAGGAGTTAAAGGAATATTTGGCGGATAGTTAGTGAAAGTAACTCTGATCTCGTTTACTTCAGCTATAACATTTGGACCATGATAACCAGTCGAGCCGCCGGACTCTATGTCAAGCGCCACAGCGTAGAGCAGATCGTCAGACGAGCGTCCAAAGTGACCCGCTGCCCTCTGCCAAATGCCCTTCAAGTCAATTAGGAATGTCGTATACCCTAACCAAACTATTAAGCGATTGGGATCATACGAATATACATCACCTATCATATTACAATATTGAGGAAAGGCTTGGAGCTTTATCAAGTGGTCATCAATCTTGCCGCCCTCCCCCATAGTCCGAAACCATTCGTTTCCCCATCCCACTAGTGGCCAACCGTCCCACTGGAAATACATTTCAATTACCATCGTGCGATTGTTGTTTAGCGGATCCTTGAACCAGGCATCAAACTTTACGCCACCCCAGCAAAGTTCCACGGGCAAATCCCATGATCCGTATTTGCTAACCGTTCCTTTGAGCATGGAGACTTTGCTGATCGGTACGGGTGATGGAAGCACATCAGAGTAGGGGTCGAGGAAGGGGCCGTAGGTAATTCTCGCGGATCTGCCATAAATATTAGTACCGTCTGGATCACGCGCTGCAAGATCGACTACGCCATTTTGGTTCCACCAAGCATGGTTGTAAATGTCGTACTCGAAAACCTCCGTGGTATTTTTGCCCGCAAACAACCCTTCTGCACTCCACTCCCAGTTGTAGAGAATTGGATCCCATTGGTATCCGCTCAGCAAAAATTTTGAGTTTTGCGTCCACTCGGCATTTCCCTCACCTGAGGCTTGCTCGTTAACTTGTATACGTATGGCGTTTCCGTCGTTGTAAACGCCCCAGTAGTCTCCCGCATTGTCCAACCAACAGGAGGCAAAAGTCGCACTCCACGGTAACGAGCTTGAGACCCAATCGTTGTAAACCTTGTCCTCCGCATCTTCCCAGCTGTCCACGTGCCATCCAAACCACCAATAATAGTGTCCCGCACATGCGTAGCTCCAGTAGCCCCAGTCCGCGTCCCAGCCACCCCTGTAGATCCAGATGTACCAGCGTCCAGCCACCCCGTCCTGCCGCATGAGGCAGGCGAAGGCTTCGTGATACGGTAGGTCAGCCCAGACCCATCCAATTTCAATCATTGATGCCGTAACCAACCCTACATAACCATTACGACGCCATATCACGTTGACTGGGTTATCACCGCTGGGCGATACAGTAGGTACATTAGGAGAAGCCTTCACCGTTCCCATCGGAAAGATCGGCATCATAAGTACGAATATAGCACTGGAAATCACTATCAACTTCCCTTTTTTATCCAAAGAGGCCCCCCTCGCTGTCCTTAAGAGTACGCGTCTTCGGCGAGAGATAAGCAACTAGCTTTAAGATAATGGTGATTGCTATTATTGTCATGAAACCGCCAAAGGTCAGCATTAAATAGTCCAACCCCCATGGATTTGTGCCGCCACGGATGAGGTGGTTCCATGCTCCCCAGTAGAGAAAGTAAAAACCAATGTAAAGCATAGGTATAACCAATGCGATTGCCCCTGATGCAGTAATCAACTTTCGCTTCTTCACTTTACATCACTCCTCTTTTCAGCTTATCTCTTTCTGCCCCTCGCTTGGGGCTAGGCGGTCGGTACGCCTCCGAAAGGAATACCTCCGGCTTAAACATTACCCCTCACCTTCCCACTACAATAGAGAAACGCGAGAATGTAAAACACATGGTAAACATGATGACAGGAACAATTGCCACAATTTTTCTGCTGATGGTGAGATCTGACACATCATCTAGTGGACCGGGATGTTGAACTCCCATCAGGAAAAGAGCAAGGATCGCCATGGGCCACCAGCCTGTCAGCACCATTACTGCGATAGAAATATATGAGAGGACCTTGTGCCATCTTGGACCGAGTAGGGCTCGTGAAATGTGTCCCGCGTCCAGTTGAGCGATTGGGAACAGGTTCAGGAAAGTGATTAAAGTACCGATCCATCCGGCTTGCCCCAGAGGGTGAAGCCAGTATGTGAAAGCAGGGGGGGCGGGAAAGATGTATGGTGCTAGAAATAAGAATAAAAGGGGCGGGATGACACCACCTGGCTTCACCCCAAGGGCTGAGACAATTCGACGAAACTCAACTTCATTAATAGGGACAGACCACAAGTATCCGAAATATGATATGATTAAAGAGGCTACAAAACCGACTACGAGTCCACTGAGTCCGAGGTCAAAGAGCTGATCACGATTTACGGTTGGACTTTTCTGTTTGATTATTGCGCCAAATGTGCCCGGTGTGATACCTGGGATGCCTGGGATAAACAGAGGCCATGTCGCCTTTATCCCGTGATAACGACACGCAACCAAGTGTCCCAGCTCGTGCAGACCCAGTACGCTCATTAAGGCAATAGTGTACAACAAGGTTAATTCTAAGATGGAAGAATGTGGTTTGCCTACAACCTCTAGTGCTACTACGAAAGCCTTCGCGGCAAAATAGCCTGAGACGGAGACGGTCGCTATCGTTCCGAAAAAAAGAAGGACGGGTATCAGGATCTCTTTTTGCCCTTCGCTTAGGGCTAGGCGGTTTCTCGCCTCCGGAAGCATTAGCTCCGGCTTAACCATTCTCTTCTCCTCCAGTTCCAATATGACACATCTTGCCACAGCTTTTATGTTTTGCGTTAATGTGGCTTAACGAGCATCCTGACTGCGGACCTTAAAGTGGTGCCTAACCCTAACTTTCAGGACCTCCTTAACCCACGCCAGCCTCTCAGCCCCTTCGCGGATCTCCCCCTCAAGCCTGCTGTCCTCCACTGCGCTGGCCTCCGGAACAAGCTCAGCCGATATGACGACGAACCTGCCCTTCTTTATGAGAGACTTAGCCCCCTTCTTCAAAGTTTTCACCCTTTCCACTAGAGATCAGTGATATGTATTGGAAGGAAGCAAGATACTTAAGCTTTGTGCTACCAAAATGGCACTATAAATTGTAGCTCGGAAAGAGTGATGTGTAACGAAAAGTATCACCAAAAAGGGACCACAGGGAAGCCTCAGCGTGAGAGAAGGAAAAGGAAGGTTCATCAACAGGCCAACACGAACCGGCGGAAAAACCTACGACAAGTTCTTCGTCTACGTGCCAACCGAGGTCGCCAGGGACGGAACATTTCCCTTCAAAGAAGGAGAAGAAGTGCACGTAAAGATAGAGAACGACAAAGTGGTCGTGGAGAAAACAACGCGTTAATATGGTTAACGAGAATTTTATATGATTCCAAAGACGGTAGACTTTCTCATTTTTGCGCCATCTCCTTTCCCTTTCTCCCCCTCAAGGCGTCGTTGATTAAGATGACTGCGCCAACCACTAGACTCATTGAATAACTTAGAAATAATAGAGGGTTAATCTTTATCAAAGGTAAACTAAGTCCGAAGATTATGGCAAATGCAACATAGGCTCCGACTTTCTGCCCTTCACTTGGGGCTAGGCGGTTTCTCGCCTCCGGAAGCATTCAGCTCCGGCTTCACCATTCGTTTTCTCAGGATCTCTTGAACCTCTGGTAGGGAGAGTGCGAATTCGACGTGTCTGCATCCGTTGACCCCACAGTGCTCGCAGATGATCCTGTCTGGTTTGAAGTAGACGTGGACTATGGAGTTTAGGTCTCGGTCATGAACTAGCACCCCACCCGGGTTAAGGTTGAAGTGTTTGAGTTTTGGTTGGAGGTCCTCTTCATGCTCCCTGTAATACCAGTTTATGAGTGAGCGTATGACTTCTGTATCGTTCTTCAGCCCCAAGTGTTCTTTTATCCGCGAGAAATGCTTAGCTGTCTCCCCTTCTGCTCTAAGGTAAATCCTCAATTCTTCCTCATTATCACCCATCTTCAACATCTCCACATATAGACACAAAATGTGTAAAATTGCCAACCACACATTTAAGCCTTATGGAACAAAAATACAGAGAATTGTTCAATTTTCCTTCTCTCTTTCCCCTCGTATCCATTTTTTCACAGCTTCCCGAATCAGCGTTGAGAGGCTGTGCCCTGTTTCACGACTCTCATCCTTAAGGAACTGGATGTCCTCGGGATCCAGAAAAACGGTGTGCCCCACCTTTTTCCTCATTTTTCCACCGTTAAGATAGGCGAAGCTATGTGTTTATAAGTTTTTCCATTTTTTGCAACTATGAGAAAACTTATATGGTAAAAAAACACAAAAAGTTGCTTTGTGTGGATAAATATGGCTAAAGAGGAGGTTTTAGATATCCGGTTGAGATTAAAGGGGGAAGTCAAAACTCGATTCCTTGAAATCAAAAATGCTCTGGGATTAACTAACGACACCGAGGTCTTGCGAGTTGTCATTAGCAAATACTTTGAGAAGAATGTTGCCAAGGGAGGCTCAGTAGCTTTGGACCGTTCGCCAAAAAAGGGAAAGGAGCGGCATGAAGGTGGCTGACTCCTATGAAAACGTATTCTTTTGCCTTTCAACATCATCAGGTCTTATTGAAGTGGGCTGGAGGCTTGGGAACAAAAACCGGAATTCCAATATTGTATGCTTAGTCTGTGCAGAGCAGAGGCAATTCCATGCCACAGAAACAAAGAGAGAGTTCGTTGATCATCTCATGAAAGAACATCCTGAAATGGGCTTTTTTTTAAGGCTTAGAAACTTCCATAAAATAATAATTTGAAAGTTGTTCGGGAGCCGAACAAAGTGCAACAATAGGGGAGAGAAATGACGGTCCTTGATCAAGTTCTCGAGTTATTGAGGGATGGAAAATGGCATCGTGAAAGAGACATAAAAGAAAAGATGGGATTAACCAATTTTAAATCAAAGCTGATAATTCACTTTCTGGCTTCTTATGGTTTTTGCCATTATTCGAGAGGGGAGATAAGGATGAAACCGGAGCTCATCGACTTCTTTAACGAACTGGAGAAGGGAAAACTGTGAAAATTAAAACCCTAAAAGAAGGCTTGGTAAATGGCGCCCCACTGGTAGAAGGAGTTGTGGACCAAATAGCTCTGAAAAGAAAATCTCGAATGTTTGAAGGTCTCCAGACTTATAACCCCTACTTCGGCTGTGACCACCACTGCTATAATGATGGCTGCTGGGCACAGAGGAAAATAGCTCATCGGTTAGGCTCTAGAGTAGGATGTAAATTATGCTATAACTTTAAACCTCATTTTCACCGTGAGCGACTTACACGCGCATGTGTTCCTCGAGGCCCAAAAATCTTTGTGGGCGCCCACTGTGATTTATTCGGACAATGGGTTCCCAAAGAAACCATACTAAAGATCCTCGAGTTCTGCCGGTCTATCCCCAAAGAAATGTGGTTTTTCGAAACCAAGAACCCTGGAAGATACTATGAATTTCTAGACTTGTTCCCCGAAAATACAGTCCTAAGCACTACCATCGAAACAAATCGATATTACCCTAAATTCATGGGTCAAGCTCCGAGCCCAGTCGTAAGATTTGCTGAAATGCGCGGGATTCCCGGATATCCAAAACACATTAGTATAGAACCCATCATGTCTTTTGACTTTCCTATTCTAGTCGGTTGGATTAGTCAACTCCATCCCGTCAAGGTAGCAGTAGGCTATGATTCTCTACACAATAAACTTCCAGAGCCCACAACATGGGAAACTACTGGACTAATTGAAGAACTGGAACAGTTTACCGAAGTTGAGAGGAAATTCATCAAAAGGATTCCTGCGATTAATTCGTCTAAAACGCAAGAGGGAAAGATATGACTTGGAAACCAAAATACCCTGTGACAAATATGCCCCATGACCTGTGGGAGAAATTCCCAGAATGGTTCTTCGATGAGCACGACCCTAATGCCTTAAAACTTGCCGTGGACACACTAGATAAAATCAATCAATGGCGTAACGGTATTATGTCCGACCTTATTGCACTCTATGACTATCTTGAGAAAGAGCGTAAGGAATCAAATGGTGAGGTATCTGTGAAAGCTTGTTACGTCTATCAACAGCAGCTCATAAAATTATTCCTTGGGTGTTCAGTGAAAACAGGGAGACAATTCCTAGAAGAGATGGGTATAGCGTTTAATGAACCTAAAACGAAAAAGGAGGTTAAGATAGATGCCTACATGCCCTAAATGTGGATGTGAATTTGGAACGGAATATATTAAAAAGAAAGCAGAGGATTGCCTTCACGGACTTCGAGAACAAGGAATCATAAGTTTCATTGCTGAAAAAACAACCTATGTGACAGGCATACTGAATAGTGGTCATCACTTCACAATGGTTTTTGCAGAGGATGGAACTTTAATCTATTATATGCGTGAACCAAAAATTGATTGAAAGGAAAGAGGAGGGATGATATGCGTAAAGGTATCAGCAAAATTTTGAACCTAATCCTAGACTTCGAAGATTGGCTATTTGGTGAAGGTATACCTGACGAATGGGAACCAGTGGACAATACTTTCGTCCTTGAGAAACTTATAGAAGCCTACCCCTGTGCCAAGATCTACCTAGCTGATGCACTCTACTACACTTGCCCCCAGGAAACCATAAAGTCCTTTTTAGCCGAGGACCCCACAGACCAAGAACGTTACACAACTGAAACTTTTGACTGCGATGACTTCAGCTTCCGATTAATGGGCCAATTCCATACTAAACCTTACGCTGCTTTAGCATTTGGTATAGCTTGGAGCGGGGTGCATGCCTACAACGTCTTTGTTTCGAAAGAAGGTAAAGTTCTGCTAGTCGAACCTCAAACAGACGAAATCTTAGAGCCAACAAAAGATGAGGTCTACGCCACGGAACTCATAATAATGTAGGGAACAAAATGAAAATAGATATAACCGATGAGCCAAATCGAGTAGAAGCCGAAAAGCAGGTCTCCCTTAAATATCCAGACAAATATTTTGTGCCAGTATGGGAAAGTAAGCGGTTCTACATGGTGGATGAAGAAGAAATCAAAAAGGATCCAGAACATTACCGGAAACTAGCTGGGCTAATCTGGTTTGTTATTCAGAATGGCTTTGTAACCCTGAAAGTTGGAAAGCTTGTCGTTTAAGGATGGTAAAACGAAATGATCGGAAGAGAGATGGCTGAGATCTGTAAGACATGTGACAATATTGATAAATGTAGTCCTCGTGGCTATATCTGCCCAGCATTACAAATATTGTGGAGCAGAGGATTGGAGGAGCATCCTGAAGAAACCAAACGAAAATTTCTTTGTTTGAGAAGAGTGTTTACCCTCTGGAAAGAGGGAAAGTATACTGACTCAGAATTGCTTCATTTCCTTGCTGGTTGGTGTCATTTTGCTCCGCAAGGAGAAGAGGTAAAATTATTACATGCGTTTAAAGGTGATAAAACGACATGAGATGGCATCTTCCGAAATTTGGTGAAGAAAAATGAGTGACATATCAGAGAGGATTAAAGAAAAGATTAAATGTTGTGCCTGCGGTGGCAGCCTAGCAGACAGCAAAGAAATCAATGTAATGTGCCTAATGAAAGAAGCAAAATGGAAATACCCAACCTGGGGAAACGTTATTCTCCGTGTTTATGGTTTTGCTTCCGCGATTCTCTGTGATAAATGCCTTAAAGAAAGAAAGAAACCTAAATGGGCTATCGAGTGGAACCAGAAGACTCTAGTGGCTAAATATCATCCCATCGGAAAATTGAAAGATGTTCCTGAGGAGATCTTCTCTCCCTTAGATGACCTTGAACCCGGGAGGCATGGCATAGCTGGTTAAATGTAGCATAAAAGGCTGCAACAAGCAAGCCAAGATTTTTCAGAAGAAACTCCAGTTTTGTATGGAACATGCTGAGGAAATTGGTCTATCGGTTAAGGGGGCTAAAACGAAATGACTATCCAAGAAGAAGTTCAGAAATACGCTGTAATTCAATGTCCTCATTGTGGGCATATTCAAGGCAGACAAGTAATTGGTTCTGTGTTCAGCTACAAAGGAATCTTCAAGACTGTTAATTGCTATCGATGTAAAAAGTCCATAGACCTTTCCAAAGCAAAGATTCTCTTTAGATCTGACTCAGCTGAAACCACGAGTGGATGGATCAGGGGATATAAATCAAAACTTGCTTTACAGGGGTAAACCAAAATGCCATTTAGAATGGGCGGAACTGAAATCGATTATAAATTTCCGTTAGAAAAAGCACCGAAACACATTGGCTATATCCTGATTTGTCCAAAACAGAGGAAACGCGGAGACCATGTCATAGTGCATTTTAGGCTTAAGAAACTTGAGATTCCTATGAATTATGGTGATGAGGGAGTGAAAGAGGAGCTCGACCTAATGATGCAAAATATCTTTGAGGTCGAGGTTAAACCGCTTTTAAGATATCTCGTAGAATCCAAATTGCTTTCGTTTAACAGGGGTAAAACGAAATGAGGGAGAAACGACTACAAGACAAAACTCAAGAGGAAAGGATTGCTGATGAGATGCTTATGCGATAGTAGTGTTAGGAAAAAGAGCTACGGAAAGAGGCTACCTTTTCAACGCGATAGAGATTTGCTTGGCCATACCGGTTTGCAAGCTCATAGACCTCTCGAGCAACAGATCCGTCATCGATTAGCATAACACTTTGAGAGCTCATACTACCGTGGAGACCATGCGCCCTCTTAATCTTAGCTAGTTCGTAGTAAAACTTACGTCTAACGCCTCTAGGTATATCCCAATCAACTAAGTACACGTGTACCATTCTCACTCATCATCCTTAGAGCGAACCTATCTAACCTTTTATGAGCGTAATCATAAAACCAAAGCTCGCATGGAATTGGAGACGATGTTAAGGCGCGTTTGATCCACCTAGACGGAGAGTCTAAGGAAGAAACCAAAGCGAATGTATATCCACGAAGAGACTCGGCAGGGACATGTCTTATCGATAGAGAGGTAAGTCTCCTCACATATTCTATTATAAAGCGGTCTTCACCACGCTCAGCAACCAAGTCCGGCATATAATGGGTGGTCTTGCCATCATCCTCGTAAGCCGTGAACCAATGCTCCCCCTTAACCTTAAATCCATTCTTCTGAAGGAAAGTTGCCAGCCTCTTCACCATTAAATCATGGGCCTTTTTCAACTTCCAACTCACGAACACGTGTACATAGCTAACGCATATAAAGATTTTGTACACATGTATACCTGTAAAAAATTTAGATAGGTCTGGAGACTAAATTTTAAATGTGAGCTGAGCATAACCTATTTTCAGGTCGTGACCAGAAATGAGGCTCACTACTAATTTGGATATTGACCATGCCATGTTATCTACTGAGACTTTGTGTGTAGTTTGTGTGTTTGAACACTTCGTGACATCCATTCCTTTGATGAACATCAGAAGAAGCCCGAATTAAGCTTCTTTAACCCTCAGAGCTCTGCATAGAATGCTAGTATCTCTTGCGCTGTAATAAATAATAAATAATAACTCACTAGTATAATAGTGAATAAGAATAGTATTCGCAAGGAATACTAGTATTGTGTGTGGTGTCTCTCACGTATGAGGCGGAATTCATCCCAAAGGTGATCAGAAAACTGGAGGAAGCAGGGTATAGAGTTGTTGAAAGATCCCCCGTTCCTTATGAAAACTTTTGGAGAGAGGTCTTTAAGGACTTCGTAAAGAGTTCAAAGAAGTGTTGGTTCGATCTGGTCGTAACACACACGCAGCACACAAACTGTTTGACCGGGGTGGAATGCAAGACGAATGGGGACCTCGGCTCTATGTACTCAGCAATAGGTGAGTGTTTAGACCACTTGACCGTCAGGGGGATTGAATCGGCGATAATCGCATCCCCCCCTCTTGAAGCTAGACGTAGGAAACGCCTAGAGTCCCTCATTTCAAAATTTGATCTTCCAATAAAACTGATGGAGATTTAACCATGCCAAAGGTTCCTGAGGGAAAAAGGGGGCTTTACATCTATCTCGATGAGAAGGTTTACGAGTCTCTTATGTCCTTAATCAAGCAAAAATACGAAGGCCTTCATGGTGTTTTGAGTACTGAAGTACAACACGCCATAGCCCACTGGATCAAGGAGCACGAGTCCACCCTCACACAAACTACACACAAAATTAACCCAGCCATCCCTAGAAGCCACATAGTTGCGAACGCGATTGTTAATCGGTTGAGAAACGCCGGCTTCTACAACCAATGCGCCAAAAGGGATTTGCTCAAGGCCATAGAGAATGAAAGGGGTTCGGATCCCCGCACCGTTATGAAGTGGATGAAGTTCATGGTGAGGAACGGATACCTTAAGTGGCTGAACCCCAATGTCGTCGAAATCCTCTAAGGGCATGTACGCCGCAAGTGGTGATGGAAGCGATATGAAAATCTTAGCCACGTTTCATGGTAGGTGCGATACAACATCCGAAGAAAGAGGGTGGAGGCTTAAAGATGGCGTTTGAGAAGGTTGAACGTAATCTACGACGTCTCAGAAGGATAATGGAATTTGAGGGCGCTCCGAGAAGGTGGAGGTTTAGACAGGAAATTGAACCACACCCAATAACTCCTACACTCCCAGAGGAAATAAAAGAAGCTACAAGGAGATTTGTGCGCGCCTTCTTTCGAGCCAGAGGCTTCCTACCTGAAAATCCTCTTGCTGCGAAGGATGAGCTAAGAAAAGCCATTGGAGAGATGGAAATTATCAAGCAAGTTCTAGTCCCTGAAGACTATGAACACATAAAAATTATGCTTTCAGAAATTGAAGACTTCTTGGGAAAGTATGAAATCGAATCAGCTATCGCCAAAATGGAAGCCCTTTGGACATGGATGTTGACAAAAGTGTTTCCGCCCCCACCATACATAGCTAGTCCCTTTCCACTGGAAGTCGGGCCAGAATCTCAGACTTTAGAGCTGAAGTATCAGTATGGATCCGAGCTTAGACGTCTTATTGAAGAGGCTCAATCGCAGCACCAGGAAGTCGGCGTGATGCTGTGCCAAACTCCTAGCGGAGGTTTCCATCTAAGTCGAGAGTGTTGGGGCCGCCGAGAAACCGTAACCGTAGCCGACTGCCATGACGGCTTGAGTCCTCTTGGTTCATTTCATGTCCATTTAAGCGGAACAGGCGTGTTCTCTGTTCCTGATTTAGATCTTGCCATAAAGAAAGAGCAACTCTCATGTTTGGGCTATGTGAAAGCGGGGGTGCCCACGATCAAGTGTATAATGCCAAAACGATACTACGAGCTTCCCTACGAAACCAGAACCGAGATAAGGCATAGTCTAGACCAAGCTAGAAGGGACATTGAACGTGCCTCTGAACTCTTTAAAACGTCTCCAACCAACCCAGAAGCCCAAATCCTAGTTAGGAGAGCACAAACAACACTAATGAAAGTCGAGGATGTTTTAGGGGTATATGAGGTGCCCTTGTAGGCGGAACCGCTATCCTTATATTTTAGTTTACCTCTAACATGGGCGTAAACCGATTTGGAGGTGAAAACGTGAATTTAGAAAACTTGCTCGATAAGCTGAAGCAAGGAGAAGAGTTCAGTCTTGGTGACCCTTGGCGCTTTAGCGACAAAGCGGTAGGCATAGTTGTTCCGATACTTCGGGCTTCTCAGCCTAAGAGAGGTTACGTGCTTTTAGAGGAGGTTAAGGACAAACTCGAAATCTTGGATTCAGGTAGCATCGACAAACTAATTGTTAAGGGTGATGTTGATTCCCCGGTCTTTTTTAGAGGGGGGTCGATGCTTCAGGGAAAAGGGACACAATCTAGGGCTGTTCAGTATGGCGTTGTCGTTATCCCAACGAAAAGAGAAGTCATTCCAGTTATGTGCATTCACGCTTCCCACCCAATTTCACCCCATGCCTTTTTCGCCTACGCCGGACCAGCTCCTAGAAGCGTTTACAAAGCTCTCAGTTTCCGCCGGTCGCAGAGTGAGGTTTGGGGTGCAGCTTCAATGTATGCCGCTAACGCCCTAACCCATACACCGTCTCTGTCAGCTCCGATGGATGACTTAGTCTCTGTGGTCAGACAAACAGAGAGGTTCAAGGGAGATGTTGAGGAACTCGTCAAGAGGATCCCCGCGACCCTCGTCAACCAAGTTGGAGTCGCCATACTCGACCTGAAAGGCACGGTTGGAATCGAGCTGTTTGACTGCACCGAATCTTGGAAAGCCTTCGCGGACAGCCTCATCAAAAACTACAGCGACATCCTAACAAAAGAGCAGGAAATAGACATTTTCGAGCCAAACATGGAAAAAATTGCCCTAAACATATTTGCCTTCCTCGAAAAGGCGAGGCAAACCCAAGCAGAAGAAGTTTACAACAAAGATAACTCTACAACCTACCTTCTGAAAGGCGAAGTGTTCGGCGAATACACAGCCCTGAATGGAAGCGTGATCCATTTGGTCCTAACCCGAAAGGAACCAGAAGAGGAAAGAAAGCCTACTGATGAGAGGCTACGTCTCCTGCGATTTAGAAGAACCTATCCACCACAGACTGGCCAGAGAGAATCACGTGAAGAGGAAAGACGAGAAGAAACAGCCCCAGCTTTTCTATACACCACGACAAGTCCTACGAGGCTGACGAAACCAGCCTTCAAGAAGGGCTCTTTTGAATTTCTGAAGGCGCTTGAATACCCTAAAACGTGGACAGAGATTAAAAAGGACTGGGGAATGTCAACACGAACTCTGATGAAGAGGGCACGGGAACTACAAGACGAGGGGTTTGTCAAGAGAATAACAAGAGTAAACGGTAAAACAACCTACACCCTAACCGAAAGAGGCAGAAAAGTTGCTCTGTCGGCCGATGAGCTTCCGTCATCTTCTTAACCATTCTCGTTCTAATGTTCTACCAACCTTTCGAGCTTCAGTAGCAAATGGTTCAGGCAACTCCTCAGGATCGATAAGTCTTCGGGCTATCCTGCTCGAGTATTCGATTTGCACAATCTGTCTGATTACATAGCCAACTCTTTCCTTGAAGGTTGGGTAGAGTCCAGCTTCACTTGGCCACTCTGGCTTAATTGTTTCTAGCTCTTCTCTAGTGAGGACATAACGATATTCTTTTAGGAAGGTTGAAGCCTCAGCCCAAATTCTATCAGATTCCTCAGGCGTGATAGGAAGCGGTATCAGCTTCTTCTTCCTTATTTTCGCGTATGGTCTTCTATATCTCGGTGCTCCTCTCCTTGGGTCGTATGCAATTTGAGGGTGAGCCCATCTTGGGTCGTTTTCCCTTCCAGGAACAATTCGATAATAGTATCTTGGAAGTTCCGCTCCAGCCCTCTTAGATGGAGCCTTTCTGACAAGTTCAATTAGACCGAGTTTCTTTAACAGGTAGATGTAGTTACGCATGAAGTTGTCGTATGTGCATACTCTTGTTCTTCCTTCAGCGTCAACTAGTCCAGCAGCCAATCTGGCCTCTCTCAATGCATTCCACATCTCGTAGACATAAGCAACTTTATGCTCCTTCAAATAGTCTCTAATAAATAATCCGGTTGGATGAATCCAGGGCAGAGCCCATCCTCTAACACGAACCTCAGCCATTTCACCACTTCACAACTTCCTCTTCACTTGCTGGACGGTAAAGCTTCACATACTCTGCTGCCATGTCGATTTTTTTCCACCCCATTAACTCCTTCAGCCTATACACGTTCACTTCTTGTCCCGCGAGTTGGCTCGCCACACAACCTCTGAGCAGGTGTGGAAAGATCCTCCAATTAATGTGGGCTTGCCTGGCTAATTGCTTCAGCCTATACCAAGCCATTTCCCGGTAGGGATAAACGTCCATAACATCCTCGTATTTCGAGAAAAACTCTGTGAGTATAGGTTTAAGGTTTGGAGCTATTGGAATAGATCTGACAGCGCTTTCTGTTTTGGCACGCCACATGTTAGCTGGCTTAACAAGCTTCCAGTCATCCGGGTTGGGTGGCTCAAACACGTTTGCGCGTACTCCTTTCTCCTTTCTCCGATACCTCTCTTTTTTACAATGTCTACATCTGCATGGCTGCTCCAGCGGAACGTGTATGCTGTTCAATTCCCACTTCACCCAGCTTCTCCTCATGTGAACGAGCTCGCCTATCCTCATGCCGGTGAATAAGAGGCCCCAAACAAGAATCTTATCCTCAAGGGACTTAGCCACAGCCATAAGCTTGTCTATGACAGTCCGAGGGGGAATATTCTCAAGAACCTTATGTCCCTTAATCCCAACCATGAGGATGACACTAACTAACTAAATCTTTTCACTTTATTTATATTCTTTTTTATTTTACAACTTTAAAATAAATGAACAAAAAAATTTTTTTGTTTTGAATTTGAAAACTGAAGGTTTAAATATTTGTTTTGCGTTGGGTGTTTTGTGCGTTGCGTTAAAGCACAAGCCGAAACCGTCATTATATAATGGCGGTGTCGCACTTGTGCGGTAAGGCAACGTGCCACACCGAGAGGCGAACCGTGTGCGGTGTGGTGTCGGCTCTATGAGTTAGCCAACGAGAGCCAACAGCCCGAAAGGGTGGCATAGGAAAGGCTGTTCTAAGACACGGTTAAAGCTGAATAAAGCCTTTAGAATGTGATGGTCTAATGTTGCGTTAAGGCTTCTCTAAACCGCTAACCCCATGAAAGAGGGTTAGTTATGCCTTTCGTTGCACGTTGTTATCGTTGTGGACACGTTGTTTCAGCGAGGACACGGGCTATCATAGACTTGTGTCGTGAGGAACATGATTTAGCGAGTCATGGTTCTCACGACAGCGACCTGTGGACAGTTGCCATAATCAGCAACGCCGACTACAACATGATGGAGAGGTTGAGTAAGGTTAAAACCTTTTGGGCTGTTCAGCGGTTGCCTCGTAAGGTATTGCTGAAACTCCATTAATTCCCTCGTTTTTCTGGAATGGTTAGCGGGGAGTCTAAGCCTTTCCGCAAACTGAACGTCAGTAGCCAACGGGGTTAGTTTCTCAACCCACAATAGGTTATGCAACTTGTCTAAGAAAACCGCTACTGCTCAAACTGTTGCTGTCCCTGTTGAACAGGAAGTCGTCTTGCTACGTGGTTTCCGAGACCTCGTAGGCGAGAGATACGGCTACTACATGGGGCGTAGGCTCACCCAAGCGGACATGACGGAGAAAACTGAGGCTGAACGTAAGGCTGTCGCTGAAATCCGAAAGGCGATAACAGGCGACAACCTGAAAACCATAATTGCTAAAGCCGACGTTAAAACCTATGAAGCCAAACTCTCTGAAATCAAATCTGCACGTGAAACCCTCAATAAGGTTTCTAAACCGTTCAGAGAGAAGATTAGCCCACTCTCTAAGGCTCAGAAATACATGGACAACGTGGCAATTCCCGACGCTCTAAAAGAGTTAGGGACACCTATAACGCCACGCTTCAGCTTGAGCAAGTGGATAGGCGACGCAATCGCTTCAGCAAAAAAGAAAAAGTAGGCTCAAACGCCTACCTCAAACAATCCCCCTATTTTTTCCTACTAAAGTCTAAGAGGAAACCTCTTAGACAGCATGGAAAGGCTACCCCGCCGAGCGAAAAACGTTCAGGCGGATTAAAGGCTTACGATAATGTGGGTTCTCCAAAAGCCTGTCCACACTTCTCTCGCTAAACAGGAGAAAACATGGCATCCGAAGGTAGCCGAGAGAAAAGGGACAGAAGAGCCTTATCAAGCCTTCTACAGGCTGGAGATAAGCCCACCATATATTTTTTTTAATCCTCCTTTCTCGATTTGGTAGCGTAAGCTAGGGGCTGGAACAGAACCCACGACAGCGAAGCCTACTCATAAGAGGGTTTCGATGACGTAGCAACCGAGCCCTTGTGGATAACAAGCTACGTTGCGGGATAGCACCGCAGGGCAACGCTATGAACGAAAAGTTGCCTATAAAGGGCAACCTGCTCCAGACGTGGGGATAGGGCGTGAACCTGTGTAAGAAGTGTCCTAGAGCAGCGTAGCGGAAACACCCCTGCTCGGGCGGAGATCAGTCGATACCTGATTAAAATACAGAAGCTTGGTTACTTCTCATTCTGAGAGGTCAGGAAACTACGCTGAGGATCCATACGATGAAGCGTAGGTTAGGAAACTCAAGCCACCAGAAACCCTCCAACAAACCCGACGCACTACCTACGGATAGTAGGCGGCGAAAGCGACACGCCTGTCGCAGCGGAACCCCAGCGTCCCTAGAGATTAATCTGCGGAAAAGATCTAGTCGTTATAGGGTTATCTAGTTTATGCCCTACAAAAACAAGGCTGATAGGAAAGCATGGAGAGAAAGGAATCAAGAGAGATTACGAGAACAAAAACGTGGATGGTGGCATAGGAACAAAGACAAAATCTCTGAAAAGAGAAGAGTTCAGAGGAAGAAACGTCTTAAAAGGCTGAAAGAGGAATTTGTGAAGTTATTTCCTGAGGAATGCTTTCTCTGCGGGCGGACAAATGTAAGACTAGAAACTCATGAAATAAACTGCAAACCACACCCACGTGGCAACTTAAACTTGACCTACATTCTCAAAAACCCAGAGAAATTTGTTAGACTGTGCGCAAGTTGCCACAAGGGTGTTCATTGGCTGAAATCATACTCAAAGAATATTAACTTTGATAGACTTTCGCAGTTAGTCGGGAAAGTCGTAGGGGCTTAGCCGACCTTGCCGTAGGGAGTAGGTGGGGTGAAATTCTTGTTTGCCATATTGTTGAAAGACGGGAGCATAAAATGTACGGCATGTCACCAAGGAACGTTCATCGACTCTCGAGGAAGTCAGCGAGTGTGTAGGTTCTGCGGTGGATCAGCCCACGTTCCAATCAGCGGTGAGGTGCAGCGGATAATCCAGAAACTTAGGCCTCTACTGAGGCGACTGCCTATGATTTCAACTGAACGCTCATTAATGCTTAGGTTTACCGACGCTGAAGATTGTCTATTATGCTTTAATTCCCTACACTACTACCGATTGAAAGCAAAATTAATCATAGAAAACAACCCATCCTAAACTCTCCCTTTTTTTCTCTTGGGGTGATTCTATGCCCAACGATGTAAGGACGAGAAGCACTTACAAATTTTGGCAAGACCTACTGGATTTCCTCAACACCAATCCAACCAAAGCTGAGATACTAAGGAAGATACACAGCATCATAGACGAGCGTAGAGGCTTCGCTTCGGAGACAAACTCAAGGTTCTCCCAAGAGAGTCTCAAGCTGGTCATCAAGGACAATCAATGCCCAAAATGCGGTAAACCACTCGAGATAGTGGCGCTTTCGACAAAATATGTGACGACTGGCTGTCCAGAACATCGAGAGTATGACAAAGTTCGCAACCTCTAACCATCCTTTTTTCCTTTTTTGGGGTGAGAAGAATCGACGTTCTGATTCTTAAATTTCTCAGCAACCGTCTTTCTAACTCACCCACCATGGGGTGTGCCACCTTGAAAATTAATGCACAACTCTATAAAATGGGAGAGGGACAAACCGTAGAGAAAGAGGCTATTGTTGTCAGCAAAGACGAGGCGGAGAAAGCCATCGAAGAAATGACAGCATGGGTCAAAGAACAATTAACCGAAGCCATGAAACAAGGCGAAGACGTAGAGATTCTGCTGGGACGCAAACCCAACGAAAGCAAAAACTACACACTCTAATCCTTTCTCTTTTTTTCTTTTGGGGTGATGAAGGAGTTGAAAGCTAAAAAGGGGTGAACTGAATGGATAATGAAGTGAAAAAAGTAAGCCACAGAAACTTAGTCATAAGCCTTGTTGTTGCGGTGGTAGTCATTGCCTTGTTCATTCCAATAATACCTGTGTCCGTAACTTATAGCGAAACAGAACCCTACAACCGGTCAGCCAAATACGAAGTTGTTTCAGCAACTTTGAAAGAAGAGCTTGAAATTTTCGGGAGATGGATCTACCATGCGTCAGAGGTAGTTATCAAAAACATAGATTCGTACGGTGGAACGTTCACGGTTACTCACTATCTCTATGATGTTAATGGCTTATACGATACTAAAACTACCAGCGAATACTTGGCGGCAGGACAGACTAAAACCTTCAGAGCAGAGTTTGATACGCAATGGCTTCAAGATGTTCGTGGCGAATACTCGGTTTCAGCACCAACGGTTATAGACCAGAGAGTGGTCACCAAACAAAAGACGGTATATAAATCAGTCATCGAAATTCTAATCTCAGGTTAAACCACCGCCATTTTCCCTCTTTTTTCTTTTTGGGGTGTAAAGCATTGAGATTCAAGACCTCCACATTCGACATCGAAGTGAAGTATAAGCCTGCGGGAAACGAACTTTTGGTTCCAGAGCCTCAGATAAGGATGCGAACCGTAGACGGCAAATTGGTTGAGAAGGTGCGGACCATAGCGAAGAAGAGGTTTCAGTGGCGTGGCAAAGACTTAGCCGTAGACATGAAGCTGACTGATCCGGAGACACAGAAAGAGGTTCCGATATCTGAAGCCCTTGAGGTCCTCGACCATTTTCAATATCGCCTGTTAGACGAGGACGGCAACCTTTGGAAGGAAGAGGAAATCCGCTATTATGCTGTGAAGGAAGACGGCTCCGAAATGGAATGTAGTCCCTACGAAAGAACCAAGCTGATTGAGGTTCCTGACGAAAACTGGGTTCCATCAACCGCCACAGACGATTTTCTCTTCACGAATGTCTATGAAATTTTTAGTGAAGACAAGAAAATCGCCCAGGTTCTCTTTGAAGAAGCTGAAAAACGCTATAAGGCGGACCAAGTGGGCATAGCCACATTCTCCTTCGGAGGCTTTAAACTCTACTACATTTTCTTAGTGCCCATGTTCAAAGAAGGCAAATTCGTGTGGCTGATGAAGTTCAGCGATCAGAAGCTCCTCTACAACCACCTGCAAGACCAGCCAACTGAAACCAAAATCCCGATTCGTGAGGCACCTACACTACAGACACTACCGCCAATACAGGCCTTGATAACCGTAGCCAAGAAAAAGAAAAACTGACCGGGGTTCAAACCCGGGACCTCCAAATTTTTTCTATGTGGGGTGTTTTTTTGACTGAAGACTCAATTGTTATGCTTTGCCAAGAAGGCGACTTAAAAGACCTTAGAAGACAAGGCTATGCTGGGGAGATAAAATTCGATGGAACACGAGTGAAGGTCATCAAGGAAAAAGGACAGGTCACTCTCATAAATAGAAACAGAATCATCTACACAAGCCGACTTCCAGAACTGGTTGAAGCAGCCAAACTCATCAAAGGAGACTTCATCATTGATGGCGAAATAGTCTACATTAACCCAATTACTGGGCTGACAGAATTCACGCCTTGCCAAAGTCTTAATTAGGATAGCGGAACATCGTTGTTAAGTATATGGAGTGAGAAGAAAACGTGAGTTTGGATTACCTGTTACACGAGGCAAGATTGACAGAACTACCCTATAAGACGGCAAAAGGCGTTGTAGCACTCAGGACTGGGCTAAAATATTCCTTCTTCAGAAGCAGTATCCTGTCACACTTGAAGTCTTTGACATTATGAAACTCAACGGTGAGGACTTGACGAATCGAAGATATCTGGAGAGGAAAGAGATTCTCGCCGACCTGCTTGCTGTTGCGCCGCCGACCTTCCAATATGTTCCACATAGTTTCGACCTTGAGAAGAAATGGGAAGAGGAAGTTGTTAAGCGCGGAGAAGAAGGCCTCATACTCAAGGATGTGAATGCTCCCTACGAGTATGAACGCTCATACAAATGGCTCAAGGTCAAATACTGGAAGCCCCCAGAAATCTGCGATGTCGTAGGCTATACTCCTGGAAAGAATGCACGTAGTAGCTTCTTCGGCAGCCTTGTTTTAGCCCAGAATGGAAGGTTCAAGGGCTGTGTAGGGTCCGGTTTCAATGATTGGGAACTAAGGCAACTAAAAGACCTTTTCAGTGACGCCAAGAAAGTTGCTAAGCCCTTCGACATCGGAGAAGACTATATAGCCGTAGACACCAAACTGCGAGTGGAAGTCAAATACTACAAACACACGGACGCTGGAGTGTTTCGGTTTCCCGTCTTTGTCAGAGTCGCCTAACCCTCTTTCTTTTTTTGGGGTGATTTGATGAAAATCTACAGAGCATTTGGCTTCTCGTATTCAGCCTATGTTGAAGTGAAAGTTCCAGAATCCTCTCCCTTCCCTGTTTCAGAGAAAGATATCCAAACTGCACGGGACATCTTAGATGCAACGCTACATAAACTCTTTGGCTCCTATAAACTGGGTGAGAACGTAACCGTTTGCCTCTGCGGTGTCGAAAAATCAACAAACGACTACATCGTTTTTGAGGAGAAAAAATAAGTGAGATTTCGTTACTATCGCCATCATAAGGATTTCCTTGCGTTCGCTTATACTACTCAACGAGACGACAAAGGAAAGTTCTACGCGATCAAATATCGGATTAAAACAGAGAAGGGTCAAGAACTCTGGAACTTGGTCAAACGGATTCCCTTTGGCAGGAGAAAAAAGGCTACTGAGAGGGCATACAAGTGGTTTGTTGAAAGAAGAAAGGTCCTAGAAAAAATAGTAGCCAAGAAAGCTGCTCTCCCACCAAAGCAGCCGCCTTCAAAAGCTGATATCCTGCAGAAGAAACTTAGTAAAGTGCAGGATAGCCTGAAAAGATTAGAAACCAAGAAAAAGAGACTTGAAACCCTCATAAAGAAAAGAAAGAGACAAGAAGCCTACTATCAAAAACAACTTAAAATCTGACCCATTTCCAGCAATCTTTTTTCTTTCGGGGTGTAATAAATTGAGTGAAGAGTTACAGGCTTTACTACAACGGACACAAAAGAAAGAGGCTCAACCATACAAGGAGCCCAGTCCTGAACCAAGCCCAGCGTTGCTGAGTTTGCTTGGTCGTATGGAGGCTCGACGCTGGAGAGAGGAAACACTGGCTGAAACTGTGGAATACATCCGTGAATGTGCCAACGAAATCAAACTCATAAAACACCTAAGAAAATGTAGACAATGCCAAATGGAGGCTTCACTAAGCGTTGAACGATACGGTGGAAGATGTCTCCCTTGGTTTCTCGACCTCACTAATGGCGACATAGCTGAATTCGGGGACGAGGATCCCCGTTTCAAAGACTGCCCTCCTGTGCGAAACTACCGCATCGGCTCATACTGGGACAAAACCATCGACTCTAAAGAAACCATGAAATTCATTAACGACCGCATCAACTGGGCTGAAAAACACATAAAACAGCAAATCTGGACAGCCGTAGACTACTACCGACTGCTCAAGGAATGGGACTTAACCGAACCATACCCAATCGAAGAGAATTTGCCATTCTAAATTTTTTTGGGGTGTATGATGAGCAAAGAACTCCTAGAATTAATACATCGGACAAGAGTTAGCAAATATTCTAAAAGTGACCCAAAACAAGTGCTTCTCAGAATCATCGAAGAAATCAAAATGAAAACAGGCCATTACGGCTATCGCTCATGGGAAATAATGGTGGAATATCTTGCCAAATGGCTTGTCCTTAACGAAAAGACGGGCCTAGCATGTATGCCGCCTTTACAGGGCTTCAAAGGACTTAACCTTCAAAAAGACGACCTATATAAATATCTAGAAGACCAAGACCTGTTCAGACACTACTACGAGGCTACCAAAGCAAAACCCTGGGACTACATCGGCGAAGTCTACATTGAACTAGAACTTGTGGGTCCAGGTCAAAACATGACTCCGCGAGCTATCGTAGAGTTTATGATTAAATGTGTCTACCCCGAAAAAATGCTGGATGGCGCTGACGAATGGTATTGCTACAACTCTTACTTGGAATACATTGCTTGGTATTGGCTAACCTACCATGTCCGTCCAAGCCACTTGAAACCGATGGATCCACCAGTCAGAACACAGTTAGACCCTTGTGTGGGATCAGGCCGCTTTCTGTTCGTAGCAAGTCAGATGATGCCTAAAGCTAATCTTGTGCTGTTTGGTGTTGAAATCAACCCCTCCCTCTATAGAGCTTGCCTAGTCAATATGGCAATGTTCTCGAATCATCCATACAGTATAATCTGTGCAGATTCTTTGATGCTAGCTGGAGCCGATAAAACTGGGCCATCAAGTAAACTGTGGGATCTTGGAAACCAATGGCTACTACCTGATATCTCTGAATTCTATTATAAGCCGCCGGCAATACGTTCAGACCACTTTTCGCTTGAAGAATTCGCTAAACTCAAAAAAACTTAAGAATCTACTATTTTTTCTATTTTGGGGTGAAAAATTAATGAGGACTATTGAACTGTGGCATCTTAAGAAGCTTTGTGACAAATATGGTATAGACTATCAGGAAATAGATGATACGCTTACCTACTGGGAAAATAAGCGACATCTATACTCGATAGTAGCATACCTAGTGGCACCGTTAGATCCACCAATAATTCGGAGAACATGGGAGTCCATAGAAGAACAATACATGAAAGAACACATGCTAAGCTACTATATTATGTGCCAAATAGACGGGGAAACAACATCTGAGGAAATGGGAGAATCTCCTCCACACTATCCTCGATTCTCATTGGAAACATATATTCACCAGGTAAGGTGACTCCATGGAAGACACTATCAGACTCTTTAGAAACCAACTATTTGAAGCCTTCTGGGGTTGGGTTGAAACCAACAAAGAAGCAATCGGAGAAAAATGGTATACCTTCTTCCAAAAGAAGGGAAAAGACGCTGAAGCTGACTGTGATACAGCACTAAAAATCATGGCCACGAGCATGTGGATATTTAACATGATTTCTGGGTGCGGAATATTAGCTGGAATCGGACCAAACAATGTAAGCCTACAACATCTTGATGAACGGTTAGACGAAAAAACCTCAAAAAGGCTACTCCTAATCATATCTTCCTGTATGTGCCTGCAATATCTACCTAAAGAAGTGGCAGCGCAGCCCATACCCATAATCAGCTCAAAGAAGTTCTCCCTAAAACTATGGACGGAACAGAGATGAATGAACTAACAGTGGGTCATGCCTGGGTCTTTGAAAAAGGTATAATCTACGGCACATTATCCGACGTCTTAACTATAAGGCGTTCGAAGCGAATGCGGAAAAAACTCGGAAACTTATTAGGAGTAATCAAATGTTTAATTCCAACACACCCTCAACGGGTAATCTATGAATACTTCCAGAAAAAAGATGGGTCCACCCAACTTAGACTTACTGGATGGACTTAAATTTCCCTTTTTTGGGGTGGAAGAATGGCTAAAAAACCGTGGCAAGGCACGTTTGAAGCGAAGTCCGATGAAGAAATCGTTATCAAACAAATTATTCATAACTGTAAATATTGGAATAGCACAATCTGCAAACGTGAAACCCTCGAGAAATACTGTCGAGAGAAGGGTGTTAAAGATCCCGCAGCAATTATCAATGACCTAATCCGTAGAGGAATCCTATACACGCCAAAGAATGGTTACATTGGATTTACTGAACCAGAAAAAATGGACTCCCTTAATTTTTTGGGGTGAAAACTTGCCAATCTATACAACCTACCTAGGCTACTTAAACAAGCACAGAGACGCCCCTCAACGAATAGGCTCATGCTTCGTCTACTACGTGATGAGGAACAGAGGCAACAACGAAGTGGCGCCGTCCAAACGACTTCTCCAAGACTGGAAAGTGGGTAAAATCAATTGGGATGTTTACTCGATTTGCTATCATACTGAAGTCAACAACTTCACATCCCGGCAGTGGATGGAGAGGAGGGCTCAAGAGGCCAAAATCGGAAACATTCTCTTAGTGTGCTGCGAGAAAGATGCTACCCATTGCCACAGACGGCTGCTGGCTGAAGAAATAGCGAGACGCTTCGGCGTTGAATACAAAGGAGAACTCCCAGAGGGATGACTGTTTGGAACACATGTCGAAAAAGCGGATAGACGCTATTGTTGACGAGTGGCATGAAATATGGCGTAAGCAAGCCCAAGAAGCGGGAGAGAATCCTGACCACATCATCTCGAGAGAATACCTTAAAGAAGAAGCATACAAGGGGCCCTTCTGCAGAGAGTGCGGAATCCCATGTAGTAGCTACGGCTGGGGCAAGAAGGGAGTGCGTTGCCTCTACTGTGCAGCGGAAGACCCAAACGAACTAAACCTTTTTCCTCTGCCAACTCACGGCGTGCCCTTTCACCTATACGTTGAGAAACACAGAAAGTGGTGCAGAGCCCAACGCCTAACCTGTAAAGGATGTAACGCTAAGCCTGTGTGTGACCGACTAGACGCAAATCCTTCAGATCCAACTCTGGTTGACTTCTCATTAAAGGAATATGCCAAACTACGGATTCGATAATTTTTTTCTTGGGGTGAATCTGTGTCATTAGAACATGGAATAATGAAATGTGGTAGCTGCAACTCACGAACATTCATTGTCCTTGTTGAACAGGAAGCCAAAGACATCAATAACAAAAACAACGACAGAACAATAGTTTCAGAAAAAATCATTCGCCTCGTGTGTTCCAGATGTGGGAGAGTCTATAAATGATAAAGATAACATACTTTGGATCTGAGCAAGACATCAAGAAAGCCATAGCCGTCCTAAAGAAACATCCACAGCTCCAAGTCATGAAAGAGGGCGACGCTAGGCTACTGATACAGAAACTCATTGATCAACACCGCCTCAGAGCCTCCATACTCATAAACGGTAACCACGTATGGAGCAAGGACCGGATTCTGCGAAACCTTGAGAGAATCATCAACGTGGGAACACTCTACAATGAAGATCAAACCAAACCGCCTCATCTCTCACATTATTTCTACCAGTTCCTTAGCCTCGACTGTGGAAGTATCGCGCACTACGACATCCATGGATGGATTCATAAGTATCCCACAGTGGAACACCTGAAAAAATTCTTCAAACAAAACGAATTCGGAAAAAGAGTCCTAGAATGGATACCAGCATGGAACACAGACGCAAAAGCCATAGTCGCAGCCATAGAAATGCGCTTGTTCCCATTCCAAAGCTACCTAGACCAGAAGAACGAAGCCATCAAACGAAAGAAATAACCCTCTTTTTCTTTTTTGGGGTGAAACCATGCCAGTTAGAAGTGAATTCACGATTGACCAGTTTGAGGAAGCCTTTCAGAAACTTGCCCATAAACAGCCAAAGTTCCGTAGAGTCTCAACCGAGGATATGACCCTAAGCTTCAGCTATGACGAACAGGGGAAACCGCGCCGCATTTCAGTTCAGATACATAAGTACAAGCCGGGCGCTGAATGGTATGAAGGTGAATATTGGAGCTTCTCCATTGAAACCAAGCTGTATACTACAAGCTCGCACTCAACAAAAATCGACTATGGATCCTACCCAGAAGTTGAGGCTAAAGTGAAAAAGTTTCTCCAAGAACTTATGCACGGACAAACTCCGAAACCGCGATTCTCGCTAAAACAAACGACACAACCAAAATAACCCCTTTTTCTATTTGCACAAAACATAAATATCTCAAATATATAACAAAAATGGGGTGGATAAATGACTAAGAAACAAGACCGGTTCAACCTAACACTCACACCTGAACAAACAGCGAGATTAAACACCTACATCATAAACGTCGCCAAAAAACAAGGCCGCATACCAGGAAAAATAAAATCGAAGATTCTCAGAGTCGCACTAGAAGAGTGGCTGGAAAAACACGAAAACGACATCGACATAGACTGGAACCACAAATAACCCTTTCCTTAGGAGGTGAGAAATGAGAATGAGGAAATCGTTAGTTGGCGTTCTCATAGGCTTTCTTATCTTTCTCGCTGGAATTGGCCTTGTAATCGCTTTACCAACTTCAGCGCCGTGGGAAACAAAGACAGATCAGATTGCAGAAGGAGAAGTGCTTGAAACAGGTTGGCTACTTGACTACGATTACTATTGTCCATATTTCTTCCTTCACATTTACGGTGGAGAAACGAAAGATTGGACAGTGAGCGGAACAGCAGTTGAGGCTGAGGGACGCTCTTTCAACTTCTACGTCTTCGATAAAACCAACTTTGACTTATGGAAAGGCGGAGCAACTAATACAGAAGCCTATGTGGTTCGCACATCTGTGACTAGCGTAAGCTTCCAATTTAAAATCGATGACGGGTCAGACGTTGATGATTTGTACTTTGTGGTACACTATCCCACAACGTGGTTGTTGCCAGAAGAGAGGCTTGTCACCGTTTCCGCAACAGTTCAATGGCAAGAAAAACAGACTCTGGGATTCGTTATTCTCGGCCTCTTTATCGGAGGTATTCTAGGATTAGTTGGCTTTGTTACGGTGTTAGTTTGTGGAATATACGCTCTTGCAACGAAAGAGACGAAAGCTCCATTAAAAGAGATAACAAGAGTATGTCCCCAATGCGGTCGAGTGCTAGCAGAAGAGGTCAAATTCTGTCCCAACTGCGGTAAAGCCTTAGAATCTAACTAAGGCTTCATACTTTTTTCATTGGTGTAAAATTTGGGGAAGACCATGAAACCCTCTAGGCGTAAGTTCCGAGTTTGGCTCACATACTGTCGTTTGACAAGAGAGAAATGCTCAGTTTCCTTCGACGCCATAGACAATTCTAAGCCACGGATGGTATGCTCAAACTGTAAGCTGGCTAAGACTCTTACATCAATAGCATTATAAGAAGATGAAAGGAGGTGATGAGGAGTTGGAAATAAAAAAGAAGTAAGGGAAAGAAGATATTAAATATTTTATTTTTGGGGTGTTCAAGCGTATTCCCAGCCTTCTAAACTCATCGCGACACTTGAAACAAAGAAAGGAATTAGCGTCACTCGATTCATTTCACGCTTTCTCTTTAACCAATGAGGTTCCTTCTCTAACCCTGTTAAGAACTCATACGTCACAATTTTTCCCATCAATTGAGCCTTATAATTCTTAACAACAATACCCTCAATAAATAATTTAGTTGAAAAAGCCGAGGGGACCTCAAGAAAGGCAAGTAAGTCCTCTTTAGTCGCTACCCTTCCCTTGTAAATTAACGGAACAATAGGAATTCGGGCTTCTTCTAGGACACGCTCTTTTCCCTCTCTACTTAAAAATCGACCCGTTGTCGTATCCAGCACATCAAAACCAACAATCCATGTAGGTAACTTATCATAAGGAATGGTATGTCTCCACTTTAGATATTCGCCATAAATAATGTAAGCTTGAAATACGCTGTTCCAACGGTCTTACCGTCTAATTTCTCCTCAATAACAACCTCATCCACTAAAAGATGACTAACATTCTCCTCAGACATAATGTGGCGACCGATAAGCCCTTGTTTCCCAACAGGTATCCGCTCAACCTCAGGAAACTTAGGAACAACCATCAGAATTTCCTCAGTTTCTCAACCCTCAAATCTTCCTCTAGGTTTCTCATAATTTTCTGAAGCAACTCAATTTCTTCCATTACATGAGGGTTGTTAGGAATTGCGTAGAGATAGTTGTAGGCTAAAAGTTTCGACAGCTCCTTACCCATACAGATAACAGGAGCAATTAGAGACCATCCGTAATCACTATCAGCAACACGCACCTCAGGCAAATACTTCAAACTCTTCTCTATTTCCTCAAACTTTCCTAGCAATTCTAAAAAAGCCTCTTTCTGTCGGTTCAGCTCAGGGCTTCGCTTTATTAAAGGCAGAACACCAAACCCAAATAATCCCTTCTTGCTCATGTTCTAAACTTCCCCCTTAACCTCTCTATGTTCACATTCTAACCCCTTTTTTAATGTTCGGCTCCCGAACACTCTTCAAATCAACTCTGTAGAGTGCTGGTCTGTTAGGCCATGTGGGTTTGGAGGGCTAGGGTGATTAGTTTGTGTTCGCCGCAGTAAGCGCAGATTCTGGTTCAGACATTTTATTTCATTGCTTGTTTTATGGTTTTTATTATGTTTGAGAGGTTGTTTTGGACTTCCTTGTTTTTGAAGTGGAGGACTGTGTAGCCTGTTTCTTTTAGGTCTTCGTGTTCTTGTATGTCTATGTTGCCTATGTACCCGACTTCTATGATGAGGGTTGGGGAGATTGCTATGTCTACGGTGTAGGTGCGTCCGCTTTTGGTGGCGACTCTGAGTTGTGGTCTAAAGGGTATGCCTTCCTTTTTTAGGGCTTCTCGCAAGCGGTATTCATATTTTGTTACTTTTGGTTTCGAGGGTTTTGGAAAAAGCGGTGTCATTCTTCCTCATCTTCCGACTCTTCTTCTTCAGTCTCTTTCTCTTCCTCAGCCATAAGTTTCCTCCTATGCGATATATGTTCAGTCCGATTTCATCTGCGTAGCCAGGTGTTGAACCTTTAATGTTTATTCAATACCATCCAGCTCAGGAAATTTGTGCTTAAGCAATTTCCATATGGCTACTGCTCGGAAACAATCACCAGACAAACCTGTAATTCTTTCCCAACGCTTCGCTTTTAAAAGCAAGCTTACGACCTCACCACTTAAGTGTTCGCTTTTCATCTCTCATGCCTCTTTTCTTTTACGATTAAGCCTATGTCGGTTGATTTGATTCCTGTTTCTTGCTCTCTAATCTTAATCATGTATTTCAGTTCTTCATTGAGTTGTTTAGTGTACTCTTCCGTCGTGATCAGCCCCTTGTCTAACAGAAGTTTCAGCAGAGCATGGTGTTCACAACGGATAAGCAGCCTTCCATCCTCTAAGTCTCTAAGCGGCTTAACTCTGACGTCGGTTTCAGGGTAAACTCCGCCTCCGAGGATGTCCCCAGCCACGATCATACTATAATGGTGGAGGAGGTTAACCAAGCGTTTATATTGTGCAACACTCAATTGGTCTCATCCTCTTACCAGATACCTCTTTTCCTCCTCACATTTTTCCAGTGCCTTCTCAAGGGTTTTCACTTTGTTTTTAAGGTCACCGATTTCATTATCGCTAACTTTTAAGCGGTTTTTGAGCTGGTTAATTTTGCCGTGTAAGTGCGATATTTCTCGACGCAAGATTGCATTCTTCTTTTGAAGCTCTTGCTCTCTACTCATTTCTATCCCCTCTTTTCCTCTTCTTTTCTATGGTAGCGGTCTTGACAGATTTCATCGCAAAAGTAGAGGATTTCGTTTCTCCTTGTTGTTACCGCAACGTGAAGCTTCAGTTGACCGCAGGTAGGACAGCGTAAGGATCGTCCACATTCAGCACAAACACTCAATTCTATCGCCTCTTTTCCTTAACTTTTCGCCAAAGAGGAAGCAGACCATACCATTTTTTATTCTCTGATCCTTCTAGCAGGGTTCCCCAATCGACAGGAACTCCAGTTACTGCACTACTTAAACTTCTAAGCAACCTCATCTCTTCGTTTATGAGTGTCTGCTCTTCTGGTGATGCTGTGAGTAAAACTGCTCCGACAGCGCAGCGGAACTGTTCATCTTCGTTGGTTACAAGCCAATGATTTAAAGCTAATTTCATGGCTTCTTCCAATCTTTCTAGAATAGGAGCATCTTTTTTGAGTTGTGCCTCAATTTCAGATATGGCTAATTTCATGTGGTTTGGGATACTCATCTCTTATCGCCTCTTTTCCGTAAATTCTTCTAAATCCGCTAATGAAGCAAATCTACGAGGAACCACTACTTCTCCTCTTTTCTGTTTACATCTGGGACATTGACAGTTTTCTGTTCCAAGTCTCGGATTCTTTGCTTTAACTCTTCGTTCAGCCTCTTCGCTTGTTTCTCCCTCACGGCGGACAATTAAGTCGTGTTCCGTCTCAAGGTGATTGAACCATTCTTCGCTATCGTTCTCGAATGGAAGAATTTTCCAACAATAGATACATAGCGTTGGTATTTTCTATCGCCTCTTTTGCGATTCACATTTAACTTCGGCGTAGTTTTCGGCAACGCTGACCTTAGCTTCAATCAAATCGGGACAGGGCTTCCTTTGTTGCATGAAACTCCCAAGACAATGCCAAATAGGAACATTCTTACCTTCTTTTGGACAGTAAACGGTCGGTGCTTGACTCACGTCTTATTGCCTCTCTTCCGTTTCTTCTAGTTCGAGGGTTTTCAGTATTTTGTCGAGGAATTGCCATGCATAGAAAAGCGGGCAACCTTTGTTACATTCCATAAAGGGTTCTTCGTCGTCACTTTTACATCCAATTCCTTTACAGTGTTGGTCTATAAGTTCAATCAATTCTTTGGTTTTTTTCTCTGTGGCATCAACGAAGTCAAGGTAATCCTTCAAAACAGGTTTAGGAGTGGTCATCTCTCTATCGCCTCTTTTCTATTCAACACTCTTTAAAGGCTAACTTTTCCGCCTCCCTGACCTTCTTCCATAATTTTCTATCCATCTCGCATTGATGCTTCTCCCAGTCGGTAAATTTCCGCTTTTCTTTCCTTGCCTGCGAAAGGAAACCTCCTCGTCTCGCTTGCATACCAATGCCAATGAGATTGTTCAAATGTTCAACTTCATATGGAGTTAAACGAATGAGAACATCCATTCCCCCACATTTTTCTCGATACAACCTCGTAAGTTCAGATTCTATGCTCACGATTTCACCTTCTCCTCTTGAATTGAGATTTTCCATGTTCTCGGATGTCCTTTTCCATGAGATTCAGCAACAATGACGTAATTTTTCTCAAGCAATTGCCAAGCATCAGAAAAAGCATGATGAACAAGTTTGTTCTTGGTGAAATCAGACGGAAGCAATTTTTGGGCGATATCTCGTTGCGTTTGATTAGGCTTTACCTTTAGCTCTTCCAAAATCGCAATTTTCATGTGATCCAGAAATAAAGTTCTAACAAGTTCATCCTGCAATTCATTAAGTCTTTCAAAAACAGTTTCGAAGCGCTTTTGAGTATAATTATCCGAAGCTAACAATCCTTCCAGCAATTTCTTTCCTTGTTCAGTGAGATAATATACTGTCGCTTGCTCTCCAGAAGTCAAAGTCACTTTAGTTTGAATAAAATAACTCATTGGGCTTCAACCTTCTCCACCGTTTTCAGTAAGCCTTTTTCTTTTGCTTCTTCAACCTTCATTTTCAGCCGATACTCAGGCCTTTTCCCAGCATAGTGTTTCTCAAAGAAGCCCCATTGGCACATCTTATCCAAGGTGGGTCCTATGCGTGGGTCTCGAGACCATCCGTGGCTTACAAAGGCGTTTACAACGTCTGTAGTAGTGAACCATTTGTCACTTGGCAGCTTGCCCTCAGCGTAGACGATGGCGATTCTCCCTTCAAGGCTACCGTCATTAAGCGTTAGGGGCTTACGAACTGCTTCTACCGTGAGAGTTGGTTGCTCAGTTACGACGGAGACCTCAGAAGGGATATCCACCGTAGGCATACTTGTAGGCATAGGCATAGGGAGAATTTCTTTTAAAAGTTCCCTAAATTTTCGTGCCCATTCGACATCTTTTTGCAGAGCCTCGAACTTTTCTCTGAGTTCTTCCAACATCTCTTTTGGAACAAAGTCTCTGGCTGTCTGTCGAGCAAGCTCTTCAATTCGGCGGGCATGCTCTTGTTTTAGAAGGTCAATCTTCTCCTGCGCTTTTAGGTCGCTTAATCGCTCCACTTGTCTCGTAAACTCTTTCTCAAGTTCCTCTCGCTCACGCTTCTCTTCCTCCCACTTTTGACGGTACATTTCATCTTCCTCCATTAACCGTGAAGGCTTAAGGTACGTGTCGCGGACGTATTCGGGCGTGGTAAAGCCCATAGCTACATTGCGACCAACTTCCTCCGGGACTCCAACAGGCAAAACGTACACCTTTCTAACCTCGTTTCCAATGGCAGCGTAGAAGTGGCCGAGAGGAAGAGTCTGAATTTCCTCCTTCGGAACCTTCAGCCCCAAAAGCTGTTTTAGGATCCTCTCAACTTCATGGGCCTCCTTCATGCGCCCCATGAGCCAGTTGTCACATTGCCGTAGAGGAGTCTTGTCAATACCCCCTATATCTTGCGAATCCAGAAACATGTAGTTTCCAACTGCAGCCCCTTTCCTTATGAACTGTTGAGCAACCCATTTCACAGGCGTCATTTTTCCTTGAGGAATCGACTCCCAAGCTTCCGGGATAATGACGATAACGTGGTCTAGATGGGAAAAGGCATACTCAATAGTGCTTGCGATAACTAAGTGTTGCGTTTCAAGACGCATGCCACTAAGATCCATGACATTAACTCCTTCACCTAGCTCCAGCCTATCCGTAAACACCCATTTCTCAAGCTCAGGAATCACAATCTCCAAGTAAGCAGCAAGCTTTTCGTAGACGGCTTTCATAAACTCACGTTTGGCTTCTCGAGCAAAGTCATGGGCGGCTTTCTGAATTTCCTTAAGGTCCTTACGGCCTCTACACACTTTCATGATTCCATAACGCATGCCCGGCTCATACTTCACTTTTTCACCGAGAGCAACGTTTACGAGGCCTTCGACAAACTGCCAATCAGCCCTCGGCTTATAGTAAGGTGTAACCACGTTATACTTGGTGAAACCAGCCTCACCACGCTTAGTTTTAAAGGCGATAGCCCTCAAACCAGACCGACTGATAAACGCTTCAAGGGCCGTCGTCTTCCCCGACAGTTGCGTCATCCCAAATATGGCTAGGTGGTGGAGAGGCAAGTAGACAGACTGAGCCGTTCCAACCTCGAACCCCACCAAAATCTTGCTCTCACTCATTTCTATCACTTCAAACCTTCAAAGAACACGACTCAGGCCAATCCTTAGACTCTTCGCTCATTTCGCTCCTTTGCCTCCCGCGCCTCCAAATCGCGCTTAAACTTCTTGTACTGAGGGTTCCGCTGATACCTTTTAACAGCGTCCACAACTAGGTCGCGGAGCCATGTCCCAGGTTTCTTACGGTCAAACAAAGCTATAACCTCAATTTCATCCATCGTCTCGTAGTCAACCCTTGTGCTGAACATCAGAGGATATTGAACAGTCCGTTTTTCGCTACTTACCATATAAGTTTCCCCGTGTCTAACTAGTGTCTTCTCTATTAATAAATCCTTTCGTGGTAGAGTGAAAGATTAAAACAACAGACAGACATGGTCTTTGGAATTGATTTTATCTACATTACTTGTTGAAAAGGGACTGAACTCAACGTTAAAGGCTGTATTTCAACATAGTTAAAGTGTAAAAATTCATATTGGTAGCGATTGTTTTCGTGGTTCCACCTATGATTAAGAAGAGGAAGAAGAGGGAAGTTTCAATTTTAGGATTTTGAACCTGTTCGCTTTTCAGCTTCTTTTTCTAACCGCTTCACTTCTGCTTCACGCTGGAGATTTTCTATTTGCATTCCTAAAGCCATAACGTGTTCACGCAGGTTAGCGATTTCCCTTTCGAAAATTTCGATGTCACGTATGATTCTGGCAAATTGAACGCCTAAGATGCGGAGTTGCTGTTCTTCTTCGTTTAGCTTAACACCCTTCTTGCTCAATTTTTTCACCTAACTAACTTGCCCAGGAATCAATTGACCAACCTATATCAGCGGCACCACTTGTAGGGGCAGTATCGGCGTAAAGACGAAGACCAACAAGGTCATCATCAGCAACAGCAACATCCGCCGTAGAAGTGAAGTTGCCAGTGGTTCCAGCAGGGATTGTAACAACCAAAGCAGAATCGGAGCCATTTACCCTAAGAGCAATTTTAACGTCTTGATTCAACCCGTTGGCTCTCACGTATACCCTCAGCTTTTTGAAAGTTCCAGCCATAATTCTACTTTGTCGAGCAGCTTCAACTGAGCTGAGTGCGTAGGAGTTAAGCCATGTAAAATAGCCAGCAACCGTCCAATAGATATAGGTAGGGCTACCACCAGCATGTCCAAACTGCATTTTTTGGTTAATGAGTTTGCTTCCATCCCATCGCTTTGTATCTGAGCCTAAGAAAAGCCCATCTGTTGTCGGTATTAAGTCTGTAGAAAAGAGGTCGTCGTCACCGCCAGCCACATGTCTCGAAGCGTGGGGGTGGCTTGCCACTAAACGCCATGCACCATCTAGGTAGCTGTAAATTCTGTATGGACCCCCTGCTGGACCATAGATTCTAAAGGTTCCTTCGTCAGGAATGTCTGTTGGCACTGCTGTTATTGGCGCTGACCTTAAGCTTGGGTCTTCACTATAGTAGCCATAGTTCTTGTCCGCTCCTGAAACTTTCGTGTAAACTCCATAGGCAACAGAGTCACCTGCTAGATTCCCCAGCACGTTTGCATATAATCCAAAAGCTTTTGCGGTTAATGTTCCAGCAATTAGTGTGGGTAATAGGTAAGCATAGTCTATATTAACGCCGTAGGTACGTAGCTCTATTGCTCCAGATGGTTTGTTTACTTCAACCATGTTTCTTGCGGCTATGTTAGCTCCATAAGTATATCTCCTTGCGTTTCCAGAGGACAAATCTTTTCCTTCGTCAGCGGCAAATCCATCTAACCCGTAAACCAGCATGTAAGCTAAGGCTCCTAGTGTGCCTTCAAAATCACCGTAACTGGCGGCGTGACAGACTACTCCGTCGGTGGAGATTGACCTACTAACCGTGGTATCTTTTAATCCAGCGTAATTGTCTATGTGGCTGTCATAGACAAAATTTGACAGCGAAAAGTCACCTGAAGGAGTTCGGATTTCTCTCTGAACGTCAATGCCTTTATTAATCCCGACTCCCGTGAAGGGGTTTACTATTTGATCTATGTCTATACCAAAAACATCGCTCGCGAGCATTTCCAAATATATTCGTTTGTTGGCTACGGGGTCTGCGCCGATTCCTATGTTCTTGTTAAACCTCATGTCACCAGTAAAAGGAGAAAGAGGGTCTTCTGCTCCAGTCTGATGTCTACTAGCATGAAAGAGTGGGGCGAAGGCGGCGTCCAGCGGTGTTCTATCTATTACAACCTTTACGGGTTAAATGGCCCTATCTATCCCAGTTCGCATTGTAACTTTCCGTCGGCTGTAACTTTCACCGCTACGACTTCACCAGTTTCTGTGACTCCCCAAATCCGTACGCCCTTCGTAGTTTCAAACTTTTCTTTTAGATCTTCCAAGAGCTTTTCTTCATACTCGCTTCTAGATTCACTACTCATGACTTTTCACCAAGATAAGAATTAAGCTAACCCAAAAAATAAACTTTTCAATACGTCCCTGTTAGGTCAAAGCTGGCCGTTTCGCCCCTGTCACATTTATAGTAGATCTTCTCAATTTTTGCCATTCCAAAATCGAACCTTCGAGCTCTGTTGCGCTCAATAGCATTGAATTCCTTCGCCTTGTCATTTATCCCAACATGGACGGTGTTGGGCCCGGAATTATAGATGTCAACCGAGAACCAAGGCGTTGGAGGTTCATACGTTTTCAGGCTCTCCGTGGCTTCTAGAGTAACAGGCTGAATCAAACCCTCAGGCACCCTCTTCTTTTCGATCTCCAAGAGCTGCTTGTTCACTTGGAGGATTTCCCTCTGAGCCTTCATAATCTTGTAAAGAAGACCAACTTGAATCGGCCCAGGCTCAACACGCTCTTCTCCTTCTGCAGCTTCCAACTATCACTCGCGCTCCGCCTTTCTGTGGACTCTAACTCTTATGACACCTGTTTTGTCTTCCCATATCGAATACTCCTCAATATTGGAGTATGTGGTTTTGGGAGTGGTCACAGAACTGAGTGTGCCACGCATACTAGTTCCTCTTCTGCTTATAACTTCGAGAACTATGTTGACGAGTGGCCATGTCCAGATTCCTAAAAACCCAGTAAATCTTAAGGCTCTGACCGGTCGCTCTTCCTTAGCCAAATCAATCTCCAACAAAGAGGAGTAGGGAACTCTAACAAAAAAGAGTTTCTACACAACCCAGCATAGGTTTTCGATGAAACCATCGCTTTGGTCATTTCCATCAAGCGCACTATCTTGGCTTGCAGTGGTTTCTATGTAACTAAAGGTTAAAGTCTCCTCATCTTGACCAGTAACGTCAATGCTTATCGTATCTACAAGTGTGGTTCGGCTAGAATCCGAGTAGATTTTAACGGTGTATACATTGCTTTCTCTTGTAATTGTTAGGTAGTAAGTGGTTCCAACATCTAAATCAACGGAACTATCCTGAACAATATCATCTTTGTGGGTGAGATATAAGTAAAATGTTGTTGTTGAATTTCCTTTTTCTGTTATCCACAGAGAAACATTTTTTCCCACGTCGACATAAGCTGGTCTTCCAGGATTTTCGCAGATAATCCAAATGCAGGTTAAGAATCTATCCCAAACACTACTGTTCACATCAATAGCAGATAATTGAAAATCAAGTTGAAGAGTAAAGCTTGTGCCAACCTCTTTTGCCCGGTATAAGTAGCACGCTTCATTTCTTATCATGTCAGTCCAAGACGCTCGTCTAACGGTTTGGCTTAGTTTATTGTTTGGATCAACTTCCGTCCACGTTAGAAAGTTTTCACATAGTAAACGGATTCTTCCACCCAGGCTTTGCAATGTTCTAAGACCAACTCTTCTGCTCGTTTCAATACACCCTCGTCAGTGGGTCTGAAATTAGCATCCATTCCTCGTTTATACGAGACATCTGAATACCTCTTACGGCGGTTTCAATCCTGAATCAGCCTTCGACCAGTCATAATGAACTTCTGCTCCTGAGCCAGTTGTGTTTTCAGCGCCAAACTCAAGGTAGCTACAAGGGGGAGCGGAACAATATTCACGGTAGATGTCTGTGAACTCACCGATGTAGTTATTATCTTTGTAAACCTTGATTGAGGGAGCAACGTTGTCGATTAGTAGTCTCCAAGTGTGCCAATTGTTATCTGTAACGCATGGGATTTCATCTTTTACCCCAGCTTCATTGATTACGGCGATCTTTGTCGCATATATGTAAGGTCCATAGAATGTTGGGAATTCACCTTCAGTTTCTGCGATGCGGATTATTGGAACTATAGCTCCATTTGCGCCGAAGGAGTCAGCTTTTGCACGAAACTCAACGGTGATTTGGTCTGGAAGAGATATGGATTTAAGTGCGCCTAGGTAGTAGCTAGACGCTGGAACACTTCGCAATTGTCCTGCAGGTCTTATCTCTAAGGTTCCAGCTCCATCTTTTGTCCAGCCTACAATGCTGTCCCAAGATTCATCTAAAAGGTCGCCAATTAAGGGACGTACTCCTTTTCCAACACTTTGCATAGACCGTAAGCCGACCCTACGAGACACACTTAAACTTCCTCGCCTAACTATCTTCTCCACTCAACTCATTCTTGACGCAAGGTTTTATCGTTCTAAGAAACTCGATGACTTGACTTCTCTTCTTTGTAGATAGACAATAAAGTGATTTCCAGTGTTTTTTCCGAGGTTTGTAAGGTCCGTAAAGAGTGAATTCAAAGCCCAACTTTCTAAGCAATCGCTGAACCATTTCTAAGAGAGATTTATCCGTGTTCCAAAACTCTAATTTGGCAACAGATCCATAACCAGCATAAGTGCCACATGTTCCTTCCGACTCATAGAAACCCTTCACAAAAGCTTTGATTAACTCTTCATTAGCAAGAAGTTTCTCTAAGTCATCCAAAGATAGGTTTTGATACCAACGATAGAAAACAACAGAACATACTTGAGTGCAGTATTGACCTTTATCTTGTCGAAAGTGAGTGTTTGGATGTAAGTTAATGCTGCTAAGAGCTTGAGAGAAAGCTCTAGCGAATTCACGGAGGTTCTGGTCTAACCCTGTTCGACATTCTCCCCTCAAACTTAATCCTTCTTGCCAATAAAGAACATTCAACGTATCACTATCAATCATACCTCTTCCCCGCATATCTCACAATATACAGTAGCTGCTGTACCCCCCGAAGGGTACTTTGCCTGTACATCCACTTTTTTGGTTCCGTCTCCTAACATCGCATGGTAGTCCCAAGGAAACCAGTCTGTGAACGGGAGCTTAGCCATAACGTAGTATTCGACACTTATGTCCGAGCCGTCCCACCTGATCTTCACCATAGCGTCTTCTGAGCAAGATACGGTCAGCTTGGCCAAATGGAACGTTTTGCCCTTCGTAACCGCGATCTCGCAGCCAGTTACCGTTTGATAGGTGTCGGTGGTGGTGACGCTTCCCTTAGCCTTGGTTTTTCCCTTCGGCTTCGCAATTACTTCCCTAGCACCCGAGCTGTACACTCCCATCTTCTCACTTCCGACGAGTTTCTAAGCGATATCCATGCAGATTATTGGTCCTTGGTCAGTTGGAAAGGTTAACGAGTCCATGATGGTGAAGTCAGATAGTCGAATCTTATAAATTACTCCAGGAGTTTCGTTAAGTCCAGCATACAAAAACCCTTTATAAGCTTGAAGGGAAAAAACATTATTATCAACGGGTAGCTCTATTCTGTCAACTTCTGTGAAAGTAGCTAAGTCGATTTTTAGAACGTGAGCATCGGTATGTCTTGTTCCACAGTAAAGGTAGTTGTCAACGGCGAGTAGTGATTCAGGTCTTATGTTTCCGATAGGGTCATATTCTATCATGCCTACTCTGGTGAAGGTGGTCAAATCAACCTTTACAATTCTGTTGCGTGTTCCAACACTTATCTGAGTGTAGTAGAATGAATCTTTGATTAAAGACCCTTGATTACTACGACCACTTTCATTTATGTACCTATCATCAGCGTCGAGATGTAAGATGGAATCAATAGTGAACGTCTGAAGATTGATTTTAGCCACACATGAGGGATATGAGGGAGCAAGACTCCCATACTCAATACCCTCGTACAAAAAATCTTCAAGAGTTGCTAAATTGCCTGAATAAAAGTTTCCAGTAGGAGCGGTTACGATAGCTTCCCTTGTTAACGTTGGTAAATCTATTTTAGCTACCACCGCGGGATCTGTGATAAACAATGACGCATAGAGTTTTGTTCCAATTCTTAACAAGTCGGATACACGGTTTTCTCCAGAAAGCAGAGTTAAAGCGTCAACTCGTGAAAGATCAGACAGCCTTACACGCACTATTTTCGCTGGGTCAGTGCTTAACCCAGCATAAAGATACGTTCCGTCATGCTCTAAGGCGAATACGTAGTCTTCCCCAGACGATAAGGTTAAGGAGTCAACTATTGAGAACGTTTCAAAGTCAACCTTGAAGATTTTTCCAGGAGATTGTTCAATACCAGCGTAAAGGTCAGGAATTTTTATCGCGGTTTGCATGTGTCGCAGTCCCGCTCGCTTCAATATGTCGGTCGGCACTGCTGAACTATACACTCCCATCCTAATCACTTTCGACGAAGAGCTATTAGAACCGCTTCTTCATCACTCTGCGCTGTGTTAGTGATGTACACCTTGTTGAAATCAAACCAGTCGATAATGACCATTTCAGGCCATGTTAACTCAGAAATTGTGATCTCGTCTTCGCTTCTAGCGTTAAACCTGAGTTTGATGGCGCCTGTGCACTTGAACACCGTGAGGGCGAAGCCCTCCAACGCCAATTCAGCCTTGTCCCTAGCAGTTCCTAGATCCAGAGTCTCGACGCGGTAGGCGTTCGCCCGCAATAGGAGGGGAAGCAGCCTAGCCTTAACCTCGCTCAAATGTCTACTGGTCACACCCAGCTCCACGGCGATTCTGTCTAGGCGGTCAGTTACAGGCATCCACTCGGGGGGAGCCGGAGGAACTACCAGAGGCGGAAGGGCAGGCGGAGCCACAACCGGGGGCGGTGCAACTGGGGGAGGGGCAACCAACCGTTCCTTGACTTCCTCTAAAAGTTCACGGATGCCCCTCAGTTCCCTAACTATCTCTCGATAGGGATGGGGGATTCGCTCATTTATCAGTGGCTCTTCCTTGATTTTTCTCAGGCGCTCAGTCAACTACTTGAACTCCTCGAGTCTGCTTCCGCTTAGTGGCGACTAGGCGATACGGCGCATAGTTATCGGTCTAGCAATAGCTTTGAGCCGGTTGAACTCTTCCTCCGTCACCGTCACGCCAGTTAATGGGTGCGCCTCACCCACCTTAACCTCTTCGTGTCGGAACTTCTGTCCAACGAAACGCAGTTTCTGCCTCAAAGCAAAGTCCTCGGTGTTGTAGTACTTGTAGGCCATGGTCACGCCCTTGACGATGAAGAACTCCGTTTTAGGATGTGGATTCAAGAATGGGCTCAGCTGGTGGTCTATGTAGGCGTATTCGTCGCCTATCGACGTGTCCGGAACAAGCTTGTCGGTGGTCCAGATTTCTTCTCCCACCGGATACTGAACGTACACTAAGCCCTTCTTCAAGATGCCAGTAAACCATTGGAAGAACAGGTACTCCTTCTCAGTCTCCAAGTCAGTTGCATTCTCGTCCATGCGGATCCATGCGCTTTCAGCGCCACCCTCAACTGAGGCGAACCGGTACGTGGCGAACACGGGCTCTGGGCCCTCGGTTAGGCACATCAGCTTTTTCTTAAGGACATCCCAGTAATGGTCTCCGCGTGCAAACCAAGGTAATTCAGGCATACAATCACCTTGTTAATATTTCCTCTCTCTGAGTTAAAAGCTTTAATCAAGCTCAAGCTTTTCTAAAGCATGAAATGACTCACTCAAAATTTCGTTTTCTTAGCGCAAACTATCCATCCGAGATTTCGATACTTAGCTGGGTCAAAGTCAAGTAACCTCTGGACCTCAATTTTACACTCTTTATTCATGAGATTTATTATTTCCCAACAAACATTCTCCAGAATGTTAAACGTGGGGTGGACCTCTATTTCTTTGAAATTTGATTTGCTAAGAAGCTTGTCTAACTCATTATTTGTGTAGCCTTTCCGAACATGATGAGGGTTTTCTGGAAACTCTGCAAGTATATGAGTTTGCCCGGAATTCGGCGTATGAAGAAGAAGAGTGCCCATAGGCTTAAGCACCCTGTATAACTCTTTCACTGCTTTAAGGTCATCTTCAACTTCCTCAATGACGTCTATTGAGATTGCCTTGTCGAAGTACTCATTAGGAAAAGGTATATTGGCGATGTCTCCATAAATAACGTCTGGACCTGCAGGATTAATGTCAATGCCAGTGTATTCGTAGCCTTTTGAAACAACCAGCCTCTTGTATTTTCCGTCTCCTGCACCTGCGTCTATGCATTTTCCTTGCCCTTCAGGCAAAAACCGCTCTAGGTATCGGCTACGAATTATGTCTCCGATATACTGCGTAGTGTTTCCTCCAATCGTCTTGCGTGTTCTGACAAGTAAAGCCTTTTTTCGTGAACGAGATTTGCAAGGTTGGCTCCGGCTTTTGCTCTTGCTTCTTCATTTGTCATCAGCCAGTCTATTTTTTCAGCCATTTCTTCAGGCGTTTCAACGTAGATTATGTTGTTGCCGTATATTTCTTCGAAGACCAGTAGCCTTTTCCCTATGAACGGTTTAGCATAGTACCCAAATTCACACAAGTAAATGGCGAAACCTTCGAGCGTCGACATGCCTAGCCCCATAATGCATCTGCTCATGACCTTTGCTTTCTGTGGGTCACTCAGGTTTCCGTGTATAAGCTCTAGTTTAACCTTGGTTTTTGATGTCTCAACTGCTCTTATTATTTCTTCGGCTCTTTTCTGTTTTGCTAATCCTCTGACTACTCCGCACACGTAGTTTCCATTTGTAGGCTTGAAAGCTCTGTAAACGTCAACGTCTACGCCGAGGTAATTCACGTAGTCGACTTTTCTTCCAAGCCATTCTTCAACATCTTTAGCCGTTGTTTCGGATATGGCTGTTATGTAGTTGGCTTGTTTCACTTGTTCTTTCACGCGCTCATACTCTTTCATTCTCCATTCTTCGCTCCCAAGCAGCAGCTTAGGAACATCGAGAAAGTTTACGACTAGCGGCTTATTAATTACCCCTTTAACTTTAATGGCAACGTCTAACGACATTGGATTTGATGTGTAGATAACATCAATACTGTCTGGAATGGATATTCTGCCTTCCATTAAGCACCTATGCCTCGGAATCGGGAAGACCGTATGTCCAAGCTCGTCTAATAGTTCCGCAACTCGATACTCGAACCCGCAGTAGGGTTGATGAACCAAGTCAAAGAAAACGTATGCTATATTGATTCTAAAACCTCCTTTACCCTTTGCTGGTAGGTGTGTTTTTTCACGAATGTGCGTCCCTGCCTAGCTATTTTTTGTCTTTCTTCTGAGTGTTGAAGGTAATAGTTGATTTTCTCAGTTAGGTCCAGCTTGTCTCTGTATGAAACGTAGTGTACTCCGTCTTTGAAGCCCAGCCCCTCTATTCCGTCAACCATGTCAGATAAGAGGAAACACCCGTAGCCTAATGCTTCGAAAAACCTCATGTTTGGCCCAATTAGGTAATGATGATTCAACGCTATCTTGGTGCTACTGTAAACATGTCTCTTATCGCCTAAGTAGATGGCTTCACCCATGTAGTTTGGCGTTTCTTTCGGCCAGTTGTTTCCCCATATTTGCACTTTGACCCCTTGATTGTTTAGGAAGTTGACGAGCTCCATTCTGCCTAGACGGTTTGTTCCTACAAACGAAACGTCTATGTTTTCTTTTATTTCGGCCACGGGTCTGTGAATTTGCTTATCTATGGCGAAAGGGAGCAATCGTGCGCCGTACCGCTCCATAACCTCTTTAGAATGCTTCATACAGAAGAAAACACGGTCGTAAGAGGGCGTTACCGAGTCTAAATATGAGGCATAGTTTTCGTGAGTGGTTTGGTCTGGAAAGATGTAGAACCTAGGCTTTGGAAGCGTTGCCGGATTTACAAACTCCTTTATCACGACGGTTAAGTCAGGCTTGTCCTGCAATTTAGGCGGTTCGGATGTCGTTCTGGGATCCCAAACCGTAACCTCATGCCCCAAAGACTTCAAAGCTCTAAGGTAAAACAGACCCAAACATTCAGGATAGATGAGAGTCGCTACCAAGAATATTTCTATAAATCATCCCTCTCTGTGAAGGTGAAAATGGGGTGCTCACCGGACATACTTGACTACTCCTGCTTCCTTTAAAACCTCGAGGTGTCGTTTAACCCTTTCAAGTAAGTCTTTCTCCATCAGAATATTGTTGGCTTCGTACCATTCATTTGTGAAGCCTGAGCCGCATATATAGTTGAATATTAGGAAAGCGTCCATCATATCTTCGGCTGGATATTGAACTGTTTCAAAGGTTGGATATGCGAATTTCCCAAAATGTGTCCCGCAACCTGAAATGAGTTTGTCTTGCACCCAGTTCCAAATCTGGGTGCCTAGATAAGGAACCAGCATCCCGAAATTCGCGTTCACTCTGTGCTCCAAAACCCATTTGAGCGATTGTAGATCTCTTTCGAATGTTGAGTTTGGTAATCCTACAATGAAGTAGCAGTTGACTCGTAATCCATGTTTTTGTGCAATTTCAACTGCGTGCTCTATGTCCTCCAGTTTTTCGCCCTTCCTTATACCTTTAAAGACTTCAGGATGAGCGGATTCAACACCAAAACTGACTTGGTAACAATCCGCTTCTCCCATTAACTGTGCCAATTCATCGTCAAATCTGTCGGCTCTAATTCCATTGGGCATATGCCAGAACATCTGAACCCTCCTCATCTCTTTACAGAAAGCCTTTGCAAACTCTACGTCGAACGTGAAGTTGTCATCTAAAATCTGTACGTCTCTAAAACCTTGGCTCTTTGCCAATTTTATCTCTTCAATACAGTTTTCCACAGAACGATACCTTACATTCCTCCCGGAAATCAATGGCACCGAGCAGAAGATACAGCTATAGGGACAACCACGAGACGCGATCATCGGATAGGATAAGTTCAAGAGCAGGGGATACGTATCGAAAAGTCTGTAGTCGGGATATGGCAGCCTGTTCAAGTCGTCGATATAGGGCAAGTAACACATCTTGCTGTTAAGGTACTCTGTGAAGAACTCGCCTTCGCCAACAACAAAATAATCAACATTGGGATTTTCGCCGATTAGCTTTTCTTTCAAGAGCGTTACATGGGGACCGCCCCAAACAACCTCAGCCTTACAAGACTCCTTGAGACGAGTTGTAACCTTCTGTGCTTCCACATAATTGTGGGTTTTAACACTTACACCTATCAAATCCGCTTCTTTATATCGAAACTCAGGTTTTCTTGCCATATCGATTATGGATACGCCATGCCCTAGCTGTCTTAGTGATGAACCGATGTATCCTAGACCGACATTTGGTGCATTAGTATTGCATGGGGTGGGGGGGTCAATAAGTAGAATGTTCATGAGTAATCTCCAAGAGTTTATCTACGCAATCCTTATTTTCATACATTTTTTGGACTTTCAGCCTACCTTCTCTTCCTAATCTTTTCCTCAAATCTTCGTCTTTAATCAAGCTGGTAACAGCATCGATGATTTCCTCGGCTGACGGGACAAAATTCGTCCATCCTTCATGTCTCCATTTCTCTCTAACTTTAACCTCAACCGTGGGTTTCAACTTTATTCCAGCCTCTCCAACAACTTCTCCATGGGAACCATAGCTCGTAGTGACAACCGGGATCTCCATACTCATGGCTTCTACCATAGGTATTCCGAAGCTGGCTCTGCCACTTGGGAATAAAAAGATATGTGCCCCCTCGTAGACTTTCGGCATTTCCCATGGAGGTGTCCATGTATCATCAAACATAACCCTTTCATTATATTTCTGCTGAAGTTTCCTCAGCCGCTCTGCTATTACGGTGTCGCCTTCCCAATTTTTATCTATATATCCGTGAACTCTAAACCTGATATCACGGTGTTTCTGTAAGAGATGGTCTACTGCCTCGATTATTTGGAGAAATCCTTTGTAGATGAGGAGTCTACCAGAGTAAAGTATATCGATTGGCGGGTTCTTTGGCTTGGGTACGAAAATCGAAGTATCAACACCATATGGAACAATCTTGACATTTCTTAGACCAGTTTCCTCAAACAGTTTTTTCTCCCACTTGTCTGTGGCGATTACTACATCAGCTATAGAGAGGAAGCTGGCAAACTCTTCAGCGTTCCTCATTATGTTGTCAAAGCCATGGTGAGCAACTATGAAGACCTTTCCCTTAAAAGGTTCCAAGAGGTATGGACTGTAATAGAAGAAGATAACGTCTAAATCCGTAGGTTCAATGGGAGGTCGCATACCTGGAAGGAGCGACCCCGCAGCAGGATAGCCATAAACATCAATGCCAGTTCGCTTCATCATCTCTGAAACAATCCAGTAGGTTAAGGCTGCTCCTCCGCTCCTATGAGGCGGGAAAGGGCCACACCAACCGACTCTCACAGCGATACCTCAAGAAAGTTTTTGTGTGGATGAAGCAGAACTTTCATAGATTTCACGTATTTTCTCCCACACTTTAAAGGGTGTATCTCTCAGTATTGCCCTTAAAATGTCATTTTCAGAGAAAAACCAGTCGAAAGAGAGGGCTCCGACGTTTTGGTTAATTATCAGAGAACAGTTACATAGCTTAGCTTGGACAACAACCTGGCCGAAGGGTTCCATCCACATGGGAAGATGTATTAAAAATTTTGCCCTCGAATAAACCTCGGCCATTTTCTGGTTGGGAATTTCTCCTAAAAGCTTACAGTTAACGACTTCTTCAATAACCTTGTCCATTGGTCCAGAACCGACGAAACAGAATTTTTTATTTGGGTTTACCATAGCGTTTAGAAGGACACTCCCGACGCCCTTTGGTGGGCTTAGGCGTCCAACATACAGGAAATCTATGTCCCTTTCCAAGTTTAGATCGGTGAACAGATCCGTGTTCATTGGGGATGGCATGACCAGGTTGTCAGACTCTTCAAGGGGAATATTCTTTTGATGTTCCTCGAAATGCAGTGGTGACAAAAATATATTACACAGAGAGTTACGGAAAATATTGATGAATAATTCCCTCCGACCTAGTTGGGTGAAACTGTAGTCGTGCTCCCACCTTATGTATCGTTTCTCCCTTGTAATCCAGTTTATTTCTTGGTTGGAAAAGCGCATGATGTTATTAAGTATTATCAAGTCGGCTGAAGAGATTTCTTTTCGGTCATATTTTTCCGGTGTCATAAGGAGGCATTCATGTCCCATTCTCCTTCCAATCTCCATCATCCACTCCACCTCAAGTTGAGCCCCACCTAACCACTGCTGGACTGCGAAATCGTGCACAAATATGACTCTCAAAATTAGCCTCCCCGTTGAAATCCCATTTCGGTGAGCCATCTTAGGTCTTGTAGCCGGTAGTATAAGGGATCTCTGATGAAGACGTTACCCACGATCGGTCTTAGCTCTTCGAACCCAAACCGTCTGGCGTATTGTGAATACAACCCGTCACAGATCAGGAGGTTGACACATTCTTTACAATCTGAACTCGTGAGATTGCCTTGTGTTTCTCTTCTAACCAAGTAGTTCAACAGTTTTTCCTCGGCACTTTCTCCGTAAACCCCCTCATCCTTCGCTATTTGTGTAAGGTACAACATTTGTTCCTTCTTTAGCTCAAACCCCTCGCATAAATTCCACTCTGTAGGGTCGTACTGATGCTGATGAAAATCGCAGATGTGCTTCTCGTAGCCTTGAAGGATGCAAAGCGGGAAATATCTAACATTAACCCATATTCCTCCCACCATCAAAATGTCAATAGCTTTGGCAAGGTGCGGAGCGATTTCGGAATAACGAGCTTGAAACTCTATGCTACTTTGCTTCGACCAATCAGTCCCCTCGTGAGGGTTAAAAGCTATGAAGTTAACGAGTCTAGGCCTTACTTTTAACAAGAACTTAGCAAGAGAAGGTAAGTTTTCCATGTTAATTTTAGTGAGCGTAGTGTTAGTTCTGAACCTGAAACCGCTATCCTTCAAAATTGTCATGGTTTCAAGAACTTTTTTAAAGGCACCATTTACAGCCACAGCTCGGTCATGGATCTCCCCTATGCCTTGAATACTCAGCAAAAGATCATCAAGCCCCCTCTTTATCAGCTCGCCAACTACATTGGGAAGTAATCCATTTGTGATAACCGTGGGCTTTAGGTCGACTTCCGCACAATAGCTGACTATTTCTTTTATTTTTGGGTGTAAGGTTGGTTCACCTCTACCCGTGATGTCTGTCCATCCAAGGTCATAATAGAAACGCTGTACTTCGACCTCGTTCTTTACCTCTTCAAATGGCACATGTTTTTTCTCATCTAAGAAAGCCTGATAATAGCACCATGGACATCGTGCGTTGCATACGTCGGTTATGTACACTACTCCACGATGACACATTTGACGTCCCATAAGAAGCCCTCTGGCGCCATTTTGAAACTGAAAACTCTTTCTAAACGTCCTGTGAGAACCCACTTCCTGACAAATAAATCTCTGTCTCTGTTTAGAATCTCAACTCCACGTTTAAGGTCTTTTTTAACCCCAGTCCACTCCTCATGGACAACTATACTCCTCGGTGTGTACATGACTTTCCAACCTCTCTCCCATGCTCTGATGCAATAGTCCGGGTCTTCGTAATTCATTTGGTAATCTTCATCCAAGTAACCTATATCTTCAACGAGCCTCTTTTTGATTAAGAAACAGGCGATGCAAACATATTGAACTAGTCTCTCATGTTTCGCATCGTCTAGTAAGTGCCCGATCCTCACAGGAGTGTATCCTTTGAAGGGATGGATGAACCCGCCCGTATGGGTGATCTTCCCTTCTTGGTTCACCATCTTTGCTCCAACTATTCCTATTTTAGGGTCGCTTTCAGCACATTTGATTAGGGTATCTAGCCATCCCTCGGAGACCATAACGTCGTCACAAATCAAGAGGGTGTATTCTCCTTTCACTATCTTCATGGCTCTATTGTATTCGATTCCAAAGTTGAAGTCTGGTGCTCTATTGTTATCGATGATTATTAATTCATAGTCCTCAGTATACTTCTTGATGGCCTCGATACATTTTTTCGCTAGGCTAGAGGTTAAATCAGCGGTTCCAAGGATTATTGATGTTCTAGGCTTTTTCAAAAGCTACACCCTAGAGGAACGAGGAGTGCGGATTTCCTTTAACAATATTGTCTAGGAATTTGTTTAACTCGTGTGGTCTGCATAGTTTCATACAATCATTCAAGTTTATTTTCTGTATGGCTTCCTTCCTTTTCTCTCCATTCCATACGTCTTTAAATAACTGTACTTTCAGGTTTCCTACATCGAACCCTTTATGATATCGCTTGTTCAAGCAAAGCCAAACGGTTCCGTCTGCACTTATGCCTCCTAGGAAGTTATGGCCTAGACATTTGGAGTAAGTTCTTCCACCATCTTCCCGGAGAAGGTCGTTGAACTTGTACCATGCAATAATAGTGTTGTCTGTTTCGACAAGCTTAAGCGATTCCATCACGATTTGAAGCCATCCTACATCTATGTTTTCGGTAACTGCTGGGCGAAATTGAATATAGTCCACATCAAGACTCTTCAGAAAATATCTGAATACCCACATGTCGCTGAAGTTTTCTGGACTTACCAAAAATCCTAGTCCTATTTTGGCTTCATCTTTACGCTGACACAACAACTCGATGTTTCTAATCACCTTTTCAAAACAGTCTACACCCTTGATTTTCAGAAACGTCTCCCTCGTTGCGGCATCTAAGCTCACGTAGACAAACTTCATTTTCTTGTTTAAAGTTTCGATGAACTTGTCGATGTTTACTCCGTTTGTGTATACTCCTTGGTCCAAACCAAGTGAGTGACCGAGGTCAGCTATCTCTTTAAATTGGGGGTTGAGGAGAGGTTCGCCGCCTCCGGAGTAGACGATGCTCTTCACGCCAACCTCGGCGAGTTCTCTAAGGATTTTCTCAGCTAGAGAATAGGGCATAATAGCTGGGTTGTGTGAGTCTGAGAATCTGCACCACGAGCATTTCAAATTGCAACAGTTAGACAGATCCATTTCTACAGAAATTGGATAAACTGTTTCACCTCTCAAGAAACTTTGCAGTCTTTCCAAGTGAAAAAAGATTTTGTTGGTTGGGTCTATTAGACTGCTATTCCTTGTCAAGTTTAAAAGCCTCTAAAAGCTTGTTAGCTACAACCTCGTTTGATAGGTTTTCCTCCACCCACCTACGCCCCACCAAGCAGGGTTCTGAATGTTTTTCCAGAGCTCCTCTCAGATTGTCTTTCAGCCGCGAAATATTCCTCTGAGGCGATATAATAACCCCGTCGGCTTGCCCGTAAACTTCTGGAATTGACCCTGCATCACTCGTTACCACAGGTACCCCACATGAAAGAGATTCTGCAATATTATATTCAAATTGCGGAGCCCAATTAGGGGTTTTGTAGGGGAATGAAACTGTTAGCTTTGACTTGTTGAGGAGTTCTGGAACTTGTTCGTAGGGTTCATCCGTCACCATCTTAAGGGAGAGGGAAAGCTCTTCGCACGCCCTTTTGATGTAGGATATCCCCTTCTCAGGAACAGGTCTACCGAGGTAAACACAATCCCACTCTTTCTCGACTTCCATGGGCTTGAAAAGTGATGTGTTCACACCTACCTGTGGACCGGTGGCGAGCCTACTTGGGTCTACACTTTTGTTGAGCATTATCTGTCTGGCAGCCTTGTTTCCACAGACTATGAGGTCGCAACAATTAAGAACCTCTTGTTGGAAAGGGAATGGATACGATTTCTCTATGGTTTCCCAAGTGAAGCAGGCGAAACGACAAAGCCTTTTTGCGAGGGAACTCATCTGATATGCTACTAGGCTGTTGGGCTCCATTTGCACATATAGCCAATCAGGTTTGAAAACTCGGATTTCTTCGATGGCTTTGCTGCCAAATACATATTCATAGATTTTTCCTTCGCTATGAACCTCGAAGCCGCCTTCACGTCTTAGGTTTCCCCATTCTTTCGGATAGATCTCCAAAACCGTGACACCTTGTCTCCTCAGCTCTTCTGCGAAAAAGTACTGCCTTGGATGTATTAAGGAATGCGACACAAGGCACAGTTTCATAGTTTCCCTTCCTTGGCTAGTGTGCACGCTCTTCTATAGTGACTGATGGTGCCCATGTCAAGGTACTCTGCTTCGGAAACATATCCGTAAATAGCCTCACCTGACCCTGCTAGGCGTGGAAAAACATCCCTTCCGAGATCCTCAAAGTAGTGGCAATAGCGACTTACCACATCTATCTTTAAGATGGCAACGCCTGACCAAGCAGGTTCTTTTATGGGAGGTTTCTCAACAAAATCGACGACCTTATCATTCTCAAGTTTGACAACCCCTATTTCAAGTGGCACGTTTTTCACTAAAGCTAGTGTTGCGATCGGGTGTCCATGCCTTTCATGGAAGTCTAAAAGTCTATCTAACTCTATTTTAGTCAATTCATCTCCATAATGTAGAAGAAAGTCCTCGTCATTATCCATAAGACCGTTTCGAAGCGCTATCAAAAGTTCTCCTGCTGTGCCTTGTGGATGAGGACTAACCGAATATTCTATATTGATGCCAAAGCGTGATCCATCTTCAAAATAGTCACGGAAAATTCCTTCGTGTTTCGTGTTTACACAGAGTACGATGTCTATGAAGCCGTAGACTTTCAACCTTTCAATGATTCTGCGGAGTACTGGTCTGTCGCCTACGTGCATCATGGGTTTTGGAATGATATCGGAGTAGGGGGAGAGGCGCGTGGCCTCTCCCGCAGCTAGAACGAAAGCCTTCATCTCTTCATACGCTCATTTACTTCATGAACCGCTCGTAGTAGAAGAGGCTCTACCCCCTTCTCCCTCATAAAGTCTATTAATGCCGAGGTATCTTTGGGAAGACACCGCAGACCATAAGGGGTACCGTGTTGGACAGCCCCGTAGTCACTTATCCTAGGATCCATTGAAACCACTTTGCCGACAACATGGCTGTTGACTCCTATAGATCTGCAGAGTGAGTCCAACTCATTCCAGAAGCTTATCAACATCGCCAAGTGTGCATTCGAGGCTAACTTGATCATTTCGGCTTCTGTCGGCGTTACCCTTACAATAGGAGCCCTAAAGGGCTCGTAAAGCTTCTCTAACAAGTTTCTGTGTACGTCACAACAGTAACCAAGAACGATTCTGTAGGGACGCATAAAATCCCAGTCAGCTATTTCCTCTCGTAAAAACTCGGGATTGTGACAAATATGGTTGTATGCCGCGGTTTTGGTCGCTATTCTATTAGTAGTACCAGGAAGAACCGTACTTCTAATAACTTTTAATCCCTGAATCTGCTCATGAATAAGTTGGTCGATAACGTTTTCAACAACAGTTTCTGGAGTGCAGATGAAAATGATGTCTGCATCATCAACTAGTGTTTCTGAAACCCTGTAGTCCTGAGTGACGAGTTCTTTGCGACGTACATCCGATACATCATAGAAGGTTACGTCATGTCCGAACCGTAGAAATCCTTTTCCAGTAGCCATACCTACAGTTCCGGCGCCAATTACTAGGATCTTCATTTTGGCCCCTCGTTTTTCAGGATTTCTTTCCATCTAGATATGGTTTCCTTCAGCCCAGACTCCAAATCGTATTTTGGGGACCAGCCTAAACCTCTAAGTTTGGCGTTGTCTCCAACCAACTTGGGTATCTCAAAGGCCCTGTCCTTAGCTAGTGAGAAGTTTGTCCTTCCATATCCTAGGATGCTTATTATCTTATTAGCCAACTCTTTTATTGAATATCCCTTGCCTGTGGAAATGTTATACGCTTCGCCAACTTTTCCCTTTTGTAAGAGGGTTAGGTAGCCTGCAACATGGTCTTCCACATATAGGAAGTCCCTCACGCTATCGGGGTTCCACAGCCTAATTTCACCATGCTCCAGAAGGGTCGTTATTGCCCTTTCCGTAACATAATGCTTGGTCGTGATTCTTCCAAAAGTGTTGAACGGTCTGGCGATAATGACGGGGAAACTGTAAACTTCATGTAACATTTTAAGGTAGTGCTCGGCGGCGATCTTCGCACAGGCATAAGGGCTAACCCCATGATACGGAGCGTTTTCCTTTATTGGAAACTCTTCTTGCACGCCGTAAACTTCGCTGGACGAGGCGTGAATGAATCTCTCTAAGTTCTTCGCATCTCTGCATACCTCAGCTAGGTTTACCGTGCTAGTTGCTGTTATCTCCCAGAAGTCCATCGGCTCCTTGAACGAAAGTGAAACTGGTGTCTTAGCAGCCAAGTGGATAACTACCTGCGGATCCACTTCTTCGACCACTTTTCTGACCCTTGCGGAATCCGTTAAATCCGCAAAGACGTACTGCTCCTCCTCGCTTTTTAAATACTCATAACGACCAGCTACATGTCTAACTATTGAGAAGACATTATGTCCTTCATCTCTTAATTTTGGAAGAAGGTGGTTTCCTATGAAACCTGAGGCTCCGGTCAACAGGATCTTCGTTTTTACCGCCTCCTAAGTTCAATTATTTCTATTTCGGGTTCCCCTACAACTTTTATGGATGTGGCAGGAGTAACGTGAAGTTGCCGAGAACCCCTTCTCCTTCCCTTTTTGTTCCCTCCTCGACTCTTTCTGGTTCCATTCCTTTCCGCCTTTAGAGGCGCTAAAGTAGGTCCTATGTGTTGACAGCGCACCGATGGAAGCGCCCAGATCTCAAAACCCAAAGCGTTGACAATGATACTATAAATGATGTCCTCTGTCCATGTTCGAGGAACTTTCTCTGGGAACGGACAAACCTCCAATACTTTCCTCTTTATGAGCATACAACCTGTCCCAGCTTTGTGGATTCTCGCTGGTCTGGTTCCCATATAAATGTGCTCATCCATGACAACCCTTTTCCCGTAGTGTTTACTTGCTATATCCCTGATGTGCGGCGGAATGTACTCCATCTGCCACCATCCAGGTACACCATCAGGTTTTGATGGGTAGAAGGCACAGACCACGTCCTTGTCCAGTTTTGACATTTCCTCTAACGCGTTTTTAGGAGGAAGAGTGTCAATGTCCTCGAACCAGAGGTGGGTGTAGTCTCCTTCCAAAAATTTCCTCCTACACTGTTCCCTCGCATAACTTACGTTCCTTGCCCAATAATCGAACTTTTCAGGGTCGGGCTCCACTAGGATGTCGGCTACGGGCAAAGATTGAGCTTTAATGTGTTTAAGCCATAAATTTAAATCATATCCCAGCTTTGGGTTGTAAACAGTAGCGCAGAGAACCTTTGCGGTCTCCGTGCCACACACTAAACTATCCAACTACATCATCACCTTCTCCACCGCTTTCCAAAATTCGTGAGCACTAGTTGTAACTAAACGTATGATTTCTCGGCGGTTAATTTTATTGTTTTTGATGACATTCGGGTAGGACAAGATTCCTACTAAACGGTTCGTAATCAATCTACCCTTCGGATTTGCGATTAAAAATTCTACCGGGGTACGATCGCAGGGGGACGGTGACATGGGTAAATGAATTAAATACTTACTTTCAGCGTACAGCCTAACGAGTTCCTTGCCAATTTTAACCCCAACATGTTGACAGTTTTCCGGCAATGCTTCGTCGCCTTCTCTCCCTCCAGCGAAAACGAAGGACAGTTGCTTGTTTTCTTTAGCGTAGTTAAGGACTTGACTCTTTCCTTTAAAGCTATAGAGGACGTTGACTCCGCAGACTTGGTTTTCTTTGATGTCTATGGGCTCATTGCACTCATAGTCCGAAGGGTCTATGGCACTTGGCACCAAGGCGTAAGGATGCTCAGCCAACTCAGGCATTACATAAAGATGAGCGTCGCGATGCAGAGGACTCATGAAGATGTTTAAGATGCTTTCCTTGTACAGTTTCTTCCAAGGTGGCAGATAAACGCAGTTTTTGCATTTCTCCTCCATTGGGAAGAACAGGCGATATTTACAGAAGTAATCGTGATGCCACATTATGTGGGGAAACCTATCTGCCACTCTCCACATCCGATTATAATCCACACCCATTAGAACGTGGCAGTTCGAGAATATAACTAGGTCGTAGTTCATATCGTGGATGGCTGGAAAGTTTCCGGGGGTTATCAAATCGACATCATACCCCTTTCGGATTCCGTATTTTACTATCTCACGATCCGTCTGCTGAGCCCCGCCCATATGCGTCCAGACATCCATATCTTGAATCCATGCAACTCTCATTTTCCGACCTCTATTCCAACATCATGGTTTCTTGAGCTAAGGCTTGCAAAGACTTGGATGGGACTGGAACTTTTAAGCAGCGGTTAGCTATTTTCCCCTCAATCTCGTTGAGGAGAGTAAGCCAACCTTGTAGGCAGTTTTCCCACGTGTATTCTTTCATGGCTTCTGGACCCATTTTAAGCCAGTATTCTGGGTCTGAGTTGAGGACTTTTTCCAGCTTGTCGGCTATGTCGTATGGGTCTGGCAGAGCCTTCTTTATTCGTGGCACACTAGGTGAGTGAAAGTATTTTAGCGGTTTAACGCAGTACCCAGCCTTGATGAATTCGGGCATGCAAGTGTAAGCTGTGCCGACGACGGGTATCCCACACGATTGTGCTTCGAAGATGGGCATTCCAGGTGATTCGCCTGATGTGCATTGGAGCAATACGTCCATTGCATTATAGATTTTCGCCATATGATCCTCGTTGTATCCCATTAACCCCTTCAGCGTCGTGTACTCGTCTGCGAATTTTATCTCCCCCTTCAGATAATTCATTCCGTGTTCTAGCGCCAATTCTGGTAGACTCCAGCCGTTACTGACTCGTGGAAGGGCGTGGCAGTAAACCCTAACGTCTACGTCTGGGTTGTTCTCCCTGAAGATTTGAATTCCCTGAAATTGCTCATCATATGGTTTTCGCCAGAGCTGATTCATTTGGACCATCCCAATAACTCGCGAGTCCTCTGGAAAGCCTAGGGACCTCCTCAGTCTTTCCTTTGTCACTTCTCCTTCTTCAGAGTCAATTTCACCTACCCATGGTCGATAGACGTTTTGGTTCACGCCTAGGAATATGGGGGCTGAAACGTTTTCTAGTCCCAAGCCCGTCAACTGGCTCTCGAGCCATTTTGATGTTGGGACAACCTTAATCGCTGGGGAGAGGAACTCCGCGTCTACCCTTTGGGGTTTGAAGTCGATGTATGCCCAAGGAACCCATAGGACATCCCCTTTTGCGGCTGATTGAGGCAACTTGTTGAAAATCCAGACATCACAAGCTGTTATGTAGAGGTCAGCGCCGAAGTCCTTGCAGTGACTAAGGAAAATGTCTTCCCCATTCATTTCTCCAAGCTTAGGATAGAAAATGACGCCTTCAGATTCTAGACATCCAATATCGTATCCTACTGTTGCGAATAAAGCAACCGTGTGGTGTTTGGAAAGCCTCTTCAGAATCAGCTCGTCGGCGATTTTGGAGTAGGCTGAAGTGAGGTGGGGGCTGTCCTTACAAAACCACAAGATCCTAATTTGGTCTTCCCCCTCTTATGGAGCCATTTAGCTTAAGCCGAACCTATGGCTCGATAATAAACGTAGCCTGCTGGAGAGCCGTAGAACCACATCGATCCTGGTCTTATTCTAGGTACTCTTGTTTGGTAGGTGGCCTCGCTATAAGCGGACTTTTTGGTCAATGAGGGAGTAGGTGATGCCGCAAAGGGTCTGGAGAAGGTTATGTAAGCTGAGCCTCCCGTTGGTGGCGCTTTGCTCCCAACATCCTCGAAGTAGGTGAGTTTTCTGCGTGCGATAACTTCTGACCCCAAGGCTCTTTGCGCTACGGGTGCTGTTGGAAGTATTGAGCCGATGGCGGAGCTTCCTATAGCATGTGGCACAAAGAGACGCTGGGCTACAGGAGACGTGAAGATGTTGGACTCCATTTTGTCACTTACTACTCGGGTTCTTCGTATGATAACGGTTGGCATCTCGCTGGTTCCTACCTGCCTATAGTTCTAGTCCCTCGAAACTGCAATAAAGATCAGATGCGCTTCCAATTGATCCAGAGCTGATCTTAAACGTTCCAGGTCCAAATGTGTGGACTGGTTCCTTTATGTTGCCAATTCTAGTTTCCATGCCTTTAGATTCGAAGTAGATGAAGTCGACTGAACCCCTCACTTCACTCGGGTAGGGTGTTCCATGAGCACGTATAACGAAGTACATAAGTGGAGTGCCAGTAGCCAAGCCTAGGTAGGTCATTAGGAAAGACGAACCGGGTCCAACTCTGTGACTGCCCACTAGAACGGATCCCTGTCCAGCACTAATATGTCTCCTCACGGCTCTTTTCACAGTCAGGGTTGGGATGATATCGTCTATGAATTCCTTCTTCCGATAGTCGAAGAACTCCCTCCGTTCCACTTTTACCTCTATGGACATCGAGCATCACGCTAACGGTTTTAAATGATGTTGTCTGACCTTGTTTAGTCACCGACAGCTATGTAGTTGAACTTCACTTTCGGTGCAGGTCCTTGCGCCTTGTAGTAGGCGTAGCCCGACGGTGTTCCTCTGGCACTGGCGCTTCCCTTTCGGATCCTCCTTATGAAGAGGTACGAAGCGGAGCCCGCTGCTGGTGTTGTAGTTGGTGACCCTCTTGTGATTTGGACGTTGGGTGACCCTGCGAATGGTGTGCCGAAGGTGATGTATGTAACCGCAGCTAGGATGTTCGCGCTCCCTGTTTGGGTTGCGTTGGCATAGATGTCGGCGTAGTTGTTCAGTGAGCCAGGCGAGGTAACCTTCGCCCGTGGGGTGATCTCCGGCGACCCAGGTATCCCAGTAATGTCTGGTGTCAAGTGTAGGCTGGTTAGCGACCTTAGGCCAAGTGATCCTGCCCTTACCCTCTGGTAGGTTGCGAGAGATCCATATGCTATGCTGATTGTTCCCTCGCTGATTCTTCCTTCTCCTAGTCCTTTCGGCTTCTCTATCAAACCAGTTCGGCTAATAGTGATCGTAGGCACTGATTTTTCACCGCCACTACGCTATGAAGGTTTTACTGACCAAGAAGGCGTATGGAGCTACCACGAATCCCAAAGGTCGGAGGTTGTCGTAGCCCGTCGTTTCAACGAAGACTTCAAGGGTGAATACGCTGATGGGTCCAGCTATGTAGGGTTCAATGGGCTGGATCTGCATGTTCGACTTCCTAATCTCTTTCACATCAATGATGGGGTGTTCAACACCTCCAACTGTTTCCTTTACCGCAAGGGTTCTTGGAACCGGCTCAAGGTTTTCGTAGCCAACGACCACGAGGTGAGTATACTTGCTGAGGGTCTGGGAAGATACCAGTGTTTGCCAAGTGGTTGTGGCCCAATTGGTTCTGAGGGTCCATGTTGTCGCTAGGTTGAATTCCCTAGGTGACAGGGGGTGAATCCCTATCTGAGCCGAGTTTGGAAGCATGCCTCCGAAGGCCATTCCGTGGCGCCTCTTGCTCTGCTCAACAGCCTCCTTAATAGCTGTCAAGGCCCTTGGAACGAAGGTGGCGGGTAGAACCGTCTTAAGAATTGGCTCAACTTGGTCGCGTAGAAGCTCTTCTTCCTCTGAGGTTAAAGGAGTTTTCTCAACAGCAACAGACATATTTGAACCTCAAAGTTAAAAACGAGGTTAAGAATATAAGTGTATGATTGCTGTGATTGATTGAAATCACGAGGAGCTTCTATGAGCCAGCGGAAGTACGAAAACATCTTCATTCGTTGCAGTAAAGAAACGAAAAGAAGGTTCAGGATTTTTATGGCAGAGAAAGAGCTTTCAAACTTTGAGCAGGCTTTGCTCCGTCTTCTAGACTACTATGAGGGGAAAATCAGTAAGGCGCCCGTTAAAACCTATCCCTAATACGTTTTGATCTTCGCCACTTTCCCAGAAGAACCCCCGACTCTTCGGATTCGCGCTTGGGCTGTAGCGATTAATCCTTTCTCCATGATTTCGCTGATTATGGGGCCCTTCAGAATCTGTGGAGTTCCTCTGCTAAGAATCTTTATCCGCTTCCTAGCCTCTTCTATCAAAGACACATCGCTCACCTTAGTAGGTTTTTATTTTCGCAGTATAGGTTTTAACCCGCGGTTTCTCGTAGACTTCCGGAGACGGTGAAGGTGATGCCACTTCCTCTGCTGCAGCTCCCTCAGCTGGTGGAGCCCTAAGCTTTTCAATTCGCTCCCGAGCCGTGGCAATTAATCCCTTCTCCCTGATTCTCATCACCAGGGGTCCTTTGAGAATCTGGGGAGATCCTCCGAGGATGCCTCCGCTTGAACTTGAGCCTCCGCGAATCTCCTCTATGCGGGTCTTAATCTTGGTTCTGAACTCTTCAGCCCTCGCCCTAACGGTTTCAGCCATAGCCAACTTGATCACCTAACTCATCCAACGTCGTGTGATGTCAGCTTGCTTGTTCACGAAGCTGACAGTCCCATCACCAGCATGTTCAATCACGTAGGTCACGGCTTTCACAGGCTGCAATGAAACTAGCTTTCTCCCGCCTTCAAGCACTGTTTCAACGGGTTTAGTTACGAGGTCTGGAACAGCGTTGATTCGATCCCTCATGTTGCTCTTAACCTTGTCGAAGATTTCAGGCATAATAACCAACTCACTACTTTTAAATCAACTGAACTACTTAAAAAAGTTATGCTTATGGTTGAGAACGCCGTCTGGGCGGTGCATACTGAACCCAATATTCTGGTGGAACTTCGGGCGGTTTCTCTTTCACTACTAGAGGTTTCTCCTTTGGTTTGAGAATCGGCAATATGGGTTCTTTAGTCCTCTGCTCTATTCTCTTTAGTAGTTCGTCAAGAAGTGACATAAGTTTTAATTTAATGTGGGTCTATATAGGTTTTGAGGTTTAAGATATGATCTTGAGGCAAGTTTTAGCGGAGAGAGTTTCAGGTTTAAAGAGACGTGTGGAACTGGAAACACCTATTGTTGAGGAAATTCCAAGAATGGCAAAAATCTTAAGTAGTATAGAGATGGCCTTCGCACCTACTCCTCTAGGGCTGGTTCCTATCATAGTTCGAGGTAAAGCATATGGTGAGGTTGCTGGACTCTGGTATCGCGTAACATTTCCAAGAACCTTAAATGAACCTTCTGTAGCTACGGTGGGGGAAGGAAGAGGCGGCGTCATTCCTACACCTAAAGCCCCAACCATAACTATACCTGCCGTAAGTATAGGAATCGCCAAAGCTCCATCCATAGCGGTAGCCAAAGTCCCAACTATCGCAGTAGCTTCAGCCGCTGTTCCCAAGGCTGCAAGCATAGTTATCCCAGTGGCACGCACGGGGAAGGTTCCAACCAGCCTAGGGCGATTCAAATGTGGCTGGGCCATAGCCGGGCTGACCGATGGGCTAAACGACCTAGTTGAAACCTTGGAGTCTGTCTTGGTAAGGATAAACGAGGTAGTAGATGATTTAGTAAGCACTGTTGATAACACTAAGAAAAGTGTAATGTCTCTAGATGCCAAAGTAGATGACCTAAGAACAAAGGTGAATGACGCCCTAGACAAGTTGCGTGCCAACACGGAGATAGCGGTAAACACAGGTTTAGACACGTTGCGCACAAACGTAGAGCCACCAGTTAATGCTGGTCTTGACACGCTTCGGAAAAATGCTGAATCAACAGTAAACAGCGGGCTCGATACATTACGCACAAACACAGAAAGCGCAGTGAACGAGGGCTTGGCAAAAGTTATCCCTGCTCTCTACGATGCGTGGGGCATACCTAGAACTATGGCTATCACACCAATCCACATTAGAAATGTAACAAGTACTGGCTTTGAGTTCCAATCGTTCGGTAAAACGACCTGCTACTACTTAGCGGTTGGTTCTCTCCGTTGAGAATAGTCTACATGGGGCTCAGTTTCAAACAGAATGAAAGACCAAACTAAGTCATCGGGGACACCTTGAAACGAAAAACTCTCCTTAGACCTGCACACTTCTCTCAACAGCTGATCCAAGTCAACGTTAGAGTCCAATCGAACACAAGTGGCTAACAGAAAGAATATGCTTTCCAATATTTCTTTAACAACCTCTTCAGTTGGATGATTTCTTCTCCATTTGTCTGTGGCGTTTATTATCTTCTTAGCAGATTCAAGCAAGGTTACATTTGGCGTTTTAGACCAATGATTTTGTTCACTGATTTTCCGAACGATAGTCACATACTCTTTTAAGCTAGGCAAGGAAAAACCTCCCAGCAAACATTAAAATGTATATCAGAGATAAGCCCAAATAAAAGGCAAGCCATGAATAAGTGTTTTCTGTTAGTTTTGACTGTTTCTCGGTTGTCGCTATGGCTAATAAGGCAAGTGGCAGGGTTAAGAGCATAATGTAAACGCTGAAGTAGATAGACAGAAATGTGTAGAAAAGAGAGCAAACGACCATCGTGGCTACAAGGCCCTTAGGTCCATAGGAGTTAGGTATGGTTCTGATTCCATAAGCCTTGTCGCCTTGGATATCCGGCACATCTTTGCTTGCTTGGAAGCCCATAACCCAAAGAAACGCCAAAACTGAATACTTCCACGCGTCATTCACGTTTCCGTAGACACTGAAAACGGCGAACATTGGAAGAAAACCCCTTGAAAGGGCCATCCACCCAGTGTTTAGGAGAGGGTGAACCCTTCTGGGGCTGAAGGGGACTAGAGAATAGAAAATGGCGAAAAATAAGAGAACCAAGACGACTAACCCAAAGAATGTGCTGATGGTAAAAGCCCTTGCGACGGAAAACATGGCGAGAAGCCAAGCCAAGCCCAAAGCTTCCTCTGACCCAACTAAACCTGAAGGCAGAGGTCTATACGGCTTAACCAACTTGTCCAAGTCTCTGTCAGCATACTGGTTCACACATTGACCTGCTCCCTGCGCCAAGGCTAAGGTGACGCCCACATATATTGCTGTTACGATGTGGCTGAAAGTTATTTCGGGAACAGGAGTCAGCACGCCAAATATTCCTGCCAACAAAGGAGCAAGCAAAGTGAAGGGTCTTACAAGTTGAATGTAGCCCATGAGCTTTCCAAACCGCTTACGTAGCCTTGGATAGCCCTTAACTATGCCAAGGTCACTTGTGTTCACTGACATACCTGCGGAACCAGCTAAACCTTATTTGACCCCAACCTCGCTCGTTACTTTTCGGCTCTCCATACATTTCACATATTTTGAACACAAGATCCGTTGTGAATGGAACTTCTGGCAGTTCCTTCTTAAACAGCTGCCTAGCTAGTGCAATTAGGCCAGATACGTGGGGTGTCGCCATGCTTGTTCCAGATATGGCAGTGAACCCATTGCCCAGGTAGTCCGAAACATAATCAAGATACGTGTCCACGGTAATACCAGACCATATATTTACTCCGGGTGCTACGATGTCTGGCTTTACTCTATTATCGGGGGTTGGTCCCCTGCTACTAAATTCGGCTATTGCCCCATTGATGTCTATGGCTCCGACCGCTAACACGTTTGGAAGGCTTCCCGGGGCTGAAGTTGTGCTGGCGTCTGGTCCTTCGTTACCGATGGCTGCGCAGGTGATTATGTTATCTTTTATTTCTTGGAAAACTGGGAACATTGGGTCTTCAGCAGGATCTTTTGTTGGTGGACCGCCTAAGCTGAGGTTGATAACTTGAGCGCCCCATTGAGCGGCGTATTCCACTCCTTTAATAACGTCTGAAGTGTTGCCCATACCCACAGGACCTCTCAAAACCTTAACGCCTAAACCCGTAGCCTTAGGCGCTACTCCCCAAGCCTTCAAGCCAAGAAAACGACTGACAAATTCGCCTCCTAACGCTGTCGTGCTCACATGTCCACCATGGCCATTCTTGTCACTAACTTCCTCGATAACCGTATGCCCTGTTACTCTTCCCCTAAGTTGGACGTGGCTTTGGTATCTTGGGCTGGAGTCCGTGTCGACTACAGCTATTTTTATTCCCTGGCCTTCGTAGCCTTCAAATCCCGCTTTGTCCGCTTCTAACAACTTTCGCGATTCGCTCGTGGGAACCCATTCTGGTTTGCGAACGGTTACGGCTCTGCGTGCCCTGAACTCAGCTAATCTAACTAGCATTCGTTTGATGGGCTCGAATGTGATGGCTGCACCTCTTATCTCTGGGACTCGCACTTCACGGTCAAGATAAATAGTTTCTACGAAGTTGAGTTGTTTGACTTCGTCTATGATTTCGTTGGGTAAAATTGTTGCAAACATGTTAAAGCGGGGGATGGATAGACCGTGAAGTTTAAAGTCAAACATCAATCGGTTCTGTAGCTCTGAGAGGAACTCTCGTTTAGTCTTGATTATGACGGGCGTGGCGACGCTTCCCCTTATAGCCTGCTCGAGTTGGCGAGTAAGTCTTGCCATTTAACGGCTCCTTCTTTTCTTTAGGAGCAGATCAACTCGTTTCTGAACCCTACGCCTTAACGGTCTAGGCACAGATTCCCTCGCTGTTTCCTTCAGTTCTTCAACAGTTTCCTTCGCTTCCTCGGTGATTCCTCTAACATCAGATTTAACTTGTTCTATAGCTTCACGAAGCTTACTTTTCCGTTCCATACTGAATCCCATATTTTAAATACCCATTTGCTCTTAATTCTTTTCGGTGTTCACATGCAGGAAAAGACGAAAGAAGAGTTGAACGAAGAGGTAAACAAGCTACTAGGAACGTCAATAGACCTTACTAAGCTTACAAAAGACGACCTGACCGCTCTTCACGAAGCACTTGTCAAGTTTAAGGAGGCTTCGGAGTTCCCCCTTCCCTTAATCGACAGACCCATCGGCGAAATCCTAGACAAGAAGTTCATGAACCGTCCACTCAGAGAGTTGACGCTGAGAGACGTGTTGGGACTTCCAAAAGAGAGGAAAGGCTTATTTGGATTCGGTTTGTTAGGTAGATTGTTTGCGTCTTCAGAGAAGGAAAAGGTGGAAGAAAGTGAGTCGAAAACTTGAGGATTGGATAACCTCTTGGGGAATAATCATAGAAGGCCCAATCCGGAAAGGAGCGAGAACCTTACTCGGCGAGGCACTGGGCGTTCCTGGTGCGCAATTTCCTGTCCTCAGTTGGATAAGAAAGTGGCTTCGACCCGGCTAGACACGGGGATGGCTCGCAACACCCCACAACAGGCGGTTAGCTACTAGAAAATAAATCACACCGAATAGCATGAGTATTATTGCTTCTAGCCAGGGCAAAACCAAAGGAATAGGCGCATATATTGTCAGGATCTCTTGAACGCTCATGTTTCTCAACTCTTTTTCTCGAACATAGAGGCGTGGTTTTATAAGTTTGAACAAATAATGAGCGACCAAAAGGACCAAAACGCTTAACCATATAAGTCGGGTGATGTCGAATTTTTCCAACAACATAAAAGCCCCAAGAACGGGAACGTTAACGAACTTTATCACGCCGCCATAAACCATGCTGTAACCTGGTGTGAACTTGCCATTTTCGACTTTGGCGCCCATCTTCACTAAAATATTACTTCGTTCCTTCAACTCCAATTCTTTAAGATGCCCCGACCATGAAATCTGGAAAAGAATTGTCATGAAGAAGTAGGCTAACAACAGCCAGCCAAGCCTGTCAAGAGAGTTGTGACTTAGAGACCATCCCCATGCACCCATGGCTGTGAAACATATTGAAATAGGGAGGAAACTCAGCAAGCACTCTTTGGATAGTCCTGCGTTGTATGCATATCCAAAAACAAACCATAAAAAGATTGAGACTAGAGCAAGTGTTGGATTTGGGGAGAAGGTTAAACTGATGAGGATGGCTAAGACTGCGCCCCAACTTAAACCCCAATGTATAACGTTGTGAGCCGATGTCATGCTCAATCTACCTGCAACAAGTGGGTGATGTCTTTTAGAGGGGTCTTTGAGATCATAGCCCATAGCTGTATCCATCAGACTATTATGACCAAAAGACACCAAATGGATGAAAAGAGCGAACAAACCAATCCCCAGAGTTTCCAACGAAAACAGAGACGCGTTGGTTAAATATGGAACAAGTATCAGTAAAATGGTAGCTGGTGCGGTGAACACGACTCTAAAGTCTTTGTGCCCGCATCAGTTGTAGCCAATCTCGTGCCATCTCTTTCTTGGAATGCACGGGTTAATCACCTCCAAAAAACTTCTCACCCTATTTCCTTAAGTGCATTATACACATCTTCCGCAAATTCTCTATCTTTCACCTTCAGTCTAATTGTATAATCGAATTCTGGGTATTTTCCCACCATATAAGGTTGCTTTCTTACGTTCCCATCACCTAGAAGTGCCCCGAGTAAATATGCAAGCGTTTGAACCTTTGAAAAGTCGGGGGAAATCATAGTTAAAGTTTTTAATCTTGAAGCTAATTAAGTGTTGGGATTGCTATGGCTGAGGCGTGGGAGCGTTGGATCCCTGTTGCTGACGCTTTGGTTCTTCAAGCCTATTACAGAGTCCTCTCTTTTGTGTCGTTTCATGGACCGATTGATGAGGCTATTCAAGCGGTCAAGTATATTGCGAAGACTAAAAGGGGTGGAACCGTCTACACCGTGGTTCCTGACCGTGTTTATCGCTGGGATGGTGTGGAAGTCTACCCTGGAATCAAGATGAACCTTTGGGTGTGGGGTTCTCCGCTTCGCCGAAAGAACACGGTTTATGGTCGTGTCGGATTTTGGACGCTGACCCTCATGACTGAGGCTTTAAGGGCTAGGGCCAAGAGGCTTGCTACCTAATATTTTGCTAGGATTTCTGTCAGTGTTTTGTTGTGGGCTTGGAAGGCGTTGGTTAGCCGTCTTGTTTCTTTAGCGAGTTTCCTCGCGCCTTGAGTTACGGACTTGAAAGGTGTAGGGTTGGGTTTTCCTTTTTGGATGGAGTCCGTTAGGTTGTTTAGGGCTGTGATGAGTTCTCGTGCGGTTTGGTTCCACTCGTTCCCACATCGGAGAACCTCGTCGACTCGTTGCCGCATCTCTTGTCGAAGTCGCCCAGAGAGAATGTCACCTATCATGGTCATGCGATTTTCTCCAAGATGGGTCTGAGTTTATTGAAGGATGGCGTGTTTTGGACTTCGCCCCAGACTGAGCGCATGAATTGTAGTGCGCGTGGTGTTCCAGCCGTGTTGCTGAAGTATTTGACCTTGCCGGTCAGCCAAGCGTCGAAGAGGTCCCAAGCCATGTTTGTGTCTGGGCGCCTACCCAAGAAGCACCAGATTAGGGCTCGTTCCCAAACTCTGATTTCGTCGTCCACCTGCTTTGGGTTCCTGACGATTTTGAGGACTCCGCCTTCTATTCTAAAGAAGGCTTGAACCTTGACGTTGCGCAGGGATTCGTCGGTAATGTCCAGCTCTATGGTGCGCCCGCCGGGAAAACCATAAGCCTTCTGAATATCACCAATTTTGACCTCTGTGTTAGAGATTTCAACCACTGCCGCCATTATGTCGATTAAGGCGTCTCTGGCGATCTCCTTGAGCCGTTCCTTCAAGCGTTCCATGAAGCTGACTCCAACGGGCTTAGCTTCAAGGATTTTCTCCACGCCTTTAACTATTGGGCCCGCTAGGTTTTCAGGTAGGAAGGGTTTACCTTCCATTACGCCCTTCCGGATATCCATTGAAAGTGGAATAGAACCTAAAGGCTCAACCTCAAACTCCTTACATAAGCCCTCGAGGTCTACATTACCGAAGATATCGTAGGTTTTTCCGCAATCACACGAAAAGCTAGACATGTTTTGAACCACGCCTAGCACGGGGACGCCTTCGCTCTTGTGGAGTTGAAGCATCTTGCGGGCTGACTCTACATGCGCGGGTTGAAGGACGATGATGGCGCCGAGTAGGTTTTCGCCGAAGTTTGTTAGCAATTCTAAGAACTCGTTGTGAACGCCAGCAGGCATGTCAATAATCGCTGTTTCTGACTTCCACTTAGAATGCTTTAAAACATCCCGCAAGATTTGCGCGTATTCGCTGGCGTCCATACTCACGGGTTTATCTCCGCTGATTGTAGCCATTGAGAAAAACTCTATACCATTAACGGCAAGAGGTGTGAAAGAGTCTGAAGTCACTGGTATCTGGTCTTTAACTCCAAGTAGCTCGGCCGCATTGGGGTTACTTAGGTCAGCGTCGATCAGCGCAACCAAACCTTTCTTTTTGGCGAGTTCATGGGCTAGGTTGATGGCGGTGATTGTTTTTCCAGTTCCTCCCTTGCCACTTAATACTAGGACGTAGTGCATTTGATTAACACTCAGCTCCTATTGTTCTGTTACCCATCCGCGTTCTTTGAATCTGTCGATGAGTCCTTTTCCGGCTCCAGCCTCAACTTCTTTGGATGGTACGCCTCCAAATACTAGTGGTCCACCTTCCCGAATGATGACCTCTACAGGTTTACGTTCTCTTACAACACCTGCGGCTTCCTGTAAGCCTTGTCCGAGTATGCGAAAGCTGTCTTCCCTGTAGCCCTCAACTGCTTTAGCTGACGCGGTTGACCGTATGGTGTCTTCAAGTCTCTTGAAGCGTTCATCCTCTTTCCTTTCTTTTTCTTGAGTTTCTATCAGGGCTCTCGCTACTGATTGGGCAGCCTCGCTAGAAACTTGTTTAACTTCTTCGATTGTTATTGGTGGTTTCTCTTCTTTTGCGGGTGGAGTTGGCGTTTCCTGCCTTATGATTTCTCTAATCTTCTCGGTGGTGAGCTCTTCTTTGGGTCCGAACAGCTCCTTGTATTTTGCGAGTTTGTCTAGAACACGCATTTCCGTGTCTTCTCTTGGAGCCGCAAACTGGCTGGCTTGGCTGGCTGGTACACGCATACGCTTCGTGATGGGGCGATCGTCTGGTCCGATAATGACTTGTCCTTCAGCGTTTCGAACAGGCTCCTCAATGTCCACGTAGGCTTCGGCTTCTTTGGGGGGTTCACGAGCTCGGAGTTCTTCTCTAATCATGCTCCGGATATCTTGTGGTGGTTGAGGCTGGGGATACCATGAAGGTTGAGGATATGTAGGCTGTTGTGATGGTGTAGGCTGTTGTGGTGGAAAAGTTGGTGCAAGTGGAAGCGGCATCTGAAAGCCCCATGGATGCTGAGGCTGTGAAGGCGTGGGAAATGGCGCAGCCCATTGGGGCTGTTGAAGTTGCGGCGAATACATGGGGGGTGGGATCTGCACTCTGCCCTCCTGCTGGGCCTTCTGCAGGGCTAAGGAGTATTTCTGGGCAACGATGTTCGCCGTGGTGGATTGGATTCCCCGCATACTCTGTAAAAGGTACACGAGCTGGGTTGGGTGGATAGGCCCATACTCTGCCCAGCTACAAATTTCATCAATAACTTTAGGCGAAATGTCGGGATGCTTTCGCAAGATTTCCTTTAAAATGGCTGTCGCATCCAGCTCAGTCTTATAGGGGGTGGGGGGTTCTGGTGGTGTCTCGACCTCCTTTTTCTCCTGTCGCCTTTTGAGGACCCTCGAAACGCTTCCTTTTATCCTGCCTATGTCAAGTTTGCCCATTCCTGTTATCCTGACAAGCTCATCTATATCAGAGTCAAAATTTTCTTCGAGAACTCCTCTAAGTATTTCTTTATCGGAAAGGCCTTCTTCTCTGAGGCGAACGAATTTTTCCTCGAGTGTTTCTAACTGCCCCTCGTGTTCGCCCATAAAATTTCACCAAAGCTTTAAAATTAAGTCTTTGAGGATATATAGCGATAGGGCACTACCGAGGGAACTGTCCATTTGAAGAAGAAGCGAATTATAGTTTATCTCTATGAAGATGAAGTTGAGATGTTGGACCATATATGCAGAAAAACAGTTGACACTCGGTCGGAGCTTTTGAGGCGACTTCTCCGTAACTATTTAGAAGGTTTAAACCTAATTAGGGAACGGGTTCATCAATAACCCTCCAAGGAGACCCCCCTCATTTAGTGGGAGGAAGTTAACTCTTGAAGGTGTTGGTTGTTGGAGCCGGTCCTGCCGGCCTAGCGTGTGCCGAACAAATTTTGAGGTTGTCCAATTTCGAAGTCACAGTCGTGGATAAGAAGCGGAGGGTTGGTGAGAACCCTCGCTGTGCGGGCGGACTCTCAAAACATATGGTTGAGAAGGTAGGCTTTTCAGTTCCAGAGTCATGTGTTGTAGCTGGGATTAGAAGAGTTCGAATTTACGCGCCAAATCTGAAGTATTGGGAGTTGAAGGGAAACATGGATTATGGTTATGTAGTGAATCGCGAACTGTTTGAGGAACGAATGGCTGAGAGAGTGGAACGGTTAGGCGGCAAATTTGTTTTGGAACATTTAGTTTCACAACGGGACCTAGAGTTTTGGCAAGGTCAATACGATTATGTTGTTGGCGCTGACGGCCCAGAGTCTGTGGTCAGAAAATGGTTAAGACTTCCGAAACATTATGGAACTGACATCCACTTGGGCGTTCAAAAAACAATAACAATGGATTACTATCCTCAAGACACGATAGAGTTGTATTTCGGTGAGGAAGTTGCACCGCTAGGTTTTGCATGGGTCTTCCCCGCAGGCGATGGACTCGTTAGAATGGGGTTAGGCATTCCATGGTGGATAGGTTGGAAAGCACACAAACTATTAGACAACTTCATTCAGAGGCAAGTTTACGACTACAAGGAAATCAACTCTGTAGCCAAGCTGATTCCTACGGCGAGGATGCCTGAAACCGGCGTTTACGGAACGGTTATTTTGGTTGGTGATGCCCTGCCAAGCACGGATCCCCTAACGGGTGGTGGAATTTGTCCGGGGATAGCGTCTGGTAAGGCTGCTGGTCGAGCTATTGCTGAGGGTAGGGCTGAAGACTATGACAGACATATTGGTTGGTTGAGAAAACAAAACAATCGACGATACAGACTCAAGAGGATTCTCAATTCCTTTAGTGACGAAGACTTTAACGCTTTGGTCCATGGGATGAAGTCGTTTAGACCTAAAACGATGTCAATTGGGAACGAACTGAGAAGAGCAGTCATCCACCTCTTGTTGCGGAAGCCACTTATGCTGGGCAAGTTTTTTAAATATCTGCGTTGATTCTTCTATGGGAGAGATATGCTTTCGCCTGAAGCTTGGTTCTTTCTCTTCGTAGTCGTCGGCGTTGCAACGCGTACTTTACTTCCATTTCTGAAGAAGAAGGCTGAAGATCCTGAAACCCGGTTTGACCCGAAGTTTGGCTACACCGCCATCCTTGGAGTCATCTTGGCGTATATTGAGGTAGCGGCTATCCTCGCTGAAGCCCCAGAAGCCTTAGTCAGCCTGCCTACACGGCTGGCAATCCTAGGTGGCTTCTTCTTCGGTCTAGGAAACAACGAGCTTTGCAACCGCATCTTACATAGGGCAACAGAGGGGTGAACATGGCTAAGAGAGCCAGAAAAGGCGATGACCCCTACTACGCCGACCTGAAAGAGAGAGTCGTAAGGCTCGAGAGCGATGTGCAGTGGATAAAAAAAATTGTTTGGCGAGACCACTACCTAGCCATATCAACGCTTATAGGGATAATCGTTACCATCATATCGGTTCTAGTGACTTGGAAGCTAGCATGAAAGATTGCCCTCTCTGTAAGCATGAAAGGATAACGCATCATTACTTTGAAGATGAAAGGATTTGGATAGCCAACTGTGCCGCCCACCGGACCCCCATGTGGGTTCTTAAGAGGCATGTCAGCCAACCGACGCCTGAGGAGCTTGAATATGGAAGGCTGAAGTGCATGGAGCTTTTCGGAAAGAACATCTGTTTTAGGGGTCCGCAAACAATAAGAAACCACTACCATGAGCACATTATTCTGTAGCGGTGAGGCAGTGCAGATAGGAGAGAACAATTTTTAAGGTCAGTAGGCTAACTCTATTTTGGTGAGTCCTTTGTCAACCGTGTTAGGGCGAAAGCCCGTCAGAACCTACCTAAAAGAACGTGAAACGTTAATCCCCCGCAAAAAAATTGTTGATGTCCTTGGTATTGACCCTGACTTAACATTTGCTCAGATACCGCCTGTTCCGCCTGTTGTGGATAGGGTTCGGCCAGAAGAAGCCATAGAGGTTGTGGCTTCCTCGTCTTGGGCACGCGGTTTGGCTGAAGGGGTTTGTGGGCTTGGCTACGCAGGCTTCTCTCCTGGCACCCCAGAGTTTGAACGTTGCGTGTATAATGTCAGCCATAAAGTTGCAGCGCGTGTGTTAGGTATGATTTGGGCTCCTCCGCTAGCTCCTCCGGTAGTGCCGCCACGTAGACCGCCGAGAAGAGCACGTTCCCCAGAGGAATTCTAAGTGGAGAAAGTTAGGCGCAATCTCAGGTTGCTGCGTAGGGAGCTGACCGGAAGACAAACATTCAGTATACCCCCATACACAAAACACCAAGTGATTGCCAGTATCGACATGTTCATCGCTGAACTTGAACGCCAAATATCAGATGAAGTGGATGCAGAGAGAACCTATCGAAAATTAAGCGAGGAGCCTGTGATTAAAGAGTATGATGTAGTTCGTGGCATGTTGAGAAGTATAGCTGACGACGAGAAGAGGCACTATGGGATGTTAAGAGACATAATTTATATGCTTCGAGGGATTTAGTTGGCAAAATTGTCTAAGGAAGGACCCACTCTTCAAGAATACATACGAAAATATCGGTCCTCGCTTGAGGAGAAAGTAGCCGAGGAGATGCGGAAAATTACTGAGAAACACGGGGTTGGTTACAAAAGAGACTTAGGCTTTATGGAGTTTCCTAGACCTGATGTTTCACCGCAAAAGTTTAACCAGATAGTTGTCGAGGCTGAGCAGAAACTCAAGGAGCTTGGTTACGACTGGTATGATGTTTTTGAAACAACCATAGTCGTTGATTTTCCAGGTGAAAAGAAGGCTTATGAAGAGTGGGAAAAAGGTCGACCTCTTTCAAGTCATTCAAATCCGATGGTGGCTCAAGAGGGTCCTATTCGTCGTTGGTTGCGTGAACGTGAGCCTTTGTTGAAGCGGTTGCGGACTCCTCAAATCGCCATATACCCGCTTGGCATTGACCGTGAACTTGAATCTATGCGTGAGGCTAAGAAGCGTGAGTGGAAAGCTAAGGGCTATCCTGAAGGCTTGGTCGATAAGGCTTTGATGTTGGCTGACCGTTGGGTGTCAAGCATGGCTGAAGCTTTTGCGCCACCTGAGAGACGTGATGTTCGAGAGGCCATAATTCGAGGTTCATACCCCAAGGCACTTGAGGTTGGTGAAGCATGGATCGTCGCAATGTTGAAGTAAGTGCTGATTGTTTTTGAAGAAACGTGTGGATAGGAATCTGGAAAGATAAACATTCGTTTAATTCTAAACTTTCTTAGATTCGTCAACGTTGCCTCTTCAGAATATCTGTAATGCGATCAACCTCTTCTTTGGTTTTATCCTTAAGCAATCGAGCAACTTTACAAGTGTCTCTTACGTCTCGGCTGTTGAGGCTTTTTAACACTTTTTCGGCAATGTAGAGGCTTAGATTCTCTGGAATATTTTCTTGCTCTCTGAGAAGGTTAACCACGACTTCATAGAATTCGTCATCCGTGTAGTCTCTGAACCGCAGTAGCAAGAATCGGCTTAGCAGTTCTTTGGGCAGGCGTGTTATGTCGTTGGCGCTGGCGAAAACCCATGTTTTTAGTCTGAGAGACCGATGTCGGCGATATTTGGTTTCGCTGATATATCCTTTATGCATCAAGCTTAGGAGGGCTGATAGATTTTCTGTGTCATCAATTTTGTCGAGTTCATCTAGAATCAAATAGCGTGGACGTTCATTGAACAAAACGTCAAAGATTCCAGCCTTTGTTAAGGCGCTGCCCAGAACAAATCTGCTGTTGGGTAGGCGAGACAGCTCTTCCAGCATCAATGTTTTTGCGGAGGCAACCGTTCCAAATAGAAGAGCGTGGACAGGGCGGTCAGCCTTCAAACTTCTTGTGATTATGTCCTTTTTGTCTTCGTGTCCAGTAACTATTCTGAAGAGGTCGGTTGGCATCTGCTCCTCCGTGACTTCTTGGACAAAGGAGCCTTCGTAATCGGCTAGGGCTTTCTCTAAGGCTTGTAGGTCGAGGGCACGGTAACAACAATATTTATTTGTCTTCATCACAACTTTCAATATCCTTCGTGTTACTAAGCTGTTAAGAGTACGCGGATTTGCAAATGTGTCATACCATGTGAAGCCGTCGTATTCACTTTTAGGTGGATGATTTTTCTCCCATTCCACTATGGTTTCTAATAACTTCTTCATACTGCCATCTGTGTCATGCGACAGAAGCGTGAGCGCGTTGCTGTAGATCTCGCTCTGTTGTTCCATGGTTACCAATTCAACTTACCCCTCTCCCCCTCTATAAAAATTGCTCAAGATGAACGTTTGATTTATAAGTTGGAATTAGAGATTCGAAATCGAAAAGGTGAATTGACATGCCATTGAGTATTGAAGAGATGGCAAGCAAGGGCTATACTAAGGGAACAGCTAAAGCTGCAGCGATGAAGACAAGCTGGGATGCCGCGAAGTCCAGAATGAAGACTGGCTATGGTGCTACGCCTTTCGGACCAACCAGAAAGGCTAACTATAACTCGATGATTGACAAGGCAGTCTACCGCACAGACTGGGACAAATGGAAGACGAATTGGCCCGCTAAGATGAGAGAATAGTCATCTTACCGGATTTCCAGTCTTCGTGCGGTCATCTCCCCTTTTTTGGATAATCAACCCTCTGCACATATTATTATGTCGAAGCAGAAGTGGTCTATTCCAGTTATGTTGTTGGCTATGTGTAAGTGGAGTTGTATGGGTATTGTTGTTTTTGGTGTTAGCGGGATGTCTGTGTAGTTCCATGTGAGGGTGATGTAGGTTTGGGCGGTTGGTGGGTTCCAGTTGTTTGTGGTTAGTCCCAGTGTTATGTTGACGTTTGATTGGGATTGGAAGTAGAGTAGGGTGGTTTTTGTTTCGTTTGGTTCCAGCATGCCCCAGTCTATTTCTGTAACTGCTCTAGTGCAAGTGTAGTCCCAGTAGATGCTGACACCTACGCCTTTGACTCTTGCTTTGTTTGGTATGGCGAATGTGAAGTGGAGAACTGAGCTTACCCAAACGACAGATAGGGAAAGCAAAATCAGGGCGAGGACTACTGCCTTTTTTTGCATAGGTATTTTATTTTGCTTACACTTAATTAATGTTTCTGAATCTTAATCACAAAAATTATGAAGTTGTCCATGTATTCTTAGAATGGGGTTTCCTTGACCTTAAAGTTACGGAAGTTTAAGCTATTGTTTATGGACGGTTCAGTAGAGACGCTTGAAACACCGTTTGGGTTGTGGGTGGCTTGGTTTAGAGGCAGGGTTTGTGCAAGGGAGAAAGGCACTGTTTTGTCCAAGGTTGAGGAGGTGTCCTAAACGGCTATGATTACTGTGGTTGAGCTGGAGATGGCAAAGGTTGAGGCTACAGAGTACATTAACGGCTTGTTGGAAGCATACGTGGCTAGGACTTTAGATGTGGAAATTCCTCCCTCGTGGGATTTTGGTCCAGTCTGGCCCCCCATACTATCCAAGCATCAAGAAGATCTTGATTCCTGAAACTGTGGTGGTCTTGTGGGCAATTGATAAGTACAAGGCGGAGAGGGCGTTGCGGTGGGCGGTGGGACACGAATTTTATCATTACGTTCAAGAGGTCAGGGGAGAGCGCGGAGTTCCGATTTTGTCTTTTCCACGAATAGCCCAGAGGATTGCCGAGAAGCAGGCTGTTAGGCTAAGCGGCATCACAACGGTTGAGGGGGAAAGACTATGGAGAGAGCTGCTACAGGAGGCGGGATTCTAACGCTTACGTGAAATTGTTTTGTCTACGCCGTTGGAAGTCTGCGCCGCGAAAAACTATTAAGGTCAGATTTCAGATAAAGATATGTCTTTGAAACTTAGTTGTTTCAGAGGTGTTTCAGATAGCGGAACTAAGCATCTTTGCACAACATTGTATTTGCATACAAATTCTAGGTAATCAATGAAGTTTTTGTGGACAGAGATAATGAAGGTTCCTTTATCGCATGGCGCGGCATATACTACTCTGTAGTTCTCCGTGTCTACTGGTTCACCGAACTTGAATACGGTGCAAGCCATGATTTCAAAGCCCAGCTTAGCTAGGTTTGGGATTATTTCAAAGCTTTGTATTATTCCTGTTTTAAGGAATTGATGTCTATAGCGAGTTATTGTTGGTTGTGAAACTCCAACCACACGGGCGATATTTCGGTTTGAGTCTTTTGCATCAGCCATCATAGCCTTCAATATTTTTCTTTCTATCGGATTCAGAGACCTACTTCACCTCCAAAGCTATTGTCTTTACGTATTCTGATAGTGCCCATTTGCAGTAGTTGTCTTTCTCCATCCCTTTCGCTTCCGCCAGCTTGGTCAGTTTCTCGTCGAGCTCCAAGTCTGGCTTGTATCTTGTGTCGATGGTTATTTTAATGAATGAGTATTTTCCTTTTGGTATACCTCTTTTGCCTATTCCAACCTGCAGTCTTTCTACTTCCGCTTTGAATGCATCGAGACCTTCTGTTTCAGCGATTTCCGCAAGTTTGTCTTGTTTTTCGGTGCCCAAATTCATTTTTGCAACTTGAAGAGCGTCAGTAAAGAACACCGTTCCCTTGGCTGTAACTTCTTGCATCTTAGGACTCAACTCTAGGGGTTTCAGCCATTCGCTTAGAGTCGACGGTTTTAACCCTAATTGCCGAGCCGTTGCCCTCAAACCTCCAGCGGAAAAGCTGATGATTTCATTCAGCTTTTTCGCTTTCGTGACCGGATCCAAGTCTTTTTGCAGAACCCTCAAATTCTCGGTCAAAGAGGCCACTCTTGCCTCCTCTTCGTCCACATCCTCGATCAAGCAATCTTTGCCGACAACGAAGTGTTTTACTCCAACTGTCTTCTTCGCCAAGAAACGGCGCCTTCCAACATAGACGCCGTAACTGTCACCTTCCGGCCTAGCCTTGAAGGGTCCGATTATCCTGCCTCGCCTCAAATTCTCTATCAAGAGCTGGTCCTCTTCGGCTTCCCCAAATGGGTGACCTGCTCTTATGTTGAGTTCGGAAACATGGAATTTTTCTACCGGTATTCTATCGCCCATTTTCGGCAGCTCATCTTTACGCTTAGATAGACTTTTTGACACAATTGGTCACCAACATTCATTATTTCAACGGAATAATTTATAAGGCTTTCCCCTACTGCTGTTCGGCTCCCGAACACCTCGGAATCAATAAAGATTTCTAGTATGAGAAAATTTATATGGCAAAAAGCCACATATTGTTGCTCTAAGTGGCTAAAAAAGTTTACAAGATGAGGAAATTTGAGAAGCATCAGGTGGTAGGTGTTGCCCTCTCAAGACCTCAAGCATAGAGATCAGAAATATTCGGATGGTAAGCGCAGAGTTGAGGCTAGGCTTGAGGATGAGCTTAAAAGGTTGAAGGGGAGGTCGGGCGTTGGCCATGACCTCAGGGTGGTGTGGTCCCCCGATTCTGGCTCGAAGCACTCGGGTGATGTCAAAGGTGATGTCGTGTACATATACGAGGTCGACGAGGTTAGGGCCGTCGAGGTGTTGAGGCATGAGTTCATTGATTACATGGTGAGCCAAGCCATAGAGCCCTACAGGTCGGTCACGAACAAGCTCATCCAGCTCCTCAACGAGGTTGCCTACAAGAGGAAGGAGGAGGTTGTTGAGGCCCTAGTTAAGCTTCTCTAGCGCGCTGTCTAAGCCTTCCTTATCAGTATCTTCCGGGATGGGAGCACGCTCACGAACTCCCAGCCCTCTGAGAGGTAGGTTTCCAGCGCCTCTTCCTTGACTATCCTCTGCGGATCCTCTTTTCTCTCCCGCGATTTCTTAAGCTCGTTCTCGAAGAGGTCGATGGTTTCGTCGGGGTTGAGTTGCCTGTCGAGCTCCCTCTCCTTTGCGATCTTCACTTCCACGAGGTCTACGCCCAGGAGGCTTTTTGCTATGCTCTTCAGGGCCTCCACCTTCGCCTCCTTGACAACGGCGCTCTGGTCCAGCTTTTGGGTCGTGGTGCCCAGAAAGGGCTCGCAGGCTTGAACTGACCCCCTCATGTCCTCGATCATTTCCGGCGGCAGGATGCCCTTGTTGGTGCTGTACCTGGCTTCGATGTCTCCCTTGTGGCCGGCTATGAACTGGAGGTATGGGTGGCTTATCTTGCCCCTGGATTCCGCTATGATGAGCTGGGTTTCGGCGTAGGCTCTGAGCACGTAGGGTCGCTTGTACACGCCAGCCCTCCTCATGGCCTTCCTGATGAGGTGGCTTATCTTCCGCGTCAGAAGGAACCTCTGGGTTGAAACCCTAGGCCTCTCGTGGCTTATGATGGGGCTCTCGGGCCCCAGCCCCTCCCCTGACCTCATGCGCTCCTCTAGGTACTCCTTCAGGTAGGTGCAGCCCTCACCTATGAGGAAGGTGAAGTACTTGTGCTTCGCCTTGCTGAGGGTCGGCCTCACAATGATCGTGGTGGGGACCCTCTCGAAGAGGACCTCGCCCCCCTCTACCCTCATCTCGGGCAGGTCCTTCACCATCAGCCCGTCCTTTCCATCGTGGTTTCCCAGGGTTTGGGGCCTGAGGTCGGCGAGGGCCATGAGGGCTTCAGCCGCCCTGACCCGAGGTTTGGAAGCTCGAAAAATCCTGCCCAGCTCCTCTTTGGAAGGCACCTGCTCGTCCTCGATGGTGGGCGTGGCGCTTCTGTTGCTCACCTTGACCTTGCGGGTCAAGACTATGTCGTGATGCCTCAGCCATGACCTGGCTGCCTTCAGGAAGCCGACGATGGTTCCTGGCGACTTCTCCTCTGCCTCAAGCCCCGCCACCATGTCTTCTAGGGCGTCCTGAAAACCTTGGAGGTCCCTCCCAGCCCAAGCGACGAGCCCGCTGGGATCCGTGGACAGCAGCTCGCACAGCCTGCTCAGCTTACGCCCCATGCCTTCCGCCGTTATGGGGCTCCCCCTAGCGAGGTTCCTAAGCCACCGCCCCACCTGAGGATCCTCCCTCAACCTAGCCAGCTTGCCCTTTTTCCCAGCCATTTAGACACCTGAGGGAAGATGAGGCTGAGCTCCTATATAAGGATTTGCACCTAAAAAGTGGCGGGCCCGGCGGTAAATGCACCTAATTTGGTGCTAGTCCTCTAACGCGACGCGAGCTCATCCAGATGCTCAACGAAGGAATTTGACAAAAAAAGGAGTTATGGTTGTGGGGTTAGATCCATG
>Ga0315312_1000197_pt1 | contig 91989 bp, 89 predicted proteins | sample TDP7_MG_FD_203629 | JGI IMG/M metagenome (GOLD analysis project Ga0315312, IMG submission 203629) | Freshwater sediment microbial communities from Lake Towuti, South Sulawesi, Indonesia - TDP7 | ecosystem: Environmental > Aquatic > Freshwater > Lake > Sediment | place: Indonesia: South Sulawesi...
ATCTTTGTTTTACAATCATGGCTTTTTCGACAACCGCCATGATCAGACCCAGCGTGTCAACCAAGATATGCCGTTTGCGGCCCTTGACCTTTTTGCCCGCATCGTAGCCACGGTCCCCCCTTTTTCGCTCTTGACGCTCTGGCTATCCAGGATGGCAGCACTGGCAGTAGGCTTACGACCGGCCTTTCGTCTGACTTGTTCACGGAGGCGGTCATGAATCTGAGGCCATATGCCCTCCAAGCGAAACCGGCGATAGTAATAATGAACTGTGCCCCAAGGTGGAAATTCGTGAGGCAGAGATCGCCAGGTACAGCCGGTACGGTTCAGATACAGGATCCCGTTGATGACTTCTCGCATATCGACCTCTCGAGGCCTACCACCTGGTTTAGCTGGCGGGATATAGGGTTCTATGAGCTTCCACTGCTCATCCGTCAAATCGCTGGGATATGGTTTCCGTTCCATATCCTTTTATATCGGCCTGATACGTCCATAATCATTACTTTTCACACACGCTCTGACATACCTTCCTCGGTCGTCCCTCGAATATCGACTACGTCGTGCCCCAACCGACATAACTGCTCGACAGTCATCAGAGGAATGTTCTCATCTACCAGTACTCGCATGCCTGTTTCTCTATCCCTCTATAGGAGTGACCTGTTCTTCTGCCAGCGAAGCAGCGTAGTTCAGACAGGCGAGAATGTCTGCACGCTGTAGTGAAGGATATTCGTTCAGAATCTCTTCAATTGTGTCTCCATTAGCTAGCATACCAATAATCTGATGAACAGGTATGCGAGTACCCTTGACGCAGGCTTGTCCGTGACAGATATTCGGGTCAATTACTATTCGTTCATACATTCTTTCTGCTCCGAAATTCGGGATTCTCTATAACTTATTTAGCCTGAGAAGTTTACTTGTATTTATTGTATCCGCATATTGCTGAAGAATCCAGCAGATTTCCAATGCTGTATAAGCGGTAAGGTCCGCAGTCTGCGAAATATCACAATGAGAATTTTAGCACGGCTCCGGTGTCGGCGGAGGTGGCCATCGAGGCGTACTTTGCAAGGTAGCCTTTTGTAATTCGCGGCTTCGGCGGCTTCCAGGCCTTTTTGCGTTCGGCAAATTCCTTCTCGGAAAGCTCAACATCTATTTTGTTGTTTGGGATGTCAATTTTTATAATGTCGCCATCTTTCAATAAACCTATCGGCCCGCCCACCGCCGCTTCAGGACTGATATGGCCGATACAGGCGCCTCTGGTGCCGCCGGAAAAACGCCCATCAGTAATCAGCGCAACCGATTCGCCCAATTCTGCACCCATGACGTAACTGGTGGGACTTAGCATTTCGACCATGCCAGGGCCGCCCTTGGGACCTTCATAACGAATCACCACGACATCGCCTTTTTTGACCTTGCCGGCTAAAATACCCTCGCAGGCCTCTTCCTGGCTTTCAAAAATAACCGCCTGGCCAGTGTGGACCAGCATAGCCTCTGCTACGCCGGCTGTTTTGACCACCGCTCCGTTGGGGGCAAGGTTGCCTCGCAGAATGGCAAGCCCGCCGGTTTTGGAATAGGCCTTGTCGAGTGGGTGAATGACCTCCGGGTTCTTGATTTTGGCGTCTGCGACATTTTCACCGAGCGTCTTGCCTGTCACGGTGAGGCAGTCAAGATTCAGAAGGTTCGGGACTTTGCTGATTTCTTTGAGGATGGCACTGATCCCGCCAGCGGCGTCCACATCCTCGACGTGAATCTTACTGGACGGCGAGACCTTGCAGATGTTAGGGCACTTAGCTGAGATAGCGTTGATGCGGTCGAGATCGTATACAACGCCCGCTTCGCTGGCAACGGCTAATGAGTGCAGGACCGTATTGGTTGAGCCGCCCATCGCCATATCCAGAGCAAGAGCGTTATCAAGAGATTTTTCATTGATTATATCCAGAGGCTTAATGTCCCTGGCCACCAGATACATAATCTGTTTGCCCGCGGCCTTGTAAAGCTCCTGGCGCTTCGGATCGATTGCCAGGATAGTTCCATTGCCCGGCAGAGCAATTCCGACAGCCTCACAAAGGCAGTTCATCGAATTGGCGGTGAACATTCCTGAACAACTTCCGCACGTTGGGCAGCCTGTCAGTTCCAGCTCTTTTAGCTGCTCATCGCTAATTTTGCCAGCATTGAACTGGGCGACGCCTTCAAATATGCTGATAAGGTCAACTGCTTTTCCATCTTTTGCCTTGCCGGCTGCCATAGGGCCGCCGGACACAAAAATCGTAGGGATATTCAGCCTAACGGCCGCCATTAGCATCCCCGGCGTAATCTTGTCACAGTTAGGGATACAAACCAGGCCGTCAAAACAGTGTGCCCGTACCATAGTCTCGACCGAGTCGGCCACGATTTCGCGTGAGGGCAGAGAATATTTCATGCCCGTATGGCCCATAGCGATGCCGTCGCAGACCGCTATCGTATTAAATTCAAAGCCGATGCCGCCTGCCTTGCGAATGGCGTCCTTGACCACCCCGCCGACCTGGTTGAGGTGAACGTGGCCAGGCACTATCTCGCAGAAGCTGTTGGCAATACCGATGAAAGGTCTGTCAATGTCGGCGTCACTCAGGCCGCAGGCGCCAAGTAAAGCCCTGTGCGGCGCACGCTGAAAGCCCCTCTTAACTGCATCGCTTATCATAATGTGCTTTCTCCAAAAACAACCCCCGCGTCTTCCTGTCGGAAGACAGGAGCGGGGGCTAAATACTTAGCCCCCAATCTATTGGGGGGTCTATTATGTGTCAATAAAGAAAAAACAGTTGCCTTGGAAAACCCAAAATATATAATGATAACCTGGATTTTGTAGAAACGTAAAAGTTACAGGAAAAACGAATAATGATGCCACGTACTATCCTAAATTGCGCAGTAATCAGTCTGCTTTGTGTGCTTGTAGTGACATTGGGTTGCAGAGGTTCTACTCAAGGGCCTACCGGCAGCAAGGTCGAGCCTGCAGAAAGAATCCCTGCCGGCACTGCACCTGCCTTGCAGGAGCCGCCCGTTCAGCGAGCTACCGAGGTCAAGCCTGAGGAAAAGAAGCCAACTGTCCAGTTGGCATTGAAATTTACTCCGCAGGACTCGACAACCTATAAAGTGATAGTGGAGGCCGACAGGAGCGTCAAGTGGGAAGGGCCTTTGCCGGAAAAGCCTGCCGGTTTTATCGGTGGCCACACCGGCAACAGAATTGAACTGACTTTTGCCCAGCGCATACAAAGCGTCAACGATAAGGGCAATGCTGTTGCGGAGATTGAAATCAAGACACTAAAGTGCCTGGCTAAAGTTAAAGACAATGTTGTTTTGGAATTCGACAGCTCACGAGAGAAGAATAAGGACAATCTGCTGACAAAATTGATTGGCCAACGCTACGCAATAGAGCTTTCTCCTGCAGGACAGGTTCTGCAGGTTGTCGATGCAAACCAGGCACGGGCTGCCATCGAGGCTGGTTCCTCGGCTTATGAAACCGCATCGGCATTGCTTTCGCCAGCAGCTATAAAACAGCGGCACACAATTCCAGCCTTACCACCTGCCGAAAAAAGTCGACTAAGCTCTGGCGACAGTTGGAGCAGTGTAACGACTTTTTCTTTCGATATGATGGGCGCCAAATCCTACGAAAAGATTTATACACTAAAAGAAATTAAAGAGGCAGATAATCGGCAATTGGCTATCGTTGACATGAATGCCGTTCCATCCTCGCAACTGGCTCAGGAGCTTCGCCAGGAACAGGCAACGAATCCTCTTGAAAAAATGTTTGATACCGCCGAAACGTATAGTGGGCAGCTAAAACTCGATTTGACGGCTGGCAAAGTCCAGAAATGTCTGGAACAACTGCGGATAGAATGGGTTATTGTCGACCCGCAGCCGAAAGATGAAAAAGCACCGGCTGCTTTGAGAATGGCCGCAACTCGCCTTTACAGCATCGAGAAAATCGACTAAATCATCGAAAGGAGCGAAATTGAAATTGGCCTTTATACTACTGGTAGCTGTTTGCCTTACCGCCTTTGCCGGATGCAAGGTCCCTGCCGGGCAAAAAGAGCCGCTGACCGAAGCGAACAAACCGGTGAGTGAGGCAAAGATATTGTTGACCGTGGACTTCCAAGATGGCCAAACGCTGCAATATAAGTTCGTCTCCGGCAGAGAGATAGAGATCAATTGGGACCCGACGGGGACCGCCTCCAAATCAACAAAGAGCACGATCAACCAATCCTCTGAGTCAATGGAAATGGTCGTTGCATATACGCCGGTCGAAGTGGACCCGTTCGGCCTATCAACCATCAAAGCAGACTGCAAATCAGTCAAAGTGACACGAAGCGAAGGCCCAAAAACAGACGTTGTACAACATCTGGCAGGGGCGAGCTTCACGTTCACTGTGGGGCCGACCGGCAAAATTGCAGATTACTCGCAACTGAATGCTCTAATCCAGCAGATTGGCGAAAAGGTGTTTCAGCAGGACAGCCGTCAGGGCCGAGTTAAAGACCCCGATATGATTGGCGATTTTGTTGCGAGCCAATGGTTTTTGTGGGACTCGATTTCCAGTATAGAGAATCCTGCCGCAGGGCTGTCTGTGGGACAAACCTGGAAGTCCAAGCTGTCAATACCCACGCCGATGGTGATGCGAAAAGCCAGAGACGTTACTTATCAGCTCAGCGAAATCCGCCAGAGTGAAAAAGGCCGAATCGCCGTCATACAGAGCCATTATTCGCCAGCCGAATCGGTGCCCAGCAGTTGGCCCATACCTTATTCCGGCACATTCCAAATGAGGGGCAAATTCGGCTTCCTCACCGGATATAAAATCCTGGACTTGAAAGGCCAGGGCGAGGAACTATTCAATATCGACAGAGGCAGAATTGAGCAATACAACCAGCAGTACCAAATGCAACTATCAGCCTCTCTGCCGCTGCCTATCGGCCCAAGTCCCAGGATAACCATCGAACAAAAACTGACGATGCGGCTTCTGGAGTAATTGGAGATTTAGATTGGCACATAAGAATCTATGGGCACCGTGGCGGCTCAAATATATTCAGGGCTTGGGCGAAAGCCCGCCACAGGCGGGCTGTTTTTTCTGCCACAACCTGAAAACTCCAGAAGATGACGGCAAGAACCTCGTGCTTTGGCGGACAGCCAAAAGCATCGTGATACTAAATCGCTTCCCCTATAACAATGGCCACTTATTGATAGCACCGCTTCGGCACATTCCTGACCTTGAGCAGGCAGATGACCAGGAGCTAATTGAGATGGTTAAGCTGGTCAGAGAATCACAAAAAGCGCTATCGTTGGCCATAAAACCACATGGCTTCAATGTCGGCATGAATTTTGGCCGATGCGCCGGAGCAGGACTGCCGGACCATCTGCACATACATGTTGTGCCCCGATGGGCCGCCGACACAAACTTTATGAGCGTTTGCAGTGATACTAAGGTTATCAGCCAGAGTCTGGCCGAGCTTCTTGACCTGCTCAAACAGGTAAGCAAAGACAACAACCTTCCCAATTTATGAAATAGAATAAGCCACAGAGGACACAGAGCTACACAGGGAAAAGAACAGATAGGATCATTGACCACAGAGAACGCCGAGACCGCTGAGATTTAGGATAAAGACGATTTTCTCTGCGGACTCTGAGGGCTCGGCGGTAAATTTTCTGAGTTCTCTCCGTAAGGAGTCCCCAGGACTGTGCTCTCTGTGGCAAAAAGAAAGTTATGTCAAGTGAGCTTGCCGATTACGCAGTCACTGAAAAGGTCAGCCGGGGCCGAAAGTTCCTGGAAAAGCCGCATCCGTATCGCTCGGACTTTGAACGCGACCGCGACCGTATAATACACTGCTCGGCCTTTCGCAGGCTGGAGGGTAAAACGCAGGTCTTCACAGCCCCCGCTGCTTCGTTTTTGCGAAGCAAAACAGCGGGGGACGACTACTACCGCACGCGACTTACTCACAGTATCGAGGTGGCACAAATAGGAAGGACCATCGCAAAGGCACTTGGGCTAAATGAGAGCCTTACCGAAGCGATATGTCTGGCTCACGACCTGGGCCATCCACCTTTTGGTCATGCTGGCGAAAAAGTCCTGGCTGACTTGATGATTGAATTCGGCGGATTTGAGCACAATCGGCAGGCATTGCGAATTGTGGATTTGCTGGAGCATCCTTATCCGGATTTTTTCGGCCTGAATCTGATGTATGAAACCCGGCTGGGCTTGGCTAAACACAAAGGCCCTTACGATAATCCGCAGGACCGGACTTTCCCCGAGCTAAATTGCTCGCTTGAGGGACAGGTCACCGATATTGCTGACCGTATCGCAGTAGATTCTCATGACCTTGAAGATGGTCTGAGGGCAGGTCTTATCAGCGGCGGGGGGCTAAAGAATATAGAAATATTCGTAGAAGCACAAAGCCGAGCCAAAGCCGACACAATTAAGGACCCAACCATTCGCCGAACCAGAACAGCGAAAGCAATCATCGACGCGCTGGTTAGTGACTGCATAGAAACAAGTAAGCAGAGCATTGCCAAGGCTAATATTGCAGCAGTCAGTGATGTCTGTAGCAGAAGCGAGAATTTGATCGTGCTTTCAGACCAAAGCAACTTAAAACTCCTTGAGCTGGAGAAGTTTCTGCTGGAGAACTTTTATCAGCACGCATCATTGATACAAACATCAGGTAAGGTCAAAAAGTGGCTGGAGAAGCTTTTCGAAGCGCTTTGTCAGAAACCGCAGCTCATGCCCGGCTACTTCCGGCGGTTCATACCCGAGCAAGGCCTGCAGCGAGTAGTGTGCGATTACATCGCCGGCATGACCGACCGGTTCTGCCTGAAGATGCTGGAAGAGATATAACCACAGACTTCTCACCGCGGAGTACGCAGACAACGCAGAGAAATTCAAAAATATTTAGCCCCCGCTTCTGTCTTCCGACAGGAAGACGCGGGGGTTTTTTCTGCCTGCGAAAAGACACAAAATAATTAGCCCTGCAACCTATGTGCAGGGTCATTGGTTCTTGAGACACGGATTTACCCGGTGAGATGCTGGCTGCGCCTATCTCACAGGGTGAACACTGTTTTACATCGGCCACAGAGAACACAGAGATCGCAGAGAAATAATCAATAATCGTGTAGGGTGCGATATTTCGCACCATTTCGCTTAATCTTTACAATTTATCCAGATTAAATATTGCGTGAGTAAATAGACAAGCCAGGATTCCCAACGTAATTACCGACATTATTCGTGATAATATACTCAAAATCCAAGGAAGTTCGCTCTTAAGTGAATAGAGAGATAAGGGGATCGAAGCGATTCCTATAAGCAGAAACACCCAAAACTGCCATTTCTTCAGAAGACTTGCAAACGCTGCTCCTAGAAACAGAGTAATTAGGAAGACTATTCCAAACGCTATAAAAAACAAAAAAATCTTAATCTCTTCCATTTGTTACTTTTCCTAGCAACTCGCAATAGCATTTACATGCACTCATGGAAAGCACTTCAAATGTCTGAGCAGAAAGAAACCTAGGCACGGGTGGCTAAAACCATTTATATCATTTATCTTCCTGGAATAGACCAACAATAATGGTTATTAATCCCCCCACGGTTAACAACGGTCCAAAAATCAAGTATCCTCCCATCAACCTAATTACTATCCAGCCAATTATGCCAAAAGCGAGCATTGCTCCCCCTGCTTCCATAGTCGACTTTTTCATTCCACTCTCCCGTCTCTCAGAGTTTTCTTACAGAAAACTCGGGACAGTTATCTATTAAATCCACATCACAGCGCATTATCAAGATATTAACCCGCAAAAACCCTACTGCCGCCATAGAAACTCACACCTGTCCTGCTTGGAGTCTGACTTCGCCTGTTTATAGCTCGCTAATTTACGCTATTGGAGCGGGATTTGCAAGGGAAACTATACAGTTTTGAGTTCATACCACAGATTGCACAGATTTTATGAATTTCAAATCTGTGTTCATCTATGAGTTTATCGCGACCGGTGTCCAGCTCTGTTGCCACTTTTGGTTTTTAAGTTGTGAGGGGCGAGATTGCTATGGGCCGCAATTTTATTGACCGGCACCGCAGGGGTGCCGGCTAACAGGAAACTACAACGTCTGTGTAATCTGTGAAATCTGTGGTTTCAATCAAAAACGCAGGTGGCTGAAAGCAAAAATTGGAAATTTTGAAATTTTTTTTACTGCTTTGCTGACATCGAGTTACGAGAATCAGGAATCAAGAATCGAGGCCTTTTTTCGCATCAAACGTGCAGGTTCGCCCAATTATGGAGGCATTGTTCGGCCTCCTATGATTAGAAAATACGAAATGCCAAATTCCAAATCCGAAACAAGCATGGTGTCAAATCCTAATATCTAAATCCTAAACAAATTCGAATGACCGAAATTCAAAACTCAAAACGTTTGGGTCATTTGCCAATTTGAAATTCGATATTGTTTAGGATTTAGTGCTTAGTGCTTCGGATTTCAGCAAGCGGAGAGGGCAAATCAAAGCAAGCCTTCACATCTTCGATTGGCTGGAAGACGTGCTGGTCTGGCCGGTGCTTTTGTATCGGCGGCTGCGCTATGGGTATGCGTTTCGCCTGATTCGCATGGCGCAGCCTCGGTACGCCAAGGTGGACCCGGCCGATTACAAGCGACTGCGAGGATACGAATGGTTTTCAAGAAAAGGGGGAAACAGCTTTTATGCGCGAAGACATCCGGCAAGCGGCAAAGCAGCAAAACAGGTGCTAATGTACATGCACCAAGAGATTACCGAAGTGCCTGAGGGGATGGTGGTCGACCATATCAATTACGATGGGATGGACAATAGAAGGGCAAACTTACGAGCGGCGACGCGTTCGCAGAATTTGTGCCACAGAAGAAAGCGTTCGGGGGCAACGCAATCGAAATATAAAGGAATCTACTGGAAAAAGAGGAATCGAAAATGGGAGGCTATGATAACGTTCCAGAGGAAGAAAATATACCTGGGCTACTTCCGAGACGAAATCGATGCGGCGAAGGCCTACGACCGGGCGGCGAGGAAATATCACGGGGAATTCGCCTCACTGAATTTTACGGATTGACGGGAGTTGCCTGATCCTTGCCTAATCTTCAAATAATCCGTTCGTCAGAAATCCTAAGCACGAAATCCTAAATCCGAAACAATATCGAATTACAAATGACCGAAATCCAAAACTGTCCAGCCGTCCCGGCTCGTTTGGGACATTTGAGCATTTGTATTTTGGATTTGTTTCGAATTTCGATATTCGGATTTCGAGATTTAACCCATCCAGACTGCCGGTAAATCTCCAAATTTCTACCTTCAAACTTGAATTGTAGCAGCAGCAACAGAATTGAGTTGATAGTCTTTGACTTAATTGTCGGGTTCAGGTAACCTTCCACAACGATGAAACGATTGGCGGCGTCGGGTTTTGGTCTGGGACGGCTGCCCCTCGCTCCGGGCAGTTGGGGCTCGCTGCTGCCCGCGATTATTTTTGCTCTGCTGTTGCATTTGAACGCATCTGCGCCAATGATAATCGTTGTAATGGTGGCCTTGGCGGCAGCAGGTTCCATTGTTTGCGTCAAATGTGCGCCTGCATCAATAAGAGCGACCGGTGATGCCGACCCGCCGGAGGTCGTCGCTGATGAGATTGCTGGCCAGGCAATTACATTTGCTTTAGCAGGTGCATTCGTGAAAGGGCCGGACTTTCTTCTGTCTTCGGCTGTAGGCGGCTTTTTTTTGTTCAGGCTCTTTGATGTTATAAAACCCTACCCAGCACGCAGGCTTGAAAAACTCCCACAGGGTTGGGGCATTCTTGCAGATGATTTGGTAGCCGGCCTCTACGCCGGAGTAGCTCTGGTAATCTTGAGCCAGTGCCTGAAGTGAACTAAAGTGCCTGAAGTGAACTAAAGTGCCTAAAGTGAACTAAAGTGCCTAAAGTGAGCTAAAGTTACAAAAATGATTTTAGGCACTTTAGGCACTTCGCACTTTAGACACTTTAGCACACTTTGTTCAGTGGGAAACAACAATGTCCACGGACTATTCTGTCCAGGTTGTCAGGGACCTTCAGAGTATAATCAGGGCGAGTGGACTGTACCGGCCGATGCGGATTATACGTTATGATGCCGGGGATGAGCTTGTTTACGATGTGACAGAAGTTGGTGGAACCGGCAAGGGGTGGGTCCGACTCTTTGTTGAGAAGTTTGTCGGTGGGGGCTTTGCCGTCCAGGTGTACAAGGTAAAAGTCCTGAGCCTCGAGCTGGCTCAGGATAAATTCGAAATTCGAAATTCGAAATTCGAAATTCCCGGCCTACGGCCGGGCGGGGTCTATGCGCTGAAGATCCTTGTCCCGCCTTCTCACTGGGCAAGGTTTTTTCGCAACATCCTGTACTGGATTGGTTTCCAGGGCGTTTTTGCGCTGCAGGTAAATCCCTCTGCGCTAAAGGCCAACGCGCTCTGGCAGAAATTTATCCGCCGCGGAGCAAAAATTCGTTTCGGCAATGAAAGTGCGGCCGCGGATATTCACGCCACTTTTATAGACCAAAGCATTGGCAGTTGTGGCGAGCTGAGCGAGTGGATTGACGGGCGCACATGGCGGCTGGAGGTGGACGACCGGCTGGATTTACTTTCGCGCTGGCGTCGGGCAAAAGCAGTGAACCGGGACCAGCTTGGCTCGCCGGAATACAGAGCCAAGCGCCAATTTATGTGCAAGTTTGTCGAGCTTATCCAGGATATGGGCTGGTATGAGTTCGCCAGGCAGTACGAGTGGTCAACCTGCAAGAGTCAGCCCAACTGTTTGAAACGCCGCGATACTGAAGGTGATCCATCGGCAGGCTTGGTGGCGGTCGATTTCAGAGCGGGTCTTGCGCTTTTGCCGTTCTTGCCCATGAGCCTGGGTGATTTCAAGCTGATAGCCAAAGGGTTTATGCGGGGTTCCCTGGTGCAGTTTGACCGCGGCGATGTCCGCAAACTCGAGGCTTTTGTGCGGGCACACAACGCCGAGTTTACGGATATGGGCCGAATGCTGGACGAGCTGAAAGCGGCTGAGCAAGTCTACCGAAACTCGCTCCCGGATATTACGCACAATCATGTCCGGCTGCTTTATAGTGGACAATTGTGGTCTACAATACTCGACAGCGCAGTGACCGGGTGGAAGGTGAGAAATCTGATCGACGAGAATTCGCAGCGGCGGCTGCGAAACAGCAGGATTCTGACGCTGGTATTTCTGCTCGTCGGGCTGATACCATTTTTGGGCAATTTTTTACGGCGGATTTGGGGCCGGCCTGAGTGGGGCAAACATTACGCCCAGATGCTGACGAATTGGGGTTATCTGCGGCAAGCAGTACGGGCAAGGATTGCCGAAAAAGTAATTGTCTGGCACAGAGCCGGGCGGGTTGACGCTGAGCGGGCGATCAAAGTTGCAGAGGCGTTTTGGAGGTTTTTGTGCCATCTGCCGCTATCGGTACTGCCCGCTGGACTGCATCGTTTTCTGACGGACTTGAAGTTCGCAAAAGAACGTCTGGCCTATCTTATTATCCGGCCGGTCCGGCTGTATTTTAATGCGGAGCTGCGAGAACAATGGCTCTGTGAGATGGTGGCGGAGGGACAGAAAAAACGTATGCTCAGCGATGAAGATGCCGCCCTTATTCTTTCGAAAATTAAAGAACCTTTTATACAGAAGTATTTAATTAGTCTTGTTGTACACCTTTGCACTTTGCCTGCATCGGAAATTACTTGGATAACCTGTGCTTTTATTTACTGGATTACACATCGTGGGCAGCCGCACACATTTGCAGTTGTCGCAGGAATTGTCGCAGCTTTTCAGGTGGTGCCGATTTCACCTGGGTCACTGATTCGGGGATTATATGTCTTATATTTGATAATCCACGAGCGGAATTTCAAAGATTATAGCATCGCTCTATTTTTAGGGTTTTTCAAGGGTGTAGGTTATTTAGCTTTTCCGATTCAAATGACCTATCGCTATCCCGCGCTGGCGCGGTTCATGGCGGCGCACTGGGCGACCGAGGCAGTGCACGTTGTCCCGGTATTTGGCGAAAGCGGTGCACTGCTGGAGCATGGAGTATTCTGCCTGTTCTATAATTGGCCGCTAACCATACGCCGGCGAATGCGTAAACGAGCCGAGTTCCGGGCATCAATAAAACCGCGATATTGGCATGTGCCTTTGTGGGCGGGCGCGGCGGCAGCAATATTAGGGCTTGCAGACTTTGTCTACCTTAGCAATCTCGGAAAGTTGCCCAGTTTGAAGGATATTTGGTGGCTCGTACTGGTCGTGCCTATCGTTGTGGGGGCCAGAGTGACGCTGGGCTGCGGCGGCGCAAAATTCGGCAGACGTGTTGTCGCGGCGGCTGTCTGCGGCGTATTAGCAGCCGTGTTCTATACGATAGTCTCGGCGATGCTGAGCCGCAGCGGCGGAATTATGACGGTCAGCATTGTTGTAAGCGGTGCATGGCGCCTATTCATATTCGCAATTTTGGCAACTATTGGAGCGGTGGCTACAGAACTGAAACTGCCTGAGCCAAATGATGAGTAATCGTGGCCTATTCAGCCCGCACCGCAATCTTGCAGGCCCAGCGAAAAATTACTCAGGGGGCCGAAAAGTCGCAATTTTCGCCTTTTATTTTTACAGCACTGCCTTTTTTGTGTTAGTTTATCTCTTGAAATAAAGCGGCATTTATGTAACAATTAGTTCTTGTCCGAGCCGTTTTTGAGCAAACTATTAAGGAGAAAGGGAGCCAAAAATGAAATCGGAATTTATATCCTCAACGCTAATCAAAATGGTGAATCATAAGCCCCTTAGAAAACTGCTGGCAAAAAAAATGGACGAGTACCTTTATAAAAGCATGGTTAGTGATGAGTCAGAGGATCTAAGACAGGTGCAGATAAGACGATACCAGTACCTGTCAGCCATGCTACGTTGTGTTAATAGGAGTGTGGACAAAGGTTACATTTCGCCTGAGATTATAAAGAAGATCATCAATGTATTCGTTCAAAATAATCTGGTTTGTGAGGACCAGACTTACAGCCAGGCGGTAGAAAAATTCAAGGATAAATACGGCGAATACCCACCGACTTTTATCGTTTTGTCTCCCACCCAAAGATGTAATCTGAAGTGCGCCGGCTGCTACGCCTCTTCAGCAGCGGATACTTCTGCTACCATACCTTACTCGTACGTGGACAGGATAGTAGGCGAAGTACACGATGATTGGGGCGTCAGGTTCATTACTATCAGTGGCGGCGAGCCTTTCTTGTATAGAAGTGAAGGTAAAACCCTTCTGGACATCTACCAGAAGTACAACGATATATTCTTCCACACATATACCAACGGCACAGTTATTAACCAGGAAATTGCCCAGCAGTTGGCAAAATTAGCCAATGTCACGCCGGCAGTCTCAGTCGAAGGCTTTGAGCAGGAAACCGACCAGAGAAGGGGCCGCGGTACATTTAAGAAAATCCTGCAGGCCTTTGAACTGCTCAGACAAGTTGGCGTGCCATTTGGTATTTCGGTAACTGCAACCAGCAAGAACGTAGATTTGCTGCTGACAGATCAGTTCTACGATTTTTACTTCCAAGAACAGGGCGCCTGCTATATGTGGCAATTTCAGTTGATGCCCATAGGAAGAGGCAAAGACGAAATAGACTTGATGGTTCTGCCCGAACAAAGAATCGAGCTTTACAGAAAATGGGAGAAACTGCTGACTGAAAAGAAGTACTGCTTGGCTGATTTCTGGAATAGTGGCGTTCTTGCCAGAGGATGCATCGCCTACGGCAGAAGTGGAGGATACTGCTATATCGACTGGCACGGTAATGTGACGCCCTGTGCGTTTATCCCCTACTATGTGGATAATATCTACGATTTGTACAACAATGGCAGGACCCTGACAGATGCGTTGTTTTCTGATTTTATGAAAAATGGGCGAAAATGGCAGAAGGAATACGGCCTTGATAATTGGAAGAAACCAGATAACTGGTTGATGCCCTGCTCCATAAGAGACCACTACGAGATCTTCAGAAAATCAGTTTTGCCAGAAAATGTAAAGCCTGAGGATGAAAAGGCTAAAGAAGCCTTGGAATCTCCCGAATATTTCCAGATGCTCCAGGACTACGACAGGCAACTTCAAAGGCTAACTGAAAAAATCTGGGAGACCGAATATATAAATAAAGAGCCGGTCGAGAATCGTATATCGTAGATGGTATGTCGTAGGTCGATATACCAAAGACGACATACGACCTACGAGTTCGTTGAGGGCTTTGCTGCTATGATACCAAATACCTACCGTTTGCTTTGTGATGATTTCTATCTGGATATGTACATTAATACCGAGCTGGAGCTGCCCACACAGCGCGATACTATCTTGGCCTTTTTCGAACGAATACAACGGCAGTTTCCTTCTATGTGCCGGCTCTACCGGCGTGAAAAAAATGAGTACTGCCTTGAAGAAGATCACCAGCTTGGTCAATATCGCTGGATTAGCCTCGAGGTGGACCGCATTGGCTCGGGCGTTGTCAATCCGCCGAACTTTGAACAGGCCTATTGCCAGGATAGACTGGTTATCGAACTTGTTCCCTATATGCTCGGAGTAAGTCATCTCGATATCGACTCGCTGGATGTGACTTTCGCCATGGATTTTGACTATGCGGGCAGTCACGACGAGGTTATCGCCGAAGCGCTATTTGGCTCAACTGCCTTTAGCTGTCTTTTGGATTTGCCGTCTGCCCGGCCCATCGGTTATTCTCCGACAGTTGTGGTGGCACTATCTGATGACGAGTGCACCCAGGCTCGAATCAGTGTGGAGTCAAAAACGAGCGTCTACGAGACCGGCGAAAAAAGGCGAACCTCGGATGATGCCATAAGTCTGTCTCTTACCATCCGCCAATACCCGCGAGCCGATGAGAAATTCGACGCACTGAAATCTTTCGAGTATCAATGTCGGCTGGCTGAAGAACTGATGGCTGAAAAGATTGTTCCCAACTTTGCCCAGCCTTTAACTGAGATTATCGCGCAAAAACGATTAACGTAGCCCCCGCGTCTTCCCCCGCTGCTTCGTTTCGCGAAGCAAAACGGCGGGGGAGCGGGGGCTGCCTGGCAAGGACCGTGAAATGGTTATTGAAGCGCCCCTTAGTAAGTACAAAAGGACTAATTACAAGATTTATATTGTCGTTTGCGTTGCTGCTGCGCTTTGGTTTGGCTACGATGGTTATTTCAGCAACAAGTTCAAGGAAAAACACACGCAGAAGGATGGAACCCCCGACAGTACCCTGGTATTTAATCAGTGGGCGCCGCCGTTTTTTATCGCCGGGGCTATCCTTTTAGGCCTTCTCCTGTCTAAAATCCGACATAGGAAAATCGTCGCCGATGAAAATGGGCTGATCATCAGCGATAAAGAGACAATCCCCTACGATTCCATACAGAAAATTGACAAGACCTACTTTGATTCTAAAGGTTATTTTATTATCACCCAGAAAGATAAGAACGGCAGGGAAGTCATCCACAAATTAAGCGACAGAGACTATGATAATTTGGCAGCTATTCTGGACCATCTGGTAGCAAAAATCACTAAATAGCGTACAGCGGTTAGCGTTTAGCGTACAGGAAAACTAAACGCTGTACGCTGAACGCTGGATGTAAAGATATGAATACTTGTGTTGTCGGATTGCAGTGGGGTGACGAGGGCAAAGGCAAGGTTGTCGACATTCTTGCCGAGCACAGCGACATCGTCGTGCGGTATAATGGTGGCTCCAACGCCGGCCATACGGTTGTGGTAGGTGACAGCAGGTTCGCTTTGCACCTTTTGCCCAGCGGCGCGGTTCGGCCAAATGTTGATTGTGTAATCGCCAGCGCGGTGGTTGTCGATCCGGAAGTCCTGCTGGCAGAGCTCGAAACGCTGCGAGAGAAAAAGATCACGCTGACAGATCGCCTATTCATAAGTGAAAATGCACATCTTGTGCTGGACTACCACAAAAAAGAGGACCAATTACGCGAAGAATCGCTGGGCAAAAACAAGCTCGGTACAACGGCTCGCGGCATCGGGCCCTGTTACGCAGACAAGGCTAGTAGAAACTACGCCGTTCGGATGGGGGACTTTCGCAATCTGGCGCAGTTGGCAACCAAGCTCCAGGCTATCGTGGAATATAAGAATAAGGTCTTTGCTGCTGTCTGGAACGCTGAGCCGATCAGTGCTGATGATATCTTCCAAAAGTGCAAATTCTACGCTGACAGACTGCTGCCATTCACGACTGATACGACTGAATTTCTACACAAGTCGATTGCCCATGGTAGATCGATTCTGTTCGAAGGTGCCCAAGGCTCTTTGTTGGACCTGGACCACGGTACTTTTCCCTACGTAACCAGCTCGAACTCAAGCTCGCTCGGTATGCCAGCAGGTTGCGGTGTGCCCGCCAAGTTTGTTGATAAATACATCGGCGTAGCCAAGGCTTATACAACCCGGGTCGGGGCGGGGCCTTTTCCTACCGAGCAGGATAACGAAATTGGTCAATACATACGTGACAAAGGACACGAATACGGCACTACCACCGGCCGGCCCCGCCGATGCGGCTGGTTCGATGCCGTAGCAGCATCATACTCCACAAAGATTGGGGGTATCGATTCAGTAGCATTGATGCACCTGGATACACTGGCCGGCCTGAAAGAAGTAAAGATTTGCCGGGCGTATAAAATCAATGGTCAAGAAAGGACTTTCTTTCCAGCCAATACAGCCAGGTTATCACAGGCTAAGCCCGTTTACGAGACTGTGCCCGGCTGGGACGAGGATATAACCAACTTAAGGGACTTTCATGATTTGCCGAGGCCTGCCCAGGAATTTGTTCACCGAATCCAGGAGCAACTGGCTACACCAATCACGATTATCGGGGTGGGACCGGCACGGCGGCAAACAATATTCAGATAAGAACAAAATCAAAAATCAAAATGCAAAATTCAAAGACACACGCAATCTCATTGAGCGTACAGCGTACAGCGTACAGACCTAAACGCTAAACGCTGTACGCTAAACGCTGGCAGTATGTAATTTTCAGATTTGATTTTTGACATTTGATCTCAGGTATGGTGATAGGCACACATCGAGAATCGAAACTAAAAAAGACGGCGCAGCGCCTGGGAATATCGCTCGGACAAATGCCGCGTCACATTGCCATAATCATGGATGGTAATGGGCGGTGGGCACAGCGAAATGCTCTGCCGCGGGTCGAGGGACACCGCCAGGGTGCCAAAACCGCAGAAAAAATAGCTCGATGCTGTGCTGAGTTTGGCATCCAATCTTTGACTTTATATTCCTTCAGCATGGAGAATTGGAAAAGACCAAAGGCTGAGGTCGACGCGTTGATGCAACTATATAGCCAATACCTTATCCAGATTCGTCCCGAGCTCACCAAGAACGATGTAAAACTGATTCATCTGGGACGGTTAGCTGGACTGCCAGAGGCGGTGAAGAGCGATCTGGTAAGAACGGTGCAAATGACGGCTGATAATAAGGGCATGATACTTGCTTTGGCGCTGAATTACGGCAGCAGGGCTGAAATCGTTGACGCAACACGGGAAATCGCACAGGAGTATCGAAAAGGACAACTACAGCTTAAAGACATTAACGAAGACTGTATAAGCCGGCATCTGTACACCGCCGGTCTTTGCGATCCGGACCTTCTGATACGCACTGCAAATGAGATGAGAGTCAGCAACTTTCTGCTCTGGCAGATTTCATACAGCGAATTCTACGTCACCAAGACCCTTTGGCCCGACTTTAACCAGACCTGCCTGGAAAGGGCAATACTTGCTTACGCAAAACGAGACCGACGCTTCGGCGGCCTTGCCGGGCCGTAGGCCAGAAAATTCTAAATTCTAAACTCTAAATTCTAAACTCACGCAGAGCCAACGATGCTCAAACATAGATCATTCTTTGGCACATTGATGACAGTGGCCTTTACGGCCATTGTTCTTTTTGACGGTTGGCTTGGCGATTTGAGATTTGAGATTTTCGATTTTCGATTTACACTGCCGCCCGGTACGATTGTCGGAGCCCTTATTGTTGCCTTGGTGGTTCTTGGGCAAATAGAGTTCGCAGGTCTACTCGCAGCGAAAAACTTAAAGGCTTTTACGCCCGTCTCAATTGTCGCTTCAGCCGTGCTGGCAACCCTGCCAATTTTCAATTGCCAATTTTCAATTGTCAATTTCGTGCTGGCCTCTGGCCTGTTGGGATTACTGCTATATCAGTACATCTGCTATGGTACTTGCGGGGTAATGGCTAATTGTGGAGCGAATTGCTTTTCCATCGTTTATCTGGGGCTTCTGAGCGGTTTTGCGCTGGCTATCAGGATCGATTTTGGCATTTGGTCGCTATTGATGTTTGTTTTTGTCGTAAAGTCCGCAGATATAGGAGCTTACGCGATAGGGACGTTATTCGGCAAACACAAATTCTCGCCCAAAGTCAGCCCTGGCAAGACCTGGGAAGGCACTGGTGCCGCGTTGGTGACTGCGGTGGTAGTTGCTTTGGCGTTTGCAGCCGCTTTTGATATAATGTCCTGGCAGCGGGCGATTGCTTTTGGCTTATGTTTATCCTTTGTGGGCCAGGCCGGAGATTTAGCTGAGTCCATGATCAAGCGCGACGCTGAACGAAAGGATGCTGGCAGCGTGGTGCCCGGGTTCGGCGGTATACTGGATATTATTGATTCGCCTTTGGTGGCGGCACCATTTGCTTACCTATTTTTTATAGGCACTTAGCAACGATGGAAGTTACCATACAATTAGAGCCTAGGGCTAATCAGCTTGAGCTGTTTGGGCCTGCCGATAGCAACCTCCGTCTTCTGCGTCAATCCTTGGGTGTCCAGATTACTGCTCGTCAGTCGAGTTTAATAATCAGCGGCACCGAACAACATGTACATAATGCAGCCGAAGTCATCGACAGGATGCAAAAGTATCTGCGCAGACACGGCTCACTCAGCCCTGCAGAGGTAAGTGCTTTGATGCACCAGAAGGATTTGCTGGTGACTCCTGAGCCGAAAGGCGAAGGACCTGGCTACCGAAGGCCGGATTCTTCGCTTCGCTCAGAAGGCGAAGCCATTACTGTCTATTCCCATAAGAAGGTAGTTGAGCCATCCACCAGAGGACAGCTAAAGTACGTCGAGGTGATGCTGGCCAACGACATTACGTTTTGTATAGGTCCTGCCGGCACAGGCAAGACCTACCTGGCGGTTGCCATTGCAGTATCCATGCTGAAGAAAAAACAAACCAGGCGAATTGTTCTTGCCCGCCCGGCGGTGGAGGCAGGTGAAAAGCTGGGCTTTTTGCCCGGTGACGTCCAGGCAAAGGTAAACCCATATCTGCGTCCATTGTTTGACGCCCTTGAGGATATGATGGACTTTGCCCAAATGAGAAAATTCATGGAGTTGGATATCATCGAGATCATTCCGCTTGCTTTTATGCGAGGCCGAACGTTGAACGAAGCCGTCATCATCTGCGATGAAGCACAAAATACTTCGTCTCTGCAGATGCTGATGGTCCTGACTAGGTTGGGCCAGGGCTCCAAAATGATAATCACCGGTGACATTACACAAATCGATTTGGAGAACCCCCAGAAAAGCGGGATGGTCGAGGCCATCGAACTGCTGCGAAGAATTAAGGGGATAGGAGTTGTCGAGTTAACTCAGAAAGATATTGTAAGGCATCATTTGGTCCAAAACATCGTCCGGGCCTACAAAAAAACAAAGAACCGCCGGCAGACGAAGCACGACAAACGAGGGAACCCCGCTTCAGCGGGGACAGGCTCGCCCCTGCGAAAGCAGGGGGACGAAAGACGAGAGAATGGGTCTTTTTAAGAAAACCAGTCCACGGCGCAGCTTAGTGCGAAAGAGTATAATTGGTGAGCGGCCTTTGTATATGAGTCGATTGGCCGACACAGACGTTATCACCTCGGTTCTGCTATGGTTACTTTTTGTCGTTCTAGCCAGCGCGGTTGTTTCGTTCGAGCTAATCCGGCGTGCTCGCTTTGGTGATTTGATGCCACTGACCGTGATTATGGCGCTGATTTCTATTGCGGCGGGCTTTTATATTTATCATTATCAAAAACGGCTCATAAAAAATCACGTTCGAGCTCTGGCACTGATCGGCTTGTTTGTGCTATTGCTTTTCGCTGCCAAGTTCGGAGCAATGCTTAACCAGAACTTCTGGGCTACCGGCAGTGCTGTCACGGTGGCCATCATTTTGACGATTGCTTACGACCAGCGATTTGCCTTAGGTATGAGCGTATTCTATTGCCTTTTTGCCTGCATAGCTTCTGGGTCAATGACAGTTGCCCCCGCTCCTGTCTTCCGACAGGAAGACGCGGGGGCAAATATTAATCTGTTTTTGACTATGGCCGCCGCTGCCGTGCCCTGTTGCTTCTGGTTAAAAGAAATCCGCACCCGAATTAAGCTGTTGCAGGTAGGTGCTTTGGCTGCCGCGATTGTATTCATAACCGCATCCGCTCTGGACTTGGCAGCGCAGCAGTTGCAGCCTGTGGCAATTTTTCACGATGCCGGCTACCACGCGGGCATTACGCTGGTGGTTGCCGTGCTTATTCAAGGTCTTCTTCCACTGATTGAGAAGGCTTTTCATATAGCAACCAGCATGACTCTGTTGGACTACAGTGACGCGAATCAGCCGTTACTCAAAAGGCTGGCCATGGAAGCGCCGGGCACCTTCAGCCACAGTCTGTTGATAGGTTCGATTGCTGAGGCGGCGGCAGAAGCGATTGGCCGAAATGGCCTTTTATGCAGAGTCGGGGCTTATTACCACGATATAGGCAAGATCAATAAGCCCGGATATTTTGTCGAAAACGAAGTTGGAGCGACCAGTCGGCATAAAGAGCTTTCGCCCGCAATGAGCCAACTGATTATTGTTGGCCACGTTAAAGACGGGGTAGAAATGGCCAAGGAATACGGTCTTCCCAGCGTGCTGAGACAATTCATTGAAACACACCACGGCACCACGTTGGTTGAGCCTTTCTACGATGAAGCCAGGAAGCAGCGTGAAGTACCTGGCTCGGACGGGCCGAGCGGCAAAAAGAAAAAACAGGTACCGCCTTCCGAGAGCGAGTTCAGGTATCCAGGTCCGAAACCCAGGACGAAAGAGGCCGCGATTGTAATGCTGGCGGATACTGTGGAAGGAGCGGTCAGGTCTCTAAATGATGTGTCACCGACTAAAATTGAGGCTGTCGTGCACAACATGGCTATGAAACGTCTGCAGGATGACCAGTTCGACGAATGCGACCTGTCCCTGCGGGAATTGAGCCTGATAGAGGCAAGCATGTCAAAAGCCCTGACAGCACATTACCATGGGCGGATAGCATACCCTAAAGCACCGGATGAACCGGCAGGGGCAGAATCTCAGACTGTGCAAACCGAGCACAAAACGATTAGCAGATGAAAGACTATGGTCCTCGTTCAAATCAGCAACAACTGCCAGAGTATTAGTGTTTCTGACCATAATCTTGAGGAACTGGTCAAGGCTATTTGCCGTCGTTTTGGCCTCTCAAAAGCAACGATTAGCATCGCGATAGTAGATGATGCCCAGATGCGGAAATTAAACTGCCGATTCCTCGGTCGCGACGCCAGTACCGACTGTTTGAGTTTCGACCTTTCTGACGGCGGCCACAGCAAATCTACCTGCCCCGTGAGAGAAAGTCCGGTGAGGGGGAGTCAGGCAGGCGGCTTGTCCTCTCACGGGGCAAGGTCCTTCGAGTTGGTCGTCAACGGCGAATTAGCCTTAAAGGAAGCGCATTTACGGGGCCACTCCAGCGAGGCCGAGCTGGCTCTTTACGTGACGCATGGTATGCTGCACAACCTTGGCTTCAATGATTCGACACAAAAACGGGCCAAGAAGATGCACGCCGCTGAGGACGAAATTCTGCAGCAATTTGGCTACGGTGCAGTGTATAGTAAAAAAGCCAGATGCTAACCAAGGATATAGCTATCTGTATACGTGCTGTTGATTACTCGGAAACATCTCAGATAGTGACGTTCTTCACAAGAGCAAACGGCAAGATTAGCGCCATTGCTAAAGGCTCGAAAAGGCCCAAGTCGGCGTTTGGCGGCCCTATTGAAATATTGTCCCTCGGCAAAATCGTCTTTTCAGATTCCTCTAAAGAAAGACTTGCCACTTTGACCGAATTCGAGCAGCAGCCAGGCTTTGCTCATCTGGTGCGAAACTTTTTCGCTTTGAACTGTGCTTCTTTTGCAGCCGAACTGGTAAACGGCCTGACAGACGATTACGACCCGCATCCCAGGCTCTTCGACACTTTCCTACAGTTCTTGCAGAATGCCAGTGGGCATCGGGCGTCAAGTACCGAGCATCGAGAGGTGCTTTCTTTACTGATATTATTTCAACTAAACCTGCTCACAGAAATTGGCTTGCAGCCGGTTTGGAGTTATTGTGTGAATTGCAAAACGATATACGACATACGACATACCAGATACGAGTTGTATTTCAGCAGTTCTGCCAACGGCCTGGTCTGCAGAGACTGCGAGGCAAGTTTCCCTGATAGAATTCGGCTGACAAAAAATGCGGTAGCTTGCCTGGCTAATTTGAAACGGCTCACTGAATCAGACCAGAAGACCCTAAGGGAAATTGAAAAGGTATTGATTTCCCACATAACTTCACTTCTGGGCCGACCGCCAAAAATGGCTAAGCAAATGTTGAAAAACCTAACTGGTCAAATGTAAGATAGTGCCATTTGAAGGGATTTCCGTAAAATGGCTCAGAGGCTAACCACAAAAGAATATTTCCAAAGAGGCTTTCGTGAGTGGAGGAACGAGTTCTTTGAGTATAGATACCTTATTTTACTGTCTCTGTTAATTGTCGTAATCGCCGCTTTCCTGGACTATTTTTCTGGGGTTTATGTCTCCACGGCGAAGGTTGCTCACGTGCCTGATTTGATTTTAGATCATATTGGCCCTATTGATGTAGGCATTTTCTATATTTACGGCTATCTGACGCTCTGTTTTACCCTACTATTTTATCCTTTGCTTTTTCACATCAGAGCTCTGCATGTGGTAATTAGCCAATTCAGTTTTCTGGTTATACTCAGAGCCGTGTTTATCGTTTTTACCCATCTTCAAACGCCTCCGAGCGCGGTAGTGGTTACTTTTCCCTGGATTTTCAGGGGGCTGAGTTTTCAAAATGATATGTTTTTTTCAGGGCACACAGCGATTCCCTTTTTGGGATTCTTCTTGTTCAAAGGAAAGATAAGATATTTCTTCCTGTGCGGCTCGATATTTATGGGGGTCGTTGTCTTGATTACGCATTCACATTATAGCATTGACGTTTTTTCCGCTTTTTTCATAACGTATTGTTCTTATAAAATCGGAAATGTTGTGCTGGCCAAAGTTGAACCCTACATCAAGAGTTAATTACATTCATGAACTCTTTTACGGAATAGTCTGTCTTCCAGAGCGGATCAAAGCCTGTGAATTCGCTGGATTTTTCAATCGCCTTTCTTAGTTTAAGGCGGTATTGGCTGACGTGGTGGAAATATTTTTGCCTCTCGTAATAGTCTGCCAAATATTCCTGTTCGGTTTGACCGGGGGTGGGCAAAAATAACACTCTTTTTTTATTCAGCTCCGCCAGTTCCATAACGGTCGTGTAGCCTGGCCGGGCTATTATGAATTTCGCCCGATTCATGATATTTTCTTGCTGTTCCGCACCCAAAAAGCCGTAAAATGCAACGTTATCATAAGAACTGGCCGCTGCGCTATCCGGATTGCCGCCCGCGATTACAATCCTTCCGTCTAATTGGTCCAACTGAGAGATTATCTTTTCTTGAAGTATTGTTCTTTGAGGTTCTGCTCCCGAAAGAGAAATGAAGTATTCTATGTCCTCAGGTACATCTATTTTTTGGACATGGGAAAGTATTCCAATATATTTTATTTTGTCCGCGCTTATGTATCTGCAATTATGGGAGAGTCTGCCCGTCAGGTTTTGTCCTTCGAAGTCAGGCACGATGACGTATTTATATCTTTTCATCCTCGATGCGAGCCATTTTTCGAAGATTCTTTCGGCCCCAAAAGGTGTTTTGAACTTCAACTGATGATTAATAAGATATGAATTATCCGGTTTATCATAGACATCATATCTGCAGTCAGAGATCACTCTGTCGAAGACCCCGTCCAGGATTTTTCGTGATTCGGCTCTGGCGTATTGCAAACTCCTAATCATTTTGGGCGTGACAAAAGTGAACTTCATCTTAAAGAAACGTGTCTTGGTGTAGGGCGGATAGACACTGGGAACACCGTGGTAGGCACATCTGTCGCCAAAATGATTCTTCAGAAGCGTTAGAGCCCAGCCGGTCGATATAATATGCACCTGGCTGGTTTTCAGGAGTTCTGTGATTAAAGGTATGTCCCTTGTAGCGTGTCCAATACCCCAGTCAAAAACTCCAAAGGCAACTTTCATAATCGGGTCCGCGTTGGGAAAGTGGCAAAGCCGCGATGCGGCCGCTCAAAACAACTCCGGCTGGCCAGAACCGTTTTTCTTTTTATAATGTTTCAGGCCAAGATGCTCACCGGCTTGTTGGGTGACTTCTCTTCCTCTCTTGGTCCGGCGAACAAATCCTATCTGCAAAAGATATGGCTCAACCACGTCCTCGAGGGTGTCCCTTTCTTCGCCAAGAGTCGCCGCCAGCGCGTCGATACCTGCTGGTCCTCCATCATAAACATTGACCAGCGCCCGCAAAAAAGCTCTATCTAATTCGTCCAGGCCCAGCGAATCTATCTGCTCCATCTTTAGCGCATCTTCAACTATCTCTGTGCTGAGCAGCCCTGAGCCTTTAACCTGTGCATAGTCACGAACTCGCTTTAACAATCGGTTTGCCACCCGGGGCGTCCCGCGAGACCGGCTTGCGATCAATTCCAGAGTTCCGTCCTCGCACTGCAATTTCAAAAGCTGTGCAGACCTGACCAAAATCTCTGTCAATTCTGCACTGCTATAAAAGTCCAGATGATACAGCATTCCGAATCGGCTGCGAAGCGGAGCACTTAAAAGACCTGCCCGAGTAGTTGCGCCGATCAAAGTGAAACGCTTTAGCGGAAAATTTATCGTTTTTGCGTGCAGGCCGCTATCAACGGTATAATCGACCCTGAATTCCTCCATCGCCGGGTAGATAAATTCCTCGACCGGCGTGCTAAGGCGATGAACCTCATCAATAAAGAGCACATCGCCGGTGTTTATGTTGGTTAAAAGGCCCATCACGTCGCCAGCCTTTGTCAGAGCCGGCCCTGACGAGCAGCGAATTCTTGCCCCCATCTCGTTTGCCACCACGTGTGCCAGTGTGGTTTTGCCCAGACCCGGTGGCCCGTAAAATAGAATATGCTCGAGTGGCTCGCCCCGCTGCTTGGCTGCCTCTATCGCAATGGCGAGCTTTTCCCTGACGCTGCCTTGGCCTATACATTCATCCAGAAACTTTGGCCGAAGTGAGATATTGAAAATCTCCTCAGCCTCAGTTAGTGCCTGTCCACTTATGGTTCTGCCTATCGTCATTGTTAGACCGTATATGAGTAAATGCGTTAATGAGTAAATGCGTTAATGAGTAAATGCGTTTATGAGTAAATGCGTTTGCTCATTCACTCATGCACTCATTTACCCATCCACTTTCCATCATTAGACTTCTACTCCCTGCTTTAGCCTGTATACCAGCGGCACAAGGGCTTCAGCCGAGTTGATGTCGGGATATTTTTCGCAGGCCAACTGAATTAGTTCCATCGCCTCATTTCTCTTTTCGCCCCAGGCGATAAGAACCTCCAGCGCCTCAATCTGGAACGGCTTAAACCTTGCTTCAAGCCGCACCAATTCGGCTCCTACTGCAAAAGCCTTTAATTTGCCCTTTAATTCAGCGATAATTTGTTGAGCCATTCTTTTGCCTACGCCGTCAAGTGTCATCAATGTCTTGTCGTCAGAATTTTCTATCGCTGCTGCTATAGTAGCTATGGGAATGCTCAGAGACCGCAGTCCCCTTTTTATGCCTATTCCTTTGACGCTGGTAAATTTGGTGAAAAAATCCCTCTCTTCTGCGTTTAGGAAACCCACCATCCTCGGTACAAGGTTACCGCCACCCGGTGCGCCTTCATAGTATTCCATAGTGCAAAGGGCAACGTTTGAGCCGATCTTATCCGACAATGCGCTTATGCAATAGCTCGGCAGCATCACTTCGTACGCGACCGGCCCGACCTGCACCAGAGCGCTGCCGCTGTCAAGTTTAAGAAGTTTGCCCTCTATTCTGGCAATCATAGATTCCTTCAATATTTAGCCCCCCAGTTTACTGGGGGGTTTCCACCGATTGCACTACCCGAAGCGAGTTTGCGCAGCAAAGCGCTGCCGCAATGGCGTCTGCCACATCGCTTGGCTCCGGCGCGCAAGATAAAGATAGAATCGTCTGGATTGTCCTTTGTACTTGTTCCTTTGATGCCCGTCCATTGCCGGTAATTGACTTTTTTATTCGCGTCGCACTAAAACTCCTGACTTCGATGCCGGCCTGAGCGCACCTTTGTAATATAACGCCCCTTGCGTGTCCCATCAATATAGCCGTTTTGGGATGTGTGTAGTGCGAGTACAACTGCTCAACAGCTACAATCTCGGGCTGGAACTTTTCAAGCAGCAAGTCTAAATCCTGGGCGATCTGATTCAGCTTTGCCTCTAAAGCCGAGCCGCCGGATGTTCGAATGACACCTGCTTCGACCAATTTCTCGCTCTCTTGTGCCGTCTGAAGGCAGGCGTATCCACAGACCTGCAAACCAGGATCGATACCCAGGATTTTCATCCCAACCTCCAAGTTGTACGACCGGGTTTATCTTCAAGTATAATACCGACCGATCCTAATATCTTTCGTATTCGATCTGCGAGGGCAAAATCTTTTTGTATTCGAGCATCGTTTCGCAATTCAATTAATCCTCCGATAGCTAGCTCATATCTTTGGATTGCATCTGTTGTATTTTGCTGTCCATAATCATCCTTAACTATCCCTAAAACATCCCTGCCAAGTCGTTTGAACAAATCATCTATTGCACGCAGAGTTTGGGCTATAGTTGCGAGTGATTTGCTTGCCAGCCGCGTCAGTTCAAAGATCACTGATAGAGCAACAGCGGTGTTAAGGTCGTCGTCCATCGCCGCTTGGAATTTTTCTTTAAGTTGATGCAATTGCGATGCTATTTTTTCATCAATTTGACCTTCGGCTGCCTGTGCCATTTGCTTTCGCACAGCAAGAACTGTCTGGCTTATTCTATCAAAGCCACTCTGCGCAGAACTCAGCGCCGCATCGGAAAAATCCAGTGGGCTTCTATAATGGCTGGTCAAAATCAACTGCCGTATCGCCAGAGGGTCATAGCTTCTGGTCAGTCTTTCATGCTCACCTGCAAAAGCCTGCTTGAGGGTGATGAAGTTGTTCAGACTTTTGCCCATCTTTTGGCCATCGACTGTCACCATATTGTTGTGCAGCCAGTACCGAACAAACGGCACGCCTTTGGCGGCCTCAGCCTGGGCGATTTCGCACTCGTGATGCGGGAACTGGTTTTCCAGTCCGCCGCCGTGGATGTCAAATGGCTGGCTGAGATATTTAGTGCTCATAACCGAGCACTCAAGGTGCCAGCCTGGAAAGCCCGCGCCCCACGGGCTCGGCCACTGCATAATATGGTTCGGCTCAGCTTTCTTCCAGAGGGCAAAATCGACCGGGTTCTTTTTGTCCGGCGAAACCTCTACTCGGGCGCCGGCTAACATCTGATCAACGCTTCTACCGGAGAGCTTGCCGTAATCTTTGAACCTGGACACATCGAAATAAACCGAGCCGTTGGCCTCGTAGGCGTAGCCTTTTTTAAGCAGTGTCTTTACCAGCTCTATCTGCTCGACTATATGGCCGCTGGCTCGCGGGCTGATGTCCGGCCGAACGCAGTTGAGTCTGTCCATATCCTCAAAGTAACTGCGGGTGTAGTATTCCGCCAGTGCCATCGGATGTTTCTTTTCTTTTCTTGCTGCTTTAGCGATTTTATCTTCGCCCTGGTCAGCATCATCGGTCAAGTGACCTACATCGGTTATATTCTGTACATAGTTAACGCTGTATCCGAGGTAGCGAAGATAGCGAACCAGCACGTCAAAACTCACGTAACTTTTTGCATGCCCTAAATGCGCGTGCCCATACACGGTCGGCCCGCAGACGTATATTCCCACCCGCCCTTCGTTCACGGGCTTGAATTCCTCTTTCCTTCTGGTCAGGCTATTATAAAGTTGCAACCCCACACGTTATTCCGACATTAATTAACACGATTTCTCTATCAGACACGGATTAACACAGATTGACACTGTTTTTCTTTTGTATTTTTATGTCTCCTGATGTTTCTCCACAAGCTGAAAACCAGGTTTGGTATCTCGTCCCATCGCCCTGTATCCCAAATTTCTACCGAACAATTAGGATTGCTACCGCCCCAATAACGCTGAACCGACTCCGAATGGCTTATTACATTAGGATGTCCTGATTGCAGCATATGCCTCGTCTGATCTTCAGGTAAAAGCAGAATCAAGCGGACTTTCTTTTTCTGAAAGAGTATGTACGCAAACTACTTTCTGTCACCGACGCCGATGTAAGACTTAGTAGGATTGAACCATAGCGTCTTCTTCACATTAATGAACTCTTGCTTCAGCTTCCTGTATATCTCCACGACTTTTGGCTGCCGGTTTTGCAAATGAAATTCCTCCGTGTATTGGGACGGCTTTGGGGTTTCTTTCTCAGGCGAGGGTGAAACGGCATCCCCATACGGAAGATTCTGGAAAGGTGGCTCAACAGTGATAATATTATTTTCTCCTCTTCGGAAATGATTGACAATCTGAACTCTCACCATCTTGCCCCAGGTATCCGTATATGTGTTGATTATCTCCTCGAATTCCGGTTTCGCGCCATCAATAATAATCAGGATATTTTGGCTGCTGTCTATGGTATCCTTCAAAAATTTGTAAACTTCCTTTGCCCCAATCGAATCTCTGATTTTCTCCGTGATAACAGCATCTTCCTGAAAAAGTGTGAAGATTGTTTCGGTCAGCCTGTGTCGTTGCTCTGAATTCCTGTAGAACGCGAAGAACTTGGTAATCTGGGGGAAAATATGTTTGGAGAAATCGTGACTCTGAAGCTCAACTTCAACAAGGTAAAACTGCGGCTCCTCGAAGTCCGACAGGTCTATCAAGAAGCCGTCAGGTATGGTTCCGCCTAAAGCCGACGTGATTATCCTTCGCTTGGCGTCGATGTAGATCGATTTGTTCCCGAAAATTGTCTCGGCATTTTTTGCCACAATCTGCTCAAAGTCATTCTCTTGGGAATAAATTACCTGTTCAAAAACCTCACCATTGAGGGATACACTTATGGCCACTTCTGATTCTCCCATCTTGTGCCGAAGCCATATCCGAGTTTCTTATGCACTACTATGATTTTCTTTAACGGTTCACTGTGCCTTAGCGTCATCAAATTCGATCCCTAACAGTGTTAATCTGTGTAAATCCGTGTCTGAAAAATTGCCGTGTTAATCACCATCTGTATCGAAACCGAATATGCGGCGTTTTACTTTGACGGATTGGCCAAAGTTTATCAATAGGCCTACATGCAGCCCTGTGGCCTTCAAATAATTTACCAGTTGCACCTCGTGCATCGGTTCAAGATCACTTACGGCTTTAACCTCAACGATGATTTTATCATCAACAATCATATCGGCATAGTAATCACCCACGAGTTTCCCGTGGTAAAGCACCTTTAGTGGAACTTCAACAGCACATTTTACGCCCATTTCTTGCAGCTCAATCGCAAGAGCATTTTTATACACTTTCTCGACAAAGCCATATCCCAGTTCCTTATGCACCGCAAACGCCGCGGCTATGATTTTCTTGGAGAGTTCACTATGCCTTAATGTTTCCAAGGTCAATTCTAAACAGTGTTAATCTGTGTTAATCCGTGTCTAATTAGAACATTGCAGATCCGTGTAAATCCCTGTCTCAAAGTGTCCTTTTGGGCTTTTTTCTCAAAAGTGCTATTGCTGTAGCGGCTATTGCCTGGCCGGCCCCTATGTCGCCGAGTCCATCGTTTGTTTTAGCCTTTACGTTCACAGCCGTAAAATCAATGTCCAAAAGTCCAGCGATGCACCTTTTCATTTGCCCTTTGAAAGGGTCGAGTTTCGGCTCTTCCGCATGTATTGTTAAATCAATGTTGACCACTTCCCATTTTTTTTCTTGGAGTTTTTCTTTTACAATCAATAGAAGCTCCTTGCTGTCTGCATCCTTCCAACGTGGGTCATTATCGGGAAACAATGTTCCTATGTCGCCCATTCCGCTGGCACCCAGCAGAGCATCGATAATAGCGTGCAGGCCGACGTCGGCATCGCTATGGCCAGCCAGTCCTGCTGGATACGGCACGTAAACTCCGCCCAGCATCAGCTTTCTGCCGGCAGCTATCCTGTGTATATCGGTGCCAATGCCGCTTCGATATTCAGCCTTAGGCTCCTCGATCATAGAACGCCCTTTGTGCTGGGGACATCAGTTCCGACAATTCTTCCTGCCATAGCCAGTGCTTGGCCGAGCGCTTTGAAAACCGCCTCAGCGATGTGATGGCTATTTGTGCCGTATGGCACATTTACGTGCAGATTAAATTTGCCTGCGTTGGAGAAGCTACGGAGAAACTCTTGCAGACATTCAACATCAAAGTCGCCGATCTTATCGGTTCGGTACTCAACGTTATACACGCAGTTTGCTCTGCCTGACAGATCGACAGAGACATTCGCAAGAGCGTCCTCCATAGGCACGGAGCTATGGCCGTACCTGGCTATGCCCTTCTTATCGCCCAGGGCTTTGAGCAAAGACTCGCCCAGACATATTGCGATGTCTTCAACCGTATGGTGGGCGTCAACATTCAAATCGCCTTTGGCTTTAACTACCAGGTCGATTTTGCCGTGCTTAGATAGATGGGTAAGCATGTGGTCTAAAAAGCCGATGCCGGTATCGATCTGGTATTTCCCCAGGCCGTCAAGGTTGAGCTGGCAGCTAATATCGGTTTCTTTGGTCTGCCTGCGAATTTTAGCCGTTCTTTTTCTCATTAGCTTTTTGCCTTACTGCGACAAAATTTCTTTCAAGGCAGAAATTAGTTTTTCGTTTTGCTGTCTTGTTCCCACTGTTATTCGCAATTTATCGTCAAGTCCGGGCGAATCGAAGAACCTGACGTAAATATTGTGTTGCACCAATTTATCATAAATCTCGCTTGCTTTGTAGTTTCCACTTTTGGCCAGCACAAAATTCGCTTGGCTGGTGGGAACATCAAACTTTAATGCTCGCAACTGCGCGGTCAGCACCTTTCGGTCTCTCTTAACTTTTTCGATGTTTTCCTTGAAATACTGCTGGTCTTTTATGGCGGCAGTTGCCAGCGCAATGGCTACGGCATCGACATTATAGGAGTCCTTAACTTTTATAAGGCCGGCAATCAAGTCCGGCTGGGCAATTGCATAGCCGAACCGCAGCCCCGCAAGGCAGTAGCCTTTACTCATTGACCGAAGTACGATCACATTTTCGAAGTCCTTGACCAGCCCGGCACAATTTTCTTCTGCAAAATCGACATAGGCCTCGTCAACCAGTAGAACTCCGGTCAATTCGTCTGCCAGCGATGCTAACTCCTCAACTTTGACGAAAGTGCCGGTTGGTGCGTTGGGGTTACAAACTATCGTCAGAGCCGCCCCCGTTGCCGCCAGTTTGGCCGGCAGATTGAATTCGTTATCAAAAGGAATTTCAATTGCCTTGCAGTTTTGCAGATTTGCCAGCACCGGATACAGCGAATACGTCGGGACAGGATATGCGACCGGTCGATTCTGGTCGCAAAACGCCCTAAAGGCCATGCTCAGCAGCTCGTCTCCTCCATTGCAGCACATAATATAGTCTGGCTCAACGTTATTGATTTGGGCTGCCGCCCGGCGAAATTCATTGCCGAGCGGGTCGGGATACCGGCGAAGCTGTTCCGCAGTTATCTCAGCCAGCACTTTCATCACATTCGGCGAGGGCGGATACGGATTCTCGTTGGTATTTAGCTTGACCACGTTCGGCTGCTTGGGCTGAAAGCCTGGCTCGTAGCCTTTTACCTTTTCAACATTTTCCCGAAAATAGCTCATTATCCGCTCCGGTTCTATCATTGTCTGAGGGTTCCCGCGAAGCGGGGTCCCAAAACGACTTTTTGCCGGATAGTTACCCTTCCGCTATTCCGAGGTCGTCTTTTGTCAGGATGGATTCGAATTTGTAGCCAGCCTGGGCGATGTTTTCCGCTGCACCCTGTTTGCGGTCAATCACACAGACGATCTTTTTGATCTTCGCACCGGCTTCGGTTATGATTTTGGCAGCCTCCAGCACCTGACCGCCGGTCGTAGCAATATCCTCAACTAAAAGAACTACATCGCCGCTTTTCAGGACGCCCTCGATCAATTTGCCGGTGCCGTGGTCTTTTCTACTTTGGCGAACGATTATCCAGTTCTTGCCGGTCTCAAGGGCTGTAGCAGCCGCCAGAGCGACTCCGCCAAGCTCCGCCCCGGCTATTAAAGTGACATCAGAAGTCACATGTTTGGCAAATTCTTTGCCCAGAGCCCGCAGGATATCCGGACAAGTCTCGAAAAGATATTTATCAAGATAGTATTTACTGCGTTTTCCGCTGCGCAGGATAAAATCACCTTCCAGATAGGCGGTTTCTTTGATGCGTTTTATTAGTTCCTTTTTGGTCACCGAATACACTTCCTTCAAACCTGCGGTAAAACCGCAGGCTAAATATTTATCCGCCGAAGGCGGATTTAGCCCCACATTTGGGATCCCGCCTTGCGGGGACCCTCACGTGGGGTTCAGTGTTGGTTTTTCACACGCTAAGTTCCACTTTTGTGCTGAGGTCTTTGCGGTAGCGCTTACAGATGGGCGTTACGTACCCGGCGATGAATTCATCTACCTGCTGCGGTGCTCGGCCGATATAACTTTTCGGGTCGCACACCTTTTCAAAATCTACCTTGCTAAAGGCGATGTCGGCTTTAAGCCGGCCGATTAAATCGTTTGGTTTGCCGAAATTCTTTACCTGCGCCGCGGCGGCTTGCGAGTGCAACCTTATCTTGTTGTGCAATTCCTGCCTATTACCGCCGGCCTTGACCGCTGCAATCAGGATATTTTCGGTAGCCATAAATGGTAATTCAGCCGAAACGTGCGCCGCTATTACCTGCGGATAGACCATAAGTCCGCTGGTGACATTGATGAGAATTTGCAGGATTCCATCGACGGCCAAAAACGCCTCCGGGATAACTACTCTTCTATTGGCTGAATCGTCCAGCGTTCTTTCAAGCCACTGCTGCGAAGCGGTCATCGGCGGACTTGTTGCCAAGCTCAGCACAAATCTTGCCAGAGCGGTTGCCCTTTCGCAGCGCATCGGATTTCTTTTGTAGGCCATCGCTGAGGAGCCGACCTGCGATTTTTCAAACGGCTCTTCAATCTCTTTCAGGCCGGCCAGCAGCCGAATGTCATTGCACATTTTGTGAGCCGACTGCGCTACCGACGCCAGAGCGTTAACAATAAGCGTGTCGATTTTTCGCTGATAGGTTTGGCCGGTGACGGGACAAATCTTTTTGAATCCGAACGCCGTGGCGACAGTTTTTTCAAGCTGCTTGACTTTCTTATGGTCGCCCTGGAAAAGCGTTAAAAAAGACGCCTGCGTTCCGGTAGTACCCTTTACTCCACGAAAAGGCAGCACCGCCAGCAGATGCTCGATTTGCTCTAAGTCCATCACGAGCTCATAGCACCACAGCGTTGCCCTTTTGCCGACAGTGGTCAATTGAGCTGGCTGGAAATGCGTAAAAGAAAGGGTTGGAAGTGCTCGATATTTTTTTGCAAATTTGCCCAGGTTATTTATCACCGCCGCCAATTTGGCTGCGATAAGTTGCAGCGCTTCTTTTATAATTATCAAATCGGCGTTGTCGGTGACGTCGCAACTTGTAGCGCCCAGATGGATGATCGGTGCGGCCCTTGGCGCCACATCGGCAAAAGTATGAATATGGGCGACAACATCGTGGCGGAACTTTTCCTCGTACTGAGCTGCCTTTTTGAAATCAATGTCGTCAAGGTGCCTGGCCATCTGCTTTATCTGGCCTTGTTTTATATTAGCGCCGAGCTTTTTTTGTGCCTTCGCCAGTTCCAGCCAGAGTCTGCGCCAGGTGCTGAACTTTTTCTGGACACCGAAAAGTTCTGCCATCTCTGGCGAGGCGTTCCTTTCGACCAGCGGACTTACATAACTGTGATATTTTGAATCGCTTGCCATTTTTGCTTCTCAAAATCCTCGCGTTAATGCGCGGCTGCTTTGCCTTCAAATTCAGCCAGTAGCTGTTCGATTTCTCTGATGTCTTTGCGGCTCAGCTTCCAGTCCGATGCCGGGGCGGTTTCAATAATCTGCTGCGGCCTGCGTGCGCCCACTATGGCGGCAGTAACTTCTGGCCGACGAAGAACCCAACTAATAGCAAGTTGTGCGCAGGTTCTGCCATTATGCTGGGCAACCTTTTTCAGGTCTTCAACCAACTCAAGAGCGGCACTGAACCTCGGCTCGGCAAAGTCCAGATGTCTCCTTCGATGGTCGTCCAGAGACAAAGACGCAAGACGTTCCTGGCTGAATCTGCCGGTCAGCAGACCTCTTTGCATTGGACTATAAACAATAACGCCAATATTACACTCTGCGCAATACTGAAGCAATCCATTTTCAACCTCGCGGTGCAGCATGCTGTAGGGCGGCTGAAACGAGGCAACCTCATGAATTCCGCGGATCCGCTCAATCTGCTCCACATTGAAATTTGAAACTCCAATATATCGGACTTTACCTTCGTCTGCGAGTTTAGCCATTTCTTCCCAGGCTTGTTCAATATCTTCTTGTGGCTCGGGCCAGTGCATCTGGTACAGGTCTATGACCTCTACGCCGAGCCTTTTGAGGCTCTGGTGGCATTCCTGTCGGATGCTTTTTCTCTTCAAACAAGGCACTTTTTCTCTTTTTTCGTTCCAAAGCAGCCCGCATTTTGTTGCGATATACGGCTTATGTTTTGTTTGCCTCAGTGCCTTTCCTACAAGCTCTTCGGAATGGCCCAGCCCGTAGATCGGAGCAGTATCGATCCAATTTATGCCCTTATCCAGAGCGATTAAGATGGCCGCGATTGCCTCGTTGTCATCCTGCGGTCCCCAGCCGAACTGCCACGGTCCGCCGATAGCCCAGGTTCCCAGGCCCACAGTTGTCAACTCAAGATCGGTATTGCCTAACTGTCGGCTCTGCATACACTGTAGCATATTGTGGTTTAAGGCGCTTATCAACAGATTTAATGTAATACCTGCCTTGCTTGTGGCCGAATTATATATTATGTATTTTACAGAGATAGGATTTTTGCACCGACTCGCTAAGCTAATCCACAAGGCTCGGCCTGCTGAGGCGGGCGAATTGGGGTTCCCGTCCCTGCTTTCGCAGGGGCAAGCTTGGCCCCGCGTAGACGGGGCCGGGGGCCCTGAAGATTTCTCCAAAGAGGGGGGTACTATGAATGAAAATTCCCGCTCCGCGGGGGCCCAGTTAATCATGCTGCAGGGGGCTGACTGCCGGAAAATCCTGCAAAATGTAGTTGCGAAAAGGACCCCTGCCATTATGTCCTATTTATCCAGAGACAAATGGCACGTCGCGAAAATTTTGCTAACCAGCCTCTGCGAAGATAAACTAAACGTGGAGGTTGTCGGCTGGATGAAAAGCCCACGTCCGATAAATATCCAGCCTAGTCAGCCGGTCGGCATATCATTCAAGCACGGATATGGCAAGTTCGTATTTGACACCACAGTGGCAGCTTTTGGTCCTTCGGCGGATCCAACCGGCGGAGGTACTATAATACTTGTGGTGCCGGATCGCGTTGGCGTCGTCCAGAGAAGAAGCTACTTTCGTGTCAGTGTGCCCGAATCGCTCAAGGTAAACGTAGTGTTCTGGCACAGAGGCAGCAAGCTCCAGGCAAAAGACACCAGTGGACAGGGGCGGGTGTGGGCCCCGACAGAACCTCGGCACTACTTCGTGGGCAGGCTTGTAGATATCTCTGCCGGTGGAGCACAGGTGATGGTTCCGCTGACTTCAGCGGGCTTGGACCAGTCACAAATCGATCCTGCGTTGGCCAGCAAGATAAAAATTGAAGATTTTAGGAAAGGCCAATTTGTCGGTTTGCGGTTTACGCCTATGCCTTATGAGATGCCGCTGATGTTTAACGCCCAAATCAGGAACGTTTTGCCGGCAGCGGACCAGAAAAGCGTATTCCTTGGTCTGCAGATTGTTGGCTTGGAGGCGAGTTTGGAAGGCCGGCAGGTCCTATCGAAACTGGTCGACGTTGTCGAGCGATACCATCAGATAAACCAATCTAGCGACAAGCAGCCTGCCAATGGCGTACAAGCACCCTGCTTGGCAGCTGTCAACTCATAATCGTCTATCGTCAACTTCGGAAGCGGCTGCCACCCCGCCCCCGCTTCTGTCTTCGACAGAAGACGCGGGGCTGGGTTCGGCAAGGCCCCCCGCCCAGGGGCGGGGGCTAATTAGCCTCGGCCCCAGAGCCAAGGGCTTCTTACGATTAACTTGCCAGTAAATCCATTTCGCAGGGCTGCTCAGAGCAAAACCCCAAAAAATCAATACCAAAGCAGCCAGCCGGGTCCAGATAATCAGGGTAACCAAAAGCAATGCCCAGATAAGATATGCGAATGGTTTTTTGCCTTTGAGGTACTGATTAAGGATGTGCGGATACCGAATTCTGCTAACCATCAGTCCGGCTGTGCCCAACGCCAAAAATGGCAGGGCATAAGCAACGATGTTCTCGCAGATACGATAGAGCTGCGTGCCCTCGGCAAACAGCTCCGGCAGCGTTTGCTGATGGACGATAACCATACTAACTAACACACCAGCAGCGGCAGGGCTGGGCAGCCCTACAAAACTCATGTGCGCAGAATCATACTCCTGGTTTTCCACATTGAATCGGGCCAGCCGAATTGTCGCACAACTGATGTATACCGCTGCTGTCAGCCAGATGAAACGTCCCAGATACCTTCCGACCGCAGGGTCAATTTCGGCAAAGCCACCCAATTTATATTCCAGGATTTTCAACATCAAGAACGCCGGCGCCACACCGAAGCTGATTGTGTCACAGAGGCTGTCCAACTGGCCGCCAAAACTGGAAGTGCTCTGGCTCAGCCTTGCCAGCCGACCGTCAAGAATATCGGCTATCATCGCCAGCAGGATCATATAGCCAGCTAAAGCGAAATGAGAAAACTGGGCTCCGGCAAAGCGTAGTTCCTGCTCTGTGCCGGTCTGGATGCCTTTGCTGGCAAAGACAATGGCGGTGAAGCCGCATACCCCATTAAAGATGGTCACCAGAGATGGGAAAATCGTGATGTAGTTTACCCGTATTTTGCGTGTCCGCCGCAACAAGGGCATCTGGGCAGCATTGCTTTTTAGTCTGGCCATAAATGATTTTCGATTTTGGATTCTCGATTTTCGATTTAAGATCGTCAATCGGAAATCGCAAATCAGAAATCTGCTTTGGCGCAAGATTCCTGCTTAACGTATTTTACAAGTGGCGTCACACCTGCTTTGACTTTGTCGCCTATTCTGACCAAGCACTTGACATCTTCACGGATAGGGACGTATACTTCGGTTCTGGAGCCGAACTTTATCATCCCAAATTTTTCGCCGGCGGCTAATTCCTGCCCGACATTCGCTTTGCAGACGATACGCCGGGCAATTGCTCCACTGATCTGCCGGACAATCAGTTTGTCTTGGGGTCGGTCGGTTCTGACCAAACCCAGATCGTTAGATTCGTTGACGCATGCAGACGCAGGATTGCACGCAGCTTTGTATTTGCCCTGGCGGTAGGTGATCTTCAGGACTGTGACATTACAGGGAGCGCGATTAACGTGAGTATCAAAGATACTCAAAAAGATGCCGATCCGTAGGGCAGGAGCGCCAATAAATTCATTCTCCTGCAGCAGTTCGACATCGGTTATTCTGCCGTCAGCCGGTGCCAATAGTATATCATCGCCCGCCTGCACGTGCCGCTGCGGGTCCCTAAAAAACCACAAGACCACAAATAGCAATCCTGCCAGGGGCACTTGCGGCAAAATAACAGCCGGCAGCGGCAAGAACACTGCTCCCAGCAGTAAATAAGCGGCCATTACCGCAAGTAGTGCGGTGGGTAAAGTAACTACTTCAGGCAATCCGTACTTAGTCAGCGGAATTCTCATGACAAGTATGATAACCCTCCCTTAGGGATCAATCAAGAAAAAAGGCCGAATCCGCCTCAGCGGAGTCGGCATTTTGAAGGAGGAAGACTTGTGTAGATTTGTCTATGCTATTAGACGAGAAACAACCTAAAAAGTTGCATATAATCTGGAAAATTGTTCAAAAATCCTGCAAATCCCGTAAGGGATCCCTAAGCGGAAAACAAAGCGGGGTTAAACAAACCCCGCCCCGTGAGATGACGACTGTGCCTATCTCACGGGGCTACAAAGATTGGCTTTTTTATCGGAATAAACCCCGCAATAAATTGCGGGGCTAACCGGTTAACCCCACTATCACTATGGCGGGGTTCCCTCGGCCTACCTTCAAAGGATGGTATGCGGAGCATACCTGCTGCTGTCCGGCAGCCACCGGCTACCCTTGACCCAAGGGGCCGAGGCTAATTAGCCCCCGCCCTCTGGGCGGGGGGCGGCGTGAATTGTATCTGTCCAGAGCTTTTGAACCAATCTTCCCAGGCTGCTATTGCCTGCTCATTTTCAGCAGCAGTCTTGCTGGGGTCATAACCGAAGTTTTGACCGGTTACGATTCTTAGGCGGTTGATCATCATGGCTAAGCTTTGTTCTGGGGTCGGGCGCTTGTCTTCCGGAAGCTTTTGGTAAAGCGGATCATCTGCATAGTCGAACATCGCTGCCTGTTTGATGTTTCGTAGGGCTTCAATCATCACCGGCAAAGCCACATTGAAATCTTGCCGGGCCATATCTTCCATACCTTTTGCCGCATAGGCAAGTCCCCGGGCCAGATAGCAGTAGTGTGGCACCAATTTATGCTCAGTATGTATCCCAATGACTTTTGTGAACTCGTAGATTGCTGAATCATATTGTCCCAATTCATAATGTGCCTTGCCCAGCCAGAACAATGCCCAGTTGTTCGCAGGTGCGATTTCAACCACCTTTTTGAAAAGCTCTGCGGCCTTTTGATGCTCTCCTGCCGCCAGCGCCATTCGTGCTTCACCGAAGTTCTGTTGGGCTATCTTGGCATTGTCGTTTTTAATCTTCAACCACTCGGGTTCCTCAACAGGTGTCGCGCCGGGCCTTTTATCCACGACCACTACGCCCTGAGGAATCACAATGTCAAAGATACCTTCCGGTGGTTCTTCATAGCTGATCTGAGAACCAAGCATAGCGATGGGAAGCTTGGTTTCGGGATCAATGTAACAATCTTGGTTCAGCGTCAGCCAGCGAACATGGTGAGCCTTGCGTCCCCAATAATCGACATTTTCCTCAATTACCATGCTGGCCTGCCCGGCAAGCTCGTTAAGCGCTAATCTGAGATTTCCAATCCACTGATATTGCTTGTCTTTGGGATCGTAGAGGATAATGGTGTTTTTATCCTTATAGTAAACTGAGACGGTCTGACCATCTTCGACAATAAGCCGACCGGGAGGATTATCTTGCCGATATCGAATCTGAAAACCATCAGGCCCTATCTCAATCCATCTTTCATCCTTGATTTGTCCAGTTTCGTCGCGCTGGACAACATGCATAAAACGAACATTCTTAACGGCCTCGACGGTTTGGTCAAAAGCGTAAGCAGGTGTAGTTGATCTACCCAGAAAGGCTATTGCCAGCGCTCCCGCGCTTATTATCGCAGCCGCCACAGCTAATTTCATTAAACGGCTCATCGTAAATCTCCTTTCAACTCGGCTGGGTCCGGCAGGGATTCTGGCATTGATACGGCTCATTACTGCCTCGGTAAGCGATCTGTCAGAACCTATCACCTGACCCAGGTCTTGCAGTTTCTCTTCAAGATTATATTTGGTGCTCATTTTTCTGATCTCCCTCTAAAATATTTCGCAGGCGTTTGTGTGCCCGGGAAAGTTGTTTGGTTACGGTGCCAACGCCTCGGCCAACTACATCGGCGACATCTTTAACACTGTGCCCGGCAAAATACCGGAGCATCACAACCTGTCTTTCAGCTTCCGGTAGTCTCACGACGGCAGCCAAAAGTGCTTGTTTTTCTTCATCGAGTTGATCGTTCGGATTCTCAATTGCCGCAGTAACATTGAGCTCAAGCTGAGTTTCTTTTGGGTTCCGCCGGGCATAATCAAGTGCACATCTTTGAGTTATCTTCATCAACCAGGGACCGAAAGCCTCACGTTTTCGCAGTCCAGCTAACTGTTGGTACGCCTTTACAAAAGCGTCCTGTGAAACATCTGTAGCCGAGTGGTGATCGCCTACGACCGCCAGTGCTACTGCCCGGACCGGACGTTCGTAGCGTCTCACCAAGATCGCAAAGGCCTCTTTGTTGCCGTCCAAAACGGCGTTTACCAATTCACAGTCTGCTTGCACCGCATAAACTCCATTCATCCTTCGCAGTACCTGCTATGGAGAAGGATACTACGGAGAATGGATATCGAAGCGCTTCTACAAATAAGAGGCAAGAAAAGCCGAAAATGCGACAAGAAAAAGTTTTTTTCGCCCCTGAGAGGTTGCCAAGCCATCCCCAAGACAGTCCCCCCTGATTAGCCTCGGCCCCTGGGCCGAGGGGTGAAGATCATACCTTCTGCGACCGGAGCATCACGGGCGGGCAGATCAAGTGGATTCATCCTTCGCAGTACCCTGCTCGGCGAAGCTATGCAGGGCGAAGCAGAGCTGCTACGGAGAAGGAATTGCGAATTGAAAACCGCAACCTGCCTGCCGGCAGGCAGGATTCAAAGATTTATCGAGGCGCTGGTCTGACCTATTACCTCGTACTGCTGACCATCTTTGGTCACCTTGTCAATAGTGAAGGTAACGGTGTTGGATATTCCAGACCAAGCCTTTATAAATGTGATCTTGCCGTTCTTGTCGGTTACCCCTAACACGGCGGTGCTGCGACCGTCACTAAAGTGTCCCTGCACTTTTACTGCCTCGATGAGGGCGCCCTCAGGGCCGTTAGCTCTAATGGTAACGGTCGCAGTCACATTCTTACGTCCCCAGAAAGACCGCAGGCGCGCCATGTCGATAGTTGTATGGGCTTTTGGAAGCGTTACATGGATATATTTTGTCTTGGTTTCGGCATCCGACCCGCCTCGGCCAGTTACAGTCAGGCTGACCGTATAGTCACCGGCATCACGATAAGTGTGCGCCGGATTCCGCTCGGTCGATGTTTGCCCGTCGCCGAAGTTCCATAACCAGTTGGTGACATCTCCGATGGATTGATCAGTAAATTGAATAGTCAAGCGAGCGTCCCCACTGGTTGGCTCGCCCGCAAAGCCTGCTACGGGAGGCGGCGGTGGAGTCGCGTGAATGAAGTCTGTCTTGGTCTTGGTATCGGAACCTCCGGGACTGGTCACCGTTAAGCTCACCGTGTAATAACCAGGCTGGTCATAAATATGGGATGGATTCTGCTGCGTCGACTTTCCGCCGTCGCCGAAATCCCACGACCAACTGGTGATATGTCCCAGAGCCGGCGCTTTTTGCATAGCGATTATAAGACCGTCACTTCCACGAATGTAAAAATACGCGAAGCAAGAAGATTTGTCGGTGAATTGGACAGTCAACGGTGCATTACCTTGTGTCGGCAACGCCACAAAGTCTGCCTCCGGCTCTGCAGGTATCGTTACGGTAATGTAATCCTGCTTGATTTCGGTATCTGAGCTGTCCGAGGCTTTTACCGTCAAGCTTACTGTATAAGTGCCGACGTTCTGATAAACGTGAGACGGATTCTGAAGGGTCGATGTTTGGCCATCACCAAAATCCCACAGCCAACTTATGATCTCTCCGGTGGATTTATCGGTGAATTTTACGGTCAGTGGCAGACCGCCCATTGTAAGTTCCGCAACGAAGTCCGCTATAAGTGGAGGTGGCCAAGGCGCAGGCACCCAGCGAACAGCCGCACCGGCATCTACTATTCCCCAGCCATATCTGGCATCCCAGCCTGCCGGACCCTTATCCTTCGCAGTAGAATACAGAGCCTGTGCGACTTGATTGGGCGTAGTAGCAATTCCTTCAGCTATGAGCAATCCTGCCACTGCCGAGACATGAGCAGCGGCCATCGAGGTTCCCTCCATCAAGCAATAGCCCCAAGCTATTTCTACCCAGCCGGTCTTCTCATATGTTTGCTGCAAAATGCCATCACCGTAACCATCCTGGTTTTGGTCGACGCTAAGGTCGCCGCCGGGAGCCACCAAATCCAAATTTGCCCCATAGTTAGAGTAATATGTCACGGTCTGGTCATAACGAGTGGCTCCGACGGCAATAACATAGTCATCGTAGGCGGCAGGATAACACAAAGTCGCTGTGCCATCATTACCGGCTGCCGCGACGAGGGTTACTCCATTGCTGAAGGCGTAAGCCACCGCGTTCTCTAATGTTATTGACGGCTGACTTCCTCCCAGACTCAGATTGATCACCTGGGCACCATGATCGGTTGCCCAAATAATACCGTCCGCCACATCAGCATAAGTTCCGGTTCCAGTGTTGTCCAATACCTTCACCGGCATCAAGCTGGCAGCAAAGGCGATACCAGCCACCCCGGCTTGATTGTTGGTGGTTTGGGCGATGATTCCAGCTATATGCGTGCCATGGCCGGGATTTGAATCATCGTTAGGATGCTCGTCTTTGTTGACGAAGTCATAACCCGGCGCAAACAAAGTATTGGCTAAATCCGGGGCTTGCTCGTAGCGTATTCTCCAGTCTTCGGAAGGCTCAGTATGATTTTCGTAGGCGATGCCAGTGTCAAGAACTGCAATTATCACCTGCGAGCCGGTGGAAACATCCCAGGCGGATTCTGCGCCAATGCCGCCGTATTTGGCGTTATTCAGGTGCCATTGGTGGGAGTATAGTGGATCATTTGGGACCATCAGCGCATAAGCGATGTAATTTGCCTCGGCGTATTCAACGTAGGGGCAGGCCTTATAAATCGCCACCATCTGCTCGACCGTTTTGCCTGGGGGGATTTTTAGTCTCATAAAGCCGGCTACCTGACTGGTATACAATATGGATGTGCCAAACTCCGAATTTAAAAGAATTATGATTTCGGGTGTAGCTTGCTGCTTAAACTTGACAATTATCTCGCCAGGGACATACGCCAGGCCAGGCCGAGGCAGGCGCTTTTGAAAAATCTGATCTTGCGCTGCCGCTATCTGGGCCAAGAACAGCCCTAACAAGACAGTTATTGTGAGTAAACGCGATCTTTTCATGATTCTACCCTCACTCAAGCCTCGTCTCTGGAAGTTGCTCTGAATGTGCATCTCCCCTGTGATAGCACATAATTATATCGAAATCTTTCAAATAAAGCAAGACTTTTTTCTGTGCCAAGTCTTGAGTCGGCATATTTCTGTAACGACTTTGCTTATAAGGCGTTATTATTGCTGAGTCACCTTTTTGGCCACATTATCCGCCAGTGATATAAGACGTTTTGCTTTTAAGTACCGATAAAGCGGATAGCTCCTTACCGTTCGGCCAACTGCGAGTACGGAGTCGACTGCGGGTCATATTTGCCCGATTGTACCCGATTGTAGATGATGAACTGAGATGACAGCAGATGACTTACCTGACACGATGTAATTGGAGCAACAACTTAGTTAGTTGGCACGACCAGGATGATGCCGATACTTTACTCAGAAAAATGTCTTGTAAAATACTCCATCTTAAGTGCTTAGAGATTGATTCTCAACTGAGATTTTCACATATTGGATGAAAACTTGGAAGTGCGGCAAAACTCTTAACATCTTCGTCGTATGCTGCTAAGTTGGATATCCTAACGTTATTTTCAGATACCTCAGCAACAACAGTGCCGAAACAAGCGACATGCTTGGTTCTGCCTCCCTGCGTTTTACTAACGTCTTTTGTAGACCTTGCCGGTCTTGTTATAGTCCTTCGTAGTGACCGGATTGACTCGAGGTCACCACAACACTTGTCTGTAATCTGCGTACACAGCACTCTTACGCCTGCCGCTTTCAGTGCCGTGATGGAGGCCGCGCAAGGATGTCCATATCGATTATATGTGCCGACAGAAATCACCCCATACTCAGGCCTGATTATGTGCGAGTACAACCTTTTTTGGTAACTTTCTTCCCTAGACGAGTTAGTGGTGATGTTTCCCCCATGGTGTGGGATAGTCATGATATCACATCTAAGAGGTTTAGCATTTGACATCTTCGAGGATAAATATTCCCAGGCTTCAATAGTGGCATCTCCTGAAAAGATGATTCGGCGACCACCGCAAGTCAGACGCAAGATCGCACTGGTCTGATTGGGCGTTGCTTTGCCTAATTTCTGGGCTGTCAAATTCGACATAAGGTCCGGGTACATAACTGCCAACGTTACATCCTCTGCTGAATACAAAATTCTTGGTGCTCCACCGTTAGCTTCCAATCGTTGGGGAATGGGATAATCTCCTTGCGGCGCACACGTCAACACCCCGGATGTTCTTCTCATCTCTTTGACATTTCGGTCCTGAAGAAAGAATATTTTATTAATAGCTTTGCGATACTCGGCCAAAACACCTGGAGCATTGTAGTCGTGGTCCGCATCATTGTGCGAAATGACGAGTGCCTCTATAGTGTCCACATGACGTCTCAGAAGCGTGAGCGTCTCCCGTGATCCGCAGGGACCACAGTCTATGACTATGGCTCGAGCTCCCCCAAGCAGAATAATATTCGATGCACCTTGTCCGACATCCAGAAACCAGCACTCACAAATTGGTCTAATGGTATTTTTCACCCACTATCGTCAAAACAATCTAAAACCTACCAGGCCCATTCTGTCGATTCAAGCTCTGCCTTTGGCAGAGTCTCCCAGAAAGTTTTAACCTCCGACTCCTGGGGTATGCGAAAACTTATCTTTCTTATCGACTCAATTTCGATCTCTCTATGCGTAATCGGGTCTCTCTTTACGATCGCTTCAATCCACTGTCCTGGCCGACAACTCATAAGCTCCGCTGGCACTCTGTGGGGGTCTATGATATACTTATGCCCACTGATCCACTTGATGCTGCACGGGCGAGATATCTTCTCAAAGCTGACCTGACCCATCTCTCGCGTTTCCACCGGCGTGGTCATCTTATAGTGCAGCAAATCAATAACGCTGGTAAGTTGCAACCAGTTGGCACGTTCCCCTTCGTCCATCTCAAATGGTCTTTTCCTTTCAAGTCTTTGAAAAGCAGTATGGACCGCAAGCTTCAATTCCTCGAACGCTTGTTCAATCGTATCGCTTTTCCCCGCATAGCTGGTAAGTTCCCTTATATAGCAAACCCATCCTTTGTCGAGGGGAATCCAGTTTGCTAAAACTCGTCCAATAAACTTGTACGAAGTGCGTCCGACTGCCAAGTCGCTCAAAGGAACTGTCAAAACGCTCGATAACTGCTCCGTCTCCACAAAATATTGTTCTTCTGGCACACTCACATTGCTTACTACAATATTATTCATATCCTGGAGCAGCCCTGGAGAAAACATAACTATCTCCCTTCCGGTTCAAAAAGATACAGCCCTTTCTGCGTAAAAGCACGCTCAAACGCACAGCCAATGTCACTGTGCGCTTCACCCAACCATTTAAGTGCAGAGTCCATGTCATATGTCTCTTGGTTAGAGCAAACATGCCAATACATCGCAAACCTGCCCTTATCTTCTGAAGGCCCAAAGGCCGGCAGACTTTGTATGCTCAAAGTCATATTACCGCTTTTACAGGCCTTTGGAAGTTGCATTACAACCTGAAACCCTGACATTACGCCGAACGAACCATCAGGCAGGTGTGGATAGACCGCAAAGTAATCTTCGAGCTTGATCTTGCCATCATTACCCTTCGGTATCGCAACAATGTCAAGGTAATGAAGGGACACACCAACTAATGTGTTTAAACTGCGAAAATCCAAATATTTCTGTAATGCATCGAACGCGCCATCTCGTAACCGCTCATAGCCTGGCCATTCCTTTTCTCCCTGTCTTATCTGGTTAAACACTAACAAATTACGCCCAGCTTGAACGCACCGGTCTCTATCCTTTGTAAAAGCCCTAACACGCTCGAACGACCGCCTAGTTTCTAATACATTCCCAGTCTTCGGATCTATCTTGACTCCCGTCAGGACAAAAAATTCTTGCTGCTTAAAGTCAGCAAAATGTTTGTTCATAAACTCCTTGGCTGTACTCTCGCCCCAGGCGACAGATTCATCGGTAAGGCTCACTTTGAATTCTATCCACGCCTCAACAATAGGTGGCTTCTTGAACTTCACCTGGACGCCCCTAATAATCCCAAAGTCCTACTCTCGTAACCCAACAACAGCCGAGCACAAGTAATCCCAAAAACAATTGTACCTGTTTGTCAACATAAAGTATATAGCAAAGCATACAAACATTATACGTTTTTATCCACCTTCATCCCTGCTACGATCTGGCGGGTCTGAGGAGATTGGGCCTGGTGGGCCTGTTTGAATAAATCAGCCTGGGTAGGATTGCGCTTTTTGAAAAGCTCGTTGCCGGCGATTATCTCCTTCAAGGCCGCTGATTTCGCCCTGGCGTCCTTCAAGAAACGCACAGCCCTTGTGCCGTAAACCCCGCCCAAAAGAGCACAGACGGCAATAGCCAATTCAATCGCAGAATCAGCTACCTGCCAGGTATCAGGACGCTCGGCTGACTCAGCCAAAGCACTTTGGGCAAGCTGCCAATTGGACTGGGCCAAAATATCGTCGGTGGTTTCTGCTTTTGGAAATTCCTTCGGCAGACCACAGTAAGAAACAAACGCCCTACTCTGCAACTCGGAAAGCTCCGTCAATGCCTGCAATTCTTGCGAGGTTTGTTCTGTTTTTGCGGTCTGGGCCGCTACTATTGCAGTACGATTGTGCAGCCAAGCATTTTGCTTCTGGGCCTCAGTCGGTGCAAAACGCAATGTGTCACAGCCCATCAGCAAGGACATCACCAGAACGAGCGTCAACAAAATCTTCTTCATCGTTTTTCTCCTGTACATTAGAGTTGATAGTGGCATATTTTTTGTTTTGCAGCTAAGATGTCGCGTGCGGAAGCATAAAGCTCTGTTCGTGATTAGGATGTTGACAATTGGACACGGCGAGAACATTTAAGCCCAAGACTATATTGCTCTGGCAAAAAGTGGCAACACATCCCGAGGCGGTACGCATCGTGAATCTGTTTCCGTCTGCCGATGTGGTCTTGATAAAACATCAACGCATTGCCTTACCGCCGGACTCCTTGGCAGGGCAAATGCTGCGTGAAGGCAAAAGATGCCTGATGATCGGTGAGACTTCATCCTTTGTCGGGCATTTTGACGGTCAACTCAGCTCAAATGTTCGATGCTGTCCATACCACAAGCTGGTTCCGATCTCGAACGGTTGTCCTTACTATTGCACATATTGCTATCTGGCGTTTGTTTATCATAAATTCAGCCCGTTTATAAAGATTAACATAAACTACGACACGATGTTCAGCCAGATACGAAAGGCGTCAGACTGCTGCCCGGGCAAGGCCAGCTTCAATATGGGTGAGATGCTGGACAGTCTTGCCCTTGACCATGTCAGCGGTCTGACAAGCATGCTGATTCCGTTTTTCTCCAGTTTTTCCAATGCTTATCTAATGTTGCTGACCAAAAGCAGCAATATTGACAACCTGTTAGCTCTGGAGCCTAACGCTCAGACCGTTTTGTCCTGGAGCCTGAACAGCCAGCAGATGATCGAGACGCACGAGGGGGGAACCGCTGGTCTTGGCGAGCGTCTGACGGCAGCCAAGCGGTGCCAGGAGCATGGCTACCGAATACGGTTTCGCATTGACCCTGGCATCCTTTACCCAAACTGGCAAGCTGATTACGGCGACTTAATCCAGAAAGCACTGAGTATCACCCGACCAGAGAACATTACACTCGGTATGCTGAGACTGTTTTCCGGCCATTTTGGCCTGGCTATCCAGGCATACGGCAATCGTGCACGAAAACTATGCGACCACCGTTTTGTCAAAGGTGCCACAGATGGAAAGCTCCGTTATACACCCAAGGAACGTATCGAATTCTACACCTTCTTGATCGATGTCATTCGCAGTTTCGACAGAAACGTTTCTATCAGCCTGTGTCGGGAGACAACCGAAATTTGGGACGTCTTTAAAGATCGTTGTGCACCGAGAAAATGCAACTGTGTAATATGGTAAGGCTCATGCAACAAGACCCTGGTGGGTGGCCGCTTCATTCCGTGGCCCGTACAGGCAGTCATAATACCAGTACGTACGGATTTCACCGACGTCTCGGTCGGGATAGACCTGCTGCGTCAGCTCTTTCCTATACGTGGAAATGCCTATCGCTCTACTAATTCGTCGCATAAGCGCGCCACTGAATCTGTCTTGAACAATCAGGATCCTTCCATTATCGTTACAAAGCCTTTCGACGCTCAGCAGTCCATTTACAAGCGTATTCAATCCATGGTCTTCAATCAGGGGGCCCACAACATAGGACATTACGACTATGTCGTACGCCCCCACGTTATGCGCTATCCGTCGAATCTGCACCAGGCTATCAGGAAAAGGCTTTTGCACGGTGAACGTTCGACCTTGAATGACCGTCGCGCCATTTGCCCGGCCGCGCCGGAAATAATCCGCCAACATGCGCTGGGCAACCGCAAGACAGATTCCAGAAGTATCATTCAACACATACGTGACGTCTATGAGCTTGCTTGTTGACCAACTACTTACTGTCTGGACATATTCAAGAACACAAGCAAGTATATCTGTGATGGCTAAAGCTGCAACTGCAGGTCCCGAACCTACATCAAGAATCCGTAAATGCCCGGAACTGATCAGGTCAACAAAATCTGGTGATGTCGTGTAGCTAACGAGGCTGTTCTGGACCTGAAAATAGTGCCTGGTGAAGAAAGCGTCCAAAAAGGCGCGCATGCTGGCCGGCGTAACAGGATAACGGGCATCAATTTCTGAAACGCTTCTCTTAGGGAGCGTGGATGTCTGGTACCTAAGGACAGATCTGGTAGGTTCTATCAATTGCCAGATCCCTCCCGGGGACAATCTGTCTTGCACGAGATTCTGCAACGGTTTATCCATAATTCATACCTTCAAGATATGGCTTTTGCCTCCGACACAGGCAATGATGAACCCAACTTTGTCTCACCGGTCACTGGCCAAAGTACCCTTCCGTCACATTAGCTCCCAGAATATGCTTTTCGATTGCCCGCAGGCGGTATTCATACGAAACGCTCTTTTCGGAAAGCAATTCAAGCTTTTGCTCAAAACTTTTCTGGCACTGAAGCAGCATAGTGACATCGTGCTGCAGCAGGTCGAGCTGCCTCTGCAGGTTGACGTAGCTACCTATAATCAGCCCAGCCAGCAGCACTAATTGGATAAGGACAGAAGCATTTATCTGCCGGCTAAACTGCCAATTTCGCGAATTGTTTTCGGGCATTTCTTACACCGGTGCATAGAAGACGTTTTTGTCAGCTACTCTGCACATCAGGACATAAGTTCCAGAAGCCAACGTGCCCTGTTGCAGAAAAGACTCCGCAAGGTTCACCGCCTGCATCTCTTGGCCGATTTCAATCGGCAGCGAGCCAGGCTCACCTATTTCCACTGCACGGACGTTATAGACATTGTAGGAAGAATTGCTTTTGACCTTAACGGCCCAGGCGGCCGCTCTGGCACCGGGCGAAGCAACAACGAATGTCTCCAGCCTGGCTTGTGAGCCTGTGCGGGCAAGCCTTTGCAGAACCTGCTGACTATCCGAAAAACTGTTACCATTGTTCATAAATTTCCTTTCGGCGGATTTTGGATCAGGCAGCACAGGTCTGCCGGCTAAAACCTTTTCCGCACGATTTTGAGGTTCGTACACTGGTTCTTAAAATCCATTTGCACCCGCACGATCTGACATGTGCTACGGTTATCACTCTTGCAGCTAAGCAGGTCCCTGCTTTCCGGACTGGACGTCACCATGTCACCCACCCAATAGTCCAGTGCAAGCATCGGCGTCTGTACATCGGCGGTCTCGATAACTGCAGCAGAAACCGTTGCTTTTTGCCGGATGAACTCATACAGAGTAGCTGAGTCATCCACCTCGTCCGGCACACCGAGCGTCGGATCGGAGCTGCCTGAAAAGATGCTCTGGTCTGAAACCTTACGGAACTTAAACTGTCGCGGCAGAGTAATTAACCGTTCAATTACAGGCACAACCGAATTGACGGGGCCATCAGCAACCACACAACTTAGCCTTTCGTCGCTGATTACCGAGGCCGTAATTCTGAATTTCAGCACTCCTTTTAGAGCTGCCACCCAGGTGTCGACATCAAGCTGGTCGCTGGCAAGCCATATTCCGCACTCATCCAACAGGTTACTAAAGGCGGCAAGATACTGCCACCAGTGCTGCCCGCCGTCATACGAGACCTGAAGATAATAGCCTAATGATCTTGCCTGCTTGTCTGTGGTTAAAGCAGGCCAGAAGCGTCTTAGGCGGCGAGCGAAATTGCCGCTTCCAAAAATCTTTGAGAAGTCGAACGCCGGCCCCTGATTGTACGGAGCAGCCGTGTACTGGCCCGCTTCGTTAAGACACCACTTGCGATATACATCCTTTACCTTGTAGAAATCCGAATTGGTTGAAGGCGAGAATTTTTCATAGTCCGTATCCTCATCAGCACTGTCCCAGGCTTTTACTAAGTCGAAGGTCGCCTCGTAAACCTTGAAGTCGCCCTGACCGACATACCTGTGCGTTATAGGCCAGAGATTCTTTCGGCTGTGCAGGGCGGCAATATTTGTCTTTGAGATGCTAATCTTCTGGCCGGTTTGCTGGCAATTCAGTTCAACCGTCCTGCCTGTACCACCTTTATAAAACATAATCGCCTGGCCGGGACCGCTTTCCACAAGGCGTGGAACAAAACCGAAAGTCAAACCAATCCGCTCGCAGCACCGTTGAATCGCTTCTGCCAGATTTAGCCCGGTGACATCAAGATCGCGAACTATCTGGTTACCGGTCAAGGCCCCAAGTTGCTGGACACTCGGCGTGTGCAACTGGCCGGGCGGCAAATACTCACACAGCAGATAGTCAATTGCTTCGGCATAGGTCCAGAACCTACCTTGTGACGGCTCAGCACAAAAAGTCGTGTAAACTCTACCGTTGACGTTCGCCAGGCTGGAACCAGCGTTGGGCTTACCATCAGGATTGAAGATGGTATCCATGCCTGCCAGGAATATAGTTGAACCGTCCGAATTGCCGACCCGCTGGCCATAAACAGTGATGCGTTTTAGATTTGCGCTAAAGTCTGTAGCTGTAATTTCAACGTTCTGGCCCTGCGGCCCCAGACTTGTCTCGATGGCCTCGATCTGTCCATCAAAAATAGTGACACTGAAGATCCCCGTTCCGGAGGCAATTCCGCTGTAAATCTGCTGAATGCAAATGGATTTGCCTATGCCAAATTTGGTCTCAATCTGCTCAGCAGGTATCAACTCGGGGGCGGCTTGCCCAGCCGGATTATAGGCGAGTCTTGCCCAGCTAAATTCCGGCCACGTGCTTTGGACAATCTCTATTGGCTCAAGCTCCGGACACAAAGCCCCCTCCAGCAAAATCGAAACGCTCGCCGCCGGAATCGCAAGGCGGCTTTCGGCAGATTGGAAAAAGTCGATTCGGTTGGACATAATTAGTATCTCGTATTGCCTCGCGCGTATTGCTTACACACTTTCCGCGCTTAGTATCTCGACTGGCTCCGGAATTTTCGCAGTCAATTGGATTATTAGCCGTGCCGCAGAGCAATCCTGCACACCATCATCATCCTCAGCTCTTATGGCAAAAAAATATGTGCCCGCCTCCGGTGCGCCTATTTGGCAGCTATAAAACTTTTGTCCCTGATAACTGACTGTGGTGATGGGATTTTCGTAGTCGATTTGTCCGCTTGCGGCATCGTAATAAATCCTAAATCGCGCCGGTGCCGATTTTTGATGCAGCGGACAATAAAACCAGACAAGCTGTATCTTGTTGCCGGCTATCTGCTTTGCTGCTACGGCAAAGATATTATTCGGCTGAGGTGCCGTTAGATTACCGCCAGCATCTATCGCCACCTTAGCCACAGCAGCCAAGCTACGCTCCTGATAGCCGCAAGTGTTGAATCGGCGAATGGCATAGAAATATGTTGAGTTGCTGCCGTGTGCAACGTAAAGAGGCGGAGAAATTTGCCCGGCATCTTGCTGTGTCACCGTCAGGGTGTTTGCGAAATCTATCTGGTTTATTGTGGGGCCGCGATAAAGCGCACAGCAGCCCAAGCGCCTCGTCCAGAACCAGCCCAACGTAATGGCTGTGCCCAGCATAAATGCGTTGGCGGTCATTCCGCCAAATAGCGCCGCCAGCAGCCAATCGTGCTCTATATTTAGTGAGCCTGAGAACCACTGCTGGGCAGGTGGAACCTCGCCGAGCACGGTAAGGCAGGCCCAGACTTGGCTGTGCGCAGATACCATTGCCGCGATACGGCGAGTCAGTTTCAGCGATGCGGTGACACTGGTGCTGACGGTGCAAGTGCCCGCTAAGGACACAATCTGCCCGGCTGGAGCAGATAAAAGGCAAGGGCTGACCGCGGGCTGGAACATGCAGAACGGCTCGCGGTAAAGCCGTGCAACTTCGGCGGCAGAAAGAGCACGCTTATACATAAAAAGCCAGGCAACCTGGCCTACGAAGTCCGCGGTGTAACTGTAGTTATTGCCCACATAATATGGAGAGCTGTTAGCGGTGGTGGCCGTGGTAGTATTGGCAGCAGATGCAACGCGGATGCCGTCTTTGTAGGTGTATAAGTAGTCTGCGCTATTATCAACTACAAAGGCCAGTGTATGCCAAGCGCCGTCCCAGACTGTACCGAAGCTGACTCCGGGCAGATTGGTCCCATCCCAGATATAGCCGGAAAGTGTCGCACCAGCACCACCTTGTAGCGACACTGGATACCTGTTAACACCTGAAGAACGCTTTTCTAACAGGCGATGGCTGCCTGACTGACTGGCTGCTTTAGCGCGAATAATTATTGTGTAGCTGTCAGTATAGCCATCGAAGGACACAGCAGCGCTATTGGCGATATTGATGGCGTCGCTGCCGGCTGCAAATTCGACGCAGAAGCCTTCGCCGCCCGGCTTCCAGGCCGCTGCGCCTTCTAATGTGCCCTCACTGGCCGAAGGTCGGATGACGTTGAAAACCTTTTTGCCGGAGCCTTCGTTAAATAGATAGCAGCCCACCAATCCGCCAGCCAGCGGATGGGCAAGATTTATCTGCAACCCTCGTATCGGCTTAACAAGGGGCATTTAACTGCTCCTATGCACTACTGTAGCGCCAAGGTTGATACTTAGCAGTGACAGTAATTGTGTCGGTCGAGCCACTGCGTTTGCAGTAGAGCTTAAAATGAGCCACATCTTTGACAACGAAACTGACCTGGTTTGGATCGGTGCCTTTATCTATGGTGAAGCTAAAAAGCGCAGTGTCATCATAATTCGCCCCGTCAAGGGAGGCTCGAACCTCCACAATCAGATTGTCGGTAGGCGAGGCGGGAAAATCCACATCCACGATAACGTGTGCGCCTTCGTAGCCATTTGTTTCAAAGTCGACATCGTCAGACCACGAGCCTGTAGTCACGGCGACCGCATTCATAATGGTCGTTTCGCTGCCGAAGCTTTTGCTTATCGTTGCCATAATCTTTTTCCTCAAACCCCGCACTAATTGCCCCCGAAATTCAGGGGCAGCTCGCTTCAGATCGGCAATTAGTGCGGGGCTAAATACTTAGTCGAGTGTGACATCCAAATCGCCCGCTGCGAATTTTGCGGTGTCTCCCGAAGTAATAGTTTTGGACTGGCTTAACGCACCGTGAGCGAGCATATTGCCGGCACTTGCTGCATCAAATAGCGCAAAGTGTGTTATGGTGCCCCAGCTTCCGGTTGCCTGCGGGAAGGTAATATCGCTGGCGTTACTAAGGCTACCGCCGGATGCCGTAGTCCAGGATGCACCGGAAGTTTGAACGCGGGTGTAGCCATTGCCGCTCGGCTCAGCAAGGCCTGAGCCGTTATCCAGCGGGTCCGCGGTAGATAGCCCCACATAAATCGTCGGCGGAGTGTAACTGCCTTTGCTGAAAACATGGTCCAAAATCTCGTTTTCCCAATGATCAGAGAAACTGCCCATTTTGCGACTCCTTGTTTTTTGTTTTGAACCCCGCAATGAATTGTGGGGCTAAATACTTCATTCTATTTAGCCCCCCAGTTTACTGGGGGGTCTTCTTGCCAATTTATTGCGGCATCCTGGTTATGCTTGACGGACCGTCACTTGGGCTGTGAGTTAAAATGATTGTCTGCCCGTCATCGTCGTAATAATCAATGGCACCAGTCGCCTTATCCTGAACGGCTTTGTTGGCAAGAATCTTATCGGCGGTCAATTCACCACTGCCGGTCCAGATTATCCGGGCAGAACCGATAAGCTGGTCGCTATCGGCAGGATTTGCCCCAGCTTGCAGGAACATCTGAATCGTGTACCGGCCGGCAGTTATATTGCCAGGGAAGTTGCCAACGTATCTGCTGCCGCCTTTGCCGGTCAGTGCTATATCGTAATTGTCGGCGTTATGTCCGCTTGTACCCCAGTCCTCAAACGCCGCCCCTGCCGGATACCAAACCTGCCCGGCAGCGTTGCGAATAGTAGCGTAAACCGAATTGCCCGAGGCATAATCTAAATGTATTTCGTTGGCCATTGTGTTCTTGTCCTCTAACCCGTGAGATAACAACACAACGCGCTATAACATGCCTTAGTCTGTTATCTCACGGGTTCAATTTATGTTTCTTCCGTCCAGGTTCCATTCTTGGCGATTGTCGCCCAATCGCCGTTTGAATCAGCCACTAAAGCAAGGCACGCGCCGATGGCGCTGGCTGATTTATATTTGCCGGCTGTTTGGCCGCTATCATCTCTTATTGTCGCAGTGCCAGGTTCGACCCGTAGTGCCTGCGCCGCTTGAACGGCAAAAGTAAATTTTACGCCTGCAGACGCCGACGAAGGCAGAGTCAGCGTGACTGTCCCGGTTGCACCGCGATTGCTGTGGACACTGCCGGACTCAGCTACCGTAAGTGTGTCGTCAGCGGTGTGCGCCTCGATGGTGGTTTTAACCCCCCCGGCTCCATATGGCAGCACAAAGTTGTGCCCGATCCTGCAGTCGGTTATCGAGGTGATGTCACCGCCTGATGTGGTAACTATGGCCAAGCGAACGTGCGGCGTAGTTGCCATATCGGGGAAGCTGCTATACTGGTTGGTGACAAGGCTACCTGCCGAGTTCAAATAGATGTAGATGTTTGCCTTGTCATCAGCTAAGGTATTGCCGGATGAGCCCTGATAGTTTACAAGTTGTGTGCCCAGCCAGAACTTGCCCGCCTTTACGCCGATATTGAGTCCGCCCTCATCGTAGACCCGCAGGTCGTTAGCTCGCCGGGCAGCCAATAGTAGCCGATACAAAAGTTTGCGAAAGTGCAGATAATAAGGTGCCGTGCCGGTCGGTATATACTCAACGCCGGTCTCGCTGTCGGACTGTATGTTCAACAACTCGTTGTCCGATGGATAAACCTCGGCCATAATACTCTCCTTCTACATTCAGTGCGTCGCCGTGTCGGCGACGGCTAAACCTTTCTAACGTATTTGCAAAACCAATTCATTCGTCTGGGCATTGAATGATAAAATCGTTAATTCCTCAACGGCCTTTGCTGCTGGTATCACCGTGACAGGCCCTATTTGGCTGGCAGTGCTTTCATTGCCTGCCTGGTCGAGGACCTTAACGCCAAATTTGTAAGCCCCGGCCGGCAGTGGCTGACTTATCCACTGGAGCGTGTCGGCTTCCAGGCCGAACGCAGCGATGCCGAAGATCCCCTTTCCAAAACCTACCGCTGCCGCACAGTCCCAGCCGAAGTCGCCCAGCCCAAAGCTGGCCATTGCGAATCCTGCCTTATCCATCCAACTGGGCCAGATTTGGATCGGGCAATCATTGAGCGGCTGGTCGTAGTCGATTTGCCCGCTGCCGCCGTCAAAGAAAACGTTCGCGGTTGCACCAGCCGGCAGATTCTGACTGCGCAACAAACTTATCTTCACCCGCCCATAATCGACCGGCGGCTGAGCAATCTCACTGCTCAAATCAATGTGCGCCTGCTCTGCCGGCACAGCAAAAACCTCGATGCGCACAGCAGATTCAAATGAGGTGGGTATCTGCACGATCATCTGTCTTTGCTCGGTGTCGACCGTCGCGCCCGCAAATTGCCCGTTGACGTAAACCTGGTGCAGCATGTCACTACAAGATGAGCGCCACCTTACCAGCGCTATCCTGGGCGCGGCGATGGATACGCCGTCCTGCCAGATGCCGGCTGGTAATTCAAGTGCTGTGACCTTTTCAATTCCTTCACTGGTGAGTGACATTGTGTTTCCTTTTTAGACAAGTTGTGTATAAACGATTTTGTAATCGACCTCCAGGCCGCCAGCGCTTGGCCGCTGGTCAGTTATCTTGAAAACATCCATTCGGAGGTTTTCAAACGGCTGCTGGCTGCCGATCATAAGCGTGTGCGTGTCACCATCCATATAGGCTGCTATGGCGTTGATTCTACCCTGCATTTGCGACCGGCTTTGGGCCCGCAGCGTCCCTTTTTGTCTGACCTTTCGGCTGCGCTTGCCCAGGTCGATGCTCAGCAGGCCGTCCAGACCGGATATCGCTTTTTCAACGCAGGCCCGACTAATACTATCCGGCTCGACCTCTAACTGCTGCTGGTCGAACAAAATTTGCCCATCCAAAGTCCCCATTATCTATCGCTCCTGCGGGCCTAAATATTAGTCCCGCGCCAACTTTCCTGACCCTCCGGTTATGGTGACATCCGCCAAGCCGTTAGAATCCAGGTCGACGCCGAGGCGGCAGCGCTGCCTGGCGCGCTCGAAGAGCCTCTGATAGTGCAGAGACTTCTTCCAAAAATTCTCGTCGCTGGCCTTGCTGGCTAACATCGCATATACACTTGAGATGACCGCAAAGACCGATGCCCTTTTTAGGACATCCGGATCGAGGATATCCTGGGCGTCTATGTCACTTGTCGGATTGCCGGGCTTAATGCCGAAATACTCGGTCAACGCAAAGGCTACCTCACCAGCCTGCGGGGCAAAAGTACTGATGCGGTAGGTTATATCGGTTGCCCCGGGCGGTGCTACCGGCTCATCTTCGCAGTCCGCCCTAACTACCGAGATGGTAAGTTGTGTCGCTGAATCGACTGAAACTATCTCGTAGCCGCCGTCAAGCAATCCGTCCGCAGAGTGCAGATATATGACGCCACCCACTGCAACCTGTGCGCTTACAAAATCCGCTCCACTGACGGTAAAGGTAGTGCCGCTGAGTTGCCCGCCTGTGCCTGACGCCAGTATCTGCCAGGGTAAATGCAGCTCACCGAATAGCGCCGGTTCATACTTGAGAATGTCTGAATCTTTCGAAAACGTAAGCATTTTTTGACCCTTTTCCGGATAGGGATAAAACCCCGCACTAATTGCCCCGGTCGTGCCAGAGCTCTTCGCGCGGACATCAGCAATCAGTGCGGAGCTAAATACCCTTACCCCATTTTTAGGTTGTACTTAGGTCGCGAATCAGGCCGTGTGCTGCCTGGTTGCGCAGCTCCAGCGTGTATTCACCGATCAGTTCGCCGCACTCGTAGTCGCCGCTGCTTGCCAGAGGCTTAAAGTGAAAACTCCGCCCCGATAGTGGCAGCACAGCTATCCGCGATGAATCCAGGAGCAGCACTGCATCCTGCGGTACCCAGCGCGTGGTGATAATCCTGCACACGCCGAAGTCACTCTCGTAGACGCTTATCATATTGGTGAAGGTGGTGTCGCCGGCTGCGTAGGTACGGCTATCGGCGCAGAAGGCGTTTATCTTTCGCTTCTGAAAGCCGCCCACCACAATCAGGTCCACATTGCCGCCGCTATTCTCCCAGACCTTTCGCAGCACATAATTAATCTTGGCCTCGTCAAGGTCGGTACCGCTGGGAAAGCCGCTGTCTCCGGTGTGGAAAACATTGGTCGATAGATGCCTAATAATGCCCTTTATCGACCGCCTGACCGAGGAGCTGCCTTCCGGATTGCTGACCGGCTGACCGCTGTTAATCATACTGTTCTCCAGGTCACGAAGTAGCTCGCGCAGCCGTTCCTGCTTTTGATAGTCCATCTCGTCAGCCAGACCCAGGTGACTGGCTGCCATGTCTGTGCCGCTTACTTCCACTGCAGCGGTAAATATCTGCGTGTAGTTGCCGCACCGCACGCGATTGGTGAACCTGACATCGGGCTTATCCGCCCCTTCCAGGGCAGCGTTGCCCAGGATGTTGATTACCTTATTGTCTGCCAAAGCCTCCGGCGTTGTACCGGCGTAACCGCGAACGACCGTCAGCGTATTAGTGCTGACAGCGGTTACCAGCATCAATTCCTCGCTGCCTTCGACCTGAATCTGATCGCCGATGCGGAATCTGCTGCCATTGTCAACGACAAACTGGGTGTCGGCTGCCGGGTCGGTGTACGTGCTGTCGTTGATCGCGTCCTTGTTGGGCAGAAGCTCATCTTCAAGCCATTCATGATGCGTGCTGGTCGCCTCTCTCATCGGATCGCCCAGAGCGTCCAACAGGGGCGTTTCGTAAGGTGAAATTAACCCGACCAAATCCGACACGTCCTCTGCCAATTCCGGCAGAGTCGTGCCCGCTGAATAAGTTGCTTTTCCAGTAAATGCCATTGTTCATCTCCTTTGAACACTGATGAACACCGACTTATACACTGACGGACGCTGACTTCGGTGTTTGCCCGTGTTGTCGTCGGTGTCAGTCCGTGTTCTTATCACAAAAAATTCCTTCGCAATTTCAGATACTCCTGCAAGTCCCTTCGACTGCCTGAGCTGGCCGCCCTTTTGGCTGCCCTTTCAAGAATCGTCTGGCTGTTCTGCATCCGCTCCTTCGCCGAAGCAGTCTTTCTCGCGCCGAGGGTAGCAGTTCCACCGGCAAAGAGATACTCCTTCTCCTTCCGCAGTTGCTCGACTACGCCGTTCACATCCGCTTTATCCTGACCCTGTACTCTGGCTTTGGCAATCAGGACGGCGGTTTCCAAATCAACAGCTCCGGCGGCAGCAAGTTTGCGCATCAACTGCTGCTCGACCTGCAGTTCGTTCAACTGCTGCGACAGACTTGTTGCTTGTGCCTTTGCCGCAGCCAACTCTTCGGCCAAAGATTCGGCCTTCTTCTCGGCACTCTGTGCCCTTCTGCGATAACGGATTGATTCAGTCACTGGAACAAGTCTGGCACTGTCACCGTCATCCTGGTAATCGGTGTCTTCTGACAAATTCTTTTCTGTGTCGATCTGACTCATAAAATCTCCTAACACATATTTAGTTTTAACCCCCAGGACAGGCCTGGGGGCTAAATACTTTCGTAACCCAATTCTCGCAGCACCTGCTCAGTTGGTACGCCCAACTGCTTTTTGATCTGGGCTTCTTTCAGTCTCTCCATCACATTTTCAGGCAGTGGGCTTGGAAAAATGATCTCGACTTCCCTATCCGCTGCAGCGGTCTGATAGATGCCGGCTTTATCCAGCATCGCCAGGACCATCGCGCAGATATTTTTTAGACCCTGCCCGTAGGTGAATCTCTTGCGCTCATTTTTTGAGAGCGTGCCCATAAGCATAAGTTTAAGGGCGACCGCGCTTGTGAGGTTGCCGAGCTTGTCTTTTAGAACACCCGCCACGACCGGCGTGACTCCGCTGACCTTATCCATCGCCTCTCTGATCTCGGCGATGTGCAAGTCCTCGCTGGGCGTCGGCGAATCTCCGCCGAACTCTTCAATGCTCGCCTCGGGATTGTTGGTGTACCACATCCTGCCCGGCGAGATGGGCCTATCCTCAAAGCCCTCGATGCCCTTTCCCAGATACATCTTAAATGATTGAAACGTGATGCGGTTAGCCCTGTCACTGAGTCTGGTATTAAGCTCATCCTGAAGCGGTATCAACGGCTCAACATCGCTAAGCCCCTCGTAGTAGTACGGCTGGGCAATATTCTGGATGTGCACGACCGGCAGAAATCCCCAGAGCAATTCGCCTTGAGCAACGAGCTGCTGGTCCTCATATCTTTGCCAAGCGACCGGCGAGGTAATCTCCGTCACCGAAACGACCAGTCGGCTGTCACCACCTGCCCGCCCCGGCGACAGCAACCCCGCCAAAAAGGAGTTTTTGCCGGTCAGAACGTTTCTCTTTTGGTAAAAGTGCTGCACGTAGTATCTAATCTTTCTGTAGTCGTTTTCATCCAGGACAGGCAGTGCTCTTGGTGCTTCAATCAGTTCCAGCTCGATTGTTTGTGCCAACTTGAGCGCCTCTTCAAGTGGGAGGGGTCTGGAGGTAAAGGTGGAGGAGGAAGAGGCGTGGCTGAAAAGCTGGTCGCTAGGCCTGACCAGACAATCAACGAATCCGTAGACACTTCCGAGCACTGCCATATCCTGAAAGAAACCAATACCGCCGTTGGCCGCAAACAGTGCCTTTATTATGGTTTCGATTTCTGCACGTTTTTGGCTGTCCGGCGATTTCGAGACAAAGCTAATCGGTTTACCAAACAAAAAATCCACGCCCGCGTTTATTCGCCAGGCGATGTCGTTTTCGATGACTATCTCTTTTCGCTGCACATCTTTGACCGCTGTGGCTCCGAAGATGCCTGCGCCGCTACGGTGCACCAAGCCGGTTATTCTGGCAGGCAGCCCATATTCTTGCGCCTGAACGTAACACCTGCTCGATTCGTTCAGTTTCCTGTCTAAGGCGCCGGTTCCGGCGAATTCATACATCGGATTGGTGTAGTAATCCCACAGCTTGGCAAAGTGTGTCTGAATATCTATGGAGCAATCGTCAACGAGCCACTGTATGTAGTTAGCGTCAAGGTTCTGGTCGCCAAAGATACGAAGGTCAAAGCTCATATATCCGACTCACCTTATTGAGCCCCCAATTTATTGGGGGGATTAAAACCCTAATCACCGGCAAAAATCAGCTCCGCCATAATTGGATCAACCTGCTCATTTGATGCGAAAAATCTCTCATTTTGCGATGAGCGTTTTGAGCTAAGTCATTGCCGCAAAGGGGATAAAAATTTTTTTAATTTTTCCGATTTTTCTCTGGCGCTACCTGCAGATTTGATTGAAATCCCACGTAACCATATTTGACTGCTCAATTTATGGTGGGGTTATTTCGCTGGACAATGCGGCTTGCGGGTCCTAAACTACTGCCCAAAAACGTTCACGAATTTGAGATTTAGAGAGGATACTTTATGAGCAAAAGGCTTTATGCAGCGATACTTATATGCTATCAGTTAGCATCGGCACCGTGCCTTGTTGTTGGTGCTTTGCCGGAGCTTCGTGTGCCGGACGGCTTCGGCGTCAACATCCATTTCACAGGCCAGCCGCATGATCTTGACCTGATCGCCCAAGCAGGCTTCAAATTCATCAGAATGGACCTATCCTGGAGCGGTGTGGAAAAACAAAAAGGCATATATGACTTTGAAAAAGCTGGCTACGACTCCCTTACCGAGGGCTGCACCAAGCGAGGCATCCGAATCCTATACATCCTGGACTACAGCAACCAGCTTTACGAGTCGGACCGCTCCGTCCACACGGAGCAAGGGCGAAAGGCCTTTTCCGCCTTCGCTGAAGCCGCCGCAAAAAGATACGCCGGCAAGGGCATCCTCTGGGAAATCTGGAATGAGCCGAACCTGCGTCAGTTCTGGAATCCGCAGCCCAGTGCAGACGATTACTCCAAACTTGTCGCAGAGACCGCACCGCTTGTGAAAAAAGCCGATCCGACCGGCCTAATTGTCGCCCCCGCCACATCCGGCATACCGCTTCCCTGGCTCCAGCAGTGCTTCAAACAGGGCTTGCTCGACCATATCGATGTGCTGAGTGTTCATCCCTATCGCGCAAAGCCGCCGGAAACTGTCATCGCTGACTATATTGCCCTGCGGGAACTTATAGGACGTTACGCCGCTGCTGGAAAGCATATCCCGGTCGTTTCCGGCGAATGGGGCTACTCGAACATCAACTGGGACAGGACCCGCCTTTCCAACCAGCAGCAGGCCCAGTACTTAGCAAGAATGTTTCTGATAAATCTCAGCCAGAAAATTCCTGTAAGTATATGGTACGACTGGAAAAACGATGGAACCGACCCCAACGAAAGGGAGCATAATTTTGGAACGGTCGCCCACGATTTGAAGCCCAAAGCAGCGTATCTTGCCGCAAAAACCCTGGCATCCACGCTTGCCGGCTACACCGTCAAAGAAAGAATAAACCTTGGCAGCAGCGACGACTTCGCATTTAGGCTGGCAAGGGACCAAGCTCAGGCATTAGCAGTCTGGACAACCGGCCAAGAGCATCAGGTAACGATAGGACTAAAGTCCGATAAAGATACAATTATCAGTATTCTTGGCGAGAAAACCGTCATCGATTGGCAAGATAGTGAACTGAAGCTGACCATCTCGCAAAGCCCCCAATATCTGCTGATAGCAGCCAAATAGCGATGGAACAAAATCAGCGACCGTCTCCCGATCGCTGGCGAGCATGCAGCAAGGGCCTAAAGTTCGCGGGTTTGTAGCAGTTCGATTATCTCAGCCTTTGTTGGAAGCGACTCAATCGAGCCGAATTTCGTACAGGCTAAAGCCCCCGCAGCGGAGGCAAACTTCACCGCCTCCCTTATATCATCACTGACCGCACAACAGGCAGCTAAAGCCCCGGCAAAGGCGTCGCCTCTACAAGTCTGATCAACAAGCTCCACCTCAAAAGCCGGTATGTGGTTGGCACCGGTCCTGTCGACCACCATACAGCCGCGCTTGCCCATCGTTATCACCGCGCAGCGCACCCCCCGAGCCACCAGGTCTGAACCTATCAGCTTGGCAGTGTGGATGTTAACGGTTGATTGTTCTGTAATCTCGGCGGCCTCGTAAAGATTCGGAATCAAAATATCAGCCGAGAAATACTCAATAGGTAAATCGCCGGGCCGCTCTGCCGGCTGCCGTATCGGCTTAGCAGGGTTCAGAATGACCTTTACCCCGTGCAGCTCCGCGCATCGCAAAGCCGTTACAATCGCATCCTGGGGCAACCGCCCGTGAATCAGACAAACATTAGCCTGCGAGATAATCTGCTCAGCGGCCTCAATTTCCTGTGGCGTCAAGGCACTATTGGCACCGGTGTACACACAACTGCCGTTTTCGCCTTTGGCGTTGACCAGCGTTACGATCACGCCGGTGTTTTTTGCCTTGGCGGTGTAGACAAGGTCTGTATTTATGCCGAACTCTGCCAGGTTTGTTTTGGCCATCTGACCGAAAGGATCACCGCCGACTTTGCTGATAAGATGCACCTGGCAGCCGCACAAGGCCGCTTCCACAGCCTGATTCGGACCTGGGCCGGCGACCGTATATGAAAGAGCAGAACCGCTGACATTCTGTCCGGGCTGTGGAATCTGGCTGCACCTAATCGCCATATCTATATAGGTGCCGCCTATCACAACAACCGTGGGATTTCTCGGTGCCATTTGTACACTTTCCAAGTGGCAGTATAGCCGCCCGAGCGCTAAATTCAAGCCAAACAATATTTAACCCTGCAATTTATTTACCGTCTTGGAGTAAAATTAAGAAAATGTTAAATTTCTGTAAATATTTGGAAAAAATCTTACAAAATCCTTGACATCCTTTCAATAATTGGTAAAATTATATTTATGTTCAGTAAAAATAAAACAAACCTTGCTCCTATGTAACAGTTCAACTGCGCTGACGAAAGATGAGGGTAATACACTCAAACATCCCACTACAGCAAACGCAAGCAAAAGACACCTACAGGGACAAAATTGATTTGCTACGAAGCAGAGTTAACCTGCTGGCCGGAAAGGATAAGCTGCTGCTGACAATGTATTTGGACAAAGGCAACAGCTTTCGACAGATGGCTCAACTGGCCGGCGTAAATGAGACAATCATCTCTCGAAGAATCTACAAACTGATCAAACGACTCACAGTTGGCCCATACATAACCTGCCTGCGAAACGCCGACAAATTTACCCAGACTCAAATGGCTATCGCTAAGGACTACTTCCTAATAGGCCTATCTATGAAAAGAATCGCTCGAAAAAGACACTTAACGTACTACTGCGTTCGACAGAACCTGCTACAGATTCAGCAGATTATTGCCGCCATTGCAACAGAAAGACCAAGAAGCAGGGACGATTAATGATGGTCGACAGACAATATTTAGTCCCGCAGTTGGGCCCCCGCTCCGCCGGGAGCCCTTGCGGAGTCTTACTTAACCTGAGCTTCAATTATGCCAACCTACACCGTCTGCAAAACGTTGTCCTGGCAGGGTCAAATTACCGACAAAGCCGCTGCCGTATGCAGGATGTTCGGCCTGACAGTAGACAGGCTAACCCAAAGAAGCGTCAGCCACAACTGCCAGGTCCAGATCAACGATGGTGACATCGTATACATCACAGGCCCGTCAGGAGCTGGCAAGAGCGTTCTGCTGAACGAATTAGCCAAAGCCGTCCCCTCCCAGGATATGGTCTGCCTCGATCAGATAGAATTGCCCAGCGGAAAAACTCTGATCGAATGTATTGACGGTGATCTACTGACCAGCCTTAAGATGCTCAGCACAGCCGGATTAAGCGATGTCTTCTGCATTCTCAGCCAGATGGCAGAACTCAGTGATGGGCAAAAGTACCGCTTCCGTCTGGCAATGGCTTTAGCAACGGGCAAAAAGTTTATCTTCGCCGACGAATTCTGCTCGAATCTAGACCGTATTACCGCCGCAGTGATTTCCTACAACGTCCACAAGTTCGCCAAACGCAACGGCGTGACATTTATCCTGGCCTCAAGTCACGATGACATCCTGCTGGATTTGGCCCCCGATGTCCTGGTGGTCAAAGAATTATCCGGCAGTACGCAGGTTATTTATAAGGGCAGCCAACAATGACGCCAACCTGTTCGCTGTGCAAAAAATTGCAGGTTGTCCCCGGTGATATCGAGGACTATAAGGCTCTTGCCAGCTACCACTACCGCGACAAAACCCTCGGCCCATTCAGCGCGATTTTCACCCTGCGACCAACTGCGGGGCTGCTCGCGGCATTGAGCGTAAGAACGGTCGGCGTAATAGTTTATAGAATGCCCAGTCCCGCTCTGCAGCTGCGCAACATCGCTACGGGTGGTGTCTTCACTAGCTTGGACAGAGCCACACAGTTGGCGCTGGTAAACAAAAACGTCCGCTGTATCAGTAGAGTGATTATCGAGCCGAGATTCCGCTGCCTGGGACTTGCCAGCCGGTTGGTGCGTGAAACGATGCCGCAAATTAATGTTCCTATTGTCGAGGCATTGGCAATAATGGGTCTTGTTAATCCTTTTTTTGAAAAAGCCGGAATGCAGCCCTATACTGCGCCGCTGCCTGAGCGATGTGCCGAGCTTATCGAGGCGTTCAGTCTTGTCGGCATCGAGCAGCATCATCTTATCGACCCTACTTATGTACACAGACAACTGGCACAGCTTGCCTGGCCGAAAGCCGACTTTATTGAAAGTCAAATCCGTAGATTTCTGCAAAGTTACAGCGGACGTCGTGACATGCCGGCCGGTCTTGAAAGGACAAGATACCTGCTCAGCAAACTTACCGATAGGCCGGTCTATTATATCTGGTTCAATCCGAATTTGACCCTGGCAATAAATGAAAAACAAGATTCAATCCATCGCCATTGATAGATTTGTGCCGCATCCAGATAATCCAAACCGGATGAGTAAGGCAAATTTCGCCAAGTTGGTTGCTAACATAAAGCTGTCGGGGCGATACGAGCCGTTGGTAGTTCGCCCATGTCCCGACAGGCCGAGCTATTTCCAAATAATCAACGGCCAGCACCGCTGGCAAGCCCTCTGCCAACTGGGCTACAGCGCCGCCGACGCGGTCGTCTGGGACATCAACGATGCGCAGGTGGACATCCTGCTTGCGAGCTTGAACCGCCTGAGCGGCTCGGACATCCTTGCGAAAAAATTGGCGCTACTTCAAAAGCTCCGCGACCAAATGCCCATAAAAGAACTGGCAAAACTCCTGCCGCAGACTGCAAAGCAAATCGAACGCCTGACCAATTTGAAGATGCCGGCTGCCCCAGCCGATGCGAAGGTCTTTGCCTCGCCGATGGTGTTTTTCTTGGATGATGAGCAGTTGGCCGTTGTCGAAGATGCGTTGTTTTTAGCCGCCTTAAATTCTGACCGGAGCCGCGACCGTAAGTCAGCGGCAACTAAGGCAGCTAGCCTTACTGAAATCGCGCGGGTCTTCCTTGAGCGCGGGCCAAGTCTGTCGCCGTGCCGGCGACAGCTAAACTCCCGGAGAACGGCAAAATGAAAAAGCCGGTAGAGCCGTATCTGAAGATTCCTGCCCATATTTTCAATCTTAGCCAGATTGGACTCTGTGAGAATGTTCTTCTTGCCCATATTTACAGCTTCAGCGAGAAAGGGTGTTGGCAAAGCAACCAAACGCTGGCAGAAATCTTTATGGTCTCAGTGCCTACGATAAGCCGTTGGATAGGACGAATAAGGCCGTACACATACGTAAAAAATCCCAAAGGTTACTACCGCACCATCTGGGCTAAAAAGCTGCTCAAAAATGAGCAGGCCCCTGCTCAAAATTGCGGATCCGACTTGATCGAATCTGAGCGCCGAGTTGATCAAATTCGATCAACTACTAATAACAATACTATAACAGAGAACAACAAAAGAACTATTGCGTCGCCTACGCCTACACCTGCCGGGGGGCAGGCTTTGGCGACGCTTGAGCACCGCAGGACCGTTGCTGCTGAGCAGATGGAAAAATTCAAGGTACGCTTTGGCCGACCTACCAGTTGGACTCCACTGGCGCCGGAGCAATTTCAGCAGCGCCGAGCCACACAATTGGCGGCCCTTAGGGCGACGACGCACAACGGATGACAGAAGACAGACGACTGACGGCAGAGGATGGATGACTGATTTCTGTCCTCTGTTTTCTGCCTTCTGTTCGACTGACGGGGACGGAGTCCACCAGAGGAATGGCAGATAAATATGGATGGATTGAGCAAAAAACAATTGGCGGTGATTGAGGATTTGTTCGCGGGCGAACTGGACGAAGCTGCGGTGCTCGATAAGCACAAAATCAGCAGCAGCCGCTACAATAAATGGCTGGCTGACGAGCGTTTTGCGGCGGCCTTTGCCGAGCGGATCGGGCGGGCTTATCGTCAGAGCCAGTTGATAATTGCCCGCTATGCGCCGCTTGCTGCCGCCAAGTTAGTTCAACTGACCGAATCTGATAGTGCCGAGACCGCCCGCAAGGCGTGTTTGGACATAATTTCGATGCCGACGGCGTACCCACGTTTAGCCGTCGCCGGTACGGCGACGGGCAACGACCCCGCGATAAATCGCGCGGATAGACAGGCGTTATCTGACGAGGCCGCCAGCAGACTACTTGCAGCACTGGCAGAAGAAAAAGAATGGCCAAGAAAAAATGATTGAACACAACAGCGTGTTAACTATAATGGCAACACGACTGCCACTGCTCCGGCAAATTGGGCGGAATGATAAGAAGGTTAACCAGATGAATCGCCAGATTGTAAAAACCGTCACGTAAAGTTGTTTACCACGAAAGGAACCTGAGATGACCGTTTGCATAGCGGCAGTCAATCAGAGACATAAAATGATAGCGTTTGCCACAGATAGAATGGTCACTGCGACTTTTCCTCCAATCGAGTTCGAACACAGTCTGCCAAAACTGACGCAGATTAGTGATTACTGCATAGCGTTATCATCCGGAGATGCCATTATAGGCAAGGAGATCTTTGACACGGTAAAAGAGACTGTCGAAAAAGCAAAACCTCCGATTGCGCAAATCGCTGAGCGTGTCAAAGAAATGTACCAACGAAAAAGGCTGCAAATACTCGAGGCGGTACATCTCAGGTCAAGAGGTATAAACCACCAGGTGTTCATTGAAGCTGGCGCAAGACTTTTGCCGCCTGCCACTTACGCTCAAATAGATCATGCTTTTGCGACATTTATGCTCCAACTTGAAATGATTATTGCTGGTGTTGACGAATCTGGCGCAAGCATCTATGGCATCCGAAACCCAGGCTTGGTCGATTGTTACAATTCGATAGGTTTCCACGCTATCGGAACTGGGAGTATGCATGCGCTGATTTCTTTGATTCAGACATACATGCCGGAAGCTGGCGTAGTGGAGTCGCTCTACTCCGTATTCCGCGCAAAAAGGGTAGCAGAGGTCGCTCCTGGCGTTGGGCAGCAAACCGATCTTGGAATGGTCCACTCTAAAGAGAAAGTCAAGTTTTTTGACAAAAAAGCCGAACTAATTAAGAGTTTTAGCGAATTATATGATCAGGAAAAAACTGCCAGAAATGAGTTGATTATGAAGTCGAAACTTGATAAACTGATGGTGAACGACAAGGGAACCCTTGTGGCAGAAACGGCAAAGAACGATTTGGAGAGTAGGTCTCATAAGGCTGAGGAGGCGGGCAAATGAACAGAATACCTGGAAACAACCAAATAGAGTTAGTATCGATAGACCCCGAACTCGATCGGCTTTACCGGGAACACGCAATAGCAGTTGCGCTCTGCGCTCACATTCAGCAACCACAAAGTAGTCCGGACGTCGAGGTAGAGCCAAAACCTGCCGTAAAACCACTCGATGAGTGCTCAAGTACTTTTGGCCACCTGGAGTGAGGGTGACCGACAGCCATCACAGATTCAACTGTCTGACCAAACCGTCAGCCGCCTCTTAGGCACCCTGGCCGAGGGCAGAGGTCAATAACCAGACTTTGGCAAAGTCAACATTTGCAAAACACTGGCAAAAGATTCCGGGATCGGTGATTCGATGGTAAGATTTTCGCCGGAGGGCAGTTGAAAGGCGATTCGCTCGGCGTGAAGCATCAAACGTTCAAAACCCCCGGTAAAACCGGGGGCTAAATATTTATCCGCCAAACGTATGGCGGATTTAGCCCCACGTTTTACGTGGGGTGATATTTCTTTGTCACCGTACAGGCGATCGCCGACAATCGGATGCCCAATACTGTAAAAATGTACGCGGAGCTGATGCAATCGTCCGGTCAAAGGATACGCCCGAACCAGGGTGTAAGAATTGAACCGCTGGGTGACCTCAAACTCGCTGATAGATGGCTTTCCGCGAGCGGCATCAACAGCGACCCGTCCGGAGGCGAACTGGCGGAGCGGCTTATCGATTACGCCGCGAGCCTCGGCAATAAGGCCGTGCACCAGAACCAGGTAGGATTTCTTGACGGCTCGGCTGGTAAACTGCTGACTGAGATACTTGTGCGTGCGGGCGTTTTGAGCAAAAAGGATTACGCCGCTTGCGTTTTTATCCAGCCGGTGCACCACGTAGATTTTGTGCCCCATTGCTGCCGAAAGCTGGGCGAGCACATTGGGTGCGGTTTTTTGGCGTTCCGGGATGGAGGCCAGGCCAGGCGGCTTATCGACCACGATGATATCGTCATTTTGGTAAAGTATCGGCAACATATCGTATTTAGCCCCCAAATTTATTTGGGGGTTTAGCCTTATTATACTTTTCGGCCTGAAAGTATAATAACGATGCCGGATACTAAACGAAAGTATAATAAGTAGCGCGTAGGAACTGGGAAAATGGATAAGATGTGCAGCAGGCGGGATTTTCTAAAAAAGGCGGCGATGAGCTATGGTTTAGCCGCCGCCACGGCGGCGGCCCATAAGAATCCGCAATTAGCGGAGCGTCCAACCACAAAGCCCAATATCGTCGTCATTTTAGCTGACGACTTGGGCTACGGCGATCTGTCCTGCTACGGCGCCGAAGATTTGCGGACGCCAAACATCGACAATCTTGTCGCAGCGGGTATGCGCTTCGACAACTTCTACGCTAACTCGTCGGTCTGCTCACCCACACGGGCATCGCTACTTACCGGCAGATACCCCGATCTTGTCGGCGTGCCAGGCGTAATCCGCACGCACATAACGAACAACTTCGGATACCTCGCCCCGCAGGCGATTTTGTTGCCCAGGCTACTGAAAGAGGCTGGCTACCACACGGCCATCATCGGCAAATGGCACCTGGGCCTGGCATCGCCCAATACGCCGAATCAGCGAGGCTTCGACCATTTTGCCGGCTTTTTGGGCGACATGATGGACGATTACTACACGCACCGTCGGCATGGATTCAACTATATGCGCCTCAACGACAAAGAAATCGACCCAGAAGGCCACGCGACCGACCTTTTCACGCAGTGGGCAATCGACTACATCAACGAGCGTGCCAAATCCCGCCAGCCCTTCTTTTTGTACCTGGCTTACAACGCCCCGCACGCGCCGATTCAGCCGCCGGAAATCTGGCTCCAGAAAGTCAAGAATCGCCAAACAAATATCAGCGACAAACGTGCCACCCTGATAGCGCTAATTGAGCACATGGATGACGGAATCGGCAAAGTTCTGGCTGCGCTAAAAGATGCGGGGCTTAGTGATAACACGTTAATCTCTTTCACCTCGGATAACGGCGGCCAGCTCAATCTGGGCTCGAGTAACGGGCTGCTCACCGGCGGCAAGGGACAGATGTACGAGGGCGGCATCCGCGTGCCAGCCTGCACGGTCTGGCCTGGCAAGATAAAGCCCGGCTCACGCAGCGACCGCGTCGCGCTTACGATGGACTTATTTGCCGCGATTTGTGAAGCTGGTAGCCTGAAAATCGAGCACGAAATTGACGGGCGAAGTATTCTGTCGACGCTGCTGGACGAAACCCAACGTGGGGCTAAATATTTAGCCCCCGGTTTTACCGGGGGTTTCCCCTCCGAGGATAGATTTCTTTTTTGGGTTCGGCGGGAAGGCGGCAATTTTGGCGGCCAGGCTTTTTACGCCGCCAGATATGGTAACTGGAAATTGCTGCAGAACAGTCCCTTTGAGCCGCTGCAGCTTCATAATCTTGCCGACGACCCTAAAGAGCAGCATCCACTGGACAAAAAGCATCCGATGTATCAGGAACTTTTTAATGCCCTGCGTGACCATATAATCCAGGCCGGCGCCGTGCCCTGGCAGAAATATCCGGTGGATATCGCCAGAGAATTTACACATTAGGTTTGGCCGTCGCCGGTATGGCGACGGACCCCGCAATAAATTGCGGCGCTAAACATCACGGGCTTTTGCCGGTATTTTACTTGATTTTGGCCTTTAAGGCGGTATAATTGCTTCTGCAATGGCAGGCGAGGAATTATGAAACGCACATTTCTAATTATGCTTATTTTTGTCCTGGCGTTTTCAGTGAAAGTTTCCGCCCAGCCGCAGGACCTTGCCGAAAAAGAACGGCACGCTCGACACATAGCTGAAAAAGTCCTTGCTGGCAGGCAGATCGCAGTGCGGGTCTATAACAACTGGCAGGGCGATCCGCGGAGCTACAAACTGATAAGTGTGCCACTGGCTGGCCTTTGGGTCCATGCCGACGCAGTCAAATCCGCCTACGGGCAGATGTCTGATTCGGCCATCTTAGTTGTTCAGGCCGATGACCAGGCTGATGATGCGGTTGCCGCTGTTATCGGTGAGTTTATCTACGCTGGGCCTTACCAAGTTGGTGCGAGTTTTTATATCTGGGCGTGGTTCAGCAAAAGGCTGCTGTTCAAACCACATCTGTTCAACGACGCTGCGGGAAATCCTCTGTCCGGCGCCACAGTGGAGATTATGATTGGCCAGTATGCATCGTTTAAAAGTCGTGGGCCGAGGGTTTCGATAAGAAAAGCAAAACTCGATGACCAGAGCCGCCTGCCGGCACTGAAGGCAGGCTCTACACTACGCGAATTCTCCTTTTTGCTCTGGCATCCTGATTACGGGCCGGAGCCGGTGCCTGCTGGTTCGCCTGATCGCCATGACGAACCGCTCTGGACTCATTCCGTTCCTGTTCTGCCTATGGATAAGTGGTGCGTGTTCAAGGATGCGCTGGGTAATGCCATCCCCAACGCCACGGTAGAAGTCTTTCAGGGCGTAGAGTGGCGAAAAGATATACCCGGTCTGGCTGCAACGGTCAAACTCGATGAGAAAGGCCGACTCAAACCTCTCCTGTCAGACCCCAAACTTGAATATTGTTATTTTATTGTTTCTCACCCAGACTACGGCACCGCTCTGGCAGAACCAAGACGTTTTATTCGCACCGACGGGCCACTTGCCAAGTGTATCGTGCCGATGGTTCGCAAAGGTACAGAGGCCGACTCTCGCAGCGTCTGGGGCAAGGTCACAGACCGCGATGGCAATCCAGTAGCAGACGCCGTAATTATCTGCGACAACCTGGTCTCTGCAGATGGAAGCTTGCTTAGGTTGGCTGGATTCAGTCTGCAGCAGGTAAGGGCTATCACTGACCGGCAGGGACAATTTGCTTTCTACATGCCCATTACTGTGGAAGGCCAGCTCCAGCTCGTCCCGCCTGGCGCAAAATACTATCTGAGCATCCACTCGCCCGAAGGACTCAACCTGATACCTTATTCTGGGTCTGTACCATCGGGCCAGGAAACCACGATAGTAATGCGCCGTGAACTTCCTCAGACTCAAACCTTTATTTTTGAGGACGAGTTTGGCCCGGTAACCGATCCCAATATGCTGCGGCAGATCAGGCTCGAAATTGTCAATGACAACGGCCAAAGATTCGGCGACACGTTTAGCTTCTTGCTGGAGCGCGGAAAGTTTCAGCCGGGCACTTATTATGCTACTGCGGATTGGAACGGCAAACACTACGTATTTGAGCCTGTGTACCTGAGCGAAAAGAACGCTGGAACAGTTGTCTTCAGGCCAGCGAAAATCGAGCCTTCAGAAATGATATATCGTGGCACAGTGGTACACGGGATAACCGCTCAGCCCATATCTGGCGTTTTGGTTTTGAAACATCCCCACATATCCGACGTTAATCTCTCCGGCCTTGACCACAAAAAAATTGAGGCGATAGTAGAGGCGATAGAGCAGATCGGACCTGAGCTGGAACCTAACGATCCGGTATTTGAAATGCTGGATGAGAACTTCAAATCAAAAATGACCAGCCGAACTGATGCCAGTGGTAATTTCCAGATTACCTTGCCCAACACGAACATTTTGCCCGTACAACGTATCATAGCGGTAAAGAAGGATTTTCTGGGGGCAGTGCAACAATTGTGCGGACCTGGCCCGGCAAACGGATTGTACTGGCACCGGCTGGTGAAAATCCTGCCCGAGCAGGACGGCTACGTAACAGTGCCGGCCATGAGGCTGTTTCCGGCTGGCACGATAATTATTGAGCCAAATCTGCCTGCGGATTCCAAAGCTCGCAGGTTCACATTGAACTGGTTCACATTTCCCGGCGACAAGCCTGCCTGGTTTGAAGCGATGGGTGATTACACTAATCCGAGCAAGAACCAGGGTGCGTCACTATTTTACAGGCACCACTTGCTGCCAAGCGGCATTCAGAAGGTTTATGTAGCTGCAGGGCTGGAAATGACGTTACAGATACAGGTACAGTCGGAAAGCCAATGGGACCCGGTTGTTGTTCCGAATATTAAGCTGCAACAGGGCCAGGTTCTGAACTTAGGCCGCGTGGATTTTGGCCCTGCTCTCAGAGTGGCCGTGAAGGTCATCGACTCGACAGGCCAGCCAGTCGAAGGCATCACGGTATGGCTGATGGGCGAAAATGGCCTATTCCAGGGATGCCGGGCTGTTACCGACGCCGATGGCGTAGCCTTTCTAAACGTGCCACTGTATTCAAGGGGACAATTTGTGGTTCAGTATTTTGACTCAACCTTACCAGACAAACGGCTGCAGGAAGGCACAGCTTACCAGGTAGCCGGCCAAGAAGATGCGGGCAGAGAATTCACGCTGCACTTGTCGGATGAAATTCTGAATCTTCTTTTTAAGTAAGTTTAGTCCCCAAATTCATTTGGGGGTTCAAAGCCCCGCGATGTAAGGAAAGGAAAGAAAATGCATTTCTTTCGCGCTGCAGTTTTTGCAACCGTTCTGTTGGCAGCCATTTCCATAGCCCCTGCCCACACCATTCTGGTCGAGGCTGAGAGCTTCGAGAACCTGGGCGGCTGGGTAATCGACCAGCAGGCAATGGACCAGATGGGTTCGCCGTATCTTTTGGCGCACGGCTTGGGCCAGCCGGTCCAAGACGCCACTACGACTGTCACTTTCCCTGCCAGCGGAAAATATCGCGTCTGGGTTCGCACACGCGATTGGGTAGCACTGTGGAACAATCCCGAGCCGACACAGAAATCTCGAATGAATGAAGCCAGATGTATTACCTGCCACCGTGTGGATTCAGCCGACCCGCCGGGCAAATTCCAACTGGTTATTGACGGCAGGCCTCTCGAAGCTGTATTCGGCACCGAGGGAGTCAAGTGGCACTGGCAAGATGGCGGCACGGTCGAGATTACTCAGCCGCAGGTGATAGTTTCGCTGCACGACCTGACGGGCTTCGATGGGCGCTGCGACGCAATTATCTTTACCAGCGATGCAGATTTTGTCCCGCCCGATAAGGGCGAAGAAATGGCTGCCTTTCGGCGGAAAATGCTGGGCCTGCCGGAAAAGCCGCAAGAGGCTGGCAACTTCGACTTGGTCGTGGTGGGCGGCGGAATAGCCGGGGTTTGCACAGCGGTCTCGGCGGCAAGGCTCGGCCTACAGGTTGCGCTGATTCAAGATAGGCCCGTGCTTGGCGGAAACAATAGCTCCGAGGTGCGCGTGCACCTGAACGGCCAGATAAATCTGCCGCCGTATCCGGCTCTCGGCGATGTCGTGAAGGAACTTGATTCGGGAAGAAGAGGAAACGCCCAGCCTGCTGAAAATTACGACGACCAGAAAAAGCTGGCGGTGGTGCAGGCTGAGAAAAATATCCGCCTCTTTTTGAACACGCACGTCTACCGCGTCAAAAAGGATGGCGACCGCATTGCTGCGGTGGTGGGCAAGGACATCAGGACGGGCAAAGAATTGCGATTTGCCGCGTCGCTTTTTGCCGACTGCACCGGCGACGGCACACTGGGATTTTTAGCTGGGGCCGATTACCGCATCGGGCGAGAATCCCGAAGTGACACAGGCGAGTCGCTTGCGCCGGAAAAGCCTGACAATCTGACGCTGGGGACATCCGTGCAGTGGTACGCAGTTGACGCGGGCAAACCCAGCGAATTTCCTGATCGTCCCTGGGCGTTGAAGTTTACTGAAGAAAGCTGCCAGCACGGAACTCTCGGTGACTGGAACTGGGAGACGGGCTTCGGCCGCGACCAGATCGCCCGGGCTGAACATATCCGTGACTACGCATTGCGTGCGATATACGGCAACTGGGCGTTTCTGAAAAATAATAGCCCGCAAAAATCTAAGTACGCCAACTATAAGCTGGCCTGGGTCGCTTACATTGCGGGCAAGCGCGAGAGCCGCAGGCTTTTGGGCGATGTGATTTTGCAGCAGCAAGATATCCAGAATCACCGCGCATTTGCGGACGCCTTTGTCACCACCACCTGGACGATAGACCTGCACTATCCTGACCCTAAAAACAGCGAGCATTTTCCGGGCGGCGAATTTCGCTCCATCGCAAAATTTACGCCCATCGAGGCGTACGCGGTTCCTTATCGCTGCTTGTATTCTCGCAACATTGAGAATCTTTTTATGGCAGGTCGTGACATTAGCGTCACTCACGTGGCGCTTGGCACGACTCGCGTGATGCGGACCTGCGGAATGATGGGCGAGCTTGTCGGCATGGCCGCATCACTTTGCAAAAAGAACAGCACCACACCTCGCGGCGTATATCAAGACCACTTCGAGGAACTGAAAGCTCTGGCCCAACTCGGCGTCGGCAAGAAGCCCGCAACAGATAATAATGAATTCAGGCAGGCGATTGAAAACGGGCGATTGGCTAATGAGGGATTCACCCACTGCCAGAGGTTTGTGCAGGGCTGGCTAAGATACGCTGACCCAAAGACTGGACTTATTCCACGAAATCTAACCAAAGATAAAGACATCTGGAATGCCCAGGACTGCGCGGCGGATAACTACCCATTTATGGTGCTGACCGCGGCGCTTACTGACCGCGAGCTTTTTAATGGCCGAATGCTCGATATGTTACGCACCGAAACAAAATTGACATCCCGCATCGGCAATTTGCCCGATACATACTCCTTCTCCAAGCAGGGCTTCCTGAATGACCAGCCTGATATCGCCCGAATCATCTTCGGCTCATCAGAATACGTCAAAGACGGTCTGCTGCCACTGACTGAGTGGCTGGGCGAAAGTCTCTGGTCGCAGCGCTTGCTGGCGATACTGGACGATATATGGAAACACGCGCCGGTCGAAACAAAATTCGGCAAAATCCCTTCCACCAGCCAGGAAGTAAACGGCGACCTTCTACAGACGCTGCTGCGGATTTACTGGATGACCGGCGAGAAAAAGTATCTGGATTGGGCCATCCGCCTGGGCAATTATTATCTATTGGACAAACATCATCCCACCAGAGACGAATCCAGATTGTCGCTTGATGACCACGGCTGCGAAATCATATCCGGCTTGTGCGAGCTTTATGCCACTGTGCATTTTGCGCAGCCTGCGAAAAAACAGGCATACCAAAAGCCCATCCACCAGATGCTCGATCGCATCCTGGAGGTTGCCCGAGATGAGCACGGGCTTTTTTATAACTGGGTCAATCCGCAGACAGGCGAGCACGCAACGGACCTCACCGACAACTTTGGCTACGACCTGAATGGTTTCTACACCGTGTACCTTATCGACAAAACGCAGGCTTACCGCCAGGCTGTGCTGACGGCACTGGAGAATCTCAACGCTCATTATCGAGACTACAAGTGGGAAGGAGGCGGAGCGGATGGCTACGCCGATGCTATCGAGGGCGCAATCAATCTTTACAATCGTGAGCCGGTGGCATCGGTGCAGGCCTGGCTGGACTACTCAACAAAAATAATGTGGGCAAAGCAAAAGGAGGATGGCGTTATCGAGGGCTGGCATGGGGACGGAAATTTCGCCCGAACTACGATTATGTACTGCCTGTGGAAGACAGCCGGCCTGACGATTTCGCCCTGGCGGCAGGATGTTATCTTCGGCGCTGTGCAGGATGGCAACACGCTCACGATTGCTCTCCGCGCGGAAAACGCCTGGCAGGGAAAGTTAATTTTTGATGTCCCGCGTCACAAGGTGAATATGAATTTGCCGCTCGATTGGCCGCGCATAAATCAGTTCCCACAGTGGTTCACGGTGCAGCCGAAAAAATCCTACACCGTCTGCGATCTAGCGACCGGCTCAAAAACAACCTACACCGGGCAACAACTTGAGCAAGGCATAGCTATCGAGCTGCCGCCGGGCAGTGAATGCCCGCTGATAGTGCAATAGCGCCCGAGATGCCGCGGACCTTACCAAAATCACATTCAAAGGGACCCCGCTTGGCAGCAAACCATCACGGAGACTAAAACTATGCCAAAAACGAATATGGATTCCTGCTTGCGCAGGAATGACAGAGGAAGTGACATCGAAAAAGCGGCAGGAATCTATTCACTTCTTCGGTGGACCCGGCCAAGAACCAGAAAGGACTTGAAAAACTACGTCAAGGTCTTTTTAGGCGTCGATGTGCCGGATAAAAGAATTTGTCCGCAGCATAATAGCCCAATGGACTATCTCTGGCACAGTTTCTCCACGGACTTTGCCGACTTACCAGCGGCGAGCGACAAGTTTAGCCATCGCCGGTACGGCGACGGACACCACGCGACCGAAAACGGTGATTGCATCATCTGGGCGAACCGCACGGGTGGAAAAACACAACTCGCAGCCATCGCTACGCTTCTGGACTGCATCTTTAAGCCTAACTGCCAGGTGCGAATCCTGGCCGGCTCAGGCGAGCAGGCAGGCAGAATGTACCAATACCTGACAAGTTTTATCCTAAAAGGCTTCGAGTCGTTTCTTGCAGGGCCGGTACTAAAAGAAAAATGCCGATTCATTAACAATGCCGCTGTCGAGGTTCTAACGCAATCGCCAACCAGCGTTCGCGGCCAGCACACCCAGAAGCTGCGCTGCGATGAGGTCGAGCTTTTCGAGCCGGACGTCTTCGCAGCGGCAAAATTCACTACCCAGAGCACAGAAAATCTCATCGCGGCGATGGAACTAATCAGTACGATGCACCGGCCGTATGGCTTGATGCAAAAGGTGGTCGCTGCTGCTCCGCAATTCGGCACGCCCGTGTTTAAGTGGTGCATCTGGGAGGTCATCGAAAAGTGCACCGACAGAAATTGTTCGCAGTGTCCCCTGGATGTCGACTGCCAGGGCAGGGCGAAAAGTGCCTGCGGCTACTTGAAGATCGACGATTGCATAACGCAGATGAGCCGGGCAAGTCGCGCCGGCTGGGAAGCAGAAATGCTCTGCAAAAAACCTTCGCTGGAAAATGTCGTCTTCAATGAGTTCGACCCAGCGATACATGTGCAGGCGGTCGATTATGATCCGAACCTGCCGCTCTATCGGGCGCTGGATTTTGGCTTTGTAAATCCGTTTGTGTGCCTGTGGATTCAGGTCGATGGCAGCGGCGTTGTGCGGGTGATTAACGAGTATGTTCGAGCAAGGGCGACGATTGACGTGCACGCCGGAGAGATTAAAAGCCGGACGCCCTGCCGCGAGGAGCAGGTTGCGGGGACTTTTTGCGACCCTGCAGGGGCAGGCGTAAACGATGTTACTGGCACAAGTATCGTTCGGGAACTGCGCGCGGCAGGCATATTGGTGCGCTACCGGCGGAGCGGCATTCTCGATGGGATTGAGCTTATTCGCCGGACAATCTGCGATGGCCAGGGGAGGAGTTCGCTTGTGATTTCACCCCACTGCCAGCGGCTGATTGAGGCAATGCAGTGTTATCATTATCCGGCCGACCTCAGCGCCGCAGCGGGCGAACTGCCGTTAAAAGACGGCGTTTACGACCACCCCATCGACGCCCTGCGCTACTTTTTCGTCAATTATCATCGATCCGGCAAAATCGCAACCAGAAGCTATTAGCCGCCAAGCCAGAACTGTCGTTGCACCTGATTTGCAGGTTATCTTTGACTTATGGCCGCTCAAGGTGTAAACTATTTGTATATTCTTAGTTAGCGGGCAGCCAGATGATGAACTACCAGTTTGAAAACGAAAATATATCGCAGCATATCGTCAAATACGGAGCGCACGTTCAGCCGGCTATCACGCTCAAGGACGACAAGACCAAGCTGCAGGACTACTGCAACTGGCTGATAGAACAGTTCCCAGAGGCCTTCGAGACACTGCTTTTAGGGCCGTCTCAACTTCAGGTGCAAAAAAGCTTTGTGCTTGCAAACAATAAACGTGCCGAGCTGCCGACATTCATACTGAGCGGGGCAGGCCCAGTCTTTACCTTTCCACAGCGTCTATTCATCGACCAGCCGCAGGATTTAGATATTCCCGATAAAGATAAGATATTTCGCAAAGCTCTGGACGAGCTTCACGGCAAATTTCCGGACCAGAAAATATTGCGGGTCGGCGTGGTTCACGAGCTTGTCTTCGACACCGCAGCGATAGACTCAGTCGAGATTATCGCCAGCAGCTTAAAAAATGACGTTTGGAGAGAGCAGATAAAAAATCTGCGTATCTTGCTGGAGGCTCCAAGACAGGACAAAAATATCAACCTGGAGATAAAGCCAACCTACTTAAGACGAAGCGGAGCAACGCCCCAGGTGCCCTCCGAGGATATGCGATTCGGCATAATCGTCAATGTGGATATCAATAACCGGCAAATTAAAGACGACCTTACAAAAGCACAGATAAATGACATCCTAGCCTTTGCCAACGATTACATCACCGATGAATTGATCAGATTCCTGAACAACGAATACTCTGACGGTATTTAGCGGGAATCAGGCCCCGCAAGCCAGCAAGCCTTGTGGGGTTCATAAAAATATTTAGCCCCGAGATTCATCGCGGGGTTAATTTCTTAAAGACTTCGCACGCATAAACGATAATACCGATAAAGGCCGCACAACCAGGAAAGATATACTCCGCCAAAATGAGCGCATAAAAAAACAGGGCTGAGGTGCGGAGGGAGAGGAAAAGCGAGATATCCTCAGCCCTGTTGAATGCTTGACTAAATTATATGCCAAAAGACTCTACAACGCTATACTATTCTTGCCGAAAAATGTTCGTATCCGGCCAAAATCCTAACTGAATCTTACACAAGTCTTCATATAGATGCAAGCATAATTTGCCGACAAAATTAAAAATTTTTTTGAGGTTCATTTATGCTGACGGACAATATTCTGCAGCTTATTGGAAATACGCCTCTTTTGCAGCTAAAAGGCGAAAGAATCTTCGCCAAAGCCGAATTTCTCAACCCCAGCGGCAGCATAAAAGACCGCGTGGCCCTGGCGATGCTGGAGGCAGCCAAGCGAGACGGCAAGCTCAAAAGCGACTCCATAATCGTTGAGCCATCCAGCGGAAATACCGGCATAGGCCTGGCTCTGGTCGGGCGATTGATGGGCTATAAGGTTCGAATCGTAATGCCCGAAGGTATGAGCCAAGAGCGAAAAAAGCTGATCAAGGCCCTGGGCGGCGAATTGGTGCTCATACCCGATAAGGAAGGTCTGGCTGGCGCCGTGCGGACGGTCGAAGAAATGGCTGCCCAGGATAAGCGGATTTTTGTGCCGCAGCAATTTAAGAACCCGGAAAATCCCCGCGTCCATTACGAGCAGACCGCCCGTGAATTGTGGCGGCAGATGGGCGGAAGAATCGCCTGTTTCGTTGCCGGCGTCGGAAGCGGCGGCACGCTGCAGGGCGTCGGAAAGTTCCTCAAAGAGCAAAAGCCAGGCACAAAAATCGTGGCGGTCGAGCCGGAAGGCAAATCAGCTATCTTGGGCCACGAGCCCGGGCTGCACCAGATTCAGGGCATAGGCGACGGATTTGTGCCCGATGTGCTGGACGTTTCTCTGGTCGATAGTGTTGTGGAAGTAAGCGATGATGCTGCGATAGAGACCACCCGCCAATTAAGTAGAGATTACGGATTGCTCGTTGGCATTAGCTCCGGCGCCAACATCTGGGCGGCACGAAAACTGGCCGAAACCGTCGCTGGCAACATCACCACCGTTTTGCCCGATAGAGCCGAGCGATATTTCAGTACGGCCCTCCTGTAACCGGCGCACACCTCGCCGCCATACCCGTTGCGAAAAAGCTTAGCCGTCGCTGGCACGGCGACTGACTCTAGATTTGGCTTTCCTTTGCGGCTAAAATCAACCATAATTGAGAAGTTACCGAAACGGTGAGCACAGCCCATACTACGTCTTTTTCAATTATTGAAGGAGCAGAGCCATGAAAAAGATTATCGCCATGCTTGTAATCGGGACGCTATTGATTGGGCTATTTAACGGCTGCGAGCGCAAAGAGCCATCAGAGCCGACACCACCGCCTCAGCCCCAGGCACCTCCTGAGCCGACAGTCCCGCCTCCGTCGACACCGCCGCCGCAGCCGACTGAGAGCAACCCCCAGGCTGAGAAGGCCGCTGTAGCGGCTGCTGATGCCTGGCTGAAACTGGTGGATGCCAGCCAGTACGAAAAGAGCTGGCAAGAGGCCGCAGAATTTTTTAGAAACGCCGTGTCCCAGGCAGACTGGCAAAAATCTATGGAGGCATTCAGAAAGCCGCTGGGAGTGATGGTTTCCAGAACACTCAAAGCGACACATTACACGACAACCGCGCCGGGGGCGCCGAATGGCCAGTATGTGATAATCCAGTACGACAGCAGCTTCGAGAACAAGAAGTCAGGCGTTGAGACGGTAACGCCGATGCTGGATAAAGACGGCAAATGGCGGGTTTCCGGCTATTTCATAAAGTAGCGACGCGTGTAAAGTATCAGGGCGTGGTGCGTAATTAAGGAAAGAGTGATTTGAATAGAAAGGAATTTCCTATGCTTTCTCGCGAAAACAAAATACGCCCGCTTTGGCACATTGCGGTCATGGCAGTTCTTCTGTTTTGCTCCTTGTCGTACGCAAAATTTCCAGCGTTTGAATATCATCAAATTGGCCGGATCGGCAATCAGATGGGCCAGACCTCGCTGGTGGACATGGATAAAGATGGCGACCTGGATTGGATTGTCGGCTGCAACGGCGGCGATTTATGGTGGTTCGAGTACCAGAGTCCCGACAATTGGGTAAGACACCTTATCGCCCAAAAAGTCCCAACCGAGGTTGGCGGCACCGCATTCGACATCGACAGCGATGGATGGATTGATCAGGTCTCCGGCGCAGCCTGGTTCCGCAATCCGGGCAAGCCCCGCGAGCAGCAATTCATCAGGTACGACAACGCCACGATAAACAGTCACGATAATGTCGCCGCCGACATCGACGGCGACGGCAGACTGGATGTTGTGGCCCTGAGCGACAGGGCGGGCCTATTCTGGTTCAAGATTCCTGCTGACCCGACACAAAAATGGCTCAGCCACAAAATCGGCGAAGCGGTGCACGGCGGAATCGACCCGGCGGGTGTCGGCGATATAGACGGAGATGGCGACGCCGATGTCGTCCGTGCGGACGCCTGGTTCGAGAATCTCGACACAAAAGGCACACAATGGCAAATGCACAAGAACCTTATCCCAGCCGGCGGAAGTAGGCCCGACAAGTACGGCCTGGCAATAAAAACCTGGATATACGATATTGATAAGGACGGAGACGAAGATGTCGTCCAAGCCGAAGCCGATGCAGCCGACGCCAGAGTCTTCTGGTTTGAAAACGCTGACGGTAAGGGCAAAAACTGGGTTTTTCACCTGATTTCTGCCGAGCATACAGGGCAGGATTTCCATTCGCTGGCGCTGGCCGATTTCGACAACGATGGTGACATCGACGTCTTTTCGGGCGGCGGGCCGCTGACCAAGGGCACATGCAAGTGGTTCATCTGGGAGAACCTCGATGGCAAAGGCGGCGCCTGGAAAGAGCATATAATCTTCACCGGCAAGCAATGCCACGAAGCCAAAGCAGCGGACGTTGACAGGGACGGCGATATTGATATTTGCTCCAAGCCATGGACCAGTGATGAGCACGTTTATCTCCGCAACATGCTGAAACCCCCGCTCCTGTCTTCCGAAGGAAGACGCGGGGGCGGCAAATAGTGCTGCTGCCCCAGCCGGCATGGAATCAGCCACAACTCACATCGACAAGCCCCTATTGACGAAAGCCCTCTATTGGGCTATGCTGGCCTGCCAAGAATATAACTTCCAAAACACAGGCGATCAAAAATGAGCTGCCATAAAGTAGTTATTGGCGATTCGCGGAAAATGTTTGAGCTGTCGGATGAGTCGGTGCATCTGGTCGTTACTTCTCCGCCTTACTGGCAGCTCAAAGACTATGGGCCCAAGCAACAGATCGGCTACAACGACAGCGCGGGTCATGGTAACCGGGGGACGGCAGGATGAACGAGAATCTTGTCCAATGGGTACTGCTGAGAAGTCCTCAGTATCTCCAGTCGCGGCTGGGTGTTAGCCTGGGCAGAAAGATAGGTGAGAATTACACTACCGACCAGGGACGAATAGATTTTGCCTTCGAAACGAAGAAAGAAATACTCGTTGTAGAACTTGAGACCGGCATAAACACTAAGGCAAAGTTCGATTATTGTACCGACCAGGTGAAAAGGTACAAAGAGATCCCGTTCACCACAGACAAGCCTATAAAGTTCGCTATTCTGTATGATGAGGACAACACCTCGCCGCGCTTCTTGAAACCTTTAGAGGACTTCTGTAAGAACTTTGGGATTCTGCTAACCAGCTATTCCATATTGGATATCCAAGAGCTGTTCAAGAAACGTCTGGCAGAACTGAGCAGAACTATGGGAGCGTACCTTGGGCCACCTGTTGCTATGGATGTGACCCACCTACGCTGGCTCAATAGAATTATCAAGCCCTTCTATTTGGAAGGCCGGGATACCCTGTCATTCGAGAAGGTAAGGGGTGGCTTCAGATCGAGAACCAACTATGGTGTCTACGTGAATTTGGCAAAGTATTTTGAGTTGATCCAACAGGAGGCGGGTGGACTTGTCGCCCTGACTGACTATGGTGTGCGTTTTAGGAACAATTACAACGCTGAGATAATCCAATCAGCGGCTACGATGCCGGATTTGAGCACGGGGCAAAAAAGAGTCCTATTAGAAGTTCTGACCAACGGGGTCTTCACAAAAAGTAAAGTGAACATATACTATTTTCTGCGATTTGTTCACCTTACAGGGGGAGATTGGCTGCCAAAGGCAAGCACTCCACAGGACAAGGAGAGATTAGAATTCGTGAATTTTCTGTTTGGCAAGAGCTACAAATGGACCACTGTAAGAGAACTCCTCTTGTTCACCTGCAACCAGTGTGAAGAGCTTGATTTGGCTGAGAGGATGAAGCTGTCCAAGTCTGGATATGACCGCGTCGTATTGACGACACTTGGTTCCAGAGTGCTGGGTTACCTTGAACTTTATTTGCACCTGAAAAGAGAACAGATGCAGATACCTTTGCAAGTGTGAGGTGTATTCGCGATGAGAGGCAGTATGCTATTTCTCAGGAAATTTCCAAAGGATTCTGCTGGTCTTTATATCGTATATGAGCTTTACACTTTTGACAATATGTTCCGGCTTTTGCTTAAAAGCGGCATGTGCAGCGAAAAAGCCCTTTATTTTGTACTGGCTAATTGTTCACTCAGTGCGGTCGTTTTTCAAGAGAGAATTCATAACAAACAATATCGGAAACTTTCGGCCCAAGATGCGTTGGCTCCTGAAGAAGCAGCGTATAAGGCTAGGCTGATTTACGATCTCATGGACGTCGCGGGACTAATTCGTTGAGGCAAGCGCCAGAATGGTGTCGCAGTGATTCGCAGTACTCATCTTTGACTTATTAGGGATATTCCTATGCTTAAAAGAACACATACTTGCGGGCGGCTTCGGCTGGAAGATGCGGGCAAAAAGGCTACGCTGGCCGGTTGGGTACAGTCCTACCGCGACCACGGCAACTTAGTCTTCTTCGACCTGCGAGATAGAGAAGGCCTGACACAACTTGTATTCAATCCCGAAACGCAGCCGGAGATTCACAAAATCGCAAGGACCGTCCGCTGCGAATGGGTGGTCGCCGCCAGCGGCCTGGTCAGGCCGCGAGGACCGGGCCTGGAAAACCCCAAATTGGCGACAGGCCAGATCGAAGTGCTTGTCGAGCAGTTGGAGATACTGGCCACCGCTAAGACGCCGCCCTTTGAGGTCGACGAGGCGGAAAAGACCAGCGAAGAGGTTCGCCTTGTTCATCGATATATAGACCTGCGGCGTCCGGAAATGCAGCGCAGGCTGCAAACCCGACACCGCGTCACGAAAATCGTGCGGGACTATTTCGACCACCTGGGTTTCTGGGAAATCGAAACGCCTATGCTGGCTAAAAGTACGCCCGAAGGCGCCAGAGATTTTCTTGTGCCCAGCAGACTTCAGCAGAATTGTTTTTACGCCCTGCCGCAGTCGCCGCAGTTGTTTAAGCAAATCCTTATGGTCAGCGGCATAGAGAAATACTTCCAGATAGTGCGGTGTTTCCGCGATGAAGACCCGCGGGCCGACCGACAGGCAGAATTTACGCAAATAGACGTGGAGATGAGCTTCGTGAATTCCAACGATGTCATCGCGGTTCACGAAAATCTTGTGGCAAAAATCTGGAAAGACATACTCGACGTGGATGTCACGACGCCGATGCGGCGAATCTCCTATCAGGATGCAATGGCTAATTACGGCATAGATAGGCCAGATATGCGATTCGATTTGAAGCTAAAAGATATATCCGACATCGCCAAGCAAAGCACCTTTGGCGTATTCACCTCAGCCATCGAAAACAGCGGAGTCGTAAAGGGACTTTGCGTCCCAGTGGGCGAAAAATACTCCCGAAGTGACATCGAAAAGACGCTGACCAATTTTGTGGCTGACTACGGCGCCAAAGGCCTTAGCTGGATCAGGCTGAAGAACCAAGACGGCAACCTCACATTCATCGGCAGCCTGGGCAAATACTTCAGCCCCCAGTTGCAGCAGCAAATCGTCGAGCGCTTTACGGCAAAAGATGGCGACCTGATTCTGCTGGTTGCCGATAAAGAGCAGATCGCCAACAAAGCTCTTGCCCCGCTGCGGTGCAAAATTGCCCACGACCTGAAGCTTTACGACGAGAACAGCTTCCAGTTTGTCTGGGTGGTGGGGTTTCCGCTGTTTGAATGGAACCAGGACGAAAAGCGTTATGAGTCGATGCACCATCCGTTCACGGCGCCTTTGCCTGAGGATTTGGATAAGCTCGATAGCAACCCTGCAAGTGTTCGCTCGCAGGCGTACGACATTGTCGTCAACGGCTCTGAAATCGGCGGCGGCAGCATCCGTATCCACCAGCCCAAGATGCAGCAGAAGGTCTTTGACCTGCTGGGTATTTCCAGGCAGCAGGCTCAGGAGCGGTTCGGCTTTTTCCTTAAAGCCCTGGAATACGGCGCTCCCCCACACGGCGGAATAGCGTTCGGATTGGATAGAATCATCATGCTGCTTACCGGCACGGATAACATCAGAGATGTGATCGCATTTCCCAAGACCCAGCGAGGCCAGTGTCTGTTGACCGATGCGCCCAGCGAAGTCGACCCAAAGCAGCTCGAAGAACTCAATCTACGAACACAAAGACATCTGCGTGCAATTGAACAAGAGGGACAACCGTCACCGCAGGGGTGAGAAAAACCGTCGCCGTACCGGCGACGGCTAAACATATTTAGCCCCGCAATTTATTACGGGGTTATTTTTACCGCCCGGCGATTAGCGATTGTCAGCCGGGCACATCGGAGTTTCACGTTGCTTAAGATACGATTTCATATAATAGGCCGTATCTGGCGAAAACTTTTGAAGTTTCTGCGGTTATCGCCTCTTTCGCTGGCCAAGAAGTGCCAGTTGACGTTCGGGGTGGCAGTGGTTTTTACTCTGGCGCTGGCTCTGGTTTTGCCCTATATCTGGATGAGCCAGCTTACAAAGAAGGATTACCTTGACGCCGAGAGAGCAAAAACTGAGACCTTATTACTACGAAACCATTTTCAGCTAAAGGTTTCTGGCCAGCCAGCCAGCCCGACATCGCCGCAGATGAGTCTTGTGCCCCTGGATACAAACGGGTCGGTCCTCGACCCGAACAATCCGCAGATATACTGGATTCCATTAAAAGATTCGAAAGTTCCGATCTCTGATTGGCCCCTGACAGAGCAGCAAAAACAGATGCTCGAATCCCTCAAAGCTCAGGACAGCGAAAGCGACAGAATTGCTTTTGAAAAAAGTAACGGCGTTCTTTTTAGCAACTATGTCAGAGTCTTTCGGGCGACCGACAATTGTATAAGCTGTCATAATCCCCAGGGAACTGCCAGCGCCTTTTCTCGAAATGAACCGATAGGTGCAGCGATTTCTCGACGCCCTGCCAGCGATATCAGCAAAACGATTCTTCTAAACTGGGTCTGGATAATTGCTGCTGGACTTATAGCCAGCACGGGAGCAAGTGTTGCGTTCTATTTAATCAGCCAGCGGGTAATCCTTAGTCCTATCCGACAACTGCGGGCAATCGCCAATAATGTCGCCGAGGGCAATCTGGACATAAGAAGTGCAATAAGCACCGGCGACGAATACCAAAAGCTCGCCGATGCGTTCAATCACATGCTGGATACGCTCCAGGCCACCGGGGATAAGCTCCGCCAGGCAAACAAACAGCTCGACGCCAAGATTGTGGAGCTTTCAGAGCGAAATATTGAGCTTTTCAAAGCTAACAAGCTAAAAGGTGAGTTCCTGGCCAATATGTCGCACGAGTTTAGAACGCCGCTCAACGCGATTCTGGGTTTTGCTCAGGTCTTGCGCGAAAAGCCTGCTCTTCTACAAACAGACAAGGGCCAAAAGTACGCTGAAAATATTATCACAAGCGGCAACAGGCTCTTGAACATGATTAACGACCTGCTGGAGCTGGCAAAAACCAGGGCTGGAAAAATCCAGCTACACATTGAACAGACCTCGATAGATACGTTGTGTAAAAAGGTGATAGCATCTTTTTCGCTGCTGACCAAGAAAAAGAAAATCAAGGTCAAGCTGACTACCGATCCGCAGTTGCCCGTTCTTATGACTGATGCAGGCAAGGTTCAACAGATACTGCACAATTTTGTAAGCAACGCCGTCAAATTCACGCCTCACCGAGGCAGGATCGAGATCCGTGCGGGCTTTGCACCGCCGGCCCCTGCCAAAGCAGGGGCTGCCGGCGATAACCCCCGCGAAAGCGGGGGCCGATTTGCCCGCATTTCGGTAAGTGACACCGGATGTGGCATCGCACAGGCCGACCAAGAAAAGATATTCGAGAAATTCCGCCAGGTTGACGGCTCTATTACCAAAGAGTCGCCAGGCACCGGCCTGGGACTGGCGATAAGTAAAGAATTAGCCGATATGCTTGCGGGCAGTGTCGGCCTTCAAAGCGAGCCGGGCGTAGGCTCGACTTTTTGGCTGGATATCCCCATCACACTGGCCACGACCAGCCGGTCAGGGACCGCCAACACCGAGGCGGTGACCACAAATGCCAGTGAACAATAAGCTGCCGCTAACATTATGGAGGATTGTGCAGATGGTAATGGTATTAACTTTTGGTTTGTGCTTGAGTCTCATAGCTCCACCTAATAGTGCGGCACTAACCACGGACGTCCAGCCGCATCCATTTTCCATCCACGACTTGCTGGCGATGGACCGGCTGTCTGACCCGCAGGTCTGGCCCGATGGCAAGTGGATTGTCTTTGTGCTCAAACAAACCGACCTTGACGCAAACCTCTATCGCACCGACCTCTGGCTGAGCCGTGCCGACGGTACAGAGCTGCGGCGCTTGACAAGCCATCCTGAAGCCGATTCAAACCCTCGCTGGGCACCAGACAGTAAATCCATCTATTTTCTGTCCAGCCGATCAGGCTCATCACAAGTCTGGCGAATTCAAATCGACGGCGGCGAAGCACAGCAGATCACAAAACAGCCACTCGACGTCGGAAATCTTATTATCTCGCCCGATGGGAAACACATCGGCTTTACGATGGAGGTCTTTCCAGACTGCAATGCGGCTTGCACAAAAGAAAAACTTGACGCTATCAAGCAGAAAAAGGCGAGCGGACGAATCTATGAGAAGGTTTTTGTCCGGCACTGGGATACCTACAAGGATGGGCGGCGCTCACATCTATTTATCATGCCCGTCGTGGGCGGCGAGGCTGTAGATATTATGCGAGGGATGGATGCGGATACTCCCTCAAAGCCCTTCGGCGGACCTGAGGAAATCACATTCACGCCCGATTCTACCGGCGTCATATTCACCGCCCGCGGTGTCGGGCGGGAAGAAGCCTGGTCAACTGACTTCGACTTATACCTTGCCCCTGTTGATGGTTCGCAGCAGCCCAAATGCCTGACCGAGCAAAATGAGGCATGGGACACTCACCCGGTATTTTCGCCCGATGGAAAGAGCCTTGCCTATCTGGCTATGACTAGGCCCGGGTACGAGGCCGACCGATTCCGAATCATCCTTCTGCCCTGGCCGCAGGGCAAGCCGCGAGTGCTGACTGAAAACTGGGACCGAAGCCCATCAGGTTTTTGCTGGGCTGAAGACGGCAAAGCCATCTTGGCCGTAGCGGATAATATCGGGCAGCAGTCTCTGTTCGCAATAGACATTGAAACCGGCAAAGTCCGTACCATTGTTAAGGATGGCAGTATCCGTTCGCCGGGTGTGGCAGGTGACAGGATTGTTTATAGCTTAAATAACCTTCGGTCGCCGACTGAATTGTATTCAGTCAAGCCCGACGGCAGCGATATGCGCAAAATCACGCAGATCAACGCTGAAAAACTCGCTGTCGTCCGAATGGGCCAACACGAGCAATTCACCTTCAAGGGCGCCGGTGGTGAAACGGTTTGGTGCTATGTAGTAAAGCCAGCGGATTTTATTCCGGACAAAAAATATCCGGTCGCATTTTTGATTCACGGCGGGCCACAAGGTTCGTTCGGCAATACCTTTCATTACCGCTGGAACCCGCAGGTTTATGCCGGGGCAGGCTATGCGGTGGTGATGGTCGATTTTCATGGCTCAACCGGCTACGGACAGACCTTTTGCGATTCTATCCGCGGCGATTGGGGCGGAAAACCACTGGAAGACCTCAAAAAGGGCCTGGCGGCAGCACTTGCGCGGTATCCCTGGATGGACGGCAATAAAGTCGCTGCGCTTGGAGCATCATTTGGCGGCTATATGATTAACTGGATCGCAGGGGTTTGGCCGAACCGCTTTCGCTGCCTGGTCAATCACGATGGCAATCTCGACGAGCGGTTCGCCTATTTCGATACCGATGAGTTGTGGTTTCCGCAGTGGGATCACATCGGCACGCCTTGGGAAAATCCCGAAAGTTACGAAAAGCACAATCCGATAAACTTCGTCAAGAACTGGAAGACGCCGATGCTGGTTATCCATGGGGCATTGGATTTTCGTGTGCCTGAGACGCAGGGCCTGGCAACTTTCAACGCTTTGCAGTGTTTGGGCGTCCCCAGCAAATTATTATATTTTCCTGACGAAACCCACTGGGTACAGAAGCCTGCTAACTCCATCCTCTGGCACGAAACTGTTCTTGCTTGGCTCGACCAGTGGCTAAAAAATAGTGGCTAACCCACCAACAAATTGGCGGGCTAAATATTACGCGGTATAATTACCTGCTCGTTTGGGTTCCCGCGAAGCGGGGGTTCTTCGTACAAAACGAAAGGGTTGCCAATGCGTAGAAAATTTGTAAGGGCGATTTTTCCTGGGTCGTTCGACCCGATTACAAACGGGCATTTGGATGTCATCGCCCGTGGCTTGAAACTCTTCGATGAGCTAATTATCGCGGTCGGACGAAGTCCAATCAAAAACCAACTCTTTACGCCTGAAGAACGCATCGAGATGATTAAGGAAATTATCCGCGAAAGAAAAATGAAGGGCGTGTCTGTAGAAAGTTTCGACGGCCTTACGGTCGAATACGCTGCCAAGAAAAAGGCGGACGTGATTTTGCGTGGGCTGCGAAGCCTTACCGATGTCCAATACGAGTTTCAGCTTGCGATGACCAACCGGGCGGTGGCAGGGATAGAGACGGTCTTTGTTATGACCAGCGAGCAGTACGGCTTTACCAGTTCGACGCTTATCCGCGAAATAGCTTCACTTGGCGGCGACCTTTCAAACCTGATCCCGGAAAATGTCCAAAAACACCTACAACAACGATTCAAAAAAACCCCCCATAAATTGGGGAGAGGACCCCGCAATAAACTGCGGGACTAAATATAATGTTATTGGGGTATCCTATTGACTCAAGCGGTCCCAAGATGTAGCGTATTGAGTCGTGGAAGATTATCCCAAGACCCTCGTGGAATTCGAGAACAGATTCGAAATGGAGGATGCCTGCCAGCAGTACCTGTTCAAATTGATCCGCCAGATTTATCCGCCAGACGCACGGCGGATTTACCCGCCAGACGAATGGCGGGCAAGTGGCGGATTGAGATGGCCGGATGGATTTGCTTGTCCACGCTGCCAAGCTACCAGCCCCCCGCCCAGAGGCGGGGGTTAATTAACCTCGGCCTCTGGGCCGAGGGTCTGGTTGACAAAACGTGGCTTATTGGTCTGGACGTGGCACGGGCTTCCAGCCCGTGAAATCACGGCCAAGATGGCCGTGCCACAGCGCGGGCACGG
>Ga0315312_1000198_pt1 | contig 91916 bp, 66 predicted proteins | sample TDP7_MG_FD_203629 | JGI IMG/M metagenome (GOLD analysis project Ga0315312, IMG submission 203629) | Freshwater sediment microbial communities from Lake Towuti, South Sulawesi, Indonesia - TDP7 | ecosystem: Environmental > Aquatic > Freshwater > Lake > Sediment | place: Indonesia: South Sulawesi...
TCTACTCTGAGAGTGTGGAGTCCCGGGTCGCTCTGGAACTCTTCCATGGCAGCGTAGGTGAACGTCATCCAGGGTCCGGGCGCGAAGGCGACTGTGCCCACAAGCTTGTCGTCCCAGTAGGCTGACAGCGTTGATCGCTGGTTCGGCAAGTAGGCTATCCGGAAGACGAGTTTCACCCATCCGCCCGCAGGGTCGCCCGGGCCAGGCTCCGGAACGTCAAAGGTGTACTTCCACCAGCTGCCCGGGTCAATCCATCCGATGCCCGTGTTCAGCCTGCCCGTGGCGGGCTCAGCTATCGTCCAAATCCCTATGGCATCATTTGGACGGTAATCTCTCGGCCCTCCCTTGTCCGGATGCCAGAAATCGTTTGTGCACTGAACCTGATCGGCAGCCGTCGCCTCCGTAGCCTTCGGGCAGTTCTGGTATCCGGGCCACTGCCCTCCTCCGAAGTTGAAGTTCTCCGCCTCCCTCAGCTCCATGGTTACCCTCGCTTCATCCGTTGGCACGGTAGCAGATCCTTCAACTCCTCCCATGTTGACTGCCGCAACCTTGTACCTGTATCCTTTCCCCTCCACAACTGACTGGTCTATGTAGGAGGTCGTCGTAACAAAGGCTATCTCCTGCCATGCCGCTCCATCTACGCTGCTGTAAATCCGATAACCCAAAATCCCTGCCTGGGGGCTTGCGCTCCAGCTCAAGTGACCTGCAAGAAGCATCTCCACGCTCAGGTTCGGCGGAGCCGATGGAACTTCATAGATAACGTTCTCTCCGTAAATCCCCTGTTCCGGAACGCCGGAGTAACTCATATTCCCTGTGAACGGCAGGCCACCTGTCGTCCCCGCAAGGGCTCTCAGGGTATAGGTTATGGTCTTGACGGCAGTCCCTGGGATACTCCATCCAATCTCGTTTCCTACCTTCTGACCGCCGCCGAGGTCAACCACCTCCGTACCTGCCGGAATCGTCTCCCTGAGGGTTATCGTCGGAGGCAACGCATCCGGGTTGGCCCTCAGCGAAAGCTTCACCGGCACGTCTCCCCCAGCCTCGTACGAGCCGGGGAGGTCCCTCAACGCATAAGCATTAGGCAAAGGATTCGGAACCGAAAGGGAGTAAAGAAGGTCTGTGTAAGGAACGTCCAGGCGATTAGTGAACCGAGCGGCGATGTAGTTTCCTCCGACGCCCTCCTCGAGCCGAAGAGTGATGGAGTTGACTCCTTCGTACAGGGTGCAGTTCGCCCACACCTCCCCGCCGTTGTCCCAGCCGTCCCTGGCGACAGCCACTGTCCCATTGTTGAACATGCGGAACTCATCGTCGTGGCGGAACCGAAGCCGAGCCTCACGCTGCTCCGGCGAGAAGATGTAGATGTGGTAAATCTGCCCGAAGCCGTCGAAACCTTCGTCAGCGTACCAGCCCTCGTCATCGTGAATAGGCGTCCATATCATCGGATTGACCGTTGTGGTTATGCCGGTGTCGGTGAAGTCGCAGGCATCGCCAGCCATAGGATTCGCGTTCGCCTGCCCGCCCCATTTCGCAAGATAGTCGTTCGTGGTGAGGTTCAGGTCAAGCGGAGAAAGGAACCGGTCTGTCGGGGTCTGACCGAGATGCAGAAGGTCAGTCCAGTAATACCTCGCAAGAGGTTTGATGTCAAAAATCGGGTTCATAACGACAACGTTGACCGTATCGGTGCTGCTGCCGCCAACGCCGTCGGTCACCTGAAGCTGGAAGGCTAACTTCTTTGTGTGCGACCATATCTCAGGAGCGGTGAAGGAGCAAGTTCCCGGAGTCGGAACGCTCAAAGCGATCCCGGGAGGACCGGTCCACTGATATATGATTGTCGCGGAAGTGGAGATAGAGCCTCTCCCGTCGAGAGTAACAACCGTTCCTTCCGGAACCTGCTGGTCAGGACCCGCAACCGCGGTGGTCTTGAGGTTTTTGACCACAATGCGGACGTTGTCGTCGCTGGCGCTGTTGCCCTTATCGTCCTGGGCGGTAAGCTTGAAGACATAAACCGTGTCGGCATCAACGCCAGGCGCCGCAAAGTTGGCTATTGCGCTTGTGCTGTCGTTGATGGTAACCGTCGGGCCGCTCACCTGCTCCCACTTGTAAGAGGTGATGGCGCCAGCCGTGGAGAACGAGAAGCTCCCGTCGAGCTTGGCGGTTGTCCTCTCCGGAACATCCGCATCCACTCCCTGAACGACAATGACGCCACGCGTCTGGTCGCCGTAAACCTCAAGCTCCGAAATCGAGGTGAAGTAAGCCATACCGCCGGGGACGCCGTAAATCCTTATCCCTTTCCCCCTCACGCAAGGGAAGCTCAGGTCAAAGCGGGCGAAGGCAGTTCTCCCCGCAGGAGCGTTCGTGAAGTCGTAGGCAGGATCAATCTTTACGTTCGGAACCTTCTTCCAGGTTGTTCCATCCTCGGTGTACTCAACCGTCAGCTCCGTGAACCAGGCGCCGTCGAAAAACACGTTTCCGATGAAATAGGCAATCGAGTCGAAGTAAAGGGGATTAGGCCACAGATACCCCCAGTAATCCTCTGCCTTGTAAGCTCCGTTCCAGCTATCGTTGTTGTCGTCACGGGCGCCGTTGTTCATCCCCGGAACAGGCGCCCCATCAAAGGTCACGTACCCGCTCGGGGGAGTCGCCCCCGCAGGATCCGGCAGAGCGATGTTGCGCATTATCGTGCGATACCAAACCTCGGACTCTGCCCCGGGACCTTTTGCGTTTTTGGCAATAACCTTGATGCCATACTTCTGCCCAACCGGAAGGTTGCGGCACTCATACTGAACGCCAGCAACGTCAGTGGCGTAGGGAAACCAGACACCCGGGGATATCTCCAGCGCCACATCGTAATTGTCCGCCTCCACAACCCCCTGCCACACCACCCAGAACCCTTTATCCGTCGGCCTGATTTGCATGATCGTCGGAGGAAACTCCGGAGGCTTGTTCGGAATGACCGTCACAATAACTTCATCGGTCGTCGTGCCCTCAGAAGGAGACTGGACCGTAAGCTCGAAGAATAAGTCTGTTCCCCTGGCAACTGTCGGGGCATCGAACGAAACCTCTGCTTGATTCGTCGGGGTGGTAAAAGTAACTCTCGGTTCCCCGGGAAGCTGCACCCACGAAAAGCTCGTTGCATCTCCGGGGCCTGTTCCGCTCAGGGTCACCTTATCACCACTATAGACCCTCCGGTCTCGCCCCGCATACGCCCCGCCGGACCAGCGATACAATTCGGCGATTTCGGCGCTGCTCAGAGCCCGGTTATAGATGCGGAAATCATCCAAAGAACCGTCAAGGTAGGCGTCAGCGGAGTACTGCGATCTGCCAAGCCAGTTTTGGGTGGTCTCGCCGAGGTCGCTGGGAGTGAGCGTGGCAGCCGTGTTCTGGGCGGCGACCGTGGCGTCGAGGTAGAGGGTGATGGTGTCGTTGTCCGCGTCGATCGTCACGGCGACATGGTGCCAGCCGGTGGCCAAGATCGCCGCTGCGGTGGCCATCTGCTCGGCGCCGCTCCCGGCGATCGTGATGGCAAAACGCATTGAGTCGGCCGTACCCCTGCGGGGCGTCAAAAACATGTTGACGGTCGTGTTGCTGCCGAAATCGAAGATACGTTGCCAGGCACCACCAGCATTCGAGAAGTTCACCCATGTCGCGAAAGTGGAGTTGGTCAGCGAGCCGATGAGCGAGCCGATGGGCAATTCCACATAGTCGCCAGTGCCATCCAAGTCCAGCCCGCCGCGTATCTTGCCGGTCACCCACTGCGGGTTACCAAAGAGCCTGCCGTGGTTTTTGCTGGCGGAGCTGTCTTCAGCGGTCGTGCCCGAAATCTCATCAAGCTTCCAGTGCCCAACGAGACCTCCATAGATATCCGCCTTTGCGACACCCGCAGCCAATCCGAGAGTGAGAAATACAAACCAAAAGAGCTGATTCATTATTGCTTTTCTCATTTCTCCATCCTCCGATCTTCTGTCACGTTTTAATCTACGAGGACGTTGATTTTTCCGATGTTTTGGGTAGATACTGTCGCGACGAGAGATGCTGCCTGCATCGTCGTTTTCGTTTTTGCAGGCCCGTGAAGAAGGTTATCTCCTTTCGAGCTCACGGTTCCCGTTGGGGCCCAGCAGAGTTTGGCAAGATTTTATCCTTACCTATCTTACGGAGCCGGTCTTCGGGGCTGACGTTGGTCCAGCATCGCCACGAGACGAGAATGGCGAAAGGGCAGCGCTGGCGCCAGGGGAGCGAAAGTGGCGGGCATAGGAGACAAAGTACCATCCAGTCGGTGCGACGGGTTCAGAACAAGAAGACATGAACAGGTCAAAATCACCCGACCGTTCGCTGCATCCGCCCCCCAAATCGAGCCAATCCATGCCGGCGGTCTCCGCCTGAAAACCTTCCCTGTGAAAGAGGCCTTTCCTATTCTTTTTCTACTCCGTGGCCACGCTTACCGCGCGCATCTATCCTTGTCAAGCGCTTTTTCGGCTGGAGCTTCGCCAAGATTTGGCTAAAGGTCGAATAGGAGCTGCGGATCGGGTGGTGCTCGGTCTTCGGGAGAACGAAATGGGGCTTGGCAGGCTATGAGGAACGCTCTTATGCCGTCGGCGAGGCGTAGTATTGGAAGTGCGGGACCGTGAAAATGCGTTTGGCGGCTTGGAGGGCATCGTGAGCGAGGATGCGGAGTTTGAGTTTTTTCGAGGCATACCGCGCCTAAGAGCTTGGCTACCAATGCGATGGCGATCATGTTGTGTAAACGGTCATACTTCCTGAGGCGAATGTGCTCTATCCGGTAGGTCTGCCTGGCGAACCGGATTGTCTCCTCCACTTGCCACCGACGGAAATAGGATAGCACGACGAAGAGAAGGGACTTGCGGCTCTTTTTTGGTTGGTCGTGACAATAATCATCTTCTTTATGATGCGGAAACGTATTTTCCGCGATTACCTGACAGCATGCCCGAAGCATTCGGACCTGGAGGACTCTGAGGATTTGGCAATCATGAGCAGGGTTAGGGAAATGACGCAAGAACCTGGGCTTTTGACGCGAGGGAAAAGCGTTGGGTCGCAACGGAGGTCGCCGGCACGACCTCCAGACCGGTCTGGATGCGCCAGGAGAAGAGTCCTGGGAGCTGGGCTCACCAAAGAAATCGTCCTGACGCCGCTGGCGACGTCCGTGTTGAACGAGCGGTATCTCCGAAAGGACGAGAACGGTCATGTAGTTGAGACGCCGGAAGAGATGTTCTGGCGTGGCGCTTCGCATGTCGCTCAAGCTGGAAGAGAATACGGCCCCGAGGCACACGAGTGGGCGGAAAGGTTTTTCAGGACGATGGCAAGCCTTGACTTGTTGCCGAACTCGCCGTGTCTGATGAACGCAGGCAGAGAGTTGGCGCAACTGGGAGCTTGTTTCGTGCTCCCGGTCAGAGACAGCCTGGATGACATCTTCACCACGCTCAGAGAGGCGGCTCTTATCAACAAATCAGGAGGAGGAACAGGTTTCTCGTTTTCGCGGCTCCGCCCAAAGGACAATGTGGTTGCCAGCACTGGCGGCGTTGCAGCTTGCCCTGTGCGTTTCATGCGGGTCTTCAATGCAGCATCCGCTGAAATCAAGCAGGGAGGTCGGCGTCACGCGGCAAATATGGCGGTTTTGCGAGTTGACCATCCTGACATTCTCGATTTCATTAAAGCTAAGAGCGAGCCCGGGGTTCTGGAGCAGTTCAACATCCCAGTAGCGGTGACCGATGACTTTATGCTGAAGGTTGCGATGGGCGGTGAATACGAAACGACCAATCCACGAACAGGTGAGCCCGCCGGTCGGCTGCGTGCTCGGGGGGTCTGGCTACGGATAGCTCAGCAGGCCTGGAAAACAGGGGAGCCCGGGGTCATTAGCGAGATAGTCAATCATACCGTATCCCCGCCTGCGCAGGTGCCCTCCTCACGCGGGGCCGGGTCGGGCCCGCCAATGCCCGACCCATTTGCGGCCACACCCTCCCTGCGGTCGCGAGCCAGAACGGTCCCGGTTCACTCGCCAAGCGATTCCAGGTTATCCCGGACCAGCGCCGTATGCGGGTGATCATCTCCCAGAAACTCCCGGAATATCTTCAGCGCCCGCTCGCAGCATTCCTTTGCCCCTTTGAGGTCTCCGACGGCTTTCAGGACGCTGCCGAGGTTGTTGACGTCCATGGCGACATTGGGATGGTTCGGTCCAAAGGCTGCTTCATCAATGAAAAGCGCCCGCTCGTAGCATTCCTTCGCCCCTTTCAGGTCTCCGACGGCTTTCAGGACGCTGCCGAGGTTGTTGACGCAGATCGCGACGTTTGGATGTTTCGGTCCGAAAGCCGCTTCATCAATCGAGAGCGCCCGCTCGTAGCATTCCTTCGCCCCTTTCAGGTCTCCGAGGGCTTCCAGGACGCCGCCCAGGTTGTTCACGCGGGTGCCGACGTTCGGATGGTTCGGTCCAAAAGCCACCCCGTCAATCGAAAGCGCCCGCTCGAAGCATTCCTTTGCCCCTTTCAGGTCTCCGACGGCTTTCAGGACGCTGCCGAGGTTGTTGACGCGGATCGCGACTTTTGGATGTTTCGGTCCAAAAGCCGCTTGATCAATCGAAAACGCCCGCTCGTAGCATTCCTTTGCGCCTTTGAGGTCTCCGAGGGCTTCCAGGACGCCGCCGAGGTTGTTGACGCGGATCGCGACTTTTGGATGTTTCGGTCCAAAAGCCGCTTGATCAATCGAAAGCGCCCGCTCGTAGCATTCCTTTGCGCCTTTGAGGTCTCCGAGGGCTTCCAGGACGCCGCCGAGGTTGTTGACGTCCACGGCGACATTGGGATGTTTCGGTCCAAAAGCCGCTCCATCAATCGAGAGCGCCCGCTCGTAGCATTTCTTCGCCCCTTTCAGGTCTCCGAGGGCTTCCAGGACGCCGCCGAGGTTGTTGACGATGCTCGCGACGCTGGGGTGGTCGGCTCCGAGCGCCGCCTCATCAATCGAAAGCGCCCGCTCCAGTGCGGCTCTCGCTTCTCCGAACTCGGCGCGCCCCCAGAGGTAGACTCCCACCTGGTTCAGGACCCGCCCTGTCGCTTCCGGAACGACGCCGAGCTTCTCGGCATGTTCGGCGGCAGATAGCGCGTGAGGCAGCAGACGGCCGCATTCGGGCCACGTCCTCACGTCACCGGATTCGAGGGGGAAAGCGTCGTTCAGGACGCGCACGGCAGCCTCCGCCCACTCCTTCTTCTGGCGCTCATGGAGCCTATCGCGAACCACGGCCTGGAGCAGCCGGTGAACCGTTGCCGAGTCGCCACTTCTCTCGACGAGGGAGTATTGCCTCAGCGCTTTGATTCCCCGGTTTATGGCCAGCGCGTTCTTCGCGGCTGCCGACAGCGCCTTCGGGAGGTGCTTTCTCCCCTGCGTCACGACCGAAAGAGGAATCTCATCCGGCCCGAGAAAGGCGAAGAGGTTCAGGAGGTCTCCCGCCGCCGGGGAGTCCTGAAGAACCTTATCCACAGAAAGGCTGAGGGTCGCGGCCACGGTGTACGGATAGTCCGCCGGCGGGTGTTCCACCTCCCACAATTCGCTCCGCCGGGAGCGAAACAGCTCCAGGTAAGCTGAAATTGTGGAGCCGGTTTCGTGCATGTATGCCCCGGCCTGCTCCAGGGCGAGGGGCAAACCGCCCAGCTGCTCCGCAAGCTTTGCGGCGGCGTTCTTGTCGGTCTGCCCCGTCCGCTTCAGGAGGAACCGGGTCGCCTCGTCCCGGCTCCACACCTGCACGGACAACGCTGCTGCGACGGTGAGCCAGTTCGGGTTTCGTGACGTGATGATGACGTGCCCGAGTCGGCTTTGAGGGAGATACCCGTGGAGTTCCTCTGGGCCCCGTGCGTTATCGAAAATCAGAAGCCATCGAGCCTGCCCGGCGTCCAGCCAGGTCCGGACAGCCTGGATGATGACACGCTGGTCGGTCGCGTCTTTTTGCGGCAGGTTCAGCGGTCCGGCGAGAGCGGCGAGGTCGGAGGCGAGAGTCGCAGGCTCCTCCGCCCGAATCCACCAGATGACATCGTAGTCCTCCGCGTGGCGGTACGCGTATTCAACCGCCAGTTGGGTTTTGCCGACCCCGCCAAGCCCACTGATTGCCTGTGCCAGCGCAGTCGGGCGCTTTGACCCCAACGCCTTGTGGAGCGCCGCCAGCAAATCTTTCCGGCCGGTGAAATTCGGATTGCGATTGTGCGGGACGTTCCAGATCGGCGGCAGCGACCCGGGGAAGCGCGGTTGCTCGGCGACGGACCGTTCGACTCTCCCCGGAAAACCCGGCTTTATCGCCGGCTTAGCTCGCTCGCGTTTTATCCCTTCGAGCAGAGCCTCCTTCGCCTTCGGCTCATCCAGCCCGACCAGGTCAATGCGGACGATCTGGGTGAGTAAGCCCTTCAGCTTGCATTCCTTGACCCGGACTGGCAGCAACGTTCCCTTCTTGCCGGTCGGATCTTGAGCGAAAGCCGCTGCCCACTCCGGCTGCGTGTAAAGGGCACCGAGGTACGCCGGCGAGAGGACGGCGATTGTTCGCTCGCCTTCAGCGGCCGCCTTGTCCATTTCGAGGGCGAAATTGCAGCCCGGCCGGAAATCCCACGCTTGAAGAACCGTCGTGTATCCGGCTTCTTCAAGCTGCCAGGCAATCCACTCCGCCCACGTCCGGTCGGCTCGGTTGTAACTCATGAAGAAGTCTGTCACCGCGGCATTTTCTTCCTACCGGGTCCATTCGCCTCCATCTGGCCATTGCTGCCGCGTCCGTCGTTCTCCCGCCGCTGGAGACTTTGCGTTCTTTTCGCACATTTGCGGCGCCCGACGTGGCTTTCTTCAAGTCCGCGGCGCAGCCCCCACAGGAACCTACACTGGGGATACTATCATCCCTGATAGAGTTGTCAACCTCATTCCGCTCAAGGCTGCGGCTGCACCTCAGTGTCTTCTATGGCCCCCGTCAGGGTTGCGGTGGAATAGGGGACCTTCCCCCAGGGCGTTCCCCTGGCTCCTCGCCGATCCCCGTTCTCGATGGTAAGCTCGAGGTCGCGTTTCATTTTCTCTCCTACTGCGCGGCATTCTGCTTCAGACTTTGCCCTCGTGCGAACGCAAATCTTCCGGCCGCGATGACAAAACCGCGCGTACCTGATTATCCCTCCACTCGACTCTTCTCTTTTCCGTCGCATGACGCGATTCAATCATGGCATTCGGATTGTGTGAGCCTTCTTCAGTGTTGCCTGGATACAAACTGGGTACAAGCCGACCAGCGGGAGGAATAAGCACTGAACCCTCGTGTCCCTAATCCCCGCGGTATGAGGGAATAGGAAAGTGCGCCCAGGAGGACTTGAACCTCCAACCTTCGGATTCGTAGTCCGCGACTCTATCCAGTTGAGCTATGGGCGCACAAAATTACCGATGCTGTCGCCTTGCGGTTGCCGAGGGGAGAACCTGCCGATGGGATGATGCGGGCCTCCTTGCTTTCGGGCTGGAAGAGTTAGTTAACGCTCTACCAGCTCGCCCGTGTAGAATATAGCAAAAAACGGACGATTCAGGCAAGGAGCGAATTGTCGCTTCTCGTGCCGAATAAGTAGCGGCGAATAACTCGCTTGAGTTCAGCACAGTAGTACGATGGTATTATGTTGCGGACGCTGGTGAGATTTTCGGGGGGCGCTGCGATCTGCGGAGAGTTGATGTTGAAGTGAGAGGGTTATGAGCACAGAGGCGGCCGTGCTAAAGCAGAGTTTGGCTGGCTGTTGCGGTCGCTGTGGGTGCATAAGTTGAATGTGCTCGCGGTTTGGGCGGAGTTTTGCCGGCACGCGGGCGCCGAGGGCGCGCGCAATTTTCGTGGTGCCCTGTCGGATGGAACCGGTGACATATGATTAGCATAACTAAACTTTACTGCGGCGAAGCCACCCCTGGCGATTTCCTTCGTTACGGGACGAGTTCGCCGGAAAGCTCTGCGGGGCTGCTTGAGCTTCCCGTGGAAAGGAAGCCGGTGGTAGTGTGGAACGTTACGCGAAGGTGCAACTTGAGATGCATCCACTGCTATTCGGATTCGGAAGATAGACAGTACTCCGGGGAGCTTTCGGGAGAGGAAGGGACAAAGGTCGTTGAAGACCTGGCGGAATTCGGCGTGCCAGTGATTCTCTTCTCCGGAGGTGAACCACTGCTTCACCCTTCGATATTGGAGTACGTTCGCCTCGCTGTATCGAGGAAAATCCGTGCCGTGATTTCCACCAATGGGACTCTGTTAGCCCGCGAGGTAGTGCGGAGCTTGAAGGAGGCAGGAACATCCTACATCGGCGTCAGCATTGATGGGTTGGAAAGGACGAACGATTCTTTTCGAGGAAAGAAAGGGGCATTTGGGGCATCTCTGGAGGGTATCAGGAACTGCATTGAGACTGGAATGGATGTCGGTCTGCGGCTGACCTTGACGAAGTGGAATTTGGCGGACCTTGAGGGGATTTTCGAGCTTGTGGAGAGAGAGCAGATTCGGCGAGTTTGCTTTTACCACCTTGTGTACTCGGGGAGAGGCGGTAGGTTAAAGGATGAGGACATTTCTCACGAGAAGGCACGTGGGGCTGTGGATAAGATTATGGACTGGGCTTATTCTTGCCACACGAGGGGAATGCGGAAGGACATTCTGACTGTGGACAATCACGCCGACGGGGTGTACGTTTATCTTCGGATGCTGAGGGAGGGGCGGCCGGATGCGGAGCGCGTGCGGGAGCTCCTCGTGGGGAACGGCGGAAACAGCTCGGGAATTGGCATCGCGAGCATTGACAGCCGCGGGAACGTGCACGCCGACCAGTTCTGGCAGGATTATTCTTTCGGCAATGTCCGGGAAAGGAAGTTCGGGGAAATCTGGAGCGATACCAGCGACCCTCTGATGGCGAAGCTGAAGGACCGCAGGCGGTTCCTAAAGGGGAGGTGTGGGAAATGCCGGTGGGTGGACATGTGCAACGGCAATCTCCGCGCTCGGGCGATGGCGGTTTACGGCGATGTTTGGATGGAAGACCCGGCGTGCTATCTGACGGACCAAGAGATTGCGGGACCATAACCGGCGCTGTGGAGTAAAAGTGTCTGCGTTTCCGCGAGGGTTTTCGCTCCGAGGTAAGAATGAGAGAAACACGTGGGAAGCTGAGCGTGGGCAACCCACCCTGCGGAGCCTGCTGCGTCGGCTCTCGGTTGTCGCTGCTCCAGAAGAGGACAGGGACTTGAGATGCGTTCGATGAAATCGCTTTTGGTCGTGGGCTTAGCCTCCATGCTCAGGGGAGGACTGTCGGTTTCCGGCGAAATCAATGTAGTGTACGTCGTTGTGCCGACGCACCTGGACATTGGGTTTACGGCCCCGCCGGACGTTGTGGCAAGAGGATGCAAGGACAGCATTGACCACGCGATTGAGCTCTGCGAGAGATACCCGGATTACTTCTACACGATCGAGTGCGCCTGGCAGCTCAGAGAATGGATGAAGCGCTCCTCGCCGGAAGAGGTTGCGAAACTGGGGGAACTCGTGAAGGCGGGGAGGGTCGAAATTGGAGGCGCTTTCGCCACGATGCACAGCGGGATGATGAGCGGGGAATGCGTCAACCGGATGTTCGACCTCGGATTGAGCCTCGCGAAGAAATTTGGAGGGGAGATTTCGACAGCCATTCAGGATGACGTTCCCGGCTACACGTGGGCTTATCCGCAGGCTATGCGCCGGAAAGGGATAAGATTCTTGTTAACGGGGATCAACACGTCGTTTGGCGGCAAGCCAAAGCTGGGCCGCAAAGACAATCCGTTCTACTGGGAGGGGCCGGACGGCTCTCGCGTTCTGACATGGATTGCCGACGGATACGCGGATGGCAACGAGTGGGGCATCGGCATCTGGGAGAAAGAGGATGCCATCTTCGGGAGGATTCCTGAGCGGATAAGAACTCTCGAAGAAGAAGGCTATCGCTACGACGCTTTTCTGGTGATGGCATCGCCGGGAGACAACGTGGACGCGGTTACCACTGAGAAGATTTACCGTCTTATCGGCAAATGGAACGCGACGGGTAAGGGTCCAATCCTCAAAATGGCAACGCCTCGCCAGTTCTTTGAGTGCATGGAACAAGAATACGCTGACCGCTTCCCGGTTTATCGCGGCGATTGGTCAGGGCATTGGGAGCCAGCTAAGCTTGGCTCTCCACGTTTGATAGCGCGGATGCGCTTTTCGCAGCGGATTCTTCCTGCTGCCGAAGCGCTCTGGTCGGTGCTGGCGTTGAGCGGCACTGCGAGATTTCCGTCTGAGGACATCGCGGCGGCATGGGATGACCTGCTGACTATCAGCGAGCACACTGCTGCGGCTGGGACGGGCTGGCCGGACCTCACCACGAAGGAGGAAGTAGTCTGGGAAAACTGGCAGCACGCGTTTCGGGGCCTTTCGGCGTCTTACAGGTCGAGTATGCTTATGCAGGAGGGGATGGGAGTCCTTGTGGAGTCCGTCAGCGCGGACGGTCCCTTCATCGCCGTGTTCAACTCCCTTCCCTGGAAGCGAACGGATTATGTTGAGGCGAACCTGCCGGCCGACATTCTCAAGCGGGGCTTGGCGATTCGAGCGGAAAACGACGGCGAAGAGATCGAATGGGACATGCTCGAAGACCTGCGAACTGTCCGGTTCCTCGCCAGGGACGTGCCCGGGTTGGGATACAGGCTTTTTAATATCTCGCCCGGGGTCACCCGGAATCCGCCTGTCCCGACAGATGCGTTCGGTCTGGAGACAGAGCGGCTGCGTCTCAGCCTTGATCCGCAGACAGGGTACATCAAGTCCATCTACGACAAAAAGTTAGAGCGCGAGTGGCTGGAGGAAGGGCGATTTTTCAGCGCACTGCACCTCCTCCGGCACTTTGAGGCAATGCTGGGAAGGCGGCGCCTGGCAAAGGCCGGAGAGCCTCACGCTGAAGTCGTCCGCGGTAAAACCTACGCGACGCTTCGCATTCGCCGAGGGGGCGAATCCCCCTTAGTTGAGACTTCGATAACGGTGCGTGATTTCGGGGGTAGCCCGTTAGAGGTCGAAAACACACTCGATATCTCCCGGATTCCCGGCGATGACCGGGTGGTGGGGATTCTCGAATTTCCTTTCAACCTCGACGCAGAATCTCTGAAAATTCTTGTGGACGGGCCGAATCATTTTCGCCGCTGGCCGGAGGATTTTCTGCCGGGAACGGCAAGGGTAGGGCAGGTCGTCCAGAGTTGTGCCTTTCTCCGTGACAAAGAGGCCGCTGTTTCTCTTGTCCCCGTCGAGGCACCCATTCTCAGCTTTGGGAGGATTGACCTGCAGTCCCTGCACAAGCCGAGGTCCGCCCGAGTTTACTCATGCCTTTTCGATCGCGATCTATGGGGTCAGAACAGGGACACAGGTCGAACGCGATACGAGGAGGTCGAGCCTGCCCTCGGAACAAAGATTACGTTCACGTACTACCTCGACTTCTATGACGTGAGCCAAGAGGGTTACTGCGATTCGGTGGCGGGATTGCCTCGACGGGATGCGCTGGAGGCGACTGTTCCTCTGTTTGCGAGGTTTCAGTTGCCGTGGGGGAAGCAGAGAGGCAAGCTTGGCGAGGCTGCGACCAGGACTTTCATAGAGACCGGCGAACCGGACATTGAGCTTTCCTCGGCTACGGTCATCTCCTGGGAGGGCAGGAACTGCTGGCAATTGAGGTTTCAGGAAAGCTGCGGATTTGAGGGGCGTCCCATGCGAACGGCGACCGTCGGCTTTCCGGTTCGCTCGGCCTGGCTTCTCGATGCTGCGGGCAAGCAGCCGAACAAATTGGCGGCGAAAGGGGAATTTCTTAACTTTCCGGTCTCGGCATTTCAGACGGTCACTCTTTTCGTTGAGACGCAGACCGAACTGCGATGAGGGGCGCTTATTTCTCGCCCAGCGGTCAGACGCGCGAGTAGAAAAAAAGCCCGGCAGAGGTTCTCGCCTTCGCCGGGCTTGCGAGCTTTGTGTGGGAGGTCAAGATACCGGAAGCTTCCACGGTGCCCGATACGCTCTTCCGACCAACCGGTTGGCATGGGCGTCGTCGGGGACGACCTCCTTCTCGGCGTCCCACTTTATTTTTCGGCCGACCCTATAGGCGATGTTGAGAAGATGCCCCGGCACGCTGGAGTAGTGCCCGTTCTCGATTTCGTTTGGGGGCTCCTTGCGGGACTTGACGGCCTCGACAAAGGCTCTCTGATGCAGCCCATCGCCCTCGATTCCCGCGGCCCGCTTCTCCTCGATGACCTTCTTCCCGGCGACGGTCTCGCTGATGATGGCGTAGCCGCCCCTGTTGAGAATCATGGAGCCGTTTGTCCCGTGGAATATCTTGGCGTTCCAGCGGTTCTCGTAGATGTAGCTGTTTGCTCCCGTGAACCTGTAGGAGAGGATGTAGCCGGGGTATTCCACAATTCCCCAGAAGGTATCCGGAAGCTCGCGGTTATCGTCAATCATCAGTTTGCCGCCGGAAGCCTGTGCGGCGACGGGCTTGTCTCGCCCCATTGCCCAGTGAACGATATCGTAATGATGGACGGCCCAATCGGACTGCCATCCACCGCCGTAATCCCAGAACCAGTAGTGGAAGATGTAACGGTTGGGATTGTAGGGGACTTTCGGCGAAGGACCCAGCCAGAAATCCCAGTCCAGCTCCGGAGGCGGTTCGGAATCCGGCGGATGGCCGAAACCGGGGAGCTGCTGGTCAACATCCCAGACCTCGACCAGGCCGATCTTCCCAAGCGTCCCTGACTGGATGATTTTGACTGCTTCCTGGTAGTGGGGCGAGCTTCGCTGTTGAGTCCCGATGCAGGCGACCCGATTGAACTTCCTGGCCGCCTTGACGACGGCGCGTCCTTCTTGAATGGTCAGTGCCAGCGGTTTCTCGACGTATATGTCTTTCCCGGCCGCGCAGGCATCTATGGCCGGGAGGGCGTGCCAGTGCCCGTTGGTGGCCACGACAACCGCGTCAATGTCTTTTCGGGCGAGAAGCTCGCGGTAGTCCCTGTACGGTTTCGCCTTTCCGCCCGATACCCTGACCGCCTCTTCACGATGGCGGGCGTTCACATCGCTTACGGCAGCAATCTCGACGTCCGGATGGCTCTTGAACAAGCTCATCAAGTGTCTTCCCCTGCCGCCTGTGCCGACGAACCCCATGACAACCTTGTCGCTCGGCGACGAAGGGCGCGGTGAGCCAGCAGGCGCCTCCTCGGCGACCGCTGAGTCCCTGGCAAACTTCGACAACGCACCCGCCGCAAGGCCGGCGGCGACCACCCATCCGGACTTTTCCAGAAAATCTCTTCGCGTCAATCGGTTATCCATACGACTGTCCTCCATTTCACAACGGTTTTAATTGTGGCACAAGTACCCTGCTGAAGCAGGGCTGAAGCAGGGCAAAGAACCTCGTCGGGTCTTTTCGGCGCCCGCGCTTCTTCACGCCGCCTGCCCGTGCGAGGGGAGCGGTGTAACGCTGCCCTCTGGGCGGCAGTGTCGGGGGCGTCTCGCCCCCGCTGCGGACGCGGTTTCGCCCGCAGGACAGCCAGCGAGACGCTGGCGGTACGCTTGGAACCCCTGCGAGGGGAGCGCCTCGAGACGAGATAACGTCAAGGGGGAAGAATACCACGAGCGGCCTATCCCCTTCAACGCTGACGAGGCACAGGAAAATCTCGCGGGCGAATTCGCGCTGGTTTTACTCGTATGTCAGTGCTTCGCATGGGTCGAGCCTTGCAGCTTTGATTGCCGGATAAAGCCCGAAGAAAAGGCCGGTCACCAGCGCAAAGCAGAAGGAGATTAGGATAGGCTGAAAGGAGATGGGTGCTTGCCACTCGTATTGCCTCTGCGGGAGATACTCGGTCAACAGCCTGCATATTGAGCTGCCTGCGGCGACGCCGGCGATTATTCCGATGATGCCGCCGGTTACCGTCAGGAGAACCGATTCCCATACAAGCTGTATTGAGATGTCCATGGGGCTTGCGCCAACGGCTTTTCTTATTCCGATCTCCCTTATGCGCTCGCTGACGGAGGCAAGGAGGACGTTCATTATCCCGATGCCGGCGATGACCAGGGCAATCAGAGCAATCGCCCCGAGAGCTTTCTGGAGGGTCTCTGTCACCTTCTTCTGCCGCTCTAAGAGCTCGTCTTGAGCCCATAGACTGAAATCCTCATTCCCCTGGTGAAAATATCTCAGCAGACGAGAAAGCTCATCCTTTGCTTTATGCACGAGGCCGGAGCTCCAGCCCTGAACGAGTACGTTGGAGAGACTCTCACGGTCCTCGCACATCTGCCGGCAGACCGAAATCGGAATGAAGACACAAACGTCCGGATTGGTGATCCTTGTCGGCCCTTTCTTCTGAAGAGTTCCGACGACGAGAAACCCCTGTCCGTTGAGGGTAACGCTTTTGCCGAGCAGGTCTTCCTCAACATCGAGCCACTGTGGGACGAGCGCTCCAATAACGCAGACCTTTGCGGATTCCTCCACGTCTCTGTCGCAGAGAAATCTGCCTCTGGCAATGTCCAGGTTGGCTATCGAGGAAAGCTCCGCGGTGGTTCCCTGAACTATGAAGAGGCGGCTCTTGCCGCCAAAGGATAACTTCATCGGAGTGACTTTCAAGGGAGCGACGGACTTCGCTAAATGGCAATGCTCCTTCAGGAGGTCAACATCCCTGAGATTCAAGCCGACAGTCTCCTTTTTTCTGAGGGTCCTGGCGGGAGTGTTCTCGACGACTATGAGATTCGACCCCATCGCTTCGACACTGCGGACAATTTGCCTCTTTGTTCCTTCTCCAATGGAAATCATGACAACCAGCGTCCCGACTCCTATGACTACCCCCATGATGCTGAGCAGAGACCTCAGCCAACTGGAGACGAGGCTTCTGATTCCGGTTCTTATCCCGTCGAAAATCCTCATGGTACGACAACTCCATCGCGAAGCTTGACGATTCTGGGCATTCTATCCACGATGGTTTGCTCGTGGGTGACGACGATCACAGTCTTGCCCGTGGCATTCAACTTGATTAGAGATTCCAGGACGCTTGCCCCCGACTCGGAGTCGAGGTTTCCAGTTGGCTCGTCTGCGAGTATCACCGAGGGATTCGTGACAAGCGCCCTTGCTATGGCGACCCTCTGCTGCTCCCCTCCGGAAAGCTCTCCCGGCCTGTGATGGGAGCGGCGGGAGAGCCCGACCTGCTCCAGGGCTCGCCGTGCCATTTCCCGCCTCTGCCGCAGAGGAATGGCGTTATAGATAAGGGGCAACTGAACGTTCTCAAGGGCAGAAAGTCTCGGCAGGAGATTGAACGCCTGGAAAACGAAGCCGAAATTGCGATTGCGAAGGCCCGCTAACTGGAACTCGTTCAGGCTCTCCACGGAGCGCCCCATCAGGAAATAGCGCCCACCGGTCGGCTTCAACAGGCAACCGATGACGTGCAACAGAGTGCTTTTCCCGGAGCCGGAGGGACCGGTGACGCCGAGAAGCTCTCCCTCATTCACGCACAGGCTCACGCCGTTAAGAGCCCGCACCGGGACGGCCTTCTCTCTGCGCCGCGGCCGGAGCCCGCGGAGACCGCCCGCGCGGCCTGCGGTGAAAACCTTCGTGATATTCTCAAGTTGAATTGCCGGTTGATTCCGTTCCATTGCGAGACAACAGCCCTCCCCGTTGCTGAGCATCGCCCCGGAGAACCCCCAGCCCTAAACGCGACACCCGAAGTGGCCGGCGGGTGAGGGCCTGGGGCTTGGGGTCTGGGGCGGGCCGGGGGCTAATCTTTCCCTTCGGCATCCCACTGGATGATATCGCCCTTTTTCAGCCCGCTCTTAACTTCGTACAAGCTGTAGCTGGAAATTCCAACCTCAATCGGAATGCGGGTCACCTTTTTTCCCTCGACGCGCTTGACCCAGTGGCGCCCACCTTCTGCCTTCACATACTGCACGGGAACCGCAAGCACATCGCTCTTCTTCTCGACGATAATTCGGAAGTCAACGAGTTGCCCCTCTTTCAAGTCCGGCTGAGGATTTTCAAACTCGAGATGAATCTCGTACCTTCCTCCCTCCGACGCGGCGCTCGGAATCAGCGAAAGGTAGCTGACCTTCGCGGGAAGCCACCCCTTCTTGCCGCACTGGACGACAGCCGGTTTTCCGGCCTCGACTTTGCTCCTGTCGCTTTCGAGAATCGTGCCATACACGGTCAGACTGCTGAGGTCTCCGACGACAAAAAGGAGTGTTCCTTCTGCGTACAGTCTGTCCGGGTCGAGGCTAATCTCGCTCGCCTTCAAATTCGTCTTGAGAACCGTGCCGGCCAGAGGAGATTTCACCGTCAGGAACCCGACCTTCTCTCTCAGTGTCTCGAGGGCCTTTTCGACTTTTTCCAATGCCAGCTTCTTCCTTTCGAGTTCTCTTTCGAGGCGTTTCAGCTCGACCTCGCTGGGAGATTTGTGCACCTCGTACATCTTTTTCTTATCCTGATATTCCTCCTGAGCGGCCGTGTAATCCAGTTGCGTTAAGGTGTATTCTTTCTCCTGCTGACGAAGCTCTTCTTCGACCTGCTCGTTGGCAATTTTGCAGAGGGTCTTGGACGCTTCGACGGCATCTCCTTCCTCAATGAAAACGTCTTCGACGCGGAGCTTTCCGGCCACACGAGAAGCGATCTCGGCCCTTCTCGAGCAACGCAGCGCACCCGACCCGTATACTGCCTGCTCAATCTCTGTTTTCGTGACGGTGTACCTCCTTGGGGCGATCCCCTCCGGCTCTCGCTCCTTCAGGAGAGACTTTGCCGCCAGGAGGATCATCGCAACAAGAACGAAGAATACCACGATTTTGAGTGGAAAGCTCATTTCTCATCCTCCCCTTTTTTTGAATGAGCGGCTATCTCGTCGGTAGAGCTAAGCCCGATGCTCTTGAGAAGCTTCGCCCGGGCCAGCAGAACATCCAGGCGAAGCTCATCGAGCCGCTGCAATGATTGAAGATATTGTAACCGTATGCGAGCCATCTCCAGTTCATCTATTTTTTTCTCTTCGTATTGCTCTTCGGCTATGGAGAACCTCGTCTCCACTTCCTGATGCTTTCTCTCGGTCAGTTGCAGCAGCGCAAGCTGGTTGGATAACGCCGCATAGTCGTCGGTGACTTCCTGCCTCGCCTGATACTGCGCTTGCTCCACCTGCATCTGTGCTCGGCTCAAGGCCGATTTTGCGTCTTCGATGCGCGATTTCCTATCTCCTGCATCATAGATAGGATAGCTTACGATAACCCCGGCACGGAATCCAAATTCTTCGGGGCGCGCATAAGGGGCGAACGCATAGTCCGTCCCTGTCAGGAAGCGAACGCTCGGCAATCGCTTGAGTTTGGCGAACTTCACCCCGACCTGAGCGAGCTCCAGGTTGGCTTTGGCGACCAGAACGTTGGGCTGCCGGCGGAGCGCGGCTTGAATGGCATCCTCCAGCGGGAAGTCGAGCGCGAAGGTGATTTCCCGCGGCAAGTCCGCGACGCTGGTTATGCTCTCGTCTCGCGTGAGCTGCTTGAGAGTCAGAATGACCTTCCGGTAGTCCTGTCTGGCGCGAGTCAATGCCAGGTCCGACTCAAAAGCGACGGCATCCGCGTCTCCGAGCTCAGCCTGTGTTCTTCTTCCCTGTGCGAATTCGGAGCGCACTATCTCCAGACGGACCTGGTCGAGCCTGAGAATCTCCTCGACGGTTTCGACCTGTCGCTTGGCCTTGAGGGCTTGATAAAAAAGGGACGTGGCGGTAAAGATTTCCTCCGAAATGGTCTTTCGCCCGGCCAGGAGCGCGGACGTCAGGTTCGCCCAGCTCTGAGCAACCGCCTGCATTATAGCGGCGTCCTGGTAGAAGTCCCAGTCCAGCGTCAGGTAGCCTGCGAAATTTTCGCCTCCCCACTGAGCGATGTCTGCCAGGTCTCCGCTGAACCATCCCTGAACGCCCACCCGCGGCAAACGACGGCGCTTGGCAGTGCGAAGCATCCGGGCCGCCGAGTCAATCTGCTCGCCCGCAAGAGCAATCTTCAGAGAGTTTTTCAGCGTCAGGTCCAGGACGCGCTGAAAACTAACCTGGCCTTGGTCTTTCAGGTCCTGGGGGTCCTGCGCCCATAGCGGGACAAAGTTGATGTCTGCCACTATTGCAACCGAGGTCACCAGAGCCAATAGCAATCGCATCTTCATTCCTCCCATTCTTTCTTTTCTCGTATAGGAAATCCAAAAACAGGTCGCAGGCCTCTCCCCGCCCTTGGCGGGGCTGCGACTGTGAACTTGCCAACAGACAAGAGTGCCTTTATAATCTACGGCGGTTGTCGAAAAGTTGTTCCTCTCCATTTCGCGGAATGCGCCTTTGATCCCGCCCTCATCGGGAGAGGGTGAAGTTTATGCTCGAGATACAGATCGAAGACGGACTCCTCGACTGTCCGAAGTTCGGGATAATCGGCGAACTCAGGTGCCTCGCCACCTGCAAGTGGCTCGTTTCCAAAGACGACAAGCGCGTGCAGTGCAAGTTCGACGAAGATACCGAGAAAAAATAGCGTAGCGCGAGGGGCCTGGCATCTCTCGGATAATCAGAGTACGGCGCCGCGCCAAGGGGGGGCGGCAGCAGCCCGGCGGGAGTAGGCCTATCCGCGGGCATGGAGGCAGCCCCTGATCACGTACAGAAAAGCGGTTACCCCGATGATTTCCCCCGGCAGCAAAAGCCACCACGGGTAAGAGGAAGGGACTTTTCCATCGAGCACGCCTTTGAAGTTCCATAAAAATGACCCGAGAATCATCAGGGTCGCGATGGCTTCGGTGACCCAGAAGCGCGGGTCGGGTCTGACGCGGGCGCCGCGGTGTTCTGTGAAGATGAGCATCAGCCCTGATAGAGCCATAGTGGCTGCCACAACCATGGGAGCATAGACGGGGCCGGTCCAGGGAACTGGTATGAGGAAAAGAATGTCCCACGTTCCCAGGGTAGCCGGGAAGACCGGAAAAGGGCTAAGCTCCGTGGTCACCCTCAGCCAGAAATAGTAAAAAATATCCCACACCCCAAACAGAAAAAGAAAGGAGGCGACTTTCTGAAGGGTAGTCCGGCCGGCGGCGATGGCGCATCCTGCCAGCATTGCCATTGTCCCTAACTCCCTGCCAAGTTCCACACCCAGCAGCCACTGATGCCCCTTCGCCTGGACCTCGCTGTATAGCAGCAGCGGGAAACGGAAACCTCCCGGCCAGTAGAGTATTCTCCAGAGATAGACCACGCATGCCGCCTCCACGAATGCCATTCCGACGGCAAAAAAAACCAGAGCGAGGAAGCGCCGCGGACCAAAAACCAAAGCCGCAGCCCTGTAAGGACTCGCTGAAGACGCCCTCGGCCTGAAGGGGCCTCCCCTTGGAAAAATCCTTCCCCGTCCTTGGCGGGGCTCAGGTGTCATATCGTTATGCACTTCTTACCTGCGAGACCTCATTGGTTTTTCTCGACCCAATTGAAGTTGCTGCTTCGCCCTCCTTCAGCAGAGAATTCAAAGCAGGCGAATTCCGGCAAACCGTCGTGCTCCGCACAGCTCCCCGGCGGAACTCGTTCCCGGGAAAGACAGTTAAATTTACGCCAAGGCTCCGTTGCGGTCAACGCCTCTTTTCTCCCTGCGCTGAGGCTGGGCTGCCTCTCTCCCTGCTTTGGCAGGGCAGCTCTACATTGTTGCCGGCGGAGAAATGTGCTAAAATTCTTTTATAAGGAGCGCGAGATTGTTCAGGACGGAGACGGAGGCGCGTCCCTTGGCCCTAAACCCGACATCGGAGGGGGCCGGCAGTTGAGGGCCTCCGGTTTGGGGTCTGGGGCGGCCCCGCCAAGGCTCCGTTGCAGGACAGTAACACAGGGAGGTGGCGTCCTGTTCGATCCGCGGACAGCCCCCGCCAGCGGCGGGGAGCAATGGTCAACATTCGGGTCATCGGACGATGATTGAGCTATTGAGCGTAAACAGGCGACTTTTTCGGGGCGGACTTATGAGAACCTTTGCCCTGGGCGCGGGACTATTTCTCGGTGTGCTCGCCGTTGCCGAAGGAATGGTCATCAATGAGATAATGTATCATCCCAGGGCGGACGACGAAGCGAACTACGAATGGGTCGAGTTGTACAACGACCATGTGGAGCCTTTCGACATCGACGGCTGGTCTCTCTCGAAAGGAATCAGCTTCACATTTCCTCGCGGGACGGTCGTGCCGGGGAAGGGGTTTCTGGTTGTTTGCGCGAATAAGGCAAACGTGCAAAGCGTGTACGGTCTTTCCGAGAGTATCCTCGCGGGGCCTTTTGAGGGTCGACTGGACAATGCCGGGGAGGAAATCGCCCTCCTCGATAGGATGGGAACCGTGATGGCACGCGTGCGCTACAGGGACAGGGACCCGTGGCCGGCCGGAGCGGACGGGACCGGGCGCTCCCTGGCACTGATTAATCCGGACTTCGAGAACGACGAGAGCGAAAGCTGGGGGGTCAGCCCGCAGCCCCTTGGCAGCCCCGGCCAGCATAACCGATTCGAGGTCGAGACCACAATCGTCGAGACCGTCGTTATCGGTGTCGGAGAGAACTGGAAGTACTTCAAGGGGACCGAGCATCCTTCCGACCCGGTAAATGCATGGATTGAACCGGAGTTCGATGACTCGGCCTGGCTTTCCGGTCCCACGGGGATAGGGTACGGTGATGACGACGATGCCACCATTCTTGCCGATATGCAAAATGGTTATCTGTCAGTCTTCTGCCGGAAAAGTTTCGACGTCACCAACCTCTCTTCCATAGATGCCCTGACGCTCAAGGTCGCTTACGACGACGGCTTTATAGCCTACCTCAACGGGAATTATGTGGACAGAAGAAACATGGGAAACCCGGACGAGGTTTTCACCTTTGAGATGCCTGCTGCCGGGTCGGTCGGTGAGCTTCCTGAGTGGGCGGAGATCAGCGTACCGAAGTCGTTCTTGCGGCAAGGGAAGAATGTCCTGGCGATACAGATTCACAATGCCAGCGCTGGCAGCACCGATCTCTCGTTGATTCCTTCTCTGGTGAGCCGCAAAGTGAAAACTTCGGGCGGCTTGACGCCGATGCCGGTGGTGATCAACGAGTTCCTGGCCAATCCCGCCAGAGGCGGGACTGGAGAAACCTTCATAGAGCTATTCAACGACAGCAACTCACAGCAGGATATTGGGCTGACCTATCTCAGCGATGACCCCGATAATCTGACGAAGTACGCCATTGCGGCGGGGACTATCCTCCAGCCCTGGGACACCATCGTCTTTAGCGGGACGGAGATGGGCTTTCAATTGTCGCCCGGGGAGGGCGCCATTTACTTCACCACCTCCGACAAAGAGAGGATTGTTGACGCCTACGCTTACGGGGCAGCGCTTCCCGGGATAAGCCGCGGCCGCTACCCCGACGGAGAAAGGCGATGGTACAACATGCTGGCGCCGACACCGGGGGAGGCCAACGAGGTTTCGGTCAACACTTCCATCGTGATAAATGAAATCATGTACCAGCCTTACGAGGCCGAAGGCCGCCTGGAATACGTCGAGCTGTATAACCGGGGCAGCGAGGCCGTGGATATATCGCTGTGGAGGTTCAGTAAGGGAGTGGATTTCACTTTTCCTCCGGGGACGATCATGCAGCCGGATGAGTATCTGGTCGTGGCGGAGGACCAGAACGCCATTGCGAGCAAGTACGGCATTTCAAACGTCATCGGCAATTACACAGGCCATCTCGATAATGAGGGAGAGAAAATCGAGTTGGTTGACTTTCTGGAGAACGTCGTGGACGAGGTTCGTTACGCCGGGGGAGAGCCATGGCCGATCTGGGCGGCGGGATGGGGCTCGAGCCTTGAGTTGATTGACCCGAGGCAGGATAACAGCGCTCCTTCTGCCTGGGCTGCAAGCGACGAGAGAAATCGGGCGGAATGGGCCAATGTGCAATATACCGGCCGCTTCAACGGAGGAGAATCGGAATTTCACTTCTTCCTGATGCATCGCGGGGAATGTCTGATTGATGACATTAGCATGACACGCGGTGGGCAGGAGCTCATTTCGAACGGCTCCTTCGAGTCGGGCACCTCCGGCTGGAAGATCGAGGGGAATCACATCCAGTCAACGATTCAGACGAAGGAGGCCCATGGCGGATCGAGGTGCTTGAAAATCGTCGCCACCGGACGCGGCGACACCGGCGCCAACAGGATTGAGTGCGATACGACCGGCTCGCTAATATCAGGACAGAGCTACACAGTCTCCTTCTGGGTCAAGTGGCAGCGAGGCATCAACCTTATTTACACGCGAACCCACAACCAGGGAGTGGCGAGGGCGTCGAGATTTCCAATGCCGGAACCTCGCGGCACACCCGGCAGGCAAAACAGCGTCTATTCCGCGAACATCGGCCCGGTCATAAGCGACGTTAAGCAGAACCCGATTTTGCCCAAGTCGAGCGAGCCTGTCGGTGTCACCGCCAGGATCAGCGATTGCGATGGAGCAGCGTCGGCGGCGCTGTATTACAAGGGAGACGCCGACGGCACTTACAGCAGCGTCCAGATGTTCGACGACGGGTTACACGACGACCGGCGAGCGGGGGATGGGCTCTACGCCGGAAAAATCCCGGCCCGGGGAAACGTAACCCTCATGAGGTTCTACATCGTGGCGACGGACGCTCTTTCTGCGTCGCAGCGTTTCCCTGCGGAGGAAGGAACGTTCTGCCTCTATCAGATCGAGGATTCGCCTCCGTCAACGAGGCTTCCGATTTACCGCATCCTTCTGACGCGTGAAGTGACCCAGAAACTCCAGACCCGGGCTCGACTGAGCAACGAGCTGGAAGACTGCACCTTTGTGCTGAACAACAGCCAGATATATTACAACTGCGGGATTCGCACCCGCGGAAGCGGGTGGACGCGAAGCAATCACCCGACGAATTCCTATCGGATTCGTTTTCCCGCTGACAAGCCGTTGCGAGGAACGCAGAGAGAAATCAATCTCGATGCGCGACAGGACGATACCAAACAGCATGAGCGCGCCGTGCACTACCTCCTGCGCGAATTGGGTGGAATCCCAACATCGTACCACAGGTACGTGCACGTGAGATTCAACGCGAACTTCGCCATGCTGGCTGAGGACGTGCTGAAGGTTGATGGAGATTTCGTTCGGCTCTACTGGCCGGACGACGACCAGGGGAACCTCTTCAAGGCGGACGACCACTTCGAATGGACCGACGGCTGGAGTTTCAGCTACAGCCCTGACGCCTACGATGCTCACCTGCAGTGGTGGGGCTCTGACAAGGAGGCATACCGCTGGAACTGGAAGCTGCGAACTAACGAGAAGGAGGACGATTTTTCAGAGTTTCTGGACTTCGTTTCTTTCATGGATCCCAACAGGACGGACAACGCGACTTTCGACACCAAGGCGGAAAGCGTCCTAGATGTGGACGAGTGGATGAAGGTCCTGTGCGTAAGGTTTCTGGTGGATGACTGGGATACTCTGGGATACAACCGGGGGAAAAATGCTTTCATTTACAAACCCTATCACAGAGGGAGCGGCACGCCGGATGACCCGGAGCGAAAAGGAAGATGGGCCCTCCTCCCATGGGATAGCGACCTGACATTCGGGAACCCCAACGCCCCTATCATGAGCGGCAGTTTCCCGTGCATCCTGAGGATGATTCAGAGGCCGCAATTCCTGCGGCGGTATTACTCTTACTACCTGGCCCTTATAGATTCCAAGGGCGGAGCTTTCAGCCGCTCGAACATAGACCCGGTTCTGGACAGGACTTACCAGGCGCTGGTCGGCGAGCAGGGCGCTCCGAATAACCCTGACGGAATGAAAAGTTTCATCACAAATCGAATAGCGGTTATTCGGTCCACCATTCCGTCGCAGCCGAAATTCATGGTAACAACGAATTCGGGAGCAGATTTCGAGGTTGACGAACCGAGCGTCACCCTGGCGGGAACGGCGCCTTTCAGCGCCAGGACGATGACGGTAAGGATAAACGACGGACCGGTTGTGCAGTTTGAGCCGACCTGGACTGACATCAAGAACTGGCGTGCGACGTTCGACATCGGGCCCGGGGAGAACCGCATCCGACTGAATGCCCTCGACTGGCAGAACACTTCAGTCGGCAGCTACACGATCACTGTGACATGGCGTCTCAGTTCCACCGACGATTCGGACGGCGACGGGCTGTATGACATGGAGGAGGTGGCGGTCTATCACACCGATTATATGAATCCGGATACAGACGGCGACGGATTGAAAGATGGCCACGAAGTTAAGAGTTATCAAACCGACCCCAATAAGAAAGACACCGACTCAGATGGACTGAACGACGGTGATGAGGTGAACGTTTACTCGACCAATCCGCTGAGCCCGGACACCGACTCGGACTCACTGCCGGATAAGTGGGAAGTCGAGAACAAACTTGATCCGAGGGTCGGCAACGGCGATGATGGAGCAAGTGGCGACCCGGATGGAGATGGATTGCTCAACTCCGAAGAATTCAACTACGGCACAAATCCCCGTGCGGCGGACACCGATTCAGATGGGATGCCCGACCCGTGGGAAATCCGGTGGGGACTGAATCCCAGACTCGGCAGCGGAGCGGATGGCCCCGCGGCGGACCTCGACGGGGATGGGTTGACTAACCTCCAGGAATGCCAGCACGGCACCAACCCCAACAGCGCTGATACCGACGGGGACGGCCTGAGCGACCCCTGGGAAGTGAACAACAGCCTCAACCCGAATAGCGCCGAAGGCAACGATGGTCCCGACGGTGATCCCGATGGGGACCGGCTAACCAATCTCGAAGAGTATAAAGCTGGCACCAATCCCAAGAGCATAGACACCGACCGCGACCGAATGGACGACCGCTGGGAGCTTCAGCACGGCCTCAACCCGAACAACGCCGAGGGCGCTGACGGTGCAAACGGCGACCCCGATGGCGACGGCCTATCCAATCTCGAAGAATATCAGAACGTCACCAATCCCACCAATCCCGACACCGATGGCGACGGAATGGATGACTTCTGGGAGATGGAAAACGGCCTGGATGCCAGGAGTTCCGCAGGGGAGGACGGTCCCGACGGCGACCCCGACGGCGACGGAATAAGAAACCTCCTGGAATACCAATACGGACTCGACCCTTTAACAGCCAACGGAGATACAGATCAGGACGGAATGAGCGACTTGTGGGAGGTCACATACGGCCTCAGCCCGACGAATGCCGGGGGCAACGACGGGCCCGAGGGCGACCCCGATGGCGACGGGAGAACCAACATCCAGGAGATGATTGCCGGCACAGACCCGCGGTCCGCAGCGTCGGTCTTCGCAGTGGTTTCAGTCAACAGCAATCCTCCTTCGATTTCTATCTCATGGACGACGACGGAAGGGAGGCATTACAGGATACTGGCGGCGGATAACCCAGCCGGACCCTGGGCGGCCATTGCGGAAAACCTCGTCGGGACAGGCCAGCACCAGACTTTCACCGACGAGCAAGCTGGCTCCAACGGCAGGAGATTCTATAAGGTAGAGGTTCGCTGAGACGCCCCCCGAAGGCGGGGACGGCTTTAGACCGAGGCTCAGCGCGCTTTCCGCCGCTGTTTGCGGAGACGGCGCGGCCTTTTCTTCTCGCGTGAACCAAAAAGGGTGATAAAAGTCTCCACCATCTTGGCGCAATCCTCGCAGACATCCGGCGGTTGATTCCGAAGGGCCCTGGCGATGCGGCTGATGGGACGGTTTCTTTGCTCTTGAATGAGCTGAGCGTACCCTTCCGGTTTGATTACCTCCCCCTCGTAAAACGAAAAGGAAGAGAGCATTTCAATCTCGTCGGGCGTAATATCGTCAGGCTTGAGGCTTGACTCCAGGAAAGACTGGAGGTTCTCCGGAAGAGACTGCACGGGAGGGGAAATGTATCCAAGTTCCTTGAGCATCTCCAGAAGGGACATTCTCAGAGCAGCCGCGATCTTAGCCAGAGTATCAACTTTCGGCAGTCCCCTCTCCTCCTTTGACAGCCTGGAGATGTGCGCATCCGAAATTCCGGATTCACGCGAAAGATCGCTCTGGGAAATGCCCTTTTCCTTCAGCTTCTGCAAAAGATACGCCCCAAACTTAGTCATGGGAACATCCTCCTTCCAAAGCGAAGTCTCGTCGAAGCAACTATGCGTCTGAGAATTCCAATCCGCTTCCGGGAACGGTCAGTCTGGTATCCGTTATATTTCTTAGACTTGTATCCCTTCTCGAGGGGAAATTTCCATCCGCCCGAGCTATCCGGGCCTTTGCTGTGCAAGCGACCGAACGGAGCCCCGCCCTCCGGGCACACCTCCATGTGCCGCCCCGCAGGCAAAGTCTACTGCAAAAAGGCAATTAGTCAAGGCGAAATCTACATAAAAGACAGGACGCAAAGGCGCGCACCAAAAAAAGATTGCTCCGAGGGGTGGAGACTTTTAGTATGAGAATCATCTGAATGAGACGAGAGAGGAAGGAGGCCTAATGTGTACTGCCGACGAGTGAAGCTTCTCTCAAAGGAAAAGATTGGCGAGAGATACTTTCGCATAGGATTCGACTGCATAGACATTGCGCGAGAAGCACGTCCTGGTCAATTTCTGATGCTTCGGCTGTCGGACTTCTCATGGGAATACCTCCTGAGCCGGCCTTTCAGCTTCTGCATGGTTGAAGGAAGCCGCATTGACCTCCTCTTCGAGAGCGTCGGGAAAGGGACGCGAATCCTGTCACAGGCCGAGAAAGGGATAACCATGGAGATCATCGGGCCTCTCGGCACCGGGTTCCGCCTGGAGGCAACATCTCATCCCATCCTCGTCGGAGGTGGAATGGGGATTGCTCCGCTCCCTTTTCTCGCGTCCGAAGCCGCGAAGACATTCCGGCCCGGAGAAATTACCGTCCTGCTCGGCGCCAGAACCGCCTCCGGCCTATGCGCGAGGGAAACTTTCGCCTCCCTTGGCGTCGCGCTGCGCCTCGCCACCGACGACGGGACAGAGGGCCATAGGGGACCGGTCAGCGAGCTGCTCGAAGGAGAACTGCGCCGCCGGGGGAATCAACCCCGCGCTATCTACGCTTGCGGGCCAAAGCTGATGCTGAAAACCATCGCGGAGTTGGCCCGCAAGCACGGCGTACCCTGTCAAGTCTCCGTCGAGGAACGAATGGCTTGCGGGGTGGGGGCGTGCATGGCCTGTGCCTGCAAGACCCGCGACGAACGAGGAAGTTACCACTTCAAACGGGTGTGCATTGAGGGGCCGGTTTTCGACGCGAAGGAGGTTGTGTTCGATGAGGACTGAGGTCAAAATAGGGTCAATCGCGCTTTCCTATCCGGTGATGCTGGCGTCTGGCATCTTCGGCTACGGTGACGAGTACATGGGACTCTTAGATTACTCGAAAATCGGCGCCATCGTCACCAAGGGGATCACCCTCCAGCCGCGAGAGGGGAATCCTCCGCCAAGAATGGCCGAAACAGCCGCCGGGATGCTCAACTCCGTCGGGCTGCAGAACCCCGGCGTGGAAGTTTTCGTCCGGGAGAAGCTCCCCTTTTTCCGCGAGAAGCGTATTCCGTGCATAGTCAACGTCGCGGGGAGCTCCGTCGAGGAGAACGTAGAGATAGCAAGAATCTTAGATGGCGAAGAAGATGTGGCAGGGATTGAGCTGAACGTTTCCTGCCCCAACGTTAAAAAAGGCGGTATGATGTTTGGAAGGAGCATCCCTCTGCTGAAGGAGGTGGTCTCCGAAGTCAGAAAAGCCACAACAAAGACTCTCATAACGAAGCTGTCTCCGAACGTCACAGACATCGCCGAGTTGGCGACAGCCGCCGTGGAAGCCGGCAGCGACGCCCTCTCTCTTATAAACACAATTCTCGCAATGGCAATAGACATCGAGGAGAGAAGGCCGGTCCTCGGCGGAGTTACGGGGGGGCTTTCCGGTCCGGCTATCAAACCCATCGCGCTGAGGATGGTCTGGGAAGTGTGCAGAAATGTGAAAGTCCCGGTCATTGGAATGGGCGGCATCGCCACGGCAAGCGACGCAATCGAGTTTTTCATCGCCGGCGCCACTGCCATCGCCGTCGGAACAGCCACGTTCTATCATCCGGAGGCCGCGGCGACGATTTCGGATGGTATAATTGAATATATGTCAAACCACGGGATTGACGACATCGGCGACTTAATCGGCAGCTTGCGGCACTGAACCGGCGCCCAGAGAATCGGAAGGGCGCCTTTTCACTCTGCGCTGTTGCTCGTACAGAAATGAAAAAGGTATTTGAGGAAAATCTCAATGCGCAGCAACGGGAAGCGGTCAAGCACGTTGATGGGCCGCTTCTGGTTGTGGCCGGCGCGGGAAGCGGGAAGACCCGCGTCATCACCTATCGCATGGCTTACCTCATAGACCAGGGCATTCCGGACCACGCAATCCTGGGACTAACCTTCACCAACAAAGCCGCCGACGAGATGAGAGAAAGAGCCTCTTCCCTGCTCCATCGTGCTCTGCCACCTCCTCTCGTCCGGACATTCCATTCCTTTGGTGCCACGATTCTGAGGAACGAAATCCACCACCTCGGCTACAGCAGTCGCTTCGTTATCTACGACGAGGAGGATTCGCTTCGCGCCATAAGGGAGGCTCTGGAGTCCCTGAAGATAAAGAAGGAGTTCATTTCTGCGAAGGAAGCCCAGGTCACCATCAGCAATCAGAAAAACGAAGTCGGTCTTGACAGGTCGGTTCCGCTTAAAGAATCGGGGTACGAGGTTGCGCTCAGGGAGGTGTCCGAGGCATACCACGCCATCCTGAGAAGGAACAACGCCGTTGATTTCGACGATCTGATTCTCCTTCCGCTGAGGCTCTTCGAGGAGCATCCGAAGGTTCTTCAGCATTACCAGAAGCGATACCGCTACGTTCTCGTGGACGAATACCAGGACACGAACGCCCCTCAATACCGTCTGATAAAAATGCTGTGTCGGGAGCACAAGAACATTTGCGTGGTGGGCGATCCCGACCAGTCCATCTATCGCTGGAGGGGCTCCGATATCCGCAACATCCTCAATTTCGAGAAGGACTTCCCCGGTGCGAAGAAAATCGTCCTGGAGCAGAACTATCGGTCCACGACTCTCATTCTCGAGGCCGCAAACTCCCTGATCCGGCACAACAAGAACCGCACGACAAAGAACCTCTGGTCGCAGCTCGGCGAAGGAGAGGACATCGTCTATTTTTTCGCAGACAGCGACGAGGAAGAGGCACAGACAGTCCTCGAAACGATTCAATACCTCGTTCAGGACAACGGACTGAGGTATCGGGACATCGCCGTCTTCTACCGCACTCATGCGCAGTCACGAATCTTAGAAGAATATCTGATGGCGGAAAACGTCCCCTACACTGTCGTGGGCGGCCCGGGGTTCTATGGTCGAAAAGAGATAAAGGATATACTGGCCTACCTGCGGGTCATCGCTTCGCCGGGCGACACCATCAGCCTCCTGCGAATAATCAACCTTCCCTCAAGGGGAATAGGCAAAGTGACCCTTGACAAGCTCACCGCCGCAAGCCGCGAAAGAGGACTTTGTCTGTACGAAGTGGCAAAAACCGCCGATTCGCTCCAGGGCATCTCCTCCTCTGCCCGAAAAGCGCTATCCTCTTTCCTGAAGATGATGGAGGAGCTGCGTGAGAGGGCCAAGTCCGTCCCGCTTCACAAGCTTACGGAAGAAATCATCAAACGGATTGACTACCGCGAGATGCTGAAGGAGGATTTTCCCGAGGACGCCGACGATAGGATAGACAACCTGCGGGAGCTTTTGGACACGATGAGGTTGTATCTCGATGACCATCCGGACGCAGGGCTGGACGATTTTTTAGAGCGAGTGTCCCTCATTTCAGACGTAGATACCTGGGAGGACAAGGAAAACCGAGTCAGCCTCATGACCGTCCACAACAGCAAGGGGCTGGAGTTCGAGGCGGTCGTAATGGTGGGTCTTGAGGAAGGAATTTTCCCTCACATCAACTCGCTCGATGATCCCGAGAGGCTCGAAGAGGAGAGAAGACTCTGTTACGTCGGCACTACCAGGGCAAAGAGATTTCTCTATCTAACCGCCGCCAGAAGTAGATTCCGCCATGGGATGCACGTCGAGAATGAGGAATCGCGATTTCTTTCGGAAATTCTGGAGGACAGACAAGACCGCGAGGGGCTTTTTCTGCCCGGCGAGAAGGAAACAGCTAAGAGACCGGACTCAGCCAGCCGCCGTAAGCGCTCAGAGACCGAGTTCCTCGTCGGGGACAGGGTAACCCACCCGTCATTCGGCCCCGGAAGGGTCCTGAGCATCGAGGGGGGATACACCGAACCTTTCCTATGGGTTCACTTCGACGGGGACGGCCAGACAAGGCTTCTTTCGCCGACATTCGCACAGCTGCGGAGGATGTAGCGTTTCTGAGCTGAGCCTGCTATGCAGAGGGACTTCCTCGAGGGGCCAACGTCACTACTCTTCCATGCTGGCGATTCGGGCTCTCTTGAGGCTCTCCCGTGCTTGCTTTCTTCTTTTATCTGAACGCTTCTCGAATCTCTGCGCCCGCTTATATTCTTTCAGGATACCGTCTTTGGCGCATTTCTTCTTGAAGGCCTTTATGGCAGCGCCGATATCCTGACCCGGGCGTACTTCGACTTTTGTCATAAAAATCCCACCTTTACGCGAAATCTTTCCTCATTTACGGAAGTTGTCTTTGTAAGAAGTTAAGCTCAATGAGCCCATTCTGTCAATGAGAAATAGCGGCCTCAAGCAATCCCTCAGTCCTTGCCGGTAGAATTTGTGCAGCAAAGCAAGCAAAGAGAAAGGATTACACGATAAACAGGATAATCCTGAGAATCCTGTCGTCCTGTCGGATTCGCCGCGTCCTCCCCGCCCTACGGGGTGAGCCGCCCCCGAGACCGAGGCCCCACGGCTTCGGCACAATGGCATGAAAGCCGGTGCCCTATCAAACGAATCCGGGAAGGAGTTGGTTCCCAGCGCGCGGTTTCCGGCTGGGTGCTGTCGTCCTAAGGAGCAGCGGAGACGCCCCTAAGGACATTAGCGCTTGAGCCAGTCTTCGAGCGGGTTAACCGTGGGGAGGTGAGCTGGTTCCGGTTCAGTGTCCTGGTATGGCGAAAAAAGCACAGGGAGCCGCAGACTGCGCACCTGCCCGGGCAAGCGGACAATGAGCTTTCGGACGTTTGGCTGCTGGGCTTGTGGCCGGGGCGGGTTCGCCGAAACGATGTCGAACTCCGCCGAAGGCGGGGCGGGCTGCAGAATCCGCGCGAGGAGCTTAGCCCGGCCAAGCGTGAGGACTGCCGATGTTCCCCTCAGCTCAACCTCCGCTTCCGAATGAATCGCCCAGGTTACCTCCACCGGGCCGTCGGATGAAATCTCATCCTGGACGAGAACGTGCTTTCGCTCCAGGAGGGCGAGGCCGCGCCAGACTCTCCCTTTGACGTCCGGGTAGGCAGCGGTCATGTCGGCAACTGCCCAGAAGCGGCTTTTTGTTGAACCGAACCCTATGATTGGAGCGGCGGCACCCGGGCTCTGGTTCTTGCCGTTGATCACAAGGGTGTTGTGGCCTTCTGTGCGAAGGCGGTAATAGGTCCAGCGCTTTCCGCCAAAATAGCCCGGAAGGTCGTAGTTGTCCGCACCCAGCTCAAGTGCCCAGCGCTGTCCGAGGGCATCCAGAACGAACGTCCCGAGGTCGAGGTGGCTGTGGTTGACACGGTTGTCTCCGCCCTTGAAGCCGACGAAAATGGCGCCGTCATCCTCCCAGGAACTTCGCATGAACACGACGTCGGTTCCCTTGAAGTGGCGGTCGAGGGGAAGGCCGCTTTCGGCAGGCGGTTTTCCCCGCGGGTCGAACCAGATCAGATGCAGTGGAGTGGCTCTTCTCAGGGATCGCCGCTCGTGCCAGGCGTAAACGGGCTTATCGTATCTCTTTGCCATCCAGAACATTTGCGAAGCGCTTCCTGCCCGTTCTCCCGCATCGGCGAAGTTGAACGTCTTTCCTATCGGCCCGCAGAAATATATGCGGAACAAGCCTGCTTCGGAAAAGCCCGGAATCTCGCTTAACCCGAAGTCGGTCCCCAGGGCACTCTGAAGGGCGGCGAAGAAATAGACTGCATAGCTCGAGGCGTAGTTCCAGTAGCCGGGCCCCTCCGCCCAGGCCCCGTCCGGCCCGAAATTCGCCATGGCTGGGCGAATGGACTCCACTGCGCTCGACAGGATTTCCCCCGCCAGCTCCGGCTCCTCGTCGGCAATTGCCAGCGCCCCGATGCCGATCCCGCCGTTGCAGACCTGGTTCCAGTTGTAGATTGTCTTTGCCCACCACTGGTTTTCTCTGTAAACCTTAAGTGCCGGTTTCAGCGCCTTCTCGACGATAGCTTCCCTGATCGTCCTGCGATCCTCCGGGGTGAGGGTGTCGTAAAGCCAATCGTAGCCGATGGCGAAGGCGTGGCACATCTCCGCCGTGTCGAGGAAATGCGACGGATTCCAGTCCGGAAATGCTGCCGCAGCCATCAGCTCGTTTTTTGCGCGCTCCGCGAAACGCTTCTCCCCGGACAGGCGATAGGCCAGTCCAAGCGTGTAGATGCGGTCCAGACATCTTCTGCTCTGTGCCAGAAGCCGCGGCCCGACGACTATGTACTCCACGGGCCCGGCGCCGAGCATTCTCTCGGCGCTTTCCCGCAGCTCCTGGCTGTATCTTTTCGCTTCAGGATGCTGCTTGATCATCTCCCGAACACGCTCCAGGTCGCTCTCCAGCATAATCAGCCTCGGATGCCCTTTTCGGAGCGTCTTGAGGACTTCCTGAGGGACGAGGCTCTTCGGAGACTCCGCTTCTGTCGCGTGGGCGGCAAAGAAGACGGACGCCACTGCCAGAGCCGTCCCGGCGGCGACGAGAATCAAATTCCGTTTCATTTTCGGTTTCATTGTTTGAGTCCTCCTCCGATGAACATGGACGGCTGCCGCTACACTTCAGTGAGTCAGCTCGGTCCGACTCTTCGTACCGCCGGCTTCCTGCCGGCTGGCGCGGGGGCATCTTGCCCCCGATTCTGAGGGCGAGACGCCCTCAGGACAGCCGCCGAGACGGCGGCGGTACCAACCTCTAACGACCCCTAAACCACAGCCACACCCACATGGACGATTCTGTATTGGGGCGATTTCAATGCATGATATAATGAGGCGTCCCGGTCCGCAACGTCAAAAGCGCCTCTGGGCTGGTTGCAACCCGGTCGAAGCCAACGTGTGTCTTTTTTTCTTCTGCAAAATATCAAAATTCGCGGGAGAAAGCAGGGCGAGATGAGGACGATTCTTTATGCGATGACTGTTGGAGTGATGTTTTGCGCTCGCTTGGCGGTTCCAGCAACGACGTGGTATGTGGATGCCTCGGTGCCTAAGCCCGGCGACGGGATTTCCTGGGCAACGGCCCTGAAGAAGATCCAGGCCGGCATAGACAACGCCGCAAGTGGCGATACTGTCATTGCCGCGCGGGGAACATACGTTGAGAACATCAATTTCAAGGGGAAGAACATCGTTCTGCGAAGCACCAATCCGGCCGACTGGGCCGTCGTGAAACAGACCATCATTGACGGAGGCTATCTCGGCTCGGTCGTCACCTTTTCCTCGACCGAGGACGAGAGTTGCGTCCTCTCCGGCTTTACCTTGCTGAAGGGCACCGGAACGCCCACTTATTTCAGCGCCGCTTGGGGTTCAGGCAACGGCGGCGGCGGGATTTTCGGCGGGCATGTCCCGGACCTGACCCACGCGACGGTTCAGAACAACGTGATTACAGGAAATTCCTGTAGCTTCGGAGGGGCTACGTTTGGCGTCAGCGGAGCCATGCGGAACAACGTAATTGTGGGCAACTCCGCTGGCCTGGTGGGCGGGGCCCTCGGGCTGTGCTCCGGCGTCGTCGAGGGCAACATCATCGCCGGCAACTCCGGGTACTGCAGCGGGGGGTTAGGCCATTGCAACGCTACGGCGCGCAACAACGTGGTGGTTGGCAACACAGCCACCTACCATGGGGGAGGGCTCGGTCATCTCGGGACAACCGCCTACGGTCTCCCGACGGGCGGGTCAATAACCAACTGCATCATCTGGGGGAACACGGCGCCCGTCGGGCCTCAGGTTTATGACTCTGTGGCGCCCACCTACTGTTGCATCCAGGACTGGACCGGCGCGGGGCAAGGGAACATCAGTGTCGATCCAGCCTTTGTTGACGCCGACGGCCCCGATGAGGACCCGGCGACGTTCGATGATAACGACTACCGGCTCCTGGCAAGGTCCCTTTGCATTGATGCGGGAACGAACGAGAACTGGATGAACGGGGCAGTTGACCTGGACGGCAATCCGCGAATCCTTCTGGGGGCTTTCTCTATAACCGTGGACATGGGCGCCTACGAACTCAGATTCGCCCTTGGCATTCTCAAGAGCGAGGAGAATCACGTCGAGCTTAGCTGGACAACGCGTCCGGCCCGGACTTACACGGTTCTTTCGACTTCCGACATGGTGCTGCAGCCGTGGACCGAGGAAACAACCATACTCGGGGGCAAGACGGGCGGCCCGGCAGTGTGGGTTGACCCCGGCCCAAGCTCGCCTCTGAAGTTCTACAGGCTCGAAATAGAGTGAGCGTGCAACTGAGAGTTCGCCCTCGGGGGCAGGCACGTGGTGGGCCGAGACATGCATCGCCTGGCGCGCCTCGAATGACAAGCCCCAGAAAGGATGAGCCGTGACCTGCAAGAAGTGCGGAAAGGCGATGGTAGAACAGAGGAGAAGCTTCCACAAAATGCGGAAGTGGGTTTGCAGGAGCTGCGGCAGTACCGTCATGCAGAAGCCCCTGCCGAAATGATGGCCGCAGGGGCTAACCCTCGAAGACGCGTTAGCGCTCCGATTCATAAATTCGATGACATATTTTTCTTTGACGGGATCAACAGGAAAGCAGAATTCCCTGAATCCTGTTTATCGGCTTGTGGACTTCATGGCTCTTGGTCGTGGCGGGAGTCGTTTCCTGCGCTCCTTTTTGAGTCCCGTCCATCCTGTAAATCCTGTCGAAAAAATCCTTGCCCCTGGGGAGCTTTCTGACACGTGGTGGTATTTAGGAATTCATGTGCTTAGCGTTTCTGGAAAGCTGTCTCGATGGCGAGGCGGTGGACTTTCCATGCGATTTCGGGGAGAGCGGATGGCGGGAAGAATTTGGCGGCGGAGGCGTCGTCAGCGCATTTGAGTTGTCCGCCAAGGATTTTTCCTGAATAGACGACGAGGAGGCAGATGTATCGGGGGTCGTCGAAAACCGAGTAGACGCCCAGCAGGCCGGTCAGTTCCACATCGAGATTTGTTTCTTCCTTGACTTCCCTGACGGCGCATTCCTCGACGCTTTCATCGGACTCCAGAAAACCCGCCGGGAGAGACCAGAGCCCCTTTCTCGGCTCGACGGCTCGCTTCACGAGCAAAATCTTTCCATCCTGGACGATGGCGACGGCGGCTGCCGGGATGGGATTCAGGTACTGGACGAATCCGCACGCAGGACAGTAGAACCTTCTTTTATGGTCAATGAGCTTCTCTTTGAGCCTCCCACCGCACTGAGAACAGAACTTGTGCTCCACTTTTCCCTCAGCCTTTTGCCGGGCGTTCGAGAAGTCGCCGGAGCGCTTCCTTTGTCAGCCCCCGAATCCGCAAGGTCTTCAGGCGGGTGGTGCGGCCCGCAACAATTTCGATCTGCGATTTCCGCACCCCAAGCTCCTTCGACAGGAGAGCTATCACCGCCGCGTTGGCCTTTCCCTTTTCAGGAGGCGCGGTGACGGCCACCTTCAACGCTCCGCCATACTCCCCCACAATGGCGTCCGCCGCCGCCTTCGGCTGAACCTTTACCGAGAGAACCACTCCCTGGCCGCTTTCTCTCAGTTCGATCATATCGTTCATAGACAGCGGTCGGTACTACCAGCCTCCTGGCACGGCGACCGCTGCGGCACCGAGCCGATTTTACCGCAGAGGACGCGGAGGTCGCAGAGATGGAATCAGACGTTGAAGATGGCGGAGCCGATTCGGACGATTGTTGCTCCTTCCTGGATGGCGATTTCGTAATCCTGTGTCATGCCCATGGACAGGTCGGTTAACTGGCAGATGCCGGATTCGTTGAGCCGGTCTTTAAGTTCTCTCAGGGCGCGAAAGACGGGCCGGACGGTTTGCGGGTCATCAACGAAAGGCGCCATGGTCATCAGCCCTTTCAGGCGAAGGTGCGGAAGAGTCATGACGCGGCGGACAACTTCTTCCACCTCCTCCGGCTTCAGGCCGAACTTGCTCTCCTCGCCGGAAACGTTCACCTCCAGGAGTGCGCCCATCGTCTTTCCGATGGCTGCGCACCTCTTCTCCACTTCATCGGCAATGTGTACACTGTCCAGAGAATGAATGCAATCGAAAATCGCGACGGCGTCCCTGGCTTTGTTGGTCTGAAGATGGCCGACCATGTGCCATTTGAGGTTTTGGGGAAGAAGGCGGCATTTTGACTTTGCCTCCTGGACGCGGTTCTCGCCGAAGATTCTCACCCCGGCGTCAATTGCCTGAGCGATTTCTTTCGGAGTGCGCGTTTTGGTTACGGCGAGGAGGGTCACTTCATCCAGCGAGCGCCCGACGGAGGCCGCCGCCTGCGCAATTCGATTTCTGACCTGTTGGATGTTTCCGGCGATTGTTCTGGCCATCCTTCTCCTTCGCTAACCACGGGTCCCGCCCTGGGCGGGATACCACGAACCTCGTACCGATCGCCTGTAACCGCGGAGAGCGCGGAGTACGCGGAGACACAAGAGGGAAGCTTCTTGCTGTGCGTTCTCGGAGTTCTCTTGCGGTGTGCCTTTTTTCCCGCGGGCCACCGGGCCCGAAGGAATTTTATCATTTCAGGGCTATTGCGGAAATCATTCTTCCGGCGCGCTCCCTTTCGGCGCGGTAGGAATAGAATAGCTGGTTACTACATTTGGTGCAGATGCGGCAATTGAAGACCGCCGAGACACCCAACTCCTTCAATCTCTGCTCGTTTGCCCCCCAGAGGTCAATATCATAGCAGCATGGGCCGATGGAGGGGCCGATGACGGCTATGCAGTCGGTGGGGCTGGCGCCGAAATCTTCTGTCATCCTCTGAATTCCGATTCCGACTATATCATGGAGCGTTCCAGCACGTCCGCAATGGAGAAGGCCGATGACTGACCTTTTGCGGCCATAGAGGAAAACCGGGAGACAATCGGCGGTCAAAACTACGAGAGCCATGCGGCGAGCGTTGGTCAGAAAGCCGTCCGTCGAAGGGACGACACGCGCCTCCGCGCCCCGCCTACGGCGGGGTGCGGCGGGGTGGCTTTTAGAAAAAGAGAAGATGTTTGTTCCGTGGACCTGCCTGCCCATTATCAGATTCTGAAAAGGAACGCCGAGCACGTGCGCCACAGAATGACCCGCTGCGGCAACTGTTTGCTGGCTCGGCGCCGCAGGATAAATGTCTTCGTTTCGGAGAGTGGTCAGAGCAGAAACCTCCGGATACGAATCAAAAGCGGGAAAGCTCAGGTAGCGAAGAGAAGCGTGGCTGTGGAGGCGGACCCCCGCCCGAAGGCGGGGTGACCCGCTCGAAGGCGGGGACAACCGAAACCGTCTCATATCGCTCTCAACGACTCTTCGGCGGCTTGGAGGGTTCGCTCGATTTCTCGCTCGGTATGGGCTGTCGAGAGGAAAGTCACCTCATAAGGAGACGGAGCGAGATAGACACCTCTCTCGAGCATGCCATGAAAATACTTCCGGTATTTAGAAGCATCCGCACGGAGAACCACTTGAAAGTCGTCAACAGGCTTCTCCGAGAAGAACAGCGACATCATCGAACCGATTTGCGTAACGCAGGATGGCAAAGAAAGCCTCCCGGTTATTTCGCGCAATCCATCTGCGAGAATGCGGCTGAGGCGGTCGAGCTCGTCGTAAGGCTTCTCTTCCAGAAGGAGCTTCAGGGTTGCGATTCCGGCTGCCACGGCAACGGGATTGCCGGAAAGAGTCCCCGCCTGGTAAACACCGCCGTCGGGGGCGAGGGCATCCATGATTTCGGCTTTTCCGCCGACGGCGCCAATAGGCATGCCGCCGCCGATGATTTTGCCGAGGATTGTCAGGTCGGGGATGATTCCGTAGAGTTCCTGTGCTCCGCCGTAGCCGAGCCGGAAGCCTGTTATCACCTCATCGAAAATGAGGAGGATGCCATACCGAGAGCAATATTCTCGGAGCGTCCGCAGAAATCCTTCCTTCGGCAGCACAACTCCCATGTTGGCGGCTACCGGCTCGACGATGACGCAAGCCAACTTCTCGTGATTCTCCTCGACCGCGTGGACGAATGCTTCGGCATCGTTGAAGGGAACAGTAACCGTGTGGCGAGCAAAATCGGCAGGGACTCCGAGGCTGTCCGGCACGCCGAAAGTCGCCCCGCCGGAACCGGCTTTCACCAGGAGGCTGTCGGAATGACCGTGATAGCAGCCTTCAAACTTGACGATGTCGTCTTTCCCGGAGAAGCCCCTCGCCAGGCGGATGGCTGTCATGGCTGCTTCCGTGCCGGAGCTGAGGAGGCGAACTTTTTCTATAGAGGGAACAGCCTGCACAATCATCTCCGCGAAGACGGCTTCCGCTTCCGTTGGGGCGCCGAAGGATGTTCCCTTCTCACAGGCTTGCTTGATTGCCGATACAACGCGAGGATGGGCGTGGCCGAGAATCAGCGCCCCCCACGACAGGACGTAATCAACGTACTCCTTCCCCTCGCAGTCGCAAAGGCGGCAACCGGAAGCGCGGTCAACGAAGACAGGAGTGCCGCCGACTTTTCGGAATGCCCTGACAGGGCTGTTGACGCCGCCAGGGATGAACCTTGTGGACTTTTGCCAGAGGTGCCTATGCGGATTGTTCAAACTTCTCTACCTTGCCGTCATGGACGAGTCCAAGGAGGACTTCCACGACCCCCGGGTCGAACTGGGTCCCAGAGTTGTGAATCATTTCCTCGCAAATGCGCTCGAAGCTGAGCGGCTGGCGGTAAGCACGCATGGAGGTCATGGCGTCGAAGGCGTCCGCCACTGAGACAAGGCGAACCATCAGAGGGAGGTTTCTGCCATCAACACCGTCGGGCCACCCCTTTCCGTCAACCCTCTCATGGTGGTGCCGGATAATCGGGCGTGTATGATTCAGGAAACCGATGGGACTTATGATTTCGTCGCCGATAATTGGATGCCTCCTGACCTGCTGCATCTCTTCCTCGGTAAGCATCTCCTTTTTGTTGAGAATCGCCTCGCTGACGCCGACCTTTCCAATATCGTGGAGTGTTGCGCCATCGCGGATGGTCTTGATGTCTTCCCCCGGCAGGTTCATTGTCTTAGCAATCAGCAGGCTGTATCGGGTGACCCTGTGGGTGTGGCCTCTTGTGTAAGCATGCTTGGCCTCTAAAACAAGGTTGAGGGAAAGGAGTGTGTTCAGATAGCTCCTTTCGAGGTCTTTCATAAGGCGGGAGTTGTGCAGCGCAATGGAGGCCTGATTGGCGATGATGGAGAGAACCTGTATGTCGCTGCGAGTGAAAGCTTCTTCTTGCTCTCTTTTGGAAATCAGAATCAGGCCCAGAGGTGTATCCTGTATCTTGAGAGGAAACAGAACCATCTCCTTCTCAAACGAGAAAATCTCCGGAAAAACCGACGCTTTGTACTCGAGAACATCCACTTCCGCTTGGAGAGGGTGGTTTTTCCCCTTGTAGAGGAGAACGGGCCTGCGGTTGTGCATGATGAAATCAACAGCCGGATAGCCCGCATAATTAGGGCGAATTGGGCGGACTAAATCCCCTCCCAAAATGGCCCCCATGCTAAGTATTCGCCCGGAATCCTCGTAGACGCACAGGGCAGCCCTGGTTGACCGAGTCTGAGAAAGAGCGGACATCAGGATGATGTTGTGGAGCTTTTCGGAGTTGACGGCGGATGCAATGGCCTCGCTTGTGTTGAAGAGGAAGACGGTCTCCCTGAGGCGGATGTTCTCCCGCTTGATCCGCACCTTCTCAAGGGCGTTGCCGATGGAAAGGAGAATTTCTTCGTTGCGAAAAGGTTTGAATACATAGTCAGCCGCGCCGGCAAGGATAGCTTCCCTTGCCGAATCGAGGGAGGCGTAACCGGTCATCATTATGACCAGGACGCTTGGGTACAGCAGCTTAACCTGCTTGAGGAGTTCTATCCCACTCAGCCCCGGCATCTTGATGTCAGCGAGCGTCAGGTCCACGACGTTCGACCGGAGAAAATCGAGGGCCGCCTCGCCACTCGCAACCGAACTGGCGCGGTAGCCCTCCTCCCTCAGAAGGTCCTCGAGAAATCCTCTCACCGAGGCTGAGTCGTCAACTACCAGTATCCTTTCTCGTCTCGAGGCGTTCACAGCAGATTCTTTCTGATTCGGTTTGCCCCTGGCCGGACATCTTGCCGGGGATTTGCGGGCGAGAACCACAGTTCTCGTCGCTGGTCGCTGCGCGCCCCCCTCGCACTTTTCTCATGCTCGTCTCGACCCCGCCCGAAGGCGGGGACAACCTTATCCTCTCACCTCCCCCTTATGCGCTGGTGGTTTGAGCTTCTCCCCGTAGACGCAGACTCTGTTCTTCCCCTTGCTCTTGGCCTCATACAATGCCTGGTCGGCGTGGCTTATAAGCTCCTCCGGACTTCCGGCGTCACCGGGACAGGTCGCCACTCCCATACTTATTGTCAATTTTCTTCCCGGCAGGGTCTCCTCGCCCTTGAAAGGAGTTTCCTCCACGAGTCGTCGCACTCTCTCACCCGCCACCATTCCCTGCTCTTTCGGGGTGTGGGAAAGAATCAGCGCAAACTCATCTCCTCCGTACCTCGCCGCGAGGTCGGCCTTGCGGACGAAGCCCTTTAGAAGCTCGCCAATCTTAGCCAGTGCTCGATTCCCCTCCATATGCCCCTGGCCGTCATTGTAGGACTTCAGGTCATCTACGTCAATCATCAGCAATGTGGCACAACCGCCGTACCTCAGGCACTTCTCGACTTCCAGCCCTAAGAATTGGCGGAAGAAGGTGTAATTATTCAGCTTTGTCAGTCCGTCCTGAGTGGCCAGCTTCTTGTACAGCTCTTTCTCCTGGGATTCCTTTAGGAGCCTCCTTCGCTCCAAGGCCCTGCAGATGGCAACTTCCAGCGTCCCGACCGTGAAAGGCCAGGTCAGGTAATCGTAAGCCCCTTCCCTGATGGACTCGATTGCCGTCTCAATAGAGCCCGTCGGGGTCACCACGATAACTGCGGTCTCCGGACAGATTCTTTTGACCTCCCTGACGACATCAATGCCGCTAAGCCCATCGAGGAAAAGGTCGGTGATGAGGAGGTCATAGTGCACCCGGCGCAGCTCCAGGCGAGCAGACCTCCAGTCGGAGAAGGCGTTGACCCTGAAACCCAGAGCTCCCGCCAGCTCCGCGAGGACCTCCCGGTTGCTCAACTCGTCGTCAATGACCAGTATTTTGTCCGTCCGTTGCTCAACGTCCATGCTCATGCCCCCTAAGCCCCTTTATCTGAAGTACTCTGGACCCGCTTTCTTAAATTGTCGGACTGTGAAAAGAAGCCTGTATTCCCCTACCCCTATCGTCCGACTTATCTGCGCTGCAAGTTCCTCGCACTGCTCCCTGGTCTTAGCGTGCAGCATCGCATAGAGGTTGTACGGCCATGCTGGCCTTGCCTCTCTCTCATAGCAATGGCTAAGCGCTTCGAAGGAAGCGATGGCCGTCGCCGCTTCTTCAACCCTCTCTTCCGGCACTCTCCAGACGGCCATCGCGTTCGCGGCGAAACCGATTTTCGTCTGGTCAACGGTCGCTCCAAACCGACGGAGCAGCCCGGCACATCGAAAACGTTCGATTTTAGAGAAAAGGTCTTCCTCCGAAACTCCCACCCTCGCCGCAACCTCGCTGTACGGCGCGAGGTGGTCCGGCAGACCGCTGCTGAGACTGGATATTATCTCCCTATCAATGGCTGTCAGCTTCATTTCCCAGGTTGAGAAAACCCATACACGAACTCTTCGACACGTCCGTCAGGACATCAAGCCATATCTGCTTCGAGCAGCCCGCCGCTCGCCGACCGCTGACCGGGCGGAAGCTCACAGCGGGCCCTCACCCGCAAGGCGAAAAAGCACGATGCGTGCCAACACTTCCTGCCCCTTTTCGGTGCGCTCCCGGCTCGTTTTATCCCATGTAACCATCTTGGAGCGCAGGGAAATCCCGGTCAGCCTGACGCCACGGCCGGGGTAATGCGGAAAATCCCGCAGGGAGACTTCTGAGGAAATTTGCCCAAAGAGGGACCACCCAAGGCCTCCCGCTTGTACTGTCGCTGCTCATTCACAGGGCACCTCAAAATGAACTCTGAGCTTGAAGACCCTCTTAGCTGGAAAGTCGAACATCTCTGCTTCGGGTGCCGCTCCTTTTATCTCATCGAGGGTACGCCTGAGCCTTTCCTCTGACTCCGCAAGAACCGTGAACCAGAGGTTGAGCGGCCCTTCGCGCTGGTAATTGTGTGTCACCTGGGGAAAGCCGTTGACAATATGGGCGACGCGTTCGAGGTGCTTTTCGGGGACGCGCATTCCGACCAAGGTGCTGACGTAGCCGAGCCTGCGGGAATCGAAGCTTGCCGCAATCCTTCTGATTACACCGGCTTCTTTTAACGCCATGACCCTCCGGAAGGCCTCTTGTTCTGAGCACCCGGCTTTTTCACCTATCACGGCGTACGGGCGTGATACCAATGGAAAACCTTCCTGAATGATACGGAGTATCTCGATGTCAATGTCGTCCATGGTTAGCTCAAAGATGTCCGCCGATCTCGCGAGGCTCAGGGAGTACGACGCCATGACGGGAAAGTAGGCCCGCGAATTATGAAGAGATACAAGACGCCGGGAAGCTCCTTCGACCTTTCTGGGGACTGTTCAGCACAGAACGCGCAAGCGCGACCCAAAACCCCCGGAAACTCAGCCCAGAACCGCGAAATCCCCGACCTGGGGCGAAGCCAACCTCTCGAAATCGGAAAAGCTCATCTTGACGGTGTCGGTATGAGTACCCGCGTTGAAGACCACGTATTCGCACTGAGTCAGCCTCTGGTCCAGCCAGAGAGGGAGGTCGTAGAGATTCCCAAAAGGAGGCATGGCTCCGACTTCGCAGTCCGGAAAAAGGTTTGCGAACTCCTGTTCCTCGGCTATGGACACTTTTTTCGCGCCGAGGAGTTTCGCCAGAGCTTTGGTGTCGACCTTGAAAGCCGCGGGGACAGCCGCCAGCACGAACATATCATCCGCCTTGACCACCACCGCCTTGATGACGCTTCGTCCCCGCTCGTGCTCAACCGCCGCCACTTCCTGGGTCGTGTAAACTTCGGGATGCGTCGAATGCTCGAACTTCACCCCTTCCTTTTCCAAAAACTCCCTTAACTTCTTGGAAATAGCCATCTTCCCTACCCTCCACCTTTTTTCGTTCGCACCTTTCCCTTCGACTCTTAGGGGCGCGGCCGAAACCCTTCAGCCGTTCTGGGGTCTAATGCCGGCTGACCGATGCTGCGAAGAGACCTGTCTCCGCCTGCCTACCCTGGAGGCCATTTCAACTTTCTGCCGGCGAGGAGATGGACGTGCAGGTGATTGACAGCCTGCCCGGCATCCGGGCCGGAATTCACGACCAGCCGGTAGCCGCACTGATAGACCGAAAAATCCCTGGCAATCTGCTGGCTGACCATCAGAATGTGCCCGATAAGCTCGCGGTCCTCTTCGCGGACGCCGGTCACCCCCGGGATGTGCTTTTTGGGTATGAGCAAAATATGAACCGGCGCCTGGGGGTGGACGTCTTTGAACGCTACGACCCTGTCATCCTCATAAACAACCTTGCTTTCGAGGCGTTTTTCAGCGATTTCACAGAAGATGCACTTTTCCATTGGTCGCCCTTCCATTTCCTCCGGTGGTGTCGGCCGTGAATTTGATGGTGAATTCCTCTGGACAGGATAACAGAGTTGGCAAGATGATTCTGTATATCCTGTTATGCTGTCGAATCTTCAGATGCTCAGGGGATCGCGGCTATGTTGAGGCGCCCAGGGCGCGAACGATGGCTCTCCCGAACTGCGCGGAGCTATCCGGCCCGCTGGCGGTGATGAAATTCCCGTCAACCTCCACCGCGGCGCCGGTATATCTGGCGCCTTTGGCCCTTATCTTTGCGGCCTCGCTTGACCAGACCGTGGCCTTTTTCCCCTGGAGGAGACCGGCGTTCGCCAGCGTGACCGGCGCGATGCATATCGCGCAGACCGGTTTTCCCTTAGCGGCAGCCGATTTTGCCAGAGAATGGGCGGCCGGGTCGGTCCAATACTCCGAAGCCCCGGCTCCCCCAACGAAGACAACGGCATCGTAATCCTCCGCCTTGACATCTTTCAGGAGAACTTCAGGCTTGAACGTCCCGCCGAGCATCCCTTTGGCCGTCCTGAGGCTCGACGACGCGACGACAACTTTTCCTCCGGCGTCCTCAATCAGCTTTTTCGGCTCAAAAAGCTCCTCGTCGCGGAAATTGTTGCTGGCAATGACCATTAGGACTTTCTTCCCGGCAATCTTCGGCAGCTCAGCCATTTCCTTTTCATTGCCCTCCTTGCGGCAGCCCAAAAAGACCGATGTAATGCTAAATCCCAGGAGCAAAACCAGGCCCCACCAGAAATAGCGCCACTTCGTTTTCATGCGATCTCACTCCCTTCAGATACGTTCCAGCCCCGCAAAGCGGGGTAATCGTCTCACCGCGGCAAGCCCTGCCACAGGCGGGTCTGCGGCTCTCAGCCACCCGGCCTTATCGCGCGTCTAAGATTCCAGTGGTCAGTGGAGTACTTTTCCGCGCGAAGGCATTCCGCCATCCGGAGTTCCGATTCTGTCAGCGGCGACGGCTCAAGCTTGATTCCAAGCGCGCGAGCAAAATTCTCGCTGAGCGCTTCCACTATTCGGTCTCTATCCGGTTTCCTTCCGAGAATCTCCTCAAGGCAAACCGCTGTCCGCGTCATGGGATTATCATACGCTTCCTGTGGCGCCCGTCTCGACGCACCCAAAGACACCGCGCCGCGAGCCACAGAGCCCGCAAGCAGCGGATACATAGTAACAAAATCTGAAGACAATAGCATCGAACCTTGATGAAGAATCCATCCTTTTTTGCGGCGCTGCGCGCCGCCAGCGAGCTTTCTGCTTTCGTAAAGGATGTCGTACACCGTTGGGTTGGCGAAGCAGATGTTTGCTGTTTCCTGTCTGCTGTCTGCTGTGTCCTTTTCTCGCTCCAGAAGCGATGTAACAATCCCGAGCTTTGATAGGCCCTCCGCGAGAGCACGGTTCACCAGCCGATAACTCTCCGGGACCGAGAGCGCTTTTCCCGCCGAGCCGTGTTGCTCGGTTGCAAAATCCTCCGGAAAAATCACTGTGTAGGTTATATCGCACTTGTGGAAGACTATCCCTCCCCCCGTTATCCTCCGCACAACAGGAACATCCCTCTCCCGACAAAGCGGCAGATTCAATTCCGCCTCCGCATCTACCGCATAACCGATGGAAATCGAAGGTTTTTCCCATTCATAAAACCGAACCGTCGGCGGAGATTCCCCCTCGATGCAGTGCATGAGCACAGCCTCATCCATCGCCATGTTCATCCAGGCATCCTTCGCCTTGTCTACGACCAATCGCCAGGAACTCGGGCACATCCGACCAGTTTCCTATCTTCTGCCGCGCCCCCGGACCGGCCTGCGGAGCAGGAGACCACCCGCGCGCTCTATCCCAGGAACCTCCGCAGATGGGCAGCGCTCAAGACGTGTTCTCGCAGATCTTCCGTTTTACCGGCCTGTAGCGACGCGATGATGTGACCCGTTACCGCCCTGTGCTCCTCGTTTGGCGCGAATTCAGCCGGAAAAGCTCTCGCCGCCCCTGCCAGTTCCTTCGGCAGGAAATTCGAGCCGAAGTTGACGTAGCTCAGGGCATCCGCAAGATCGTCCTTGAAGTGCACGTAGGCCTCGCTGATGATCTCGATGTCCTGCGGGGTCAGGGAGTTGAGAGCCAGGATCTCCGGTGGAAGCCCCATCGAGTACAGCGCGGCTGTGAAGCCAATAGCCCTCGGCAGCGTCACGCCCCCGATACTCCGTGGGTAGCCGAACAGGCCGATGTGCAGCTTCCTCTTCCTTCTACTGGGGACGAAACCCGCAACCGTGTTAATGGCCGGCGCCAGCTCCACCACCTGCCGTCGGTATTCCGCGGAGTACCGTTGGATCAGTTCCAGGCACCGCTCCTCGTCCACCTCCTGCGGCAACCCCGGTTTCTTCTCCTTCAGGTACGCTATCGCCGCCCTCACCTCCGGGAGGGGGTTGTCGTACTTGAACGCCGACTGGACAGTGAACGTGCAGGCGCTGGGATACTCTTCGGCAACCCTGGCCGCCGTCTGCGGGCGGAGATTGCCCCGGAAAGGAGCCGAGCCAACGCCAATGATCGGATATATCGCAACCCCCGTCTCCTCGGAGAGGGTCCGGAGCCTCCGAAGGGCGATCTTGTTCAGAAGCACCGCCGTGACAAGCCCATAGTTCATCGCCGGGTCCGACCTGGCCAGAAACACCCTCTGGTCCTCCAGCTTCTTGTCCTTCAGGTATTCCCTGGTCATGCTGTGCGCATCGAGCATGTACGGCATGTCCTCGAACAGCGGTATGACGTTGATCCGCTCCGGTCGGAACGTCCCTATCCACTCCGCAATGGTTATGTCCCCGTCCCTGAAAGGCCGGACCTGTTTGCCCACCACGAAGTCGCAATAGTAGCGGTAAATCCTGTCGAGACACTTCGGCGAGGCCGTCATGGGAAGAATCACCTCAAATATCGGTGGGACGTCATCGCCATAAAATGATTTCGCCGCATCGAACGACCTCGGTATGCTCTCCAGCGTCTCCAGCAAGATTTTCGCTTCCCCCTTTTCGACCGTCGGGTTGGGGACTCGCAGCGTGAGGCGGACATCTTTTCCCAGCCGCCTTTCTCGGAAAAACCCCTCGTATTTCGTCAGCAACTTCCGGACGACGTAGTTGTCCACCTCTTTCCCCTCGCAGTCCCACATCTGCTCGTCACATCCCAAGTGAGAGAACGCGTAATACGCCTCCTGCACCTCATCCTCCCCTGCCAGTTCCGTGTTCTGGGCAAAGAACGGAACCGTGACGTTATCCGGATGTTGCGTGCTCATGCACCGGGGTACGTTCTTCATGCTGGCAATTCCATACGCTAAGCTGTCTCGCAGGCGAGTCTGCCTGCCGGCTGTCACATCCCCAGGTCGGTCGAGCACTCTGCCTCAGGGGCCTATCGCAGGCATCAGGGCGGCGCGAGCCCCCGCCCCCGGTGGTTCGCCCACCCCTCCCTGCCGCCTTGTGGCCCCAGCGACCGTCAAGGGCTGCGCGGACTGGTATCCCTGCTCCTTTAGGCTTGGTGGGCTCCCTTTTGCGGCTCAGTCAGGCGGTTGATGAGGCTGGCGGAGTAGGCGGCGCCGAAGCCGTTGTCAATGTTGACCACGGTTACGCCGGAGGCGCAGCTATTGAGCATAGCTAAAAGCGGTGCTATTCCAGCGAAGTTTGCGCCGTATCCTTTGCTCGTGGGGACGGCGATGACCGGCTTATCAACAAGTCCGCCCACCACGCTCGGCAATGCCCCTTCCATTCCCGCCACCACGATGATTACGGTGGCTTGGCGCAGCTTTTCGGAATGGCTGAGGAGACGGTGGATTCCGGCGACACCGACGTCGTAGATGCTCTCGACCTCGTTGCCGAGAATTTTTGCCGTCACGACCGCCTCTTCCGCCACGTCTATATCGGAAGTCCCGGCGGAGACGACAAGAATCCTCCCGCCCTTTTTGGGGAGCGGTTTTCTCTCGACGGTGATGGTGCGTGCGCGCTCATTGTAAAGGGCGTCGGGATGCCTTTCTTTCACTGCCTCGTATACTTCGCGGGATGCCCTCGTGGCGAGAAGATTATCCTCCTCGGCGAGGATTCGGTCCACGATTGCGACGACTTCTTCTTTCGTTTTCCCCTCGCAGTAAACCACTTCGGGGAAGCCCTTCCTCAGCGTGCGGTGAGTGTCAACTTTCGCAAAACCGAGGTCGTCGAAGTGCGGCGCCTTGAGCTTTTCCACCGCCTGTGAAATCTCGACTTTGCCGGCACTGACCCCTTCCAGGAGCTCGCGAAGCTCTTGCTCGTTCACCTTTTCAGCACTCCCTCAGTTGAGCATTATTGTCTGCCATGACCGAGAAAAGAAGGCGGCTGGCACACCCGGCATCGCCCGCAGCTCGCAATTGTGCTACCTTACGAATCCGCACATCATCAGGAAACGTCATTCGCGTTCTTTTGCATCGGGGCGCTCTCCATGGGAGGAGGCCCCCTCATCGCCGCTGCCAGCAAGCAGCGGGGCTTGTTGCGCGCCCGCACCGAGCGCCGCTGTCGCCGGGGCGCTTTCTGCCGCCCGCCTCGCTCTGTAACGCCGCACATACATCAAAGAGAACAAAAAGGCACACAGCGGAATCAAAATCTGCGACATGATAAACCACGGATTATCTATCTTCTCCATTGTGGAGGTGACGGCGCGCCCGACTCTTTTCTTAATCGGGTGAAGCCCGCCGTCCCTGGGCGCGCAAGCAGCGGCCGAACGCGCCGCGAAAACAACCTCGCCACGGGCTGGCGCTTCGCCGGCAGCTCTCAGGGCTGCCGCTACCAACCCGAGACAGAGAAGCCAGTAAAAAATCTGCCCTTTCACCTTCCCCCCCGGCCAATCTTCTCGGCAAAGGCACGGATGTGAGCCGGAGTTGTCCCGCAGCATCCGCCGACGACGTTTGCGCGCGCTTCTAAGAGAGCGGGGATATGCTCGGCCATGAGTTCCGGCGTCTGGTCGAAAACGGTCCTATCCTCAGCGATTCTCGGCTTGCCTGCGTTTGGCTCGGCGAGAATGGGAATGGAGGTCAAGCCCCTCATCTGGCGAACGATTTTCGCCACATCCGCGATGTCCACGGTTCCACAATTCGTCCCGAGAACGTCCGCTCCTTCTTCCTCAAGACGGCGAACCATCTGCTCTACCCCGACTCCCATGATTGTCCGAAAACCTTTCCCCCGAACGTCCGGCTGGAAAGACATTGACGCTATCACCGGCAGGCCGGTCTCTTTTGCGGCGCGGACCGCTGCGACCAATTCTTCCAGGGCAGTCATGGTCTGGATAATTATCGCGTCGGCTCCTTCCGCAAGGAACGAAACCTGCTGCCTGAAAACCTCGACGAATTCCTGCTGTCTCTTCTTGCCCAGGGGATAGACAAACTCTGCCGTTGGCCCGACATCTCCGAGGACATATCTATCCTCCCCGGCAGCGGCGCGAGCGAGCCTGACTGCTGCCGAATTGAGCTCGCCGACCTTCTCGGCAAGGCCATACCTCTCCAGGCACCACCTGTTCCCGCCCAAGCTGTTCGTCAGAATTGCCTCCGCGCCCGCCTCGATGTATGCCGAGTGGACCTGGAGGACTTTATCCGGGTGGAGGGTACTCCACAGCTCATGACATTCCCCAAGCTCAAGGCCGAGCTCATCGAGCTGCGTCCCCATGGCTCCATCGCACAGCAAAACGCCTTCTCTTATTCTGTCCAGAAACGGTCTTCTCATTTCAAATCCTCATTCCTTTCCCGCCTTTGGCGGGATAATCGGGCTGTCAGGCAGGTCCATATCCGCCCGGATGCTCCAGGAGCCATTTCCAGGCGCTCTCCAAGATGACCTCTAATTCCGAATGCTTCGGCCGCCAGTTGAGTTCCCGTCGAATCCTGCCACCATCCGAGACCAGCCTCGCGGGGTCACCTGGTCTCCTGGCTCCGAACTCGACGGGGATTTTCTTTCGCGTGACTTTTTCGGCTGCCGCTATGACCTCCTTGACCGAATACCCTTTTCCCGTGCCAACGTTGTAAACGCAGCTATCCGCCGCCTCGAGGGCGAGAAGATGGGCTGACGCCAGATCGAGAACATGCACAAAGTCCCTGACGCAGGTTCCGTCGGGCGTATCGTAATCATCGCCATTGATTCTCATTGAAGGCAAGATGCCCAGCGCGCTCATCAGGACGTTAGGTACAAGGTGCGTCTCCGGCCTGTGGTCCTCACCGAGCTCTCCCGCTGCGCCCGCCGCATTGAAGTATCGCAATGCCACGTAGTTGATGCCGTGAATCTCGTCGTACCACTTCAGGACCTTCTCAAAAGCGAGTTTCGACTCTCCGTACGGATTCGTTGGGACAGTCGGCTCGTCCTCCTTGATCGGGAGCCGTGCCGGTTCTCCGTATACAGCCGCCGAAGACGAGAAGACAATCTTCTGCACACCTGTCCTCACCATCGCGTCGAGGAGATTGATCCCGCAGCAGACGTTGTTCCGGAAGAACTTCGACGGGTTTTTCATGGAGTCGCCGACGAGCGCCTCAGCCGCGAAATGAATGACCGTGTCAACCTTTTCCTTCATCATGACATCGCGAAGGAGCCGCAGGTCTGCCAGGTCTCCGAAGACAAACCTTGCCCCCTCCGCGACCGCCTGCCGATGTCCTGCTTGAAGATTATCAATCACAACGACGAGGTGGCCTCCTTCGACGAGTTCCCTCGCAACTACACTTCCGATATACCCGGCTCCGCCGGTCACCAGGACGCGCATTGTTGTCCTCGCATTGCACTGGATTGCAGGAATCGCGTCTCGTTAAATTTGTATCCTTTTCCAGCACCGTCGGTCAAGCAAAAGTAGCCCGGACTGGCGAAGAGGGAGGAGACGGACGGAAAGGGGGAAGAGGCGCCCGCTGTGCGCGTTAGGCATCCGAGCCGCAGTAAATGCCTGAAGCCGGCCAGGCTTCAGCGGCGTGCGGCTGGCGGGTGGATAAGGGGCCAAGGCTCAACGCACTTGACATCTCCGACGAAAGGACGGATTATTGCGGGAAATCAAAAGACGTGCTTTGGGCAAAATAAGACCAAGCTTCGCTTTCGGCGGAGTTTCGCCAGGCAAGGAGGTGGAAGATGGGGCAGCGTGAGATTTCTCGAAGGGAATTCCTGCAAAAGGCGGCTGTTGGGGCATCGGCTCTTGCCATGGGCGCGGCGATCCGAACCACTGGTCAGGCAGCTCAGGACGAAGTCCTCGTCGGATTCATAGGAGTCGGCGGGAGAGGGACTCATCTCCTCCGGAAGATTGTCAAGCTCCCCGGCGTTCGCGTGTCTGCGGTCTGCGACCTCATCGAGTACCGCGTCAATCAGGCGAAGAGAGTTCCAGAGAAATATGAGCCGAAAGGTTATCTCGACTTCCGCCAGATGCTCGATGAGGAAAAGCTCGACGCGGTCATAGTCGCCACGGAAGTGGGCAACCATGCCAAATGCGTCATTCCGGTCCTGGAGGCAGGACTTCACTGCTTCAGTGAAAAGCCGATGGACTGCACCGTCGAGAAGGTTGACGGCATTGTAAAGGCTGCCCGCAAGGCTAAAGGGATTTACCACGTGGGCTTCCAGAGAAGATACAACCCTGGTTTTGTCAGCGCGCTTGAGAAAATCCACAGCGGGGCCGTCGGCCGTATCACGTTCATGCAGGGGCAGTGGCATTGGGAGTGGGCTGTTGGTGGGTGGGTTCTCGACGTCAACATGTCTGGCGGAGAGCTTGTCGAGCAAGCCTGCCACCACATGGACGTAATGTCCTGGGTCATGAAAGGGCAACACCCGCTGGCATGCGCGGCCATGGGAGCCATCACCGTCGGGCGCAAGGCTGCGCCGCTTCCGACTTCGGAAGACAAATCGGCTGTCGCGTACACCTTCCCCGGCGGGGTGGTCTACTCATACACGCACCTGTTCTATTTGCCGCCTCACTTCCGGGCAGAGAAGCTGTGGGTGTTTGGAGAGAAGGGCGGAGTGGACCTTCCCGCAGGGATGCTCTACACCCTCGACGAAAAGGAGGAAAAGGTCGGCGAGCCGAGCGGAACGGACTGGGATAAGGGAACAGACGAGGAGCTTGTCGGGTTCATCGAGGCTGTTCAGAAGAACGACAAGAAGCTCGTTCGCAGTAATCAAGAGACCGGCCGGGTCGCGACTCTGATGTCTCTTATGGGGCGCATGGCGATGTACGACCGCCAGACCAATAAGTTCGAGCCACGGATAGTGAAGTGGGAAGAGCTGGGCTCCACGACCGAACCATCGCAGATTTAGCGCCGGCCCTCGGCGCGGTGGTGCCGCGCGAAAGGGTTAAGGCGAATCGGGGAGGCGACCTCGGTTCTTCCGCGCCAGAAAGCTTTCGGGCGGGTCCTCTTTCGCCATCATGCTATGGGCTGCTAAGGAGGACGCTGAGGGCGGCGGCGTGTTCGTCTCGCCCGACACTCGTTCGCCTCCGCGAGCAAGAGAGCGACGTTGTGGTGACTCTCGATGTACGTGAAGCTCCTTTCCATTTCGGCCTCGCCGGGGGAGGGCGTGGCGATTCCGGCCAATCCGGAACCGGACGTCGCGGAATCTCAGCCGGCGATGGGGACCGTCTTCGAGATTCTCATATACGGGCCGGACAAGAGGAACCTCTCCGCGGCCGCGAGACAAGCTCTCGGTGAGATTGTCGGCCTCGACGAGCAGCTCAGCCGATGGAAAACCGGCAGCCAAATCTCCTGGATCAACAGTCACGCCGGGAAGGAGCCGGTTCGAGTGGAGCCCGAGCTATTCGGGCTGCTCGTGCGCTCACGCGAAATCTGGCGGGAGACCGGCGGCGCTTTTGACATAACAGTGGCGGCTCTGGTGAAGAGATGGGGATTCTACGACAGAAATCCGAGGTTGCCCACCCCGCAGGAAATTGAATCGGCTCTGGAGGCCATGGGGATGCAGTACCTGCGCCTCGACGAGGCGGACAGGACAATTTCTTTCGAAAGGGCTGGGATGGAGATTGACCTGGGCGGGATCGGCAAGGGATATGCGGTTGACCGGGCGGCTGATTTTCTTAAAATGTGCGGCTTGAGAGCCGTTCTTGTCAATAGTGGGACAAGCACCATCTACGCCGTTGGCTCGCCTCCGGGGCAGGAAGCGTGGAACATAGGAATCCGCGACCCACGCGACGAAAGCAGAGCAATCGCCGCCCTGGCGCTAAGGGAAGCTGCCGTTTCGACATCCGGCGGGCCGGAAAAGGTCTTTGAGATTGCAGAGAAGAGTTACTCGCACATTCTTGACCCCCGGACTGGCTATCCGGCGGAGGGGATGGTCAGCGCGACCGCCATCGCCCCTTGCGCGACAGATAGCGATGCTCTTGCTACCTCATTTTACGTTCTTGGAGAGACCGGGACGAGGAGTTACTGTGATGCACACAAGGATGTGAAAGCGCTCCTCATTCGGCAGCCGAAACCTGGCGAAGAATTGAGAATTCTGCCGATAAACTTTGACCGAAAATGAGGAACGAAGCGACCCAAACAGGCAAAATCAGCAGGGAGGAGAAGATGACGCAGAGAAGCAAGATGTCGAGAAGAAGTTTCATCCGCAATGCGGGGATAGCGACGGCAGCTTTTGCCATCAGCACCACAAGAAAGAGCACCGGCGAGGAGCCTGCCGCCGAAGAAGGAAGACCGGTCAACGTCGGAATCGTTGGGACAGGCAACCGCGGTCGAACACTCTTGCGCAACATCGTGGTCATGAAGAACATCAACGTCCTGGGGGTGTGCGATGTCTATCCGCAGAACCTGCAAATGGGACAAAGGATGGCCGGAAGGGAGGCAAAAGGCTTTGAGGATTACCGGCAGCTTCTGGATATGAAAGATATTGAGGCTGTCGTGGTTGCCACTCCTCAGCACACTCACGCCGAGATAAGCATTGCGGCGCTCGATGCCGGAAAACACGTTTTCTGCGAGAAGTGCATGGCCTTCACTATTGAAGAGGCCAAAAACATGGTCATGGCTGTCAGAAAAAGCAAGAAGTTCCTCCAGGTAGGGCATCAAAGGCGATATAACCCCATGTACCACAAGGCGGTCGAGCATATACGGAAAGGCGTCCTCGGGCCTGAGGAAAATCCTGTTACGCAGGTCCGATGCCAGTGGAACTCAAATTCGGATTGGCGGGCATTTGCCCCGGAGCCGAAATGGGAAAAGATTCTCAACTGGCGGCTTTACTCGGACATCTCCGGCGGTCTTATGGCTGAGTTCGGCGCGCATCAGGTGGACATCGCTGACTGGTTTCTTGGGACGAAGGGGGAGAACGACAACTACGTTGACGCCACTCCTGTGGCGGTCAGCGGCGTCGGAAAGCTCCTTTTCTACAAGGACGGTCGCGACGTCTGGGACCACATCAACGCGATGGTGGAGTATCCCGGCGGAGTGACAATGAATTATACCTCCGTCTTGACAAACGGATACGATGGGGTGACGGAGGAGTTCATGGGTCCGCATGCGACGATAGTCCTATCTCTCGGGTATCCTCTGGGCACCGGCCATGTCACTTTCGAGCCAGGGAAAAAGCAGCCGGTTTGGGTGAGGCTTGCCCACAAGGAGGAGGTCGAAGGAAGAACCGTCGTGACCATCCTCACTGGAAAAAAGTACATCCCCGGGAAGGAGAAGGACGCCCAGGAGCAGATCGGGAAAGAGGAAGGCGAGAAGAACGATATCGTCTTAGAGTTCGAGGGATTCTTCCAGTCCATCCGGGAAGAGAAGCCGCCGGTCGCGGACGTGATGGTTGGGTATCGCAACGTGGTGACAGTCCGCAAAGCGAACGAAGCGATGAAGGAGCAGAAGCGGGTCGAGATAGACCCCGCGCTCTACAAGGTCTGATGCCCAACGGGCGAATCCCGGCCTCTGAGAAACGAAATTGCGTTGGGGAAAAGGGGGCGAGTGGAGAAGCATGCCTGTCTCGCCCCTTTAGTTTCCGTCAATCATTGGTCGTCTGCGGTCTGCGACGACAAGCCAGGCGTTCATCCGGTTACAATTCCCAGCCTCTCCGGTACTCACGCCGGATGAAGTCGTTCGCTTTTGGACAGTTAGTGACCTTGAGGTTTGCTGAATCCCACTCTACCTTCTCGCCGGCGCGGATAGCCACGTTTCCAAGAAGAACCGCTTCAGTCACTGGACCCGAATAGGAGAAGTCGGCCATTGCGGGAGGGCCGCCTTTGCAGGCAACTATCCACTCCTGATGGTGGCCGGGCGACCTCGGCATTTGTTGCTTTGGCCCGACGAAGCCCTTGAATTCAGACTCCGGCAGGAGCTTGAAATCGCCGGCGTGCCAGTCGGGGGCGAGCATTTTCCCCTTTTCGCCGATGAGCAGCGCACCGTTAGTCGGCAGGCTCTGACCGGCGAGCTCCTCCGGAGGCTTCTTGCCTCCGTCGTACCAGGTGAGTTTAACGGGCGGCGCGTCGCCGCGAGCAGGAAATTCCCACCGGACGATGGACCAGTTCGGCGCTGTTTCCACGTGGACGTCGGAAACCTCCGCTTCAGCGCTGGTTGGCGCTGCCAACTTCAATCCCCAGAAGACCACGTCCATGTTGTGGCATCCCATGTCGCCCAATGCCCCTGTGCCGAAGTCCCACCACCCGCGCCAGTTGAACGGCAGATAGCACGGATGATAGGGACGCCACGGCGCCGGACCGAGCCAGAGGTCCCAATCGAGGTGAGGTGGGACGGAGGGCGTGTCCGTCGGGCGGTCAATCCCCTGCGGCCAGATAGGCCTGTCGGACCAAACGTGCACATCGCGAACCGGCCCGATAACCCCCGCTTGGAGAAGTTCGACGGCACGCCGGTGTCCATCAAAGGAATGCCCCTGAATTCCCATTTGCGTCGCGACCTTGCATGCGGCGGCTGTCTTGCTCATCAGGCGAGCTTCATAGACGGAATGGGTCAGGGGCTTCTCGCAATAGACGTGCTTGCCGAGCCTCATCGCCATCACGGCGGCACAGGCGTGGGTGTGATCGGGTGTGCCAATCACCACGGCGTTAATCTCTTTTAGTTCCTGGAGCATCTTCCTGAAATCACGGTATTTTTTCGCATTGGGAAATCGCTTGAACGTTCTCGCCGCCCTTTCTTCGTCAACGTCGCAGAGTGCCACGATGTTTTCATTGGCGACGCCGTCAATATCGTCGGCGCCGCGTCCTCCCACGCCGATTCCGGCGATGTTGAGCTTCCCGTTAGGCGACTTCATCCCCGGCCACACGGTACGGCTTGACGCCCAGAACGCTGCACCGGCCACCGTAGCGTTCTTTAGAAATTCGCGCCGATTCATCCTATCGTTCATCAGTTTCTCCTATGCACCTGTTTCGCAGGGACTGGTTTTCTTATGCAAAACCCGGGGTCGGCCCATGCGGGTGCCCCTCGTGTGAATCCTATACGAACCTATGAGCATCCGCCACGACTTTTCACGGCTGGCGCGAGAATCAAACCCGAGCTTCCGGCCGTCAGAAACGAAAACGACGCAGCCAGACGCACCCGAGGAAAAAACGTGCCCTTGAAAACGCAAAGGGCGAGAAGAAAAACTTATGCTGTCTCGCCCCTCTGCTGTCCATTAACGCGCGGGCCGTTTCATTCCGGCAGCACGGGCCGCGAATTTAGCTCATCACAGCGTCCAGCCCTGGCGGTACTCACGGCGGACGAATTTGTTCGCTTCGTCGTCGTTGGTGACCTTGAGGTTAGCTGCGTCCCATAGGAGCTTCTTGCCGGCTCTACGGATCGCCACGTTGCCCAAGAGGACCGTTTCAGTGAGCGGGCATGCGTAGTCGAAGTTGGACATTGCCGCTGGACCGCCCTTGCAGGCACGAATCCACTCTTCGTGATGACCCGGCGACCTTGGAATCCAGGGGTCCGGCCCCTTGAAGCCCTCGAACTTCGCCTTCGGCAGGAGCCGCCACTGGTCGCCATAATCGCCTGTGGAATACAATTTCCCTTTTTCGCCGATCAACAGCAAGCCGCTGTCTACGATGCTGTCACCTTCGAAAAGCTCGGCTGGCGGCTTCTTGAACTTGTCGCACCAGGTCATTTTGAGGGGGGGCAGGTTTCCGCGGGCAGGGAACTCGTAGCGGATGATGGACCAGAGCGGCGCGCTTTCGGGGTTGAGCTCCGAGACCTCGGCCTCGACGCTCGAGGGATTCTCGAGCTTCAAGGCCCAGTAGGCTAAGTTCAGGGTGTGGCATGCCATGTCTCCCAGGGACCCGGTGCCATAGTCCCACCAGCCTCGCCAGTTGAATGGCAAGTAAATGGGGTCGTACGGTCGCAAAGGTGCCGGCCCGAGCCAGAGGTCCCACTTGAGGGTTCGGGGAGGCTCGGGCCCCGCTCCACCGCCGTGCAAAGCGTTTTGAACTCCCACATGCTTCAGGATCGCCTCGTTGCCTTGAGGCCAGATGGGGCGGTTCGTCCAGACGTGGATCTCCCGAACGGGTCCCAGCGCTCCAGACTCGATGACCTCCACGCCGCGGCGAAGACCGTCGGTGGCTGTGCCCTGATTCCCCATCTGCGTGGCTACCTTGTATTCGGCGGCGAGTTCCTTCAGCTTACGAGCCTCATAGACGGAATGCGTCAGCGGCTTCTCGCAATAGACGTGCTTTTTCATTCTTATGGCCATGGCCGCCGCCGGGGCGTGGGTGTGGTCGGGGGTGGCGACGACCACCGCGTCAATGTTCTTTTCCTCCTTCTCCAGCATCTCCCGAAAGTCGTTGTACTTCTTTGCCTTTGGGAAATCCCTGAAGGTCTGGCCGGCGGTTGCTTCATCTACATCGCACAGGGCGTAGATGTTCTCGCTCTTAACGCCATCAATGTCGCCCGCGCCGCGGCCACCAGCGCCGATTGCCGCGATACTGAGCTTCTCGTTGGGCGACTTCGCTTCGCCCCAAATCTTCGGGGCCGCCAACACGGTCGCCCCTACCGCTGCGGTGCTCTTCAGGAATTCGCGTCGGTTGATCTTGTGACTCATCGCTCCTCTCCTTTGTAGTTACGTGTAGGCCTCAGAGGCTTTTGCCACCGGATGGACTCCTGATTCTTGCCCGATTCTACGCGCCGCGGTCAATCTCCGCAAGCAATTTTGCGTTGAGAGATTCCCCGATTTCATAGATCGGGACGTCGCGCAAGACCTTCGCCTGCGAATTCTCCGGGACGACTCGCAAAAGCCCTTATTCGATTCGCCTGACCCGGTAGAATCCCTGCCTTCTGAGGCCGGCGCCGCAGTGCATCCACTCGGAACTGGAGCCGGTGGCGACGATTTCCTCGCTGAGGTCGAGCCATTGCGGGTCTGTGAGGTCGTCTTTGAATTGGACTCGATACCTTGCGCCGCTCTGCGACCTCCACGAGATAGTCATGCACCAAAGCGAAGGCGTCCTGAGCTTTGCCACTGCAAACGGAATCTCCATCGCGACGGAAACGCTCCCGCGCCCACCGTTCGAGGTCACGGAAATGGTGTGGTTGTACGTTCCGGGAGTCAGTCCCTGCCTGTCTACGGTAACCGAGGCGAAAAAGTCCGAGCGGGGAGATGTCTGCCCGCTCATGGGGGATACGCTTAACCACGCGGGGAGGTCCGGGGTTACGCTCCAGTACAACGTGGCGTCGCCTGTATTGCTGATGGTGAGAGAGGCTTCTGTCGTGGTCGGGCCAAACTCCAGAGAGAGCGGAGAGAGAGATAGCGCAGCCATAGGGATCGTCTCGTCGAAAGCTGGGGCGCCCGGCTCCACAATCACGGCATTCTGGGCGATGTCGGCGTCTCCTCGCTGGCCATCAACCAGGTGGAGGACGATCGGCCCCTCAGCAATCCCCGGCCCGTTTTCCCGGTCGAACGGAAACTCGTACCAGTGGGGCGACGGTGCCTCCGGGGTCGGGCCGTATTTGTAGTAGGCGTTGACAGGTGCGTCCTCCGGCAGATAAAGACGGACGCTCACTGCGCCATGGGGCGGAAGGTCGCTGAGCGTAAACTCAAAGAAGCCGAGCGGGAAGACGACGCCGGGCGGGGCATCGCCAGGGGAAGGATTGTTGACGGCTCGAACGCTCGACATTCTCACACCGTCGTCGGCCGCTAAAGTCACATAATTCTGTCCATCGGCGGTGTGGAGAGAAGCGACATTGCTCTGCCGCCGGTCGGCCACGGCGTCGTCGTTCCCATCGTACCAGGGATTCTGTCCGTCCGGCCCCTGCTCTTCCACGTCGCTGGCGCCATCGCCATCGCTATCTTCGTCTCCTCCGCGAACCTGGTAAACGAAGATGTCGTCGGAGGCGTTAGTGTCCCCCATGTTCAGGACGATGTTGGTGGATGGCGATGCGAACGCTACGAACTTCCCGTCGGCGCTGATGGCAGGGGTATAGCTGCCATAGTTCGGAAGGAGGGTTTGTGCACCGCAGCCGCAGGCCCCGGGCGTCTCCATCGTGCCTGTCGAGCGGTCATACACACGGACCATGCCGGCGGTTCCTTCGGTGAAGGCGACGAATCGCCCGTCGCCGCTGATGGAAGGCTCGCTGCCGGGGGAAGCGGGCTGGGAACTCACCATAAAGGTTTCACCGGTCTGGCGGTCATGAACGAAAACATCCGCCAGGCCGTCTACGTCGCCAGGGACCAGGTTGCCGGCAACCGAGTCAAAGGCAACCCAGCGTCCATCGGCGCTGATGGATACGGCGGTGGGCATGTCCATCCAGTAACGGCCCCCGGCCGAGTCGCCATTGGCTTGTTCCCCTTCGCTGGAGACGCTCACCCGCGTCGTCTGTCCGGTCTGGGTGTCGTGAACAAAGATGTCGCTTTTGCGATTGGTGTCATCCGGGACGAGGTTGTCGGCCCAGGAGGCGAAGGCGACATAGCGTCCGTCCGCGCTGAGGGCCGCCCCCCAGCTTCCGGCGTTGGCCTGCTCGCCGGCGCTCGATACGCTCACCCGCTTCGTCTCCCCGGTCTGGCGGTCCCGAAGGAATATGTCGGCCATGCCGTTGGTATCCTCGGGGACGAGGTTGCTCGCTGCGGAGACGAAGGCGACATACCGCCCGTCGGCGCTGATTGGCGACCTGGTGTCAGGCCCTCGCCCGCCGCTGTGATCGTTCGCCTGCTCACCGGTGCTGGAGAGGCTGACCCGCTCCGTTTGCCCGGTCAGGCGGTCGTGCACGAAAATGTCTCTCCTGCCATTCGTGTCGCCCTCAACGGGGTTGGTCGCAACCGAGGCGAAAGTGACATAGCGCCCGTCGCCGCTGATGGCGGGCGTATAGCAGCCGCCGTTCGCTTCCTCCCCGCCGGTTGAAATGCTTACCCGCTGGGTGGTTTGGGTGAGGCGATCGCGTACGAAGATGTCGTGCTGCCAGAATTGGTCCAGCATGGTTGTGCCGTCGGTGACGCACCGGACCCTATGGGTGTTGGTGTCGCCGGGGACAAGGTTGACGGCAATGGAGGCGAATGCCACGAAGCGCCCATCGGCGCTGATGGCGGGGTCTTCGCTGTCGGCCCTCCCGTAGCGTTCCCAGAAATCGGAGGGGTCAATGCAGATATTCCCGCAGCACCCTTGAAAGAAAGTGCCTTCGGCTTGCTGGCCTGTACTGGAGACGCTCACCCGCTCCGTCAGGACGGGGCAGTCGGGGTCCCCCCAGGCGGTGCTGATGCGAGCCGAAGGGCCGTCTTTGCTCCAGTTTCCGGCGTCATCGCCCGCCTCGACTTTGAAGGTAAAGGCCGTGTTTGGCGTCAGGCAAGATACCTCGAAAGGCCGTGGGTCAGGTCCCAGAAGGAGAAGTTCGCCGTCTTTTACCAGGTAGACCTGATATTTGGTAACTCCAACGTTATCCACGGCGTCGGTCCAGTTCAGGTTGATGCTGGATTGGGTAACTTCCTCGGCCCAGAGCTTGCTCCCCTTGGGCCAGGTCGGCGCGCTTTTGTCCGGGGTACACACGAGCGCGGCCAAACCGAGGAAAGTCCAGTTATTATCCGCATCGCCCGCCTCCACCCTGAAGTTGTAGCACTTGTCGGCTATCAGGCCCGTTACATCGTAGGTCAGAACGTCCCCCTGGACGGTGGCGATAACCTCGCCGTCCCGGTAGATTCGGTAGGCAGTTACGCCCTTGTCATCCACGGCTGCCGTCCAGGTGAGGGTGAGGCCCGTTTCCTCGACATTGCTTACGGTTAACTGGCTGCCGATAGGCCAGGTGGGTCCCGACGGCGGGGCGGCGGTGGTTACCGTGACGGAGAGAGCTTCGGCGCTCCAGTTGCCCGCAAGGTCGCCGGCTTCCACTTTGAAGGTGTATTCGGTGCTTGGGGTCAGGCCTGTGACTGAAAAAGATCGCGCATCTTCGACCGAAACGCTGCCAAGAATGCGGCTTTCCGGCGAGACCATGGAAATCCGGTAGGTTGCCAAGCCGCTGTCGTCGTCTTTAGCCTCGCCCCACGTCAGAGTAAGGCTTGTGGGCCCGACATTTTTTGCTGACAGTTTCGAGGTGGCCGGCCAATAAGGCGGGTCGGTGTCCCCTTCGTGGCATGGTCTGGAGGCGGTGTTTTCGGCGAGCCGGTAGTCGGTCCCGCCCGCGACCGCATGATGCGAGTCCTGGTCAGAATAGAATCTCCGAAAGGGGCTATCGGTCAGCCGCGACCAGGCGAGCTGCCTGCCGTCCAGGGTCGCAATAAGCCACACCTCCGGCGGACCCATCACCGGCATCCTGGCAAAGCCGATCACGTCGCCACAAGGGCTGAAACGCCAGAGCGCAGGCGAAGCCACCGTGAAGTTCTGCACGACAAGGCTTCCGGTTGTGAGGTTCACCGCGTTCCACGTCACCCCCTGTTCCGTCGTGTATGCGTAAAGGAAGGTCGCATCCTGACTATCCGGGCTGAAACCCCATCCAGCTACGCCGAACCTATCGCCTTGCTGGCCCGGATATGTGGCAAAGATGAACGAGGTTTGGTGAGCGACATCCCCTGTTGTTGCGTTGACGACGAAGATATGGGTTCTCGGCCCGGCTGTCAGCCCGATATAGACCACGTAGCAGCCATGCGGGCTAAAAATCGTCCGGGAGTCCCCCACGGTCATGATATTCGTCCATCTGGGGTCGGAGCCGCCGCTCTCGAGGTCGTAAAGATGACAATGGTGTTCTTCGCCGATTCCCCGGAAATGGACAACGAGACGGTCGTCGTCCGGGCTGAACCCCCAGTTCGTCGAGAGCGGAAGACCGGGCAGAGAAAGGACCGCCTTGCCGTCGGACGCTATGGTGAGGGTGATTTTGTCCTGAAAACCATCCACGCTGACCTGGTACACATTGTTAGGGGAGGAAGTCCTGTTCCACTGGATGTCGTAAACCTCAGGCGGCTTGTATTGCCCAACCGCGTCGCAGCCGCATTCGATGCCCGGCCGCGGGGTCTGAGCCACGCCTGCGACCCCGAGGCAAGCGAATAGAATTACGATGGCAGGAGCTTTCCATTTGGACATAGCACCCTCCTTTCCCCGGACGTTAAGAGCAAAGTGCGCCCCTCACGGAGGGGCACCTGGCGCCCTCGTTCCGGCCCTACTTATCCTGAACCGCGCCCTTCCAGCTTCTTTAGGTTTCGGGACCAAACGAAGTTACCGTGGTCTCGCGCTCCAATATTACCCTTTGTCGAGTGCATTTTCGAGGGGGAATTCTGATTGGGTGGTTTGTCGTATCCGTCGCCCCTTATATCACAGGAGAAGATCCTCGGTCTGGTTTTCGCGTTTGGGCCAGAAGCCGCCTTTGCCAGTGCATTCCCCGAGGCGCCTTTGGCGCAAAAGGCCTCTTTCTTGCTTCCCACGACCGCCGGCCCCGAAAGGTTCTCAGCGTTGAAAAGCGCCGCCGAGCCTTCTTCGGCGGCAACCCACGGGGAGGAGGCTTTCGTCCAGGCAACAACCCGCAGAAAAGCCATCAACACGACGGGAGAAGTCCGCGAAGGCGAGCGCCTTCTTGCCACGGGCGTTGCCCGCCTTTTCCAGAATCACGGTGGTCGGAATCAGATTGGATACGAAGCGTAGATGTCCGTGTCGCGTTCGATCCACTCAGCAGGCGGATGAATCTCATCCGCGCCCTCGTGCACAACCTTTAAACCAAGGAAGCGAGCCAGGCGCCTCATGTCATCCAAGTGGTTGTCGTAGAAGACGACTCTGTGGAGACCGTAATACCAGTTTTCGGCCATTTTCCGGGCGTTCTCGACCTTTGTGGTGAACTTCGTCCGGCAGGCCCTTTCCACATCGGGGATTTCGGTAATCTTTCCGGTGGAGACAAGCATCGTATGGTCGTCAACCAGCTTGGCCATGGTGACCTCTTTGCCGACGCGGAGCTTCACCTGAAGACAGGCGCCTCGCTGCCCCTCGCGCTGGCATCGGATCATGTACGGGCATTGCTCGCCGTCGGGGCCGTCCATCTTCAAGGCGCACGTGCAGTGAGCGTGAATGACGGTGTTGTTGGAAAAGTCAATGATCGGGTCGGTCACGAAGCCCGGCTTCCGCTCGGGCGTGAGGTACATGAAAACCAGATAGGTAACGCTCGACGGCAGGTCGCCCTCGCAGATGCCGCCGAGCCCTTCGCCATTCAGACGGGAGAAGCCGAGACAGGGATAAGCCCCTTCCAAGCCTGGGATGCCCATGCAGTACTGAATTGTAACAAGATGAGCCTTTTCCTCCTCCAGAATCTTCTTCAAGGCGAAATAGACTCGCGCCCCTCTGAGAACGTCTTCCTTCGCCGGCTCGACAATCTTTTCCGCTTCCTTTGTCCAGCGTTCGGCTTCGGCCCTGGCAAGATTTTCGTCCACGGCTTTGTAAGCCTCGATAAGGCGCTCGCGCGGCATGAACTTGATTTCCGTGCCAAATCGGTCCTTGATGGCTTTTGCGTAGTCCGTCAGCGGGCCGCCGTCGCGAAAGTCAAGGATTTTGGCCCGCTTGAGATGGTGAATAACGCGAATGGGCCGCAGCGCGGGAATCAGGTCCTTGAAGTCGCTGGTCGCTAAAAGCTCGATTTTCTTTCGCTGCTTCTGAAGCGCGGCCATGGTACACCAATCGTGCCCCATGTAGGGGAGCGTGAAAAAGATGATGGGGATGTTGAGCGCGAGAAGTTCCTTGATGTATCCGCCGATAAACATGCTCAATGGGATGAGAAGGATGCCGTCCACATCGCGGAACTTCTCTTTCACGGCTGGCATCTCGGCCGGGTTCATCACGTGGCCGCCTTCGACGAACTCGATGTCGGCAAGCTGAGGCTTTAGCTCCGCCAACTCTCCTTCAATCCACTTCATGTCCTCCTTGGGGTCAATTGTTGGGCTGGGCCAGCCCCCTCGCCCGCCAACGTAAACCTTGCCGACGCGTGTCTTGGAAGCCGTCCAGTAGGGAAGGCTTTCCTGCGATGCCGTTGCGGCCCCGACCAGCTTAGCTCCCGCAGCCAATCCAATTGCTCCCGCCGCGCTAACTCCGAGAAACTCTCTTCGTGTCATTCCTTCTTTCATGTCATCCTCCATATACTTCACAGGGTTGAATCGTTCGGCCCCTTACTGTGCTGACCGGCTTGTATCCTGCCCAATTTCCATCAGAAGGTCAATAGAATGCTCGTCTAATCCGGCCTTGACAAGCGTACGCGAGTCTGGTAAGTTACGGCTGGTGTTGTTATTAGGCAGTGCGCCCCCGAGGGAACTGACCGGTAGGGCTTGAGGCAAGGCCGGGGCCTTTTTCGCGCCCTCCCTCTGAGGCGCCCTTCGGTAGTCTGAACGAGAACCGCTAAAGCGGGAGGAGTGACCAGCCATGCCTAAACCCCAGAGAAGGACAACTAGTGCCTCGTCACGTTTGAATTTCTGGGTACAGATTCTTCAGTTTTATGCGGGCATCGTCGGTGGTGAATTGCCAGTCAACCCCTTTTTGCTTTTCGTTGCGTGTTTGCCCCCAGCTGTTGGTCTCGCGCCGTAATGTAGGGATGTCGGGCATTCTCCGCTTGAGGCATTGCCGGCTCAAGGCACTGAGCTCTATCTCGGCGATGTTGAGCCAGCTGCCATGGTTGGGCGTGTAGTGAATGTCAAGGCGTTTGGCGAGAAGCCGGGCTTGCTTGGGCTCAAACGCCTCGTAAAGAGACCCTATCTTATGGGTGTTCAAGTTGTCGCACACAAGGCGGATCAAAGGGGCTTGTGGGTAGTGCACCTCAAGCAGCTCCTCAATTTCCTGGGCCCAGTCCACGCTGGTTCTGTGTTCACGCACATTGACGTGGCGCCAGCCGGCCAGCGGCTCTACAAACAGGAATATCTCGGCGGTTCCGTTGCGTTCGTATTCATGGTCCACCCGTCGGGGGCTTCCGGGGACCGCCGGGAGGGGCCGGCGCGTTTCCTTGATGAGTTGGCGTGGCTGTTCATCCATACACACCAGCGGAATGTCGCGGTCGTACGGCAAGCAGTACAGGTCCAAAATATCCTCCATCCGCGCCACGAATTCCCCGTTCTGCTCGGGGGGAATACACCAGTAGGCGCACAGGTGGGGTTTCAACTCGTTTTTTTTAGCGCTCTTCGCACCGTCTCGTACGAGATTGTCTCCACGATCTCCAGGCGCACCATCTCGTCGGCAAGCAGCTGCAATGTCCAGCGGGCATGGCCCTGTGGCGGTTGGCTACATGCAATCGCCAGCAGATGGGCTTGCTTTTCCCCGTCCAGAATCGGCTTGCGAGAAGGGGCGTCTTGTTTCCTACGTTCCAGCGCCGCCTTCAGTCCCTGCTCCACAAAACGCTGCCGCACGTTGCGCACCGTATGCTCGTGCACCGAGAACGCCTCCGCAATTGACTCATCCGACCACCCAGGCCCATCCGCATCGGCTTTGACCAAGATGTTGGCGTGTTTGATCTTGTATGCGGCCCTTTTCCCCCTGGAAACAAACTCTTTTAGATACTCCCCCTCTTCCGCCGTAAGTCTGACAATATACTTCTTGTTCATGCTGGTCTGCTCCCTGTTGCTGGGTCTTGCAAACCCCTCCATCTTCTCATCATACCAGCAAGAACACGCGACCGTCAACGTCAACTGTGAGGCGGCACTAGGACAGCCTCGCAGATTGTCCCGTTCTGTTTATGCCGCATCTCTGTGAACTTGAATCTGCTGAGCCTGACATCGGACGTCAAGAACACGGCCTTCGCGTTCTCGATCCTTCTTATCGGTTTCCCCCTGATTTGGCGGACTCTCTCGATGGCCATGAGGTCGTGGTTGCGGCTGAACACACCTTGCAGGGGCTTGTATTCGCTGAGCAGGCTCTGAAGCTCCTGACTTGTCCCGTCATGAGCCTCGAGGTCGACATCTTTAACCCACTCTATGCCGACTCCCTTGTCGCGCAGGACTTCCTCTGCCGATATTATGAATTCCCTCGCGTCCGTGGCCCTCCAGCCACGCCTCTTTAGCTGGCTGTAGATGCTGTCCACAGCGATGCTTATAGGGTAGTAATTGAGTTCCGTGGGATACCTCCGTATGACTCTACAGATTTCCTCCAAAGTGAAGCTGAATACCCTAAGGTCGAATCTGGCGTTCCTCAAAAGCGGCATGAGTTCCTGCGCAGCGGCGCAGACTTCAGGCGAATGAAATCCGAGCAGTGAGAAAAGGAAGTTTGAGTCCAAGTAGGCTGTGCAGCCTTTGAACTTCTTTCTGCCCATGGTAGCTATATCCGAGGGGTCCTTGCTGTACAGCACCACGGAAATGACGGAGCCGCGCACCAGATCTTCGAGGGTCGCGTAGTTGTGCGGTTGCTCTTGCTCGGCATGCCTCATGTATTCCATGAGGACGGTGTCTCGGGGTTCGAGGCCGGGTGTCTCTGGCGGCATCAAGGCGGCAGCGGGATTGACGCAGTGGATTAGGAAGTCGATGTCTTTGTGTAGAAAACGGATGAGCAGGCCGTAGATTTCCTCGGCACTTAGCGGCGCGCCGGCTTGCTCCAAAAAACCCCTGATGTCCTGAAGGAGAGCATTTACTCGCCTTTCGGCCTCTTTCTCTGTTTCAAGTTTATCGAGGTAACCAACGCCGTGCTGTGTTAGTCGGTAGGATTTCCTTTCCTGTTCAACTAGCCCGCGCCTTTTCGCCCTGTGTAGAATGGTACGAAGCACGTGCAAGGGTATCTCGAGATGGAAGTCCGCCTTCAGCCTGTTCTGAACGGCCGCGCAATCCGACAATTCGTTCGGCGCCATGACCCTGACCGCGAACGGCCAGAAGGAGTCCAAGTAGTCCTCACCCTCGTCGTAGAGCGACTTGATCAGCGCGTAGGTGTAGATTAGTCTTCTCATTTGGTTCGCCCCTGCGCCCGGACCTTCCCTGAATATACCGCAGGACCCCGTTCAAGTCAACCCCGGTGAGGTGGGCATGTGGGTCGTCGCGAAGCAACGATCCAACCACCAGCGGCGATACTCAAGTATGGGGTCTTCAAAGTGGACCAAACCGCCATCCGCAGCCGCGGATGATATTGTCCTCGATCAGCGTTTGCGTGATCTGCTTTCCTTCCAGACCGCCGATGCCACAGTCGAGGATGCGGTTTCGCCGCACGATGTGCTGCCCTCCCTCGGCCAGCCCTGGCCCGGAGATGTCGAACTGGTCGCCGATGTCAATGCCGATGGCATTGCACTGCCGCACCGTGTTGTCCTCGATGAGCCAATGGTGCCCACGCATCGTGGAGAGCGCGCCTTGCTGCGGGCGAGGAAAGCAGTTGCCGGAATGTTGAATCGTCAGCCCTTTCACGCGGATGTAGCCCAGCGCGTAGTCGCGGGGCGCGAAGACCATCCCGCGGGTTGTCACTTCGATCTGCACGTCGTTCGGATTCGCCCCGGCGAGCGGATGCAGGTGGAGCATCAGCCCATCCGTTTCAACCCAATAAGAGCCAGGGGTCTTGCCCAGCTCCGCGTAATCCAGGACTTGTTTGAGCCGCTGGCCATCTTGAAAGACCAATCCCCGTCGCAGCTTGAACGTGGGATGGCCTTTGATCGGCACCGCCCAATCCATGCAGCGCTCAATCTGCGCCTCGGTGAGGTTGACTTCGGCGAACGGATTCTCGTCGAAGAAATGGCGCGGAAACGTGGTCGTCCAGACCCGAGCGCCTTCGACTGCGGACTCGGTCCAGGTTGTTGCTGTGACCTGCGAACCCGACAGAATCACCTGCGCTCCTGGCGCCGCTTCGTAGCTGATGATGCAGTCGGGGCCGGCTCCGCCACACGCTGGCGCGACCCGCTCACGATAGGTGCCCGCGGCGATGACCACGCGTTCGCCCGGTTGAAGCACCTGCGCGGCGCAATTGATCGTGCGGAACGGCAAATCCTCAGTGCCCGGATTCTCATCGGACGCCTTGGGGTGTGCCTGGTTCACATGGTAAGTCCGCGTGAAGTTCAGCGGCACTTGCCACGTCTTGAACTCCTCGCCATTGGGAAGAAGCACGGGCGGAATTAGCGAGGTCGTGTCGGCACCGACGGCCACACGAGCGGTAGCAACGGTTAGGAGACCCAGAACAACAAGCGGAGAGATGGTCGTTGGCTTCATGAGAGTATCAGCAGATTCAAGAGATTTCGTGTTCAAGTTTCGCCGCGCATCATGGGCCATAGCAGGCGCCCAGTCAAACAGATTTGGTTGACCTCATGATTGGCAGCCGAAAAGCAGTGGTGACGGTTTCCGTTCGGCGCCGGTCCCACTCCCACTCCCGGCGGAGTGCTTCTCATGCCGAACCTGGAGCTCACGGCGCCTTCGGGAAAGCCCCGTAGACCGATTCCGGTCTGCCAGAACAGGACCGGGCGAGGCTTCCGGAACCTCGTCGGGAACGACGGTGCCAACGTCCTCTTTGACAAACGCCCCTTGCTTTTCTATCCTCCCACCACGTGCGAAAAGCGAATTCTGACAAGTCTCAGCATGAAGCACCCCGGCATAATCGTTCGGGACTTTTGGCTCGTTTTCTTGCAGGTTCGATGATCCTGATCAATGACAAGAACAGGAAAGGAGACCGAAGCATGAGAACTCCATTCAAGCAATTAATCATCGTATTAACTATTGTGATGAGCGGCAACACCCCTGTGAATTCCGACGAGGGTATGTGGCTTTACAGCGACCCTCCCCGTCAATTGCTGAAGGATAAATACGGATTTGAATCAACGGAAGCATGGTTGGAGCACGTTCAAAAATCTTCGGTGCGGTTCAGCAGCGGCGGCTCCGGTTCCTTTGTGTCCGAGGATGGCCTCATTATTACGAACCACCACGTAGGGGCGGACGCCCTGCAAAAGCTCAGCGACGCGGAGCACGATTATTATCGCGATGGATTCCACGCGCGCACTCGACAAGAAGAAAAGCGGTGCCTGGACCTGGAACTGAATGTGCTCATGAGCATCGAAGATGTGACCGGCAGGGTCGACAACGCTGTCAAACCCGACATGAATGCCGAGGAGGCCTTTGCCGCCCGCCGGGCGGTCATGGCGGAAATTGAAAAGCAATCCCTCGAAAAAACGGGACTTCGCAGCGACTTGGTCACCCTCTACCAGGGCGGGAAATACCATTTATACTGTTTCAAGAAATACACTGACGTTCGTTTAGCCTTTGCTCCCGAACACCAGATCGCTTTTTTCGGTGGAGACCCTGATAATTTTGAGTATCCGCGGTTCGCTCTCGATATTTGCCTTTTTCGGGCCTACGAAAATGACAAACCGGCTAAAGTTGAGCATTATCTGAAATGGAGCCCCGACGGGGTGAGTGACGGAGACCTGGTCTTTGTTTCGGGGCATCCCGGCCACACGAGCCGGCAACTCACCGTGGCCGAATTGGAGTACCTGCGCGACCAACGTTTTCCCTATGCCTTGCAGCGACTTCACAGCTTAGAAGTGCTCTTGCTGGCTTTCAGCTCGCGGAGCGACGAAAACGCCCGTCGCGCCAAAGGAACCCTGTTTGGCGTTCAGAACAGCCGGAAGGCGCGCGAGGGGATGTTCGCGGGCTTGCTCGACCCGCGGCTCATAGCGCAAAAGCAGGCCGCCGAACAACGGTTGCGCGCCGCAGTCGCCAAAGACCCCAATGCAAAGGAAGTCCTGTCGTCCTGGGATCGTATTGCCGACGCGCAGGAGGTCCTTGCCGAAAACACGCGGCGATATGACTTGCTTGAAGGAGCCGACGGCTTCAACAGCACGCTGTTCGACATTGCGCGAACCATCGCTCGGGCGGTGGAGGAGAAGAGCAAACCCAGCGGAGACCGTCTGCGGGAATTCCGGGACTCCAACCTGGAATCCCTGGAATTCCAGCTCTTTTCTGAGGAACCCCTCTACGACGATTTTGAGCAAGTCAAGCTGGCCGATTCTTTGACCTGGCTGGTCAAACAACTGGGCTATTCCCACCCGTTGGTTCAGAAAGTCCTTGCGGGCGAGTCGCCGCGCTTCCGTGCCGCCGAACTGGTTTTGGGAAGTAGGTTGAAAGATGTCGCCATTCGGAGGAGGCTTTATGCGGGAACGGTAGCCGAGGTGGAAGCGGCGCATGATCCCATGATTGAACTCGCCAAACTGGTTGATCCTGAGGCCCGCGCCGTCCGAAAAATCATCGAAACCCAGGACGAGATTAAGCGCCAGGCCCATGCCAGGATTGCCCAGGCCAGGTTCGCTCTGGAAGAAACCGCTTCGTATCCCGATGCAACCTTCACGCTTCGCCTGGCGTTTGGCACAGCGAAAGGCTACGAAGAGAACGAGCAACCCGTTCCCTTCCAAACGACCTTCGCCGGTCTCTACGAGCGAGCGGCCGCCCACCATCAAAAACCGCCGTTTGACCTCCCTCAACGTTGGATTGACCGGAAAGAGAAACTCGACTTGAGCACACCGTTCAATTTCGTCTCCACCGCGGACATCACCGGCGGCAATTCGGGCAGCCCCGTCGTCAATCGCCGGGGCGAGTTCGTCGGCATCATTTTTGACGGCAACATTCAGTCCCTGGTGCTCGGCTTTGACTACACGGACGTTCAAGCCCGAGCGATCTCCGTAAATTCTCAGGCAATCATTGAGGCTTTGCGGAAGGTCTATGACGCCGGTGAACTGGCCGATGAGCTCCTCGGCAAAAAGCGGCGGTGAGCCGTTTCTCCGGATCGGTTTCCGAGGGGAAAACCGTGAGAGACATGCGCTGGAAGCATGCTACCGTGCCTCAACTCCACATCAGCCGGTTGAGTATGACCCTTTGAGAGGCGAGATCGTCAACTGTGTCGAATTCGACCGCTCTCTCCATCATGAGCGTTGCCGGGATTGTCATCGTGAGCGGCCGGAAAAAACGCTGCTACGCGGGCGTCCCGTTACACAGCCGGGAGAGTGGTGGCTGGTCTGCCGGTCGCGAATCGCCTGACCTGACACACAAGACGCCGAGAGCCGAAGTCCCTTTCGGTCTCCGAAGCACAGACGGTACGCAGAACCAACGAGCTGTCTGCCAAACACACGACAAAAGAATCACTCGATCTAAAATATGAGCGCGTTCTCAAGATGCATCGCCGCATTGCATTACCCTTATTGATCCCAGGGAGAAGCGAGCTCCGTTTCCGAAGTCCATGCAAAGGCTGAGGTAACCAGAAACAGGTCTAAACGAACCTGGTCGCCCCGCCATGTGATCTATGGGAAATAGCGGCACCTGAATCCTAAAAGAGGCAGTCGCCCTAACGCGGCCGTCGGCGTCGCAGGTTTCGAGGTTGCGGTCGAGCATAGTTCACCATCCGTTCGGTCGTTAAGCGTACGGACGTTGAACCAAACCGCTTGAGGGCAGTTGTTGGAGTATCCGAGCCTTTCCCGTAAGGGGGTCCTGTTATCCTTTGAGCTGACAGTCGTCTCGCTGTTTTCCTCAGATGCCGTCATCTTCTGTCAGAATGTCTCCTTCGTGGGTGGAGGCGTGGTGGCCTCGACGAAAGAACCGACCGGTAACCTCAGTAAAGGAGGGATGGAGGATGACTCGCTTACGGGAGGGGATGATGCAAGACATGCAGATGCGGAACTTTTTCCCTGGGACGATAAAAGGGCAGGTGCTCCAGGTGGCGCAGTTCGCCAAGCAGTTCAACAAGTTGCCGGACCTTCTTCGAGTGGAGGAGATTTTGCCCCGCCAGTTGGCAGCGCTTCCGGACAGGAAGCTATCTTCGTGGAGCCTGAACCTGGCGATGTGGGCGTTCGGGTCCTTCTACAAGGTGACGTTGGGAAGAGAATGGGCTGTGGAGCACCCGCGGTATCCAAGCCAGCCCAATCCCGCCAGACGGCAGGACCCCAAATGCCGGGCTGCCGCAAAAGCGGAAGGGGCAGGTATTTGGGTTCACCGCTTTTCAGCGGACGAGCGAGTTTTTGACAGTGCCTGCGGGGGTCAACCTCAGATGTGGCGTCGGGGCCCCGACTGTGTTTCTTACTCTGCCTCCCCTTCGACTAAGTAGAGGCCGTCACCTCTTCTCGCGACGTAATGGAACCTCCCGGACGACAGGAACACAGCGCTTCCTAAAACGTCATCGTACCGTTCCTGCATCTGACCGTCCACGACTACGAGCCATCCTGTTTTGGCGCAGGCCACATAAGCGACATGCTGGCTGTCGGGGCTGAACACCATACTTTTAGGCCTGATGACACGATATTCATTGTCTTCCTCTCCGTCGACCACAGCAAACCATTTCCTCCCGACCCAAGCGGCGTAAGCCACACGCCTACTGTCTGGACTGAAGACCAGGCTGCCTGCCGCAATGCCTTCGTGCCTTTTGCCCTCCTTCCGGTCCACAACCACAAACCAAAGCTCACCCTGCCGGACCGCGTAAGCCAGGTGCTGGCTATCTGGACTGAAGACGAAGGTGCCCGGGAGGAATTGGTCGTAGCCCTTACCCTCTTCCCCATCGACGATCGTAGCCCAGTACTCCGCATGCCAATCCGGCGTCGGATGCGGGACGACCTCAATCATCGCTGCATAGGCCACGCGCTGGCTGTTCGGACTAAAGACGGGTGTCCCTGCCAGCACGGAATTGTACGGTCTGCCCCTGCTTGCATCGACCAGCACGAAGAACTCCCCGCCCATACAGGCCCCATAGGCTATCCGTCGGCTGTCAGGACTGAAGACCGTGCTGCCAGGCAGGACGATATCGTGTTGCCCCATTTCGTTTCCGTCCACGACAGCGAAGCTTCTGGCCCCCTCGAAGGCAGCGTAAGCCATCCGCTGGCTATCAGGGCTGAAGATGAGGCTCGGTTCGACTATGCCGTGGTACTTCTTGTGCTCTTTTCCATCGACGACCACAAACTCCCTCCTTCCCTCCCTGACCGCATAGGCCACGCGATTGGAATTTGGGCTGAAGATGGGCGCGGGCCTTAGGACCCCGTCGTATCGTTTCCCCTCTTCTCCGTCGACGACCACGAGCCACCTGCGCAGGGACCACTTGCCAACTTGAGCAGCGTAAGCGACATGCCGGCTATCTGGGCTGAAGCGGGGCATGCCTTCTGAGATGCGGTCGTACTTGTTTCCCGTCTTCCCATCGACGACCACAGAGTACTTACTTCGGTGTTTCGCCACGTGGGCAACACGCTTAAGGTCTGGGCTCACCGTGACAGACCCTTTCACAAATGAGGAGGAATCAATCTCACCGATGAGTTTTTCAGACATTCGCGCAGTCCTCCTGTTCGAACTCGCCCGCGCCCCATATTACGCCAATATGGCTCATCTTGCAACCCGGAAAAGCGGTTGTCCCTGCTGCGTTTCGCGGAGAATGCCCTGTGGGTCAAGAGAAAGAATTGGTAGGGGAGTGGCTGTGTGAGGGCGCCACCCGACACTCCCATGGACTGACTGAGCCGACATGTCAATCTCCTCCAGCATCAGCTCAGCAGCTTTTTTCTCACTTCAGCGAAGCCGAGAGGAGGTGCTGGGCATGTGCACCGCGAGGGTCGCCCCCCCGGCTTAAGCTCCGCCCCTCTGGCAGATGTACGTTTCCTTGATGATCTCAAGCGCTGTTTTTCTGCTGGCAAGTGGCCGGTTGGGTCAATAATTGAAGAACTCACTTCGCCTTGGAGTTTTCCTCTTGGCGCGATGCCACGCGAGAGGACATGATTAGCCAATGGCCGCGAAGGAGGGAGAAGGGCGTGCGCCTGTTTCTCAGCTCATTCGTTCGGCCGTGACAAGAACCGACACCATCGAAAAGGAGAGGACTGACAGCATGAAAAACGCGAAACCCAATCGTCGAGACTTCCTGAAGAAAAGCCTGTTAACCGGCGTTGGAGCGCTGATCGGCACGTCGTTGTCGAGGTCGCCCAGCTCTGGAAGGGTGGTCGGCGCCAACGACAGGATTAACGTCGGTTTAATCGGGTGCGGCGGCCGAATGGGCACTTTGGCCCACTACGCCAAGACCGTGGACGCGAACGTATCGGTGATGGCCATCTGCGATGTATGGGAGCAACAACGCAATTCCTGGACGGGACATGTCGAGAGGACTTTCGGCGTCAAGCCGCGCGCGCACGCTGACTATCGCAATCTGTTAGAGATGGCGGACATTGACGCGGTTATCATCGCCACGCCGGACCATCAACACTGCGGCCAGGTAGCCGACGCGGCTCAAGCTGGAAAGCACATCTATGTCGAGAAGCCGATCGCACCGCTGATGGAAGGCCTCGAAGCTCTGAAGAAGTGCTACGATATCGTCAAGAAGGCCGGCATCGTTATCCAACACGGCACACAGGGCAGCAGCGCCGCGGGAACCTTCGCATTGAAAGAGTCCTTCAGGGAAGGCAAGCTCGGCAAGGTCTTCCGCATCGAGTCAACCATCAGTCTCTACGAGCCGTACTGGAATGGATACAGGGGACCTCAGAAGGAACAAGAGACCGACTGGAGCGCGTTCCTCTACGACAAGCCATATCGTCCATTTGACCCGGACCAGCACGCGGCGTGGATGGGATACCGCGATTTCTCCAGCGGTCCTATTGGGGGATGGATGTCCCACTTCAGCGACTTTGTTCACGCCGTGACAGGCTGCGGATGCCCGGTCTCTGCGACAGCGTTCGGCGGCATCTATGCGCCAACCAGTGACCGGCGTCGGACCGCGCCGGACAATGTCACCGTCATCCTTGAATATGGCGAAGGATTTTACACGCAGTTCGTCACCCACTTCGGCAGCTCATTGAACACGACTACTACTTTCTTCATGCTCGCGAAGGGCCTGGTCCAAACCCAATTCGGCCACCACCCGGGCAATCCGGTCTACTCCAGCAAGGGGGTGGATGACAGTATCCCGGAGAGAATGCTCCTGGGAAAAGACCCGCCGGACCCCGGCCCGGCGCACGTGGCCAACTGGCTCAGCTGCATTCGTAGCGGCCGCCGGCCGCACGCCGACATGGAGATGGGCTACAAACAGGGTATTGCGGTCATCATGGGAGACGCAGCCTGTCGCCTCGCCCGCAAGGTCATCTTTGACAGGGACAAACGCGAAATCCGACCCGCGTAAGGCATTTGGTTCCCCACACCAGCAGTTCAGGCGCACCTTTCCGAGACGAGATGCGCCTGCTCTACTTGTTCAGTGCTACTGAACCAGCGGGCGAAGGAACTCAACGCTGCGACGGATGTTGTCGTCCAGCCCGTAGCACTCGATGGAGACAACGCCGCTCCAATTGGTTTCTTTCAGGAAACGAATGCACTTCTTGATGTTGTCGGCATTTACGCCGCCACCAATGGGGACTGTGCTGCAAGCGATACCTGTCTCCTCGCCGCGAACAGCCTCCGCCAATTCCCGGCTTACATCCTTGATGTGGGCATGCGAGAGATACCTTCGGAATGCCTTCAGGTACTCGAGCGGGTCCAGCCCTGAGATGAAGGTATTGCCTGTGTCGAGATTGAACCGAAGGTTCTCGGACTCGAAGTGCGAGAAAAGACGATGCATGAATTCGGCGTCCGTGGTGTAAGGGCCGTGCGGTTCCACGTTGATGATTACCCCGTAATCCTCCGCCCACGACAGACATTGGCGATAGTTGTCGCACGTGATTCGGAAGACTTCTTCTCTGGTTAGTCCTTCGATCTCCACGGCGCCGTCAACTGTGTCAACCATGGGGCAATGAAGCTCCGCTGCGAAACGGATGGATTGCTGAACGTACTGGACGCCGAACGTGGCCCCATCGGGTCCCATCAGCGGGTACGAACCGTCAATTTGGGAAACTTGCAGCCCCTTTTCTTCACAGTACCGTCGCAGCGCACGTGGGTTTGACTGGAGTGAGATACCTGGTTCGTATCCCATCGCCTGGATGAAGTACTGGCCGTGGATCACCGCGAACTCGATGTGCTTGAGCCCATACTTGACGGCTGTTTCCGCAGCCATCTTGAAACTGCCGCTCAAGGGGCGCCAGTTGTCGGTGTGAAGTCCAAGTTCAATCATGTTGGGTCTCCTCTCCTTGTGCCGCCGGGACAGCCACATTACGCATCAGTCCTGCTTCTTGTCAGGATTCCGACTGGCGTAGGAGCTGTGCCATCTCAGCAAGTTACGCTTCCACCCTCCAAACAAGATTTCCTGTTAGCTTCCTCCCCAAGAGAACACTCTCTGGGGGTTCTGCTACAGAATAGCCTGCCTGGGGAAAGCATGCAAGTTTGAAGTAGTGTGATGCCCTACCTATCAAACGCCTTGCGGGCAGCCATTTTTGTCGCTGATTGAAGATGGTCGCGCCAGATAGCCGCCGAAACGGCCAACGATAAGCAAAGCCGAGCCTCCGCAGAAAACGTTCGGGGAAGACCCTCAATAAAAAAGCAAGGACAATTGAATCTGAAGGCGGTTGGAGTTATTATCCGGTACATGAACACGACAAAGCGTTTCCTGTCAGGCGTGATTGTTTTCGCCGTATGGGGTTTACTTCCGGCGTCGGCTGAAAAGGACTTCAGCGGCCGGCGATTTTACGTGCCCGAGAATGCCGAGTACACGATTGTCAACTCGGCTCTCGACTCTATCCGCTTCACACTCGAAAAGACCCTGCGGCGCGACGAGCGCGGTCATCTGGTCTCCATTTCGAGTTTTGTTGACCCGGAGGGCCAGGTCATGGGCTGGCATGATTTTGGCCACCTGGAAGGGCCGGGCTGGGCGGCGAATGCGGTCGGCGGCGCCTACGAAATTTACACCATAGGGGGATTTCTTCGGAAGGAGGACTGGCAGGCAAAAGCAATGAGCATCCTGGACCACGTCCTCGAATGCGGGTTCATTGACGAGAAGACGGGGTTCATCCGAGGTTATCGGGAGACTACCACTGGCAAGTTCTGTCTGAATTACAAGCATCGGTCCGACTGGTTCTGTCCGGGCTCAATGGCCAAGGTCGCCTACCAACTTCTTATCTTTGCCGACGAGCTGAGAAAAGACCCGAGGGCCGAGCGGATGCGCAGGGCGGCTGTTCGCTGTGCTGCATGGATTCAAGAGCACGTCGAGCCGGTGCCCAACGGCTGGTTTCCTCGCCGCACGACGGCCACGGGACAAGTCTATCGGAAATCGCCGGATGGCGGTGACGACCCATTCTGGCAGACCTCCGCGGACGGCCTTTTCATTCTCCAGTTGCAGGCGGCATTGACGGCGCGCGGCCTGGCAGACTACTCCTCATCCCTGAAGGAAAAAGCCGCGGCCTTCACAAATGCCGGAGGTCTCTTCGGCAGCATCAATCACGATACATACGACCCTCACGAGAGCGTCTCATACGCGGTGGCTTTCCGGACGCTATTATCGGTGTCGAAGGTGCTGAAGGACGATGCCATGCGGACTTTTGCCTATGAAAAGTGCCTGGCGGGCCTTGACCAGTTCAAAATGCATGAGGACCGCAACGGCGTTGCCACTAAAGGCCTTCTGTACATGGAGAAATCCTGGGACACCGCTTACCTATGGGAGAACGCCGAGGCGGCCCTTGCATATTTCGAGGCAGCCGCCGATACTCGCGAAATCCCGCCGCTGGCGAGACAGAGCCGCGAGTACGAAATGGACGGATTGGTCATCCTTCGCGCTATTGCCAAACACCACTACGGCCCGCACGGCTTTTTGACCGAGGGCGTTGACTGGAACAATCACGTCGGCCAGGAACATCACATCGGCCAGGCTCGGTTCGGCGCCATTCGCTATACCGAACCGTTTCTGAACAATCAGCATATCGCCGAGCCGACTCTGTATTACCTGAAACAGTTGGCGCGCCAGTCAGTCGGACCAACCGGCAAGGAGTGGCGAGACACCGAGGGGAACATCCTTTTCCACAAGCCCGAATCGTGACGCGTCCCCGCAATTCGCTTCTTCAAGGGCCCTCGACGGTCCTCACCGACGCACACGCTCACCGCAGAGAGCGCCGAAGGCACCGAGAAATGGACAATACCGTACGTTCCTTCCACTGCGCTCTCAGCGGACTCTGCGGTTCCCTTCCAGACGCCCAGGGGAAAGGGCCGGTGGGCACCGAGAGAATCCGCCGCATCAAACCCCGCCGGGCTGGGGCAGCTCATAGCCTTTCCGTTTGGGGCGGTCGAGGTACGCGTTTGCTTCATTGTCTCCGGGGAAGGTTTCTTTTTCGGGGTCCCAGGAGAGCTTCCGGCCGATCTCGCGAGCGATATTAGCCAGGTGGCAGACACTGATGGAGCGGTGGCCAATCTCCACGTCAGCCACCGGTCTTTCGCGCGTCCTGATGCAGCCAATCCAATTCTGGATATGCTGCTGCGCGTTCCATTCGGGGCCTTCCCAGGCCTTTGCCGCGGCGGCGTCCGGGACGTTCTTGACAAAATCCGGCGGGTCGGTGGTGAACTTGTTGCGGTCAATCTCGATCCTGCACTTCTCGCCGATGAAGATTGCTCCGCCCCATGGGCCGCTGTCCAGTTCGTAACGCACCTCGATGCCGTTGGCGTAACGCATCGCGACTTTGCCAGAACGGCCTTCGGTGAGAGGCCAAATCTCGACCGGGCCGCTGTGGCTCATCCCGAGGGCCCACTGCACCTGGTCACAGCCATGAGCTCCCCAGTTGGTCATTTCGCCTCCGGAATAGTCCCGCCACTGCATCCAGGCGAACTGAAGCTGCCCGCTGAATGGCCGGGCGGGAGCTTGTCCCTGCCAGGCGTCCCAATCGTCCCCTTCGGGAATCGGCTCTTCGGGAAGGTTCTCGTAGGGTTTTGGCCCGGGGTAATTCACCCCCTGGACGACCTTGATCTTGCCTATCGCGCCGCTGCGAACCAGTCCGCAGGCGAACCGGTTCATTTCCATGCTGCGCTGCTGCGACCCGACCTGGAAAACTCGTTTATACTTCCGCACGGCATTGACCAAGACGCGCCCCTCGGCGATTGTCAACGTAAGCGGTTTCTCAGCGTAAACATCCAACGCAGCCTGACAGGCGCGGATACACGGAAGAACCCGACCGTGGTCTGGCGTCGCTACGATAACCGCGTCCAGCTTCTCCGAATCGAGCATCTTGCGATAGTCCTGGTACGTCGCCCAATCTGCCTTGCAGAAGTCGGCCCATTGTCTCTTACAGATTTCCAGTGCCTGTTCCATCCGCAGAATGTAGCAATCGGAGATGGCGACAATCCGCGCTTCCTTGATGTCCCTGGCGACGAACTTCATGAGCTGCCTGGCGCGATTTCCCACGCCAATCACGCCGATGATAACCCGGTCGTTTGCACCTGGCCTGCCCGGTGAGCCGAGAGCCTCCGAGGGGATGATGTACGGCGCAGCCGCGCAGGCGGCCAGGGCTGCTGCCCCCTCCTCAAAAAACTGTCGTCGTGAGATTTTCTTAGAACGACCCATTGACGTGCCTCCATTGCTTGAGAAGCAAGTTTTAGTTCTCCCTTTCCTTGTGGCGAACGCACATGGGTTGTCAACCCGAGGCCGCCGGTCCAGAATCTCGACGTTTCCTCAGAGCTGCCCCCATGCCCGGCTCACTCCCTGTAATCCTCTCCCTCAGGAGCTGAACTCTCGAGATGTATCAGTTGCAGGAGCCAGAGGTTTTCCTTATCGAAGTGGTCGAGGTCGTTGTATTTCATCTTCTGCGGCTCTTCATCCTGTAGGAAAGCATTGATGCCCCGGTTTCCGTATGCCTGCGCGGCAAGCTGAGCAAGGTCGCTGACCAGGAGACGGAAGTTCTCAAGCGCTCGCGGCGTCAAACGCTCGCCGAGATAGTCGTAATTGAACTTATCATGCACGATGCGGTAGTGCTTCTTCTGAGGCTCCCTCGAGAAAACGTCGAGGATGATGCCTTCCTCTGCGATGAGGCCGAGGCTGAGAAGAATGATGCTCGGCCAGTACAGAGGATGCACTCCGCCGTACATGTCCTGGACGTTGAAACACTCCTTTAGACAAGCCGCATTGCTGATGCGGACAACCGGTTCGGGATAGTACATTTCGCTCTGATCCATGAAGAAGACGCCGACCCCTTCTCGATTGAGCTCTTCACAGATCAGTCTGGCTTCCTCAGACGTCAGACCCAGAGCGAGGATGCCACTGCAGTTGCGCAAGCTCCTTGTGGCGTCGGCATAAATGATGCCCCTGGCCCTCGCGAGAATCCTTGCGGTCTTCTGGAAGTCAAGCGGCTTTAGCTCGTTCAGGAGTATCGCGTAGGGCATTACTCATCTCCTGCCATTGGTGGGAACATACCCTTTTGGAGTAATTCTACCCCATAACTGCCGCCAGAGCAATCAGCCGCTTACGCGACGAATGCTTCGGAGCGGCTCGCGTCATCCGGTGCTGTCACGGACCTTCGCGGCGACTGCGGCTTGGTGTTCTATTCGTCAACTCCGACGCGCGGGGTCTTCGAGCAGGGCTCGTCCCCCACAAGGACGATCTGGCGGACCGCCCGCACTTCGAGGACGCAGACTCTAAATCTTTGACAGGCTTTTCCGCGCAGCTATAATGAAGCCTATCTCATTCGGGTCAACCATTCACCATACGATCGGAGCGCAGCCGTTGTCATCGAGAAATGTCGTTTCAGGAGGGCGAAATGAGCAAGATATCTTTTGCCGCATCAGTATTTCTATTTCTGGTCGGTGGAGCGGTGTTTGAGGTCTTTCCCGCCGAAGCCGTAACAGGACTCAACGACGGCCAGATACAGGCGGTCATTGACGAGGTCGAGAGGGAATGTTTGCAGGGACCCAATTACGTCTATACAATCGGCCCCGTGAAAGCCAAGCGCCTGGTGGAACTTGTCCGCCAGGCAAAGCCCCGCCTGGTCGTCGAATGCGGCACTGCCGTCGGTTACTCGGGGCTGTGGATTGCCCGGGAACTCAAGTCGGCAGGCCGCGGCAAGCTCATCACCATCGAGATAGACCCGCAGGTCGCCAAGAAGGCTGAAGCTAACTTCCGCAAGGCGGGTCTGTCGGACCTCGTGACCGTCAGAGTTGGCGACGCAAGGAAGCTCGTCAAGGAAATCAAAGGTCCGATTGATTTTGCTTTCATTGACTGCAATGCGCCGAACTATCTTCCCTGCTTTCAAGGGCTGGAGAAGAACCTCGCCCCGGGAGCAACCGTGGTAGCGGATAACGCGGGCATCTCGGCGCGGCAGATGGCCGATTATCTTAAGCTTGTCCGCTCGAAACACGAGAGCCGCACTGAATGGTTCGACGTCAATTTGCCCTGGTGCAAGCGTGACGCGATGGAAATTACGGTTATCAAGCAGCCGCAGCGATGAACCGAAACGAGGACAACTGAATTGCGAAAGGAGCAGCCATGAGACGGTTTCTCATTTGGATTGCGGTTGTGGGAGGAGTGGCCCTCGACTCGAGCGGGTTGCTTCGGGGTGCCGACGAGGAACCTCCCGCCGGCTTCACCTCACTGTTCAACGGTCGGGACTTCTCCGGCTGGAAGGTGCCGGAAGGCGACGGCGGGCACTGGAAAATCGTCAACGGGGTCATTGACTACGACGCCGAAAGCGAGGCAAAAGGCGACAAGAGCCTCTGGACGGTGGGCGAGTTTGGCGATTTTGTGCTTCGTGTGGATTGGCGGATCAAGGAAACGCCTTATGTGAATCCTGGGGTGCCGTACATCCTGCCAGACGGTACACACGCTCGAGACATACATGGCAGAGAGATTCGGCTGGCTCTGCCGGATTCGGATTCGGGCATTTTGCTTCGCGGTTCAGGCAAGAATCAGGTGAACATCTGGTGCTGGCCAATCGGGTCGGGAGAGCTGTGGGGATACCGGACCGACCCGAGCCAGCCCCCGGAGGTCCGCGCCGCCGTGACGCCACGCACGCAGGCCGATAAGCCCGTCGGGGAATGGAACCGCTTTGAGATAACCCTTCGCGGCGACCGAATCACCGTTGTCCTGAACGGAAAGACAGTTGTCGAGAACGCTCGGCTGCCGGGGATCGCGCCGAGAGGCGCGATCGGGCTACAGCACCACGGCGGCAAGCGAGATGGCAAGTGGGTCAGCCCGCCGAGCCTCTTGCAGTTCAGGAATATTTACATCAGGGAGCTTGGCAAATAGCCCAGGCGCCAAACAGGAGTTTCACATGCTGGTCCCTTTCGAAATGGAGGAATCTGAACATGAAAGAACGCAATAATGCCACAATGACCCGGCGCACGTTCGTGACCGGGGCCGCGGCCGGTGCAGCAGCACTAACGGTCGTCCCGCGACATGTGCTGGGCGGGCCGCGCACTGTCCCGCCGAGCGAGAAGGTCACGATCGCGGCCATCGGCGTCGGCGACCAGGGCAAAAGAGACCTCAAGTCTTTCCTCGACAGGTCGGACACGCGAATCCTCGCCGTTTGTGATGTGGATGCCAACAACCGCAATTTCGGCCGGGATATGGTCAACGGAAAGTACGGCGACCAGCAATGTGCCGCCCACAACGATTTCCGCGAGCTGTTGGCCACCGAGAAAGACCTCGATGCGGTACTGGCCGTCGTTCCGGACCACTCACACGCGGTGGTCTCCATGGCTGCCATGAAGGCCGGAAAGCACGTCTACTGCCAGAAGCCGATGACGCTCACGGTTTATGAAGCACACAGGCTTGCCGAGGCCGCGCGAGAAACAAAGGTGGCTACGCAGCTCGGCACCGCCAATCAGGCAAAAGATGGGCCTCGCCTTTTGCGGGAATGGATCGAAGACGGGGCCATCGGCGCCGTGCGGGAAGTGCACATCTGGTCGAACCGGCCGTTCTGGCCCCAGGGGATTGACCGCCCCCAGGACACGCCCCCGGTGCCGCCTACTCTGGACTGGGACCTCTGGCTCGGCCCGGCGCCATACCGCCCCTATCATCCCGCATATCTGCCGCTTGTCTTTCGCGGCTGGTGGGATTTCGGCACGGGCGCGCTGGGAGACATGGGATGCTACGCATTCGATACGGTCTTTCGTGCATTGAATCTGAAATACCCCACGAGCGTGGAAGGTTGCGGTTCCTGTTTCGCCCGGAAGATGTGGGCCCGATTGGAGATGAATCGCGAGACGTTTCCACAAGCCTCGCTGCTCCGCTGGGAGTTCCCGGCTCGCGGCGAGATGCCGCCGGTGACGATAACCTGGTACGATGGTGGCCTGAGGCCGCCGCGACCAGAAGGCCTCGACGAGGCTGAGCCAATGGGCGAAGAAGGAATGTTCTTCGTCGGGGATAAGGGCACCATAATGACGGCCTTCTCAGGAGACAACCCGAGGTTGATTCCCGCCGCCAAAATGGAGGCCTATAAGAAGCCTCCGAAAACGCTGCCGCGGTCAATCGGACACCACAGCGAATGGATTCGCGCGTGCAAAGGCGGCGAACCGGCTGGAGCGAACTTCGAGTTCTCCTCGATTGTGACCGAGGCCTTGCTCCTCGGCAACGTCGCCCTGCGTGCAGAAAACAAGAAGCTTTTCTGGGACGGACCGAGCCTCAAGGTGACCAACGTGCCTGAAGCCAACCAGTACCTCCACCGCGAATATCGCCGCGGCTGGACACTGTAGCAAGGCCGGCGACGCTCAAGATACCGGGCGTACATGCAGTAGGTCGCGGTTGCTACCCTCCATCACGAGCCTCCGAAGGGGCGGAGGATTACCCCTTCACTCGCTGCGGAATAACAGCACCCAATCTTGTTCGTCCGCAGCGCGAAATGCGTCTGCCTCATGCAGTTCGGCTGCCATTCTTTTCCCGACGCGAGGATTAAGCCATTCGGCCTTCAGACCTTTTTGGAGGGCGCCGGGCTTTACCGTGATCTCACCTCCGGCCGGAAAGTAAACCATCGCCAGGTCGCCCTTCTCAGAGCGCAGTCCGCAGATTCGCCGTCCGTCGTCTTCCGCGCCCGGCGACGACAGCGATGGCTCTCCGTTGGGCGACGTGCCGGTTGTCCGAAGACGCTGCTCGTATGCGCCCCCTTTCTGGCCGAGCGTGAAATTGCGACGGCCCGTGTCCTGGGAAAGGGTAACGATGCGCGCTGGCCCCGCTTGCGTAATGTTGGCGGGTTTAATCCACGCTTCGATCGTGATGGCGTTCGATCTCATAGCTGGTCTGCTGATTTTCAGCGCGCGCCCCTTCGACGCAATCAACACCGGCGCGCGAATCGCCAATCCGTCTCCCGCAAGCCACTCCACAGCATCACTATTCTCGATTTTCAAATTCAGAGGCTCGCCTCTGCCGGAAACGTCCTTAACGATGTCCCCGCTTCCTTCTCGGAAGCTGTAAAGCACATCGGGCTCACTGGGCGTCCGCTCGGGACCAGCCCTGAAATTCTGTGTAGTCTCCTTCTGTCCGAAGGCCCGGTCGTAGATGGCGATGCGGCGGAACTCACCGAGCCACGGACGGTCTCGGGTGAACTCGTTGGCGAGCGCCAGACGATAATCTTCGTCCCAGTTGGAGAAATCTCCCTCGACCGTTGCTCTGGCGTGCTCTTCCCCGTCAACGTACAGAATGGCCCGCCCGCCGCTGTCGCGGGAATAGACCACGTGGGTCAGCTTCACTCGCACTGCATTCACCTGGGGCGTTTGGAAGAACCCGTTGTCCGGTTGAAGCTCCCACCAGCGCATCGAAGTGAAGAAATCGAGGATGTGTCCGTATCCATGCAGCATCGTCATGCTATTGTCGCCGCGGCCGTTTATCCAGCCGCCGCCCCGCCTTTGGCGGGGTCCCCAGCCGGTGCCTGTGTTGGCTCGCTCGCCGGTCGTCTGGTAGCAACCGGCCATGTACATTCCCCAGGCCAGTCGCCGACGGTTCTCTGCCGAACGAGCCGGAGGTTTCCGGTTCTCGCCCCAGCCTTCGGGGTAATGCTCTTCGTAACCGTATTCCTCATTCACCTGTGGCATCACCCGGCCCGTCGAAGACTGTTCCCTGCGGTTTTTCAGCATGAACGCGTAGCCGCCGTGCTCATCCCAGCTCTGGTACATTGCGAAGTCAGCCCATGGCGAGGTGCGAAACCTGAAATCCCCGTGACCATGAGTGGATGTCAGATGGTCGTAGGGGTCCCACTGCTTTATGAGTGTCCCCATTTTCTCGGCCCATGCATCGTTGCGGAATAGACGATACTCATTGCTCACATCCCACATCACGTTGCAAAACGCACTCAAGCGGGCTATGGCATACCTGTAATAACGTTGTTCGTCCTCTTCCCCCATACGTGCTCCGAAAGGGTCAACTCCCGGCCGCCTTCCATCAACGTAGAAAATCAACGATATGACCATATCCTTTTCCCGGGCATGGCGCAGCATCCGCTCGGTCTTCTGCCAGTAAGAAACGTTGAAGCGGCTCACATCGAACCCGGGATTCTCGACGCTGTCCGGCCGCTCAGCGAGCCACGGATTGAGCAGAAAGGTGAACTTGTCCGTCGGGAAAACGTTTTCGAACCAGGCTCGCCCATCCTTCACACGCCCGTTCATGGCGACGCGAATCCGGTTGACTTTCAGCCTGTGAAGCCGGTCAATGTTGCGGCGGATCGTCTCGTCGTCCCAGCCCAGAAGCCAATATGCGGTTGTCCCATTCCAGAAATAGTGCTCGCCAGTTCCTTCCCAGACGAAATGCCACGGATGGTCCCTGTCCACGCGAACCAAACCGCGGCGCCTGCCATCTGTGGCGGTGAAAGCGCCCGTGTGGGTGACTTCATATCCCTCCTGCTTGCATTTCACGCCGTACGAATACTTCCCCGGCCTTGAGGGCATGAGTCGAACGCGAAAGATGCTTCCGTCGAGAGAATCGCAGAACCCCTCGACGCTAACCGGCTGCGCCCCCTCCAATCCGAACTGGCCCTCCACGACCACATCTGTGAAGGGGTTGCGAGCATCCGGTTTTTCCACCTTGACGCTTACCTCGACAAAATCATACGCGTTCACCGTTTCCGCTGATTGGATGAAGCTTACCCGAAAAGGCCGCGCTAAAAGCGGCGTCCAGACGGCCGTGACCAACAAGGGGGCCGCGAGCGAGATGATGTTTTTAGCGCTGAGAATTGATACCCAAGACGATTTCATGGCAGAATCTCCCTCCGTTATTTCCGACCTGCCCCGCTCCGAACGAAGAGCTTCAGCCCATCATCCAACAGCAAGACCCAGAATTGCTCAGCGGCTGCGCCAATTGCTTTGCCATGGGGCTAAGGACCGATGCGGCGTTTTTTTGTGAAAAGGACCATTGAGCGTTCATTGCTTCTCCAGCACGTGCTGCTCCGCGTTTACCACAGGGCCGGGTAGCGGGTCATTCACCGACATGCGAGGTGTCCGCAAACCGGAAGCTGCCACCCCTTCCCTGAAGGAGCGTGCGTAGCCAGACATTACTACATGCACAAAGAATAAGCCAGACGACTGAAATGGGTCAACGCTTTCAGTGCAGTTGTGCCGCTGGGCGGCCGACAATTCGGCGAAGCCTACCGCTTGAATCTGGCCTCCATGGCGACAACACGGACCCAAGAACCGCCGTTCGAAATATCAAGCCCCCCTTGTGAAAGCAAACGGACACGCCCCCGCGTCCCTCGGTTCAAACACAGTAGCCCTACCTGTTGGGCGAATCACCCGTTCGGTTTCATGGGCAAGGGTCCGCAACGCAAAGACACAAAGAAACTCATACTCCTCCTCCGCCAAGGCGGGATGGGACCATGCCTTCGATGCCACTTCTTTCTCAGCGCAAAGACCATTGTTCATCTTTGGTTAACTAAGAGAGCATGCTGAGAAGGGCGACCCGATGAAACGATCCCTTTGACATGATTGACAGGATTCGGGGCTGGGCCTATCCTCCTATCCCGTCAAGGCAATCGCGCGATCCAACCTGAAGGGGATTCGCTAAAGACTTAAAAAGCCGCGATTCCTTCCGAGGTTACAATCGGAAGCTATATCTTCGATGAAAGCCTGGACGGCGTAGCCGGAAGGTACGGGTCAGAACGAGAAAGGCGCATCGCGGCGTTTCTTGAGAAGCTGCGTGTGGGCTTTGAGTACGAGAAGCCGGTGGCGGCGGATGAGGGGAAGACGAAGATATGGTATCCGGATTTCACGTTGGTGGATTACGGGGGCATCTTGGTGGAGCATTTCGGGGTGAACGGATCCGAAGATTAGAGGAGAACAACCTCAGATAAACTGCGGGTCTACAAAGCGAACAGCTTGCACGTGATTCCTGTCTATCCGCAGGACTTCAAGAGCGACTGGAAAGGGCATGTCTTGCCGAGCATTCGCTGTAACCGGACAGCTTGACTTTGTTATCCTTGCTCTTCAGGAACTCCCGGATGCTGTTGAAATCAACTCGGACGCTTTGAAGCATCAACCTGGCAAGCTTGTCATCCCACTTCCTTGCGAGCGCTTTTCTGCCGACCTCAAGAAGCTCATCATATCTCAACCTCTCGACGTAAAATATGCTGTCTGTCAGAGTCCTGAGCGTGTGCTCGAGCTTTGATTCCTCGTAGCGGAAATCTGCGGGAGCTGAAACTTCGGGGCAGTAACCAAGCTCAGCGAGTTGGCTGACAAGATGCTTCTTCTCGTTAACTTCTTTGGCCAGGCTCTGAGGAAGCATGCTGATGTCGCCATGATAAACGTCTGTCGTCAGCTCCGGCGGTGTGAACTCCCTTCGTGAGAACTTCCCTGAGAGACACGTCCACCTTCTCGCATCTGAGCCTCATGAACCTCCGAAATTCTCTGTCCTTCTGAAACCACAACCTGTATGTTCTCATGACCTTCTCCTCTCCTAAAAAGGGGAGAGCGGCTTCTGCCCTCTCGGACATCGGCCGCTCCCACCCTTCTTGGTTTCGTTCATTTCCTACTTTGGTTTCATCAGTCCCTGAAACCTCTCAATGTCCCTTTCGAGCTCCCGAACCGTTTGCTCAATCGTTTCCGGGGTAACCCTTCCTTCGACGAGCCGGGCAACCCAGTCATGGGTAACAAGCCTGGCGAGGTCGGAACTCCTCTCGAGGAGCTCCTCGACTCCCTCAATGAACTCGATGGACTCCCTTTGAGTTGCGGGAGCGAAGACATGAGACCGTAGAGGCCTTCAGATTGCGAGGTTCGGGTTTTTGAATTTCATGCGGACGGGGTAGTCAATCTGCCCGCAGGCCTCGCCTTCGGCTTCGGCCAAGTGCTCGATGCGGCCAATCCTGGGGTCAACCGTGCCGGATGCCTCCTTGCAGGAGAGGAACCTGACATAGCAGTATTCGCAGAATATGGCGAAAAGGTTCCTTTTCAAGTGCTCGGATTTCGGATCGCTTGCGGGAGTGAATCTGGCGAATAACGGTTCATAAGCCGGCCCATGCACGGTACAGAAGATGGTAACGCAGGCGCTTTGCTCCGGCGCGAGATGCTCGATGGAAATAACCTTCAAACCTGTGGGGTCTGAGCGCGATATTCCGCCGTTGACGTTCGCCGACACGCTCACCTCGACGTTCTTGAGCACGGGCGGCAGGGATATTCCGAGCTCGACGTCGCTGGCAGTGGCGCGGCCTGAGTTGGTGATGAGAGCTTTGTAAGTGAAGCATATCTCTCTTCGAAACGGGCGGGCAGCTTCAGCATCGCTGACAATCTGGACGAACTTGTCTATCACCTTCATCGGGACCTCTGCCTCCCTTGGGACGCGCGGAGGAAAGATGAATGGGAGGTCTTCGGAGCGGATTTCGTTGGTGTATGCGTCCGTGTCAAGGAGGCGCTCGGCGACAGACGCCCCGTTGAGGCCGAAGACGTGGAGTTTCCATGACCTCAGGACCGACAGTATTGGCTTGTTATAGTGGGCTATCTTCACCATCACGACGTAGGTCAGGGCCGCTCCAACGAGTGCGGATGCGACCCTGCTGACAATAGCCCAGATGAAACTTCGTGTTTTCATGTTCTTTCGCGCTTGCAGAAGGCCTATAGACAACAAAGCTCGTCGGAACGATTCTGCATGCGCTTTTTGCCAAACGACAGGGGTTCAACGAGTGACCCGGATATGCTCAGCGACCAAGCATTTGAGGAAATTCTACAGAGTCCGGGACCCGCGGTCAATCCCCCATGAGGCAGGGTGCGGCTTCGCGTCGGGTCCCGACTCACGCCACGAACAAGCTGTCTCCCCGAGCTGCCACTTCGTTGCACAGGCCCCTGGCCAGCGAGCAATCCGTCTGTCGCAACCAAGACGCCCGCGGTACAAGGCAGACCGGAAGGGCAACGGAGGCGAAACACGAGGCCTTTTGCGGCGTTCGCGTCCCGCTATTTACCTCTACGACGACCCGCGGGGGAAATTGTGTGCGGATCTCGGGCGATGGGTGAAGCGGGCTGATGGTATGCATGGGGGATAAGGGCGCCGAGCATGATAGGGCGAAGGTTGACGACGCGCCCAGCGTTGATGTTGGCAGCGAGTTGTTCTATAAGCTCCAGGGCTGTCTTGTTTCCTCGCCAGCGGTTCTTTCGCTCGGCGTTGTAGAACAGTTGGTATGTGGCCGCTTTGTCGAAGGATACGCGTGCGTCGGCGGAGTTCTCTGTGTCGTAGAATTCGTCCTCGTGGCGCGATGACGCGCCATGGAAGCTCTCCACCTCGCTGTTCCAGGTGGGACGGCGGGGCGGTATCCGACATGCCTCACACCGGGAAATCGCGCCATAACCTCAAATGCGCTCATTTTGGAGGGCTTCTGGTTCGCCGACCCGACAAGGTCGGAGCCCCGCCTTCTGGCGGGGTTACGCCCCGCAAGTCCACTCCGCACGACTCCAAGTGTTCCGGGACATACCGCAGGAAGATCGTGGCGCTGGCGGAGTCATTGGTCTCCGAGAAGGCAAAGTAGACGGCCCCCGTGCGGACATCCCTGGCCGTGTAC
>Ga0315312_1000199_pt1 | contig 91059 bp, 100 predicted proteins | sample TDP7_MG_FD_203629 | JGI IMG/M metagenome (GOLD analysis project Ga0315312, IMG submission 203629) | Freshwater sediment microbial communities from Lake Towuti, South Sulawesi, Indonesia - TDP7 | ecosystem: Environmental > Aquatic > Freshwater > Lake > Sediment | place: Indonesia: South Sulawesi...
AGCTAAAGTCGAACCAACCCATCCTCCCAGGATGAGAATGATTCCAATGATCATCCCGATCTTTTTCTCACTCATTGCCATTTCTCCTCTTAGTAATGTTTGTGCTCAAAATAGAAATAGTGATAAGGGATGGTGATTGTAAAAATAGAAATCATCTTAAGTTACCATCTCCCGTCTCTATCACTCTCACTATTTGCTAAAAGACAGTTCCTGCGGTAAAATCGATCACTCTCTGTTTCTCCCCTCTCTTAGGATTGGGGTTGAATCCGATATCGATATGGATGGGACCGAATGGGGAGAACCAACGGATTCCCACCCCAGTCCCTGTTTTCAAAGGGGTGAGATCACTCAACTTATCAAAGCCTTTTCCAATATCCCAAAACACAGCCCCTCTCAACCCAATCTCACGGGCGAGAGGAAAGATCAGTTCAGAATTGAAGACCGCCATCTTCAACGAACCCAGGGGCTCTTTATTTTCATCGATAGGGCCGGCCATACCGTATTCGAAACCTCGGACCGTATAGATACCTCCCACAAAGAATTTTTCATAGATAGGGGCCTTTCTGCCACCATAGGGTTCGATGAATCCAATTTTTCCACGGAGATTAAGGACCGTACTTAAAGGCATAGGAAAGAACCAACTGGTCTCTCCTACGACCTTCACGAAATAGTTATCTCCTCCCAAGATACCCCCTGCGTTCTGAATGGAGAGGCTGTGTTGGCCTCCACGGGTGGGAGCGAAGAAACTGTCTCTTGTATCCATTGAGAGGGAGAACGCTAAAGCACTGGTCGTCTTCTTCCCTTCCTGTTCCTTTATAAATCGGGAGGCATCCTCGGTCACATCATGGACATCAATCCTCTCCAATTTATACATCGCATCCGCACGGATCTCTTCTGTCAGTTCCTTTCCAAAGCGGATGTCTCCTCCAAGAATTTTATACGAATAGGAGTCAAACTCACGGTTTTCACGGTAGAGGTCGATTCCTGCAGAATAGGGATATCCCAGAAAATAAGGATCGGTAAAACCGAATCTCAGATCCCTTGTCTCCGATCCCAATCGAAACCTCAGGATCCCATGGTAACCCATGCCGAAGAGATTTCGGTCTGAGATCGAGGCGGAGCCTACTACATTCTCTATTGAACTATAGCCTATTCCAAAACTGAGAGCACCGGTAGGAGCCTCCTCCACTTTGATGTCGAGGTTAATCTTTTCATCGGTGCTTCCTCGGCTGGTGGTGAAGTCAACCTCCTTGAAGTACCCAGTCCTTTTCAGTCGATCTCGGCTCTTGCCAAGTCCAGTGGAACTGTAAAGTTCTCCTTCGGCTACCCGGAGCTCACGGCGGATCACCTTGTCACGGGTCTTCGTATTTCCTGTAATTTGGATCTTTTCAAAAGAGACACGTTTCTTCTTTTCGATGTCGAAGGTGACGTGGACCAAGAGGTCTTTGGGATCCACAGAGGTTTCCGGTGTGATCTCCACATTGGCATAGCCTTGATCGGCAAACTTTTCAGTGAGGGTACTGATCTCCTTTCGGATGACCGAATTACGATAGACATCATTCCTCTTGATCTTAAGAACCCTGAAGAGGTCCTCTTTGGTGGTAAGGACGTCACCTTTGAAGTCGATATTCCCTATGCAGTATTGAGGTCCCTCTGCGATCTCAATCTCGATTTGAATCCTTTTTGGATCATGAAGATCGACCTTCGGTTCCGAGACCCTCACATCAAGATAGCCATGATCAATATAGTAAGCCGTCAGGAGCTGGATGTCATTTTTAAGGATATCTTCGTCGAGGATGCCCGTTTTGGTGATGTAGGAGAAGATATTCCTCTGTTTGGTCGTCATCACCTTCTTCAGGTGGGAAGATTTGATCTTCTGATTTCCTTTGAAGACTATTTTTTTGATATGTCCTTTAGGGCCCTCGGTAATACTGAAGGTCACCACGGCCTCGTTCGTCTCCAGGTAATCGACCTTGGACTCCACAGTCACTCCGTAATAACCTTTGGAGAAGTAAAGTCTCCGGATATTCTCCGAATTCTCTTTCACCTTTTCGAGGTTGAGGACGGAGCGTGGCGTGAGTGTCAATTTTTCCTTGATCGCTTCCAATTTCACCTTTTGATTTCCGGTGATCAAGATCTCTTTGATCGCTGGTTTTTCGACAACGACAAAGATGATCTCTTTGCCCTGCGGGGTCGATTTAATATCGACTTGAACATCGGAGAAGTAACCCAAACCGAAAATGGATCGGAGGTCTTCGCGCACCTGTTCAGTGGAGAACGGTCCCCCTTCCCGGCTCTTCACCGCTCCGCGGATCACCCCTTCTTCCACCTTCACATTTCCGAGGATTGTGATTTTGTGGATGACGTCCTCCCTCCCGTCACAGATTCCAATGAAGAGGCAGAGGATGAGAGGGATGAGACACGTCTTTCCCAAGACCGTATTTCTGCCTTCACCGATCATCCTGAAGAGGCCACCGTAAGAGAACCGATCCGATTTTAGCATGAGAGAGAGTAGGATGTGAAAATTTTGTTTTTCATATCAAATCTAATTCTTTTTGTAAACCCCGTTAGAAAGAATGGGGCTTTCTAACGGGGTAAATAGGCCATGATCTATTCCCGTGCCTTCCCATCGATTAGATGGACCTGACGAGGCAACTGGTTCGCCAAATTCAAATTATGCGTCACAATGATGAGGGTGACATTCTTGACCTGGTTCAGCTCTTGTAGAAGATGAAAGACCGATTCTCCTGTCTTTGTATCCAGGTTCCCGGTAGGTTCATCGGCCAGCAGGACTTTCGGTTCCAAGACCAGGGCCCTGGCCACGGCCACCCGTTGCTGTTCTCCACCGGAAAGTTCCCCAGGTTTATGGGAAAGGCGCTCTTTTAGACCGACTAAGGTGAGGATGACCTCCGCCCGAGATGCTGCCTCCTTCTTCGGGATCCCTTGGATGAGGCAGGGCAACATCGTATTTTCCAATGCATTAAACTCAGGGAGGAGATGATGGAATTGAAAGACGAAGCCGATCTCACGATTTCGAAAAAGGGCCAGCTCTCTTTCGTTCAGGGCAAAGATATCTCTTCCTACGTAGAGCACCTTGCCGGCGGTGGGTCGATCAAGAGCGCCCAGGATATGAAGCAGGGTGGTCTTTCCAACGCCGGATGCTCCCACAATCGCTGCCCTTTCCCCTTTGGAGAAGGTGAGATCGATTCCCCTGAGGACCTCCACGCGTTTGGCTCCGTTTCCAAAAGACTTGAAGAGCTGCTGGACTTGAATCAACTCCCTCACACCATGCCCTCCTTCGCCTTTTCAATCTCCTGTTGAGAGAGGATCTCTTTTATGCGGGCAAGGCGGCGCTTAAAGGAGATCTCCCTCAGGGTTGATCGAAGTTTCGGAAATTCTTGAAGGCATGCCTCCAAATCTTCTTTCGTCAACTCAAACAACTCTGAAGGCTGGATCGTTTTGGCAGAGGCCATTCGGGGTTTGTTTAGGAGAGGACCGATCTCACCAAAGATATTTCCGCTTCCCAAGGTAGCTAAAACGATCCTCTTCCCCTGACGGTTTCGGGTGAATATCTCCACCTCCCCGCTTTTGACCATATAGAGCGACTTCGGGGGATCTCCTCCTTTAAAGAGGAGAGTTTCCTCGGGGATCTTCATGAGACGGAATCGTTTGAAGATCTCTTCTCTTTCAACCGAATTGAGTGATGAGAACAAGGGGGAGAGGGCGAGGAAGAGATCTAACACCCGTTGTTTAAAAAGATTTTGAAGGACTTCCTTTATATGGGGATGGCTTTTGATCATCTCATCGAGTTCATTTTGAGCGATCTCCAGAATCTCGCATTCGGTTAATGACTTGACGGTAGCGTGTCTTTTTTGATCGGTAAAAAACCCAAACTCCCCGAAGAAATTACCCTCTCTGAGGTTCCGAATCCATACCTCCTTTCCATCCTGCGTTTGTTTGTGGACCGCGACCTCTCCCCGGCTGATGATGAAAAGAGAATCTCCTGTCTCGCCCTCAGAACAGATGAGGGCTCCCTGGTGGAAGGTTTTGAATTGGATGTGTCGGAGCAGGAGTTGAAGTTCCTGTTCGTTAAGCTCCGAGAAGAGGGGGATGTGAGGGAATGGTCTCAGGGGGGCTGTCTCAAGGACCCTCTCTATGTAGAGTCGTGCCAGCCGATCGCTAACGTCTTTCGAGGATGGATCGATCCTTAAGATCATCTTATTGATAGAGATGGCCTGAAGCAGGAAGCCATCTTGAGCGTAGGCTTCGGCCACCTTGCGGTATTGTTGCACGGCCTCTTTCTTCTCGCCCAATCGCCCCAATAGTTCGGCGACTTTCAATCTGGATCGAAGATCGTTCGGATCCTGGGCGCAATGTTTTTGAAAATTCTCGAGGGCCTTTTTCCAATCCCCCCGGGAGAGAGCTTGTTGAGCTTCATCTTTAAACGAAACCCTCTGCCTATTCATATCGTAACGCCTCAGCCGGGTCGAGCCTCGAGGCCCTCCAAGAGGGGTAAACAGTGGCTAAGAGACTGATGAAGATCGCCGTGATGACGATGAGCCCCACATCGAGGGGGTTGACCTGCGAAGGGAGTTTATCGATATAGTAGACATCGCTTGCGAGAATTTTGAAGCCAAAGAGGTCCTCGACAAACCCTGTGATCGTTTCTAAATTAAAGGCAGCACCAAGACCTAAGATCGTCCCTAAGATGGTTCCTACGACCCCGATCACCAGTCCTTCGATCATGAAGATCTTTAAGATCCCCTTGGAAGGGGTGCCCATCGCTTTTAGGATGGCAATATCCTTATTCTTCTCCATGACCACCATCATCAGGGTGGAGATGATGTTAAAGGCGGCTACCAAAACGATCAGGACGAGGATGATAAACATTGCGATCTTTTCCAATTTGAGGGCGCTGAAGAGGTTTCTGTTCATCTCCATCCAATCCTTGGTCCAAAAGGAGAATCCCATCTCTCGACGGATCTCTTTCGCGATCTGCTTCACCTGATAGATATCAGCCGTCTTGATCTCAATGCCTGTGACGTGGGCTCCGAGGCCGAAAAACTTTTGGGCACTTTCGAGAGAGACGTAGGCCAGGGTATTGTCAATCTCATACATCCCGGAGTAAAAGGTTCCCACGACATGAAAACGCTTCATCTTAGGCATCACTCCCATCGGCGTTATCGTGCCGAGAGGAGAGATCACCTGGATGGTGTCGTTCACGGAAACCGAAAGGTGTTTCGCTAACTCTACTCCGAGGATGATGCCGGAGAGGTCTCCTTCCTGAACCCCCTTGAGATCCTGAAGGCGCCCCGCTTTTAAATTGTTGGCCAATTCGGTCACTTTTCCAACCCGATCCGGGTCGATCCCCTTGAGGACCACGCCGGAGACGTTCGATTCGGAAGAGAGCATCACCTGATTGAAGATGAAGGGAGCGGCTGAGACGACGCCCTTCACGCTTTCAACCTTCTTTGCCACCTCCTCATAATGATCCATTCCTTCTTGACCCACCTTCAGGAGGACGAGATGGGCATGGGTCCCCAAAATCTTTTCCTTGAGGGTCTTTTCAAAACCGCTCATCACGGCCAAGACGACGATCAAGGCCATCACCCCCAGGGTGACCCCAGCGATCGAGATTACGGTGATGATGGAGATAAAGGTCTGCTTCCGCTTTGCTTTAAGGTATCTCAGGCCGATAAACCACTCATACTTCATAATGAACTTCATTCCAGTAAAAATTCAAAATGGAAAGTGTAAAATGTCGATTGTTTTTTGCTTTGTTTTAAATTTCGCAATTTTAAATGTGCTACAGCATAGAACCTTATTTCTCCATTCGGAGTAGAGGAAAGAGGATGACATCCCGGATGGAGGGCGAATCGGTGAGAAGCATGACCCAACGATCAATACCAATTCCCTCACCGGCCGTTGGAGGCATTCCGAATTCAAGGGCGTGAAGGAAGTCCTCATCGAGGCGAAGAACAAGGTCGACCTCATCAGCCCTCTCCTTCAACTGTTGGAGGAAGCGCTCCCGCTGCTCGATCGGGTCATTCAGTTCAGAGAAGCCATTGGCGATCTCCCGGCCAGCGACAAAGAGCTCGAACCGATCGGCGACCTCTGGGTCGTCGCCATTCCGACGGGAGAGAGGAGAGACCTCCGTAGGGTAGTGGGTGATGAAAGTAGGTTGGATGAGCTTGGGCTCGACCACTTCTTTGAAAAGATCAGCCAAAACCCTTCCATGAGAGATTCCCCTTTTCAGTTCGAGGCCAAGCTCTCGGGCTGCCTCTATGGCTTTTGAAGAGTCCTTCAGGACGGCGGGATCAAGCCTTCCACTTTCGATGAGAGACTCTTTGAAGCGTATCCTCCTCCAGGGAGGGGTGAAATCGATCTCCTTCCCTCCGTAGGTGATCCGGAGTTCACCACGGATCTCTTTGACCATTGAGCAGAGAAGTTCCTCCGTTGTCCCAATCATATCCTCATAGGTGGCATAGCTTTGGTAGAATTCGAGCATGGTGAATTCGGGATTGTGTTGTGTCGAAATCCCCTCATTTCGGAAACTGCGATTGATCTCGAAGATTCTTTCAAACCCTCCGATCACCAATCGTTTGAGGAAGAGCTCAGGAGCGACTCTTAAATAGAGTTCCATGTTGAGAGCATTGTGATAGGTCTTGAAGGGTTTGGCTGTTGCGCCTCCGGGGATGGGGTGGAGCATCGGTGTCTCCACCTCGATAAAACCTCGCCGAATAAAGAAATCCCGGATCATCTGGATCACCTGGATCCGAGTGAGGAAAACCTCCTTCACCCTGGCGTTCGCGATGAGGTCTAAGTAGCGATGACGATACCGGGCTTCGATGTCCGTAAGGCCGTGCCACTTCTCCGGAAGGGGTCGTAGCGACTTCACCAGGAGTTGAAAGTTCTGAACTTGGAGGGTGAACTCACCTGTCTTGGTTCGGAAGACCCTGCCCTCCAATCCCACGAAATCGCCGATATCAATGGCCTTAAAGAGTTGAAAGGCCTCATCACCCACGGCATTTCTCTGGAAGTAGGCCTGGATTTTACCCTTTTGATCCTGAATGTGAACGAAGCCGGCCTTGCCGAAGTTGCGGATCGCTAAGATCCTGCCAGCGAGGGAGAAGGTTTCTTTGATAGAATTTAACTCCTCCTCGGACATGGAACCGAAGGCATCATGAAGATCCTTGGAGGTATGGGTCACCCTGAAATTATTCGGGAAGGGATCTCTCTTTTGCTTTCTCAATCTCTCCAGTTTTCGAATCCTCTGCTGGATCAGCTCGCTCGCCTCATCCATTTTCCTTCACCCTAAAAAACAATGTAAGATTCACGATTTATCTTATCAGAATTTAAGGCTTTTAAATTAACCCATTTTCCTATGTCCGTCAAGAAAAAAGGCCGTTCCCCCTCACCCCACCCTCTCCCCAAGAGACTGTGTCGTAATCATGATGGAGGATGGATTTCGCCGGAACAGGCAGTCAGGCTCCCCGTCTTTAGAATGCGGTCGTTTAAAGTTATGGGGTAATCGGTCTTCTCGGAAATTGGATTCTTTTCATGGGCTTGGAACCCCGAAACTGAGCAATGAGAGGTTTCCGCTCTAAAGCTTCGTCGCCCGACCACCTATTCCGTTTTGCATCGGAAATAGTTTCTCGTTAATTATGACACAGTCTCCAAGGGGAGAGGGGTGCCGATCTCAATGTAAAAATTGATTCTGTGTTTGTAATAGCAGGATAGAAAAACAACAAAAACATTCTCCCCGTCAAGTTCCATTTTCCCCTACAAATTCTCCGAGCTTTGTGGACAATTGACAGGAATCCTCTTTTTCCTTAAAATGAAACTCAGGAGGACAAAAATTGAACCCGTGAGAAGAAGCATTTAGAAATCATAGGAGGAATAAAAATGGGAAAGACCGTTAAGGCCAGGTTTTCCAAGGGGGTTATCAAGCCTCTGGAAAAGGTTGACATTGAAGAAGGAAAAGAGATTACAATTACCATCATGGAGGCTCCTTCAAAGCACAAATTGGATGCGTTTAAAAAATCTGCAGGGGCTTGGAAGGGGACTATTGACGCCGAGAAATTGATTGAGAATATCTATGCTAATCGTCTCCTTTCAACAAGGGAGGAGCCAAGATTATGAAGCCCTCGTACCTTGTCGATACGGACTGGATCATCCATTACCTTAACGGAAATAAGGGAATTGTCGAAAAGATCGAATCACTTGAAAAGGATGGATTGGCCGCGAGTGTCATCTCTGTGGCAGAGCTTTATGAAGGGATTTATTACTCAACAAATCCCACAAGCAACGAGAAGGCCCTGAATGATTTCTTGAGTGGTATCTCCACTTTAGGGATCGAAGATGAGGTATGTAAGGTTTTTGGAAAAGAACGAGGACGGTTAAGGCAAGAGAAAAAGATGATCGGCGATTTCAATCTACTTATAGCCTCCACATGTCTCCACCACAGATTGACGCTACTGACCAATAACCGGAGGCATTACGAGATGGTGGATGGATTGAAAATCTTATCTCTCCTTTAGACAAAATTATATTTCCGACTCCCCCATTTTAATTTTTTTGACAACGGACAACCTTCGTAGTAGGGAAAAATCTCCTCAAGCAAAGAAAAGACAATACCGTATTACCGATGCCTGCCCCTCATTCTTCCTCTTCAGCCAAGCAGATCCGTCGAAGGCAACAAGAGGAGACAGTTTATTCTGGGCTGATGTTGATGAAGCAGGAACCTCAACTATCGGTTCTTACACGGTAGGTTTTTTCTGGCAAAAACCCGGAGATGGCAATTTACAATACAATAAGGTTCTGAAGATAGTATACAATAAACGCATTCTCCGCCTCAAGTTGCATTTTCCCCTATGTTCCCCATCTTACTTGATTAATCGAATTTTGAAGGTTTGACCCCACATCGCACATCGTTAGATCTCAAACCAAATCTCCCCGTATATTGTGGACCAACGCGTAGCTCTTCAAAAACGATAATTATCCCAAAATCACCAGGTGCAAGCGTAAGATAACCAGTTTCCCTGATGTTTACGACCTTCTTGGCACTTGTAGTGGCCCCCTTTTCTCCAACACGGAGATCATATGTCGCGCCTTGGAGCTGATTTTCATCGAAAGGGTTGATTAAAATATCCTGCTTTCGATAAGCTTCCGTTATTTGCTCGTTGGTAAGAATCATTTTGTAACCTCCGGATTATTTGCTTTCAATATTATGCTAAAAAGAATAGCAAAATTTGTCAAATCCTCTTTTTAAAACTCAAATTTAGTGACTTCAGATCCTGTCTAACTATACCTTCAGTTCAACCCCGCTTCGGATGGGGGACCTGAAAAATTATCATAATTGAAGGACCAAAGGCGGGTGTGGTCGGCCCTTGACACGGGACAGTCTCTCTTTACGATCCTATATAGAAAAGGATGTCGCTTAATCAAACACCCCGTGCCAGATTCTGAAATTTAAATCAGGCGAAATGAAAGCGGCGTTGGTTCTAAAAGAACTTAGTAATTTGTTGAGCTTACAATGATATTATCAAACCAAAATAAAAATGCAACAAAAATTTTCGGAGGTTAAGGCTAAGGTTGAGATTTCTGTAAGGAAATCAATTTATTGACAAAGAATTTTGGAACAAGGCTACGGTGAATTTTGACAAGGCATCATGGCAAGCGGCAACGGCAATTAGGTTCCATTACACTATCCTCAATTCCTTCAATTTCTTTACCTTTTTATAAAGGCTTCTGTCAGATGTGACGAAGGGGCATCCTAATTTTCTGGCAAGCACGATGTAGGCCGCGTCATAGAGGGTTATTCCATATTGCCGGGATAAGGTTATTCCCTCTAAAAATTCATCGAGACCGAGACTGAATGCCTCAAGATCAAAATTCCATATCAAAGAAAAGGCTTCGACTGCATCTTTTGTACTTAATCTGGTCTTTGTGGCCAATACATTGGCGATCTCATAAAAGAAGAGGCTATGAACCGCTACTGTTTCTTTTCCGGTCACATGTCCCTCTTTATAAAGTCTTGCCTTTTCTCCTCCTTCCTCCTCTCCAAAAATCCACTTAAGGGCTACAGAGGCATCAAGGACTATCATCTCCCTTCTCTGACCTCTCTTATGACCTTGACGATATCTATATTGGCAGTCTCTTTCAGATGCCTCTTTTTCCACCTATCCATCTCAGTCGATATTTCCTCAAGCTTTCTTTCCCTGTTTTTGTTCAGCACCTTCTCTTCATACTCATCGAGTGAGATCAACACGGCAAGAGGTTTATTTGCCCTGGAGATCATCACCTGCTCCCCCTTTTTCGATACATCATTAAGGACAGAGCCGAGCTTTTTCCTTAAGTCAAGAACCGTCACGGTCTTCATCCCGAACCTCCTGGAATTTTGACCCATTCGGCGGCGCCAAGCCTCACCCTTTAGGGGAGTATAAAGCGCCACTCAGGGTCAACCCTGAGCAAGCCCCAACCTTCAGGCTGGTGAGTCGAAGGGTTGACTATAATATAAACTATGATAGTTACTATGTCAAATTCGCTTGAAATTCAGGGGAGGGACCTTTCAATCTGGCCTACAAGATCGTATGGAAGGGCCTGGGTGATTCGAGCTTCCACCCAATCGCCAGGTCTGGCCTTCCCCCTTAGGAAGACACAGCCATCGATCTCAGGAGCTTGCGTTTGAAGTCTTCCCCGAAGGAAACCTCCTTGATGATTTAGTCCATCTACTAAGACCTCCATCTTTCTTCCCACCATTTGGCGATATTTTCTTAGAGAGATCTTTTTTTGGAGCTCCATTAGGGTTCTCAGGCGCTCTTCCCTCACGTTTTCTGGGACTGGATCGGGTAATCTGGAGGCAGGTGTTCCCTCCTCGGCAGAATATTTGAAAACCCCGAGGTGGTCGAACTGGCTCTCCTCAACAAAATCTAAAAGTGCCTTGAACTGGCTTTCTCCTTCTCCTGGAAACCCAACAATTAAGGATGACCGAAGGCTGATCTCCGGAAGGAAGGTTCTGATATTCTGGAGGAGGCGCCGAATCTCCTGGCTCCTCGATCTTCGCCCCATTCGTTTGAGAATCTCATCGTCAATGTGTTGGATAGGCAGATCAAGGTAGGGACAAATCCTTTGCTCCTGAGCCATCAGTTGAAGAAGCCCATCGGTGAAATAGTTTGTCTTTGGATAGGAATAGAGGATTCGGATCCAACGGAGACCGTTCACTTTGACGAGTCCCTTCAGGAGTTTTTCTAAACTGGTCCCGTCCCGGAGGTCTTTTCCATAGGCGGTGGTATCTTGGGCGATGAGAATAAGTTCCTGAACTCCTTGGCCCGCAAGCCTCCTCGCCTCCTCAAGCACAGACCGGAGTTTTCTGCTTCGGTAGGGTCCTCTGATTTGAGGTACCGTGCAGAAGGTACAGCTATTGGAGCAACCCTCTGCAATCTTAAGATAAGCAGTGAAAGAAGGGGTGGAGAGGATGCGGGGAGTCTTTTCGTCGTAAAGAAAGGTGGGTCTTTCGAGAAAGATCTTCTTCTTCGGCTTCTGTTTAAGGATTTGGGGAAGGTGTTGAAAGGCTCCGGTGCCAATGAAAAGATCCACCTCAGGTAGTTCCTTTTCCAAAATCTTGCCGTAGCGCTGGGGAAGACATCCTGAAACAATGAGGAGGTGGCATTGCCCTCCCTTCTTGTAATGTGCGAGGCTGAGAATGGTCTCGATCGCTTCCCTCGTTGCATCCTGGATAAAAGCGCAAGTATTGATGATGAGAATTTCAGCTCTCGAAGGGTCCGTTGTGAGGAGATATCCTTCTTTGGAAAGAAGGCCAAGAATCACTTCGGAATCGACTAAATTTTTAGGACACCCAAGACTGACGAGACAGACCGTTTCTTTCATTAGTAAAATATATTAAAGATTTTTGAAAAGAGAGAGCTTATTATTCATTATACCTAATAGATGCCCATTTTTAAAAATGGGGCCTTAATTCCCTTCTCTCAATGAAAAGTTTTTTGGCAATTTCAAACGTTTACTCAAACGAGTCCAATTTAAAGAAAGAGAATCATATTGATGTTTCCAAAAACATTATACCAGAACGAGAAACTAGATTGACAGAGGGTGAGAGAAAAATTATGATCACGGCGAGTGGAAGTTTTTATTAAAAAGATGCAAACTAAATAGAGAGGGAGAAGAAGATCCTAAAGTCGACTATTATGCAAAATATTGATTCCCATGAGAGGGTGATGGAAAGGCCAGCAAATGTCTAAAAGAGGAGAAAGATCGGTTCCCCCAGGACTCCTTCTTTTCAAAGATAACATCCTTTATAAGAACAATCTATTTGGGATCTCCTCTAAGTCGAAGTGGGCGAGAGAACTAAGCATTCCCGTTGGGGGGGAAACAATCTTTTTTGCCGGTTGCGGTTATCAATTCCTCGATGAAGCCAAAGCTACCCTATCTCTGGTTTTAGCTCTGGATAGAAGGGATCTCCCCTGGGAGAAGACCTTATGGGTGACCAAAACGCTCAATCATTTGGGGGTAAACTCAGGAGAACTCTATACAAAACTGGTCTCCCATTCCCACCTATCAGGAGAACCCTTGCGCTGCGCTTCCATCGTATTACAGAGGATAGGAGTAAAGTTTGGGTCACTCTTCGAGGAGGAGCCTTGCTGCGCAGCCCCTCTATACTATATCGGGTTCCAAGAGGAGTTCGCCAATAAGGCTATAGCAACCCATAAAATCCTGCAGGCCAAAGGGGTGAAGAAGGTCATCACTATGGTTCCCTCTTGCACTTTTGCTTTAAAGAACCTCTTTCCCATTTTTGTGAAAGGTTGGAGGGTGGAAGTACATCACTTTCTAGAAGTTGTTTGTGAAGGGATAAAGAGAGGAGTAAAATTTCGCTTGCCTAATAAGGTTAAAGTTACCTACCATGACCCCTGCTTCATGTCCAGATTGCTTGGCCTGATTGAGGAGCCTCGGCATATTTTGCGAAGCGTTGAGGGTGTCGAGTTCGTCGAAGTTGAATATGCAAAAGGTGAATGGTCCACGTGTTGTGGGGGTGGAGGAGGATTTGAAGTGATCTTTCCTGAGGTGAGCCATATCTTGGCAATGAATAGGGTAAAGGAACTTTTAGAAACCGGAGCATCGGTTATCGTCACCTCTTGCCCTGGTTGTCTCATCCAGCTCAGCGAAGGAGTGAAAAAATTGAAGGCCCCCGAAGTAGAGGTAATAGATATGGCTCAGTTGCTTTGGAGAGCCCTGCCGGAGGAATGAGATGCCCAAGTTCGAGGAATACAAAAAAAAGTTAAAAGAAGCTGCTCGAAACCCCCAGATCAGTTTAGCCCTTTCTCGGGCTATTAAGAGCTATCGCAAAAACGTAGAGGAGGCTTTGAAGAAATTTCCCCATACTTTGGAATTAGCTGAAGAAGTGAGAAAGGTGAAGGAAAAGTCTATCCCCCGAATGGAGGAACTGGTTCAACAGGCTTGCGAGGCCATTCAAGAGAATAGAGGAAAGGCCTTTATCGCCCACACCCCTCAAGAAGCACTTGAGATCATCGACGGGATCGTAGGCTCTGGAAAACTTATTGTGAAAGGGAAAAGCTTAACCGGAGAGGAGATTGACCTGAGGGAGCATCTTGAGAACCGAGGGAACGAAGTCTATGAGACTGACTTGGGCGAATACATTATCCAACTCTTGGGATCAAAGCCAATGCATATCCTTGCACCTGCTGTCCATGTCACCAAAGAGGAAGTGGCCACACTCCTTTCCCAGGCCAGTGGAGAGGAGGTTCCTCCGGATATCAAAACAGAAGTGGCCAAAGCGAGGGAGATCCTGCGGGACAAATTTTTTCGCGCTGATATAGGAATGAGCGGGGCCAATGTGGTAGCGGCCAATACCGGCACGCTTTTCCAGATAGAAAATGAAGGAAACATCAGGCTTTGCGGCTCAGCACCTCCCATCCACATCGTCCTGGTTGGGATGGAGAAGGTGGTTCCGACCATCGAAGATGCCTTTAAGACTATAGAGGTAACCTGGAGGTTTGCTGGCTATTCGGTCCCATCATATGTGAATCTTGTTTCTGGTCCCAGCAAGACCGGGGATATTGAGAAGGTCACCACTTATGGAGCTCATGGCCCAAAGGAGTTGACTGTGATATTTCTTGACGCAGGACGTAGCCAGCTTGCCAAGGATCTTGAGTTCCGGGAGGCACTTTATTGTCTCCGCTGCGGTGGTTGCCTATACGAGTGCCCCCTATTCGCTGTTACTGCTGGCCACTTCGGCGACAAGTACTTCGGCGGTATTGGGGCTCTCTGGACTGCCTTTATAACTGGGAATCTAGCGGAAGCGAGTCCCTTGATTTACTCATGTCTCACATGTGGACGATGCAAAATACGCTGTCCTGTGAAGATCGATTCCCCCCGGATGTGTGTCGATTTGAGGAAACGCATCGTTATGGAGGAAGGATGGTGATTGCGGACTTCAATCCAGAAATCTCGGGGAACAGCAAAACCATCCTTGTTACTTTTTTCAAACTTTTTGAGACGGGGAACCTTGGTTTCCTTTTCTTTGAGCAGAGCGAAATGTTAAAAAAGGTGGGGTTTAAAAGGATTAAGGTCTTTCCGGTTTTGGCCGGAATCCTCCAGATATCGCTGGACCTTAAGGAATAAACAAATAATTTATTCCAATTGAAGATAGCACCTACAAGTCCTCACTCTAATATGGGGCTGGAAGGTAAAGATTACTGATAGAAATCTTCATGATTAAAAACAGAACAGGGTGAGTTATCTTCAACGCCCCACCCTGTTAAGATACAAAAATAGTATGAAACTCATCTATAGTCAAGGGAAACATTTTCTTCCTAAAATACCCCATATTGTTGATTTCCCCCTGAAATGTTGCATTGAAGGATAGAATTTGAAAACCAGGACTACAGGAAGTAAGTATTATGAATGCATCGGCTGGAGGTAGATAGAGTTAAATAAATCGGATGGAGTCAAGTATTCTTCCCCTTGCGCATCGAAATTTAGGCATGTTGAATTGCCTCCAAATTCTTTCTCGAGAGGGTTTGATACCATCCAGAGCCAAAGATTTCAAAATCTTCTGCCTGATAAATCGCTTCATTTATCAAGGTTACATATTTCGTAAAATCTTTTATATAGACCGGTATACCCAACACGATGGCATTATAATAAAGGACAGGTTTTCGGAAATCGCTGTAAATAGGAATAACGTTTACCTCCAAGCCAATCTTTTCAGAAAGCGAAAGAGAAATCGTTGTCAGACGTTCAAAAAGTTCTTCTTCGGAAGGTTCATCATCGAAAACAATGGCAATATCTATATCTGAATCATCCCTCGGAAGCCCTTTTGCCCAGGATCCGAAGAGAAAACCAATCTGAACCTTGAAACGCTCAGCCTTTTGCTGAAAAAAATTTTGAAGAGTGCTCTTTATAGCATCTTGTCTGTTCATAATTTCATCCGCTTCTAATTTATTTGCTGGATAATTAAGATAAAATTTACACTATTTTCCCTAATAAATCCAGCACATTTCAGCGGGGTATTCGGGAAAGGTGCTGGATAAATAAACCTAAAATATGCACAACTACCTTTCAGGTTACCTAATCGGTTTTCTGCCTTCTTTGAATATGGATTTATATCCCTGCCATTTATTTTAATTTCTTCCGGTATCGTTCTAATTTTCCACCTTTGATTAGGATATCTCTTAACCCCTTTCTCGCTTCTTCATTGTCAATCTTTTCGACGAGATGATCGATCCGCTTCAGAGTTCTTTCATCGAGATCTTCCTCTCGCCAATTCTGGGCTTTTGAAGGGATTGGGATGGGAGGCGGGATTTTTCCTAATCTGAATCGAATGTCCTGGATGTGTGGTTCACCTAAAAAATCGTTGACCTTTTCGAGAAGTGTCGTTTTCAGAAATTGGAGTTGTTGCATCCAGGTAGGATGGGAGACATCGACGAAGAGGATCCGGTTTCGGATGGCGCGGGGTTGCGTTTGAAGGGCAATGGATTCGCCCACGATCTCCTTCCATGCGGCCAAGATGGAATAGCTCTTCAATGGGACATCGATCTCCAGGGCCTTCAGTGACTTCTCCAAGATCGAACGAATCGGTTTAGGTTTCTCCATGATCAAAATAGGCATAGAGCAGAGCGCATAGCGTTAAAAATTTTTGCGCCCTGCGCTTTGCGAGATCTTTGAGGGATCGATTCTGGGAAAGAGTGGTGTGGGTTTGGTTATCTTCCTTCCTGGTTTGAGGCCACCCCACTGTCCATTCACCTTTAAATTTTGTTCCCAAAGATTTTCTTCTATCCTAAGGTGTGACCACATCTTTTCAGAGGTCGAAGGCATGAAGGGAGCGAGGAAGAGAGTAATGATTCGAAGGGACTCGAGGGCTCCATAGAGGACAGTGCCTAACCGGGGCCGGTCTTTCTCCTCTTTGGCCAAAGACCAAGGAGCGGTCTCGTCGACATATTTATTGGTTGCATTGACAATCTCCCAGATCGAGGACAATGCCCTGTTAAAGGCGAGGTCGTCCATCTGTTTCGATACTTGGGGGATCGCCTTTTCAGAGATTTCCCGGAGCCCTTGATCAACATCCTTTGGTAAGGAGGGAGTGGGGATAAGGCCATCGAAATATTTGATGACCATGCTGAGGGTTCGGCTGAAGAGATTGCCCAGATCGTTTGCCAGATCGCTGTTGATCCGATGGACCATAGCTGCATGGGAAAAGTCACCATCGCTCCCAAAGGGAACCTCTCGCATGAGAAAATACCTCACTGCATCCACTCCGTAAGTGTCGATCAATCGATTGGGCTCCACCACATTCTGAAGGGATTTGGACATCTTCTTGCCCTCGACCGTCCACCATCCATGGGCGAAGACCATCTTAGGTGGTGCCAAACCCGCTGCCTTGAGCATGGTCGGCCAGTAGACCGTATGGGTTGTAAGAATATCCTTGCCGATAAGGTGAACTGCCTCTGGCCAGAAGTCAGAGAATTGGCTTGCTTCGGAACGATATCCAATGCCACTGACATAGTTGATCAAGGCATCGAACCAAACGTAGGTGACGTACTCGGAGTCAAAAGGGATTTCAATTCCCCAGTTCAGCCGTTTCTTTGGTCTCGAGATGCAGAGGTCTTCCAAAGGGCTTCGGAGAAACCCTAAGATCTCATTTCTTCTCGATGAGGGGAGAATGAACCGCTCATTTTCTCCAATCTGTTGGACCAACCAGGATTGATACTTGCTCATCCGAAAGAAGTAGTTCTTCTCAGAGATTGCGATCACCGGACGAAGGCAATCTGGGCACTTACCATCGGTAAGGTCTTTTTTCGTCCAGAATCGTTCGTCGGGGACGCAGTACCAACCTTCATAGTTGTCCTGATAGATCTCTCCTCGATCATGAAGATCTTGAAGGATTTTCTGAACCACCCTCTTATGGCGCACTTCGGTCGTCCGGATAAAATCGTTATTGGAGATGGAGAGCCTCTTCCAGAGGGATTGGAAGCGTTTCACCATTTCATCACAGTGAGCTTTTGGATCCACCCCCCGCTCCTGAGCTGCCCTCGCCACCTTTTGACCATGCTCATCCGTGCCAGTGAGGAAAAAAACCTGATAGCCTTCCAGACGCTTGTAACGGGCAAGGACGTCGGCAGCAATAGTGGTGTAGGCATGGCCGATATGTGGAACATCGTTGACGTAGTAGATTGGGGTCGTGATATAGAAATTTTTTTCAGATTTCGGATGCATCAATCGTAATCTCTCCCCCTTCCTCCAGTTCCACGGTCACAGTTCGGCTGAGCACATTCTGACGGATGATCTTTCCCTTGCCAGCACGGGTGGAGATGTGCTTGCCCACCTTAGGGAGGTCCTTCTTCAGCTCCATGTAGGTTGGAAACTCATAGGCCAGACAACACATCAAACGACCACAAATGCCTGAGATCTTTGCTGGATTGAGGGCCAGGTTCTGCTCCTTGGCCATTTTGACAGAGACGAGTTCGAATCGGTTCAAGAACTTGCGGCAACAGAGTTCTTTTCCGCAACTTCCGATGCCAGAGATCATCTTGGCTTCATCCCTCACTCCGATCTGCCGCATCTCTATCCGCATCCTAAATTCTGCAGCTAAATCCCTGACCAATTCCCGAAAATCGACCCTCTTTTCAGAGGTGAAGTAGAAGAGGGCTTTGGAGCGGTCTAAGAGAATCTCCGTCTTAACTAGCTTCATGTTCAAACCCCTCTCCTTGATCTTTCGAAGGCAGAACTGGAAAGCCTCCTTCTCCAATTGTTGGTTTTTCTCAAATTGCTCCAGATCTTCTGGGGTGGCTTTCCGGCTCACCTTTCTTGGAGACTTCAGGAAGAAACGCTTCTCCTTCTCGCGGGGTGGGGAGAGGACCTTCCCCAAGACCAATCCCCTTTCGGTTTCCACGATAACGCTTTCACCCGTATCGATGTCGAGATCCACCGCATCGAACTCTTCAGCTTTTCCATTGGACAGTCTGACAAAGACCATTGGGATCATCTTCACTATCCTTCAGCCCAGGAAAGCATCATCGCCTCCAAGGCCAATGTCAAATTGGCATTTCCTCTGATGGCGAGGATGGTCTTGTGGAGAGCCTCCATTCGGTTTAAAAGGGAGGAGAGGTTCCATCTTGGGGCGATGGCCTCCATCTCTTGTAATAGATCAGAATGGATCAGTTTTGAACCATCATTCAATGACTTCATCATGACCAAATCCCTCAATAGGGTCTTGGCCACTTCAAGAATCAGAATGAGACCTTCCCGATTAGAGGAGAGTGATTCGGCCCAACCCTCTTTCTTTTCGAAGGGGAGCGATTTCGATCCTATGAAATCCATCAAAAGTTCATCTCTTGGAATCTGTTGGAGCTCCTCTCGGATCTCCAAGGCCTTGCCAGGACTTCCCTCTGAAAGAGAAGCCAAGAGGTGGGCCTCCCCTTCATTGAAACCCTTGCGTTCCGTCAACCAATTCGAGACCAATCGGATGGGCAAGGGATGGAAACGAATCGGCTGGCAACGGGAGAGGATGGTGGGCAGAAGCAGCCTGGGATTATTGGCAAGCAAGACGATCACCGTATGGAGCGGCGGCTCTTCCAGTGTCTTGAGGAGCGTATTCGACATATTCGGAGCCATGCGATCTGCAGCGGTCAAGATACAGACACGACGTTGGCCTTCGTAGGGTCGGTAGGCAAGATCCCTCTGCATCTGCCTTACCTGGTCTACCTTCAGGGTTTGGCCTTCTGGCTCGATGACCAAGACATCGGGATGAAGATGATGATCGATCTTCTTGCAGGAGGTGCACCGATCGCAAGCATCTCCTTGTTCGCCTGATCCCTCGAGACAATTGAGGGTCTTTGCGAATTGGAGTGCTACCCACTTCTTTCCAATTCCTTCATTTCCTAAGAAGAGGTAACTATGACTCACCTTGTCCTGTTTGATCGCTCGTTTAAGCAACTCAATGGGCATGGAGTGACCTAAGACGTCTTTGAAGGACATGCTTTTCTCCGAAAAGAGTTTATAGTTCGGAGTAATGAGTTCGGAGACTCCCAACTCCGAACTAACTTCACTTGACCCCTTGAATCCTGGACCCCTTTGACTCAATCAACTCATCAACCACTTGACGGATCTCCTGAAAGACCTTATCTTCGCCTCTTCGGGTGTCGATGACTTTCACCCGATGGGGTTCTTTCTTGGCAATGGCGAGGTATCCTCTCCTCACCCGACGGTGGAATTGGATCTTCTCTCCTTCAAAACGTCCCTCTCTCTCTTTTCTCAATATCTGATTCCTTTGAAGGGCTCTCTTTAATCCCACATCAGAGGGGCAATCCAAAAGGAAGGTGATATCTGGTTTGATGCGTTGAGAGGAGAGGCGATTGAGCCTTTCGACGAGCCTCAGGTCTACCCCGCGGCCATAGCCTTGATAAGCGATGGTAGCATCATTGAAACGGTCGCATAGAACACCGACTCCCTTTCTTAGAAGAGGTTCGATCACCTCTTTCACATGTTGTGCCCTTGCTGCTTCGTAGAGGAGGGTTTCACTCAGAGGAACCATCTCTCGATGGTTTGGGTCAAGTAGAATCTTTCGAACCTTTTCTCCAATGGGGCATCCTCCCGGTTCTCTGGTCAATTTGCAGGGGATGCCTTTTTGGGTGAGATATCTTTTCAGGCGTTGTATCTGAGTGGTCTTTCCGCTTCCCTCAACTCCCTCAAAAGTAATAAAGAGAGACAATCTTCGTTCTCCCACTCCCATTCAATAAGTATTTGAAATTAAATATAAATCAGAAACTTACTTGATGTCAAGCCGTCCTTTGGATTCTCCCTGTGCCGTGGACTCACACTTTAACAAAAAAGAAAGTGATCTGTTAGCTCTGGCCGGTCCTTTTAGATTAAGTATGATAGGCCGGTTCGATAGGTCCCTCAGTTCCTTAAACGAAATAACACCAACCGAATCGGTCTGGCCTCTCGCCGTATTGGATTCCTGTGATCTCATCATAGAGCCTTTGGGCAAGGGAGCCAATCTTGTTATTATTTACCACGATATGCGCATCATTGTGATGAATCTCACCGACAGGCGAGATGACAGCTGCCGTCCCTGTCCCGAAGACCTCCTTTAATTTACCCTCCTTTGAAGTCTTAAAGATTTCGTCAATAGAGATCTTTCGCTCGACGACCTTCGTTTTCCACTCTTTTGCAAGTTGAATCACCGAATCGCGGGTAACCCCAGGAAGAATCGTTCCTTCGAGCGGAGGTGTAATCAACTCGTCGTCGATAAGAAAGAAGAGGTTCATCGTTCCCACTTCCTCAACATACTTTCTTTCCACTCCATCCAGCCATAGAACCTGGGTGAAACCTTTCTTCTTTGCCTCTTCAGCCGGCAGTAGCGTTGCTGCATAATTGGCCGGTGTTTTGGCCGCCCCGAGGCCGCCCCTTGCCGCCCGAATGTATTCTCCCGGTGTGATCAATTTCACCGGATTGATCCCTTCCTTGTAGTAGGCTCCCACAGGAGAGGTGATGATCATAAAACGATAAGTCTCAGAGACCTTAACACCAAGAAAACTATCTGTCGCAAAGATGAATGGACGGATATAGAGGGAGTATCCCCTCTTTCTTGGGACCCACTCTTTATCCAAGATTACCAGTTCTTTTAACCCATCCATAAATAGGTCAAGGCTTATCTCAGGGATACAGAGCCTCTGAGAGGACCGATTCATCCGTTCATGATATTTTTGTGGTCGAAAGATATTGATCAGCCCCATTCTTGTATGAAATGCCTTGAGCCCTTCAAACACGATCTGTCCATAGTGTAGAGAGCATATCGCTGGAAAGACCTCAATCGCTCCATAGGGAATAATCTGGGGTGAAGTCCACTCTCCATCTTTATATTCGATGCTCAGCATGTGGTCTGAAAAGACCTCCCCAAATCCCAAGTTTTCGAAATCGATCTGATCTCTTCGGCTTTGCCGCGTCCTAATAATTTCCATCTTTTAACTCCTCTCTGAAGATAATGGACTTTTTGTGGTTACATCAAAGAAGCCCCTGCCTTTTGTCAGGGAGCTTCATAATATTTTATTATAAGCTATCTTCTCGGAAAATAAAATCTAAAATGAAATACAAAATTCTGTTAACAGAGAGATTCAATGTTTGCTTTTTTCAGGTTGAATATTTTTAAAGGTTCATCTATAAAATAAAGACGCTAAGCGCTTAGCCTGCCTACCGCCTGCCGGTAGGCATGGCAGGCAGGTGATCTGTGCATAGCGAAAAAAAGGAGGGTCGTATGGAACAGACAGAGAGGATCGTTGATGGATTTCGATTTCTTCCTCCAGGTTTAAAGGCCTGGGTCCGAACCTTCATTCTGGAAGAAGAGTTTAAGGGATCTGTTCCATGGACGCCGATGTCTAACCCCTTGAGTCAGACGACCCTTGCTCTGGTCACGAGTGGTGGTATCAGTTTGAAATCAGATCCTCCTTTTGATATGGAAAGGGAGAAGAGAGAACCTCTGTGGGGTGACCGTTCCTTTCGAATGATACCGAGAGGGACCACTGAAAAAGATATCGAAGTGAATCACCTCCATATTAATACCACTTATATTAAGCAAGACATCAATGTCATCCTTCCCTTGGCCCGGATGGCTGAGTTTGAGCAGGAGAAGATCATTGGCCGTCTTGCATCTACTGCTTATTCTTTCTATGGTTTTCAATGGCAGAATAACGATTTCCTGAAGGAGGCCATTGAGCCTATTTCTAAGAAGATGAAGAGCGAAAAGGTGGAGGCAGTACTCCTGACTCCGGCCTGACCTTTCTGCTGCCAGTCCGTTGGACTGGCTGCTAGGTTTTTAGAAGAATCCGGTTTTTCCACTGTCGTTCTTACCCCTACCTATGAGTTTACTCGGGCTGTAGGCATACCTCGATCAGCAGCCATTGAATATCCTTATGGCAGGCCAGTAGGACAGGTTGGGGATAGAGAAGGTCAAAGGAAAGTTCTCCTTGAGGCCCTTTCGGTACTGGAGAGGGCTAAAAGACCTGGAGAGGTCTTTCACCTCCCATTTACTTGGCCTGAGGAACCTAAAAAGACAGACTGGCAACCCCCTGAAATGTCTCCTCTTATTAAGTTTTATTTGGAGGAGATCAAAGCTGCTCGGCAGCGTCAAGGTGGATAATGAGGAGCTACTCTAAGCCATCGGAATCAGGAAGAAATTAAATATTTAACATTTCTTTTAACAAACAAAATTTTCCATTTATCAATGTTAAATGTTTATTTATCATGTAAATGACTTCATCCGATAACGCCTTTTCCGACGACTCTCGCCAATAGGTTCAAGAAAATCTATTGAACTTAGTAATCTTGAGGCCCGCACTAAGGCACTCGGTGAATTACCCAAACCTAATAACTCCCTACATTCACTATTGTTAATAGAGTTATGTTGCTCCACATAGGCACGTATAAGTTCAGGATAACGGACAGCATCAATATTTCTCGTCCGAGTGTAAGCCGCTTTACTTAACAACTCGCCGGCGGCACTTCGGAGGATAGAAAGTTTATTTTTCACCGGATGCAACGAAGATGCTGATACTGGCAGAATCGATTCCGGAGCTCGATTGAGCGCAACAATCCTCACCCACACAATCCACGATTACATTTCTAAGCCCTGCCTCTATCAGCCATTGTTTAACCTCCTCCCTCTTAAAGCCCATCCATCGGTCATGATGTTCCGTCTTCAAAAATTCAAAGCAATGCTCATCCAGATCGGTAATGACCATCATACCTCCTTGCTTTAGAATCCTTGCCATCTCCTTGATGGCTACGGGTGGAGATTCAACATGGTGCAAAAACATATTGGCGAAAACATAATCCACACTCTTGTCCGCAATAGGTAGTCTTTCTGCCTGCCCCAAACGATAATCCACTCCGTGGAGGCCGATAAACTTCCCTTTCATCTCTTCAAGCATTGCCTCCGATTGGTCAACCGCGATCACCTGGACACCCCTTCGGAGGAGCCGTTCTGTCATAAAACCAGATCCTGCTCCAATGTCTGCGGCGATCTTACCCGTTTGAATGCCCGCAACGGAAAGGGCCTTCTCCCTGACCGCTTCTGAAAAGAAACTTTCTCGCATCTTATCCCACTCACGGGCGACCTGATCGAAATAATCTTTACTGCTCATTGGGATTTCCTCCGTTCCCCTCACCCTTCCCCTCTCCCCGTGTCTACCGAGCAGGCAGGCACAGGGGAGAGGATAACGCAATCTTATCATATCCCCTTGACTGAGAACAATTGCAAGGCCAAAGAAACGGGTTGAAAAAATTAGAAATCCTTGATAATCTAAGATTGCTTATTCAGGGCGTCAATGAAAGAGATGAGGTGAGAGAGGATGATAAAGTTTTTGATGGGAGTGATCGTTGGCATCCTTATCTTCTTTTTCTTCCTCTATTTTGGTGGCGGTAAGGCGGTGAAGAAGGTTGGTGAGGGTCTAACCGATACGGGCAAGAAGATGGAGGTCTTGGAAGAAACGTTGAGGGAGGGAAAGGAAGACGTGATAGAGGGTATTGAGAAGAGACTCTTCAAAAAGGAGAAGGAGCCCCAGAAGAAGAGTCAGTAACGGATGGAAAAATCGTCAAACTCGCCTGTATAGTCCTCCCAGTTGATATGAACCTTCGTTACCCTTGCCTCCGATGGACCGCGGTGGCACCATTGGATCATCTGATCGACCTTTTTCTTATCGGCTTCGAAGACGGCCTCCACACAGCCATCCCTTCGGTTTCTGACCCAGCCTTTCACTCCTAATTGATAAGCCGTCTCCTCTGTATGGTAACGGAAGAAGACCCCTTGAACCCTTCCCTCAATAATCACTCGCGCCCTCACTTTTTCCATAACAACAATGATACCGTTACCATAGGATCGTCCTTAAATCAATAATGAAATCGGTTCGAAGGAAAAAATAAATTTGACTTGAAAAAACGGATTCGAATCGATTAAAATTTTTTACTACTTTTCGAATGGGGTGAGTGGTTTAAGGGGATGAAGAGGCTCTATTTAGGCATCGATGTCGGATCGGTCAGTGCTAACACCGTCATCATGGATGACCATCGGGAAGTCCTTGAGGAGCATTATACCCGAATCAAGGGTCAACCTCTCCAAACGGTTCAAAAGATACTTGAAGAGATCCTCCAAAGGATGCCCCTCGCGGAGTTTCATTCCCTCTCCTTTACAGGGATTGGAGGGAAACTTCTCTCAGAACTCTTGGCCGGGAATTTCGTTAACGAGATCATCGCCCAGGCAAAGGCTGTTCAACATCTTTATCCACAGGTCAGGACAATCATCGATATCGGCGGAGAGGATTCGAAACTGATCCTTATTGAGGAAGAGAAAGGCCACTTTAAGATCAGTGACTTTTCGATGAACACCCTCTGCGCAGCTGGCACGGGATCCTTTTTAGATCAGCAGGCAAGCCGGCTGGGCCTCACCATCGAAGAGTTTGGCCAACTCGCCCTGAAATCGACGAACCCACCTCGAATTGCGGGACGATGCAGTGTTTTCGCCAAATCGGATATGATCCATCTTCAACAGATCGCCACACCAGATTACGACATCGTGGCTGGCCTCTGCTATGCTCTGGCAAGAAATTTTAAGAGCAATATCGGTAAGGGAAAGACATTTGTGAAACCCATCTCCTTTCAGGGAGGTGTGGCGGCCAATGTGGGAATGCGAAGGGCCTTCACGGATGTATTGGAACTTTCTGATGGAGAGCTCATCATCCCAAAACATTTCGCCTCCATGGGAGCCATTGGTGCCGTATTGGTGACTCAGGAAAGTCAGGGGATCAAGAAGGGATGGCTTGGCCTGGCCAGACTGAATCAATATCTTAGGGAGCATAAAGAAGAACAGACTCCGTTACAACCTCTCTGCCTCTCTTCTCATCATCTTAACCAACGTGAAGAGGTCAACCTCTCTCTTTCCGAATTTTCAGAAGGGAAGAAGATCGAAGCTTATTTGGGATTGGATGTGGGATCGATCAGCACCAATCTGGTTGTGATCGACGGAGAGAAGAGAGTTCTCTCCAAGCGTTACCTAATGACGGCAGGCCGGCCTATCGAAGCCGTTCGTATTGGCCTTCAGGAGATCGGCGAGGAGATTGGAGATCGAGTGGAGATCAAAGGAGTCGGAACAACTGGCTCCGGTCGTTATCTAACAGCAGATTTCGTAGGCGCGGATCTGGTGCGAAACGAGATCACTGCTCAGGCCACTGCGGCAGTACAGATCGACCCGGGCGTCGATACGATCTTTGAGATTGGTGGACAGGACTCAAAATACATCAGCATCGATAACGGGGTCGTGGTCGATTTTGAGATGAACAAGGTCTGTGCTGCAGGGACCGGCTCTTTTTTGGAAGAGCAGGCGGAGAAGCTGGATGTCTCCATTAAGGAGGAATTTGGAGGCCTTGCCCTCTCCGCCAAAGACCCGGTGAGGATGGGCGAGCGATGTACGGTCTTCATCGAATCCGACCTGGTTCATCATCAACAGAGAGGCGCCCAAAAGGATAACCTCATCGCTGGCCTCAGTTACTCCATTGTTCAGAACTATTTGAACCGCGTGGTCGGGGATCGGCGCATCGGAAATCGAATCTTCTTCCAGGGAGGCACAGCCTTTAATAGGGGAGTGGTGGCTGCATTTGAAAACGTTCTCGGTAAAGAGATCATCGTTCCCCCAGATCACGATGTGACAGGAGCCATCGGGGTTGCGATCCTGGCCATGGAGGAGCGTACCTGGGAGCGGTCAAGTTTTAAGGGGTTTGACCTGAGCAAGCGCCGCTATGAACAGTCTTCGTTCGAGTGCAAAGGTTGTCCCAATCTCTGTCTCATCCGAAAGGTAAGTGTGGAGGGAGAGAAGCCCCTTTTCTACGGAAGTCGATGTGAGAAGTACGATGTGATTAAACGGACGAAGGGAACAAACATTCCCGACCTCTTTGCAGAAAGAGAGAAGATGCTTTTTGCCCCTTATGAAGGGGAGGAGAAGCTTCCGGCCGATGCCCCAGAGATCGGGATACCCAGAATCCTCAATTTCCACGAGATGTTCCCCTTCTGGAAGGTCTTCTTCACGGAATTGGGATATCGAGTCGTTCTTTCTGATGCGACGAACAAAGAATTGATTCGGAAAGGAGTGGAGAATGTCGTCGCTGAAACCTGCTTTCCGGTTAAAGTGAGTCATGGCCATGTCCTGAACCTCCTGGAAAAAGGGGTAAAGAGGATATTTCTGCCGAGCATCGTTAACCTCAAGGCATCTCATCCTGAGATCCCCAACTGTTCGGCTTGTCCATATGCTCAATCATTCCCTTATGCTATCCATTCCTCCATCGATTTCAAAAAAGCTAAAGCAGAGGTACTTCAACCGATCCTCCACTTCGGTTTTGGGCGGGATCATCTGGAAAAGGATTTGGTCGATTTTGGAAGATCTCTCCATCGAGGATCGAAACAGGTGAGAAAGGCCCTTGAAAAGGCTGAAAGGTTCCAGGCTCTCTTCTATCAATCCGTGCTTAATCGGGGAAAGGGGGTTTTGGATCAGATTGGACCCAATGAGAAGGTGATGGTCATCATCGGCAGACCTTACAACTCTTGTGATCCCGGGGTCAACCTTGAAATTCCAAAGAAGCTGCGGGATCTCGGCGTTCTGGCGATTCCCATGGATTACCTCCCCTTAGACTCCGTCAGCCCATCCGAGGAGATTCGGGAGATGTATTGGCGTTATGGGCAGAAGATCTTAGCAGCCGGAAAGATTATTAAAGAGGATCCCAGACTTTACGGAGTCTATATCACAAACTTCGGTTGCGGCCCGGATTCCTTCATCATCCATTTCTTCAGAGATTTATCGAAAGGGAAACCTTACCTCCAATTGGAGATCGATGAGCACAGCGCGGATGCAGGAGCGATCACCCGATGCGAAGCCTTCTTGGACAGTCTGAAAAATGTTAAGGCTGAGAAAGTGCTTTCCACAAAAATGGAGAAGCCCAAGACCGACCGGACGAAAAAGATCTATATTCCCTACATGTGTGACCACTCCTTTGCTGTGGCAGCTGCTTTCCATGCCTGCGGCGTAGAGGCCGATGTCTTTCCTGAGTCGGATGAGGAGACGCTGTACTGGGGGAGAAAACTTACATCAGGCAAAGAGTGTTATCCCTGCATTCTGACCACAGGCGACATGGTGAAGTTGGTCAAGGATCCAAATTTCGATCATGAACGAGCGGCCTTCTTTATGCCTTCGGGCAATGGGCCGTGTCGGTTTGGCCAGTATCATCGCTTCCATCGCCTCGTTCTGGACGACCTGGGTTTCCACCATGTCCCCATCTATTCACCCAATCAGGATGAGACGCTTTATAATGATCTGGGTATTATGGGTTCTCAATTTGCACGCTTGGGGTGGCAGGGGATTGTGGCGGTTGACCTCTTGATGAAAAAACTCTTAGAGACTCGTCCCTATGAAAAGAAAAAGGGACAAACCGATCAAGTCTATCAACGATCTTTGAAAAGAGTCTGTGAGACGATCCGGCAGGGAGGCGATTTGGAGGAAGCCCTCCAAAAGAGCATAGAGGACTTCAATCAGATCGAAGTGGATGGACTTGGAACGAAGCCTCTGATCGGAATTGTCGGAGAGATCTTTGTCCGACTCAATCGATTCGCCAATGAGAATGTTATACGAAAGATCGAACAGTTCGGGGGAGAGGCATGGATTGCTCCCCTGACGGAGTGGATTCTCTATGTGAACACCATTGCCAAGTCAAGGAGTATGAGAAAGAAGTCATTCTCGAATCTATTGAAGGTATTTCTCACCGACTACTATCAGAAGAAGGACGAACACCATTTAGAGAAGATCTTTAAAGGCTATCTCAGAAACTTTGGTGAACCAAAGACCAAATCGATTTTCAAGAAGGCGAAACCATATCTGGATTTCTCATTCGAAGGAGAGGCCATCCTCTCCGTTGGAAAGACGATCGATTTTGCCAAACGGGGAGCCAGTGGGATTGTCAATATTATGCCATTCACCTGCATGCCTGGTACGATCGTCAGCACCCTTCTTAAACGATACCGAGAGGAGAATAATAATATCCCCATCCTCAACATGGCCTATGACGGTCAGGAGCAGACCAATACGTTAACCCGCCTCGAAGCCTTCATGCACCAGGCCAAAGAATTTCAAAATAGGAAGAATAAGAGGATATAAAACTCTCACCCATTTAGATTCCAATCTAATTTATTGAAAACATAAAGAAAATTAATTTTCCAGCAACTTTGTTAAAAAAATCACTTTATTATTGAAATTCCTCCATTGCAGTGATATAAGGAGGGTGTTTAAATCTTCTCGGTCTCTGGGAGGCAAATATGGACAATTGGACATTTGGCATCACTATGATTGTCGTTGGGATGGGAGGCACCCTTTTAACCCTTTGGATATTGAGCCTCCTCATGAATGTTCTGAGAAATCTCTTTCCTTATCGAAAAGAGGAAGAAGAGAAGGCAAAGTAGGTTTTTAAAAGGAGGGACCAAACATGTCAGAGGCAATTGGAAATGGACTATACGGGTTGATCGCAGGATTTGCTAACCTCCATTGGTCAAATCCAGTAATGATAGCGGTTGGATGTGTCCTTCTCTATCTCGGGATCAAAAAAGACTTTGAGCCTTTACTTCTCGTACCTATTGGATTTGGAGCCATCCTGGTCAATATCCCCCTGACAGGTTTAATGGATGAAGAAGGTTTCCTAAAGATCATTTATGACGCAGGCATTGCCACGGAGTTATTTCCCCTTCTCATCTTTGTTGGGATTGGTGCGATGACAGACTTTGGTCCCCTTTTAGAAAATCCGAAGATATTCCTCCTCGGAGCAGCAGGGCAGTTTGGTATCTTTTTGACATTGAGCCTGGCTCTGGTATTAGGTTTTTCAAAAATGGATGCGGTGGCCATCGGGATCATCGGTGCCTGTGATGGTCCGACAGCGATCTATGTCACATCCAAATATGCGCCACATCTCTTAGGAGCAGTTTCGGTGGCCGCTTATTCTTATATGTCCCTTGTTCCTGTCATTCAACCTCCTATTATGAAATTCCTCACCTCAAAGGAAGAGAAGATGATCAACATGGGGGTTGTCAAGAAATCTGTTTCTAAAACCACCAAGATCCTCTTTCCTTTGGTCGTCACTGTGGTGGGAGGTCTTATCGCACCGAGAGGGTTGCCTCTCTTAGGAACGATTATGCTGGGCAATCTGATGAAGGAGTGTGGCGTCGTGAGCCGCCTCACCAAGGCCTCTGAGAACGAGATTGCAAATATCGTTACCTTGCTCCTTGGAATCTCCATCGGAGCAACCATGGATGGCAGGGTCTTTTTAAAGCCTCAGACTCTCATCGTCCTTGCTTTGGGCTTCCTTGCCATCTGCCTCGATACAGCCTGTGGCGTTCTATTTGGAAAGGTGTTGAAGGTATTGACAGGTGGAAAGGTCAATCCCCTCATCGGTGCAGCCGGTATTTCTGCCTATCCGATGTCAGCGAGAGTGGTCCAACGAGAAGGCCAAAAATATAACCCGAAGAATTATCTCCTGATGCATGCCATGGGAGCCAATACCGGTGGCCAGGTTGGCTCCGTGATGGCCGCAGCGGTTATGCTTTCTGTGTTGAAAGGGATGGGGGTCATCTAAAGGAAATAGTAAGAATGATCGCAGAAGAGGAAGGGAAAAAGTATTTGAGTTTCTATGCCTTGCGAGGCACAACTGGCTCATCCATATCTTAATGCTACGACTTCGAACCGTTGCTCTAAAAGATAGACCTGAGCACTCCCTTTCAGAACACCTTAAAATAATCGAAGTCCTTGAAAAGAGAGATCCCTCATCGGCAGAACTTTTGATGAGGGAACATATTCAAAATGTAAGGGAGTCTGTTTTAAAAAATATTGAAGCAGATTGAGTAGGTCGGGCGGTTTTAACCGATTAACTTTATTTCCAGTTCGCCTCTTCCCTTCCATTGGGCGAACGTATCAAAAAGGAGGGAAGGATGGTAAATTTCTTAGTCCATGATAAGAGTGATAATGTTGGTGTTGTGACAGTGGACATCAAGGCAGGAGAGACGGTCAAAGGACTATTCATGGATAGCACTCATACGATCGAGACCAAGGCCTTGATGGATATTCCCCTCGGCCATAAGATAGCGCTTAAAGACTTGAGAGTTGGGGACACGGTGATTAAGTATGGTTATGACATAGGTAGGGTGGTGGCTGATATAAAGAAGGGTGAACATGTGCACATCCATAATCTCAAAACGAAGAGGTGGTAAAATGAAGATTCCCAAATTCTTGGCCTATCGTCGTGAAAATGGAAAGGTGGGAGTAAGAAATCATGTGGTTATCCTACCACTAGATGACTTATCCAATGCCGCCTGCGAGGCCGTCGCTAACAATATCAAAGGGACATTGGCGATTCCCCATCCTTATGGCCGCTTGCAATTTGGCGAAGACCTTGAGCTCTTTTTCAGAACCCTGATCGGCACCGGTGCGAATCCGAACGTGGCCGCGGTCGTGGTGATTGGCATCGAGCCTGAATGGACTGAGAGGCTTGTGCAAGGAATTGCCGAAACAGGTAAACCGGTAAAGGGCTTTTCCATTGAACGAAATGGCGATATCAACACGATAGCCCAAGCATCACGTCAAGCTAAAGAATACGTTCAATGGGCCTCAGAGATTCAGAGGGCAGAATGTTCACTCGATGAACTCTATATTTCGATCAAATGCGGAGAGTCTGATACCACCTCGGGTCTTGCAGCCAATCCAACAGTGGGAAATGCCTTAGACAAGCTTATCGAGATGGGAGCTACGATCTCTTTTGGGGAGACCTCTGAGATTACCGGTGCTGAACTCATTTGCAAGGCCCGTGCAGCCACCCCAGAAGTGGGCGAAGAGTTCATGAGAGTATTTAATGACTATAATGCACTCATTACGAAGGAAAAGACTGACGATCTGTCGGGTTCTCAACCTACAAAAGGAAACATCAGAGGCGGTCTGACCACGATTGAGGAGAAGGCCTTAGGAAATCTCCAGAAGATCGGGAAAAAAGCACGTTACATAGGAGTCCTTAAGCCTGCAAAAGCTCCAAAGGGCAGAGACCTCTGGTTTATGGACACATCTTCTGCTGCGGCAGAGGCCGTCACTTTGTGGGCAGCATCAGGGGCTGTGATTCATCTCTTCCCTACAGGTCAGGGAAATATCATCGGCAACCCCATCGTCCCCGTGATCAAGCTCTCAGGCAACCCTATCACCTGTTCGACCATGAGCGAACATATTGATCTGGACGTTTCTGCCATACTCAGGGGTGAAATGACCCTTGATGAAGCAGGAGACAAACTTATCGAATTGATTGTCCGGACAGCCAATGGCCGAATAACCGCCGCCGAGGTCATGGGGCACCGTGAATTTGTTCTGACAAAACTGTACAGAAGTGCATAGGGATCCCCATTTGCTATCGGTCTTGCTGATTTTACAACTCAGAAGCTTGTAAAGGCGATCGATTGGAAGGCCACGCTGACAAACGTCCTTGCTACTGGATTCTGGGCCCGGGCCTTCTGTCCCCCCTTTCTTGACAATGATCTGGAAGCAATTGAATGGGCCTTGGAAAGTTTGAAAATGCCATCGGAAGTACCTATCAGTGCTGCTCGCATCCATAACACCCTCCATTTAGAGGAGCTCTGGCTAAGTCCAAAAGCTCTGTCAGCAGCTAAGGGATGTGAACAAATGGGTCCTTTTGAGCCCTTAACATTCAGTCCAGAAGGTGATCTTTTATCACCAGAATAAGTTTCTCCTTTTATCTCCAACCATCTATCTCGATTCCAACCATACTCCTTCCAAAATCTTTTGGAATTTGTGTAAAACTGAGATAAAATAAAAACACAAAATGATCACTCCTGCAGATGAAGAATACATCCTGACAAGGGCGTATGTTCCAGAACATATTGTGAGCCTCATGACATTGATATCAAAAGGGGAGCCTTTTCTTATCGAAGAACATCTGAGTTTTGTAAAAGATAACTGGCTCATCGTTGTGGGATATCCATTAGATGGCAATTTTTCACTACAGCGATGTGAGAAGATTCTGAAACAGACACTCGAAACCTATCGACCCGAGTATCTCTGGTTCATCGGCCCGGAGATACCACCATCCCTTTCTCATTCTTGCACTGAAAGGGAGAGCGACCAATACTACAGACTCGATGTCGGGCAAACAAAGTTTAAGCCATCCCTTCAACACATGGTCGGGAAGGCTTCGAAAGAGTTAGCGGCTGAACGGAGCCATTCCTTTTCGAAAGATCATGAAGCCCTCGTCAAGGAGCTTATAAAAAGGGAAAAATTAACACCCAGGGTGAAAGCGCTTTACCTTTCCATGCCAGAATACGTGGCCCGTTCTCAAAGTTCATATGTGCTCAATGCCTGGGACAAAAAGGGGAAGCTTTGTGCATTTTATGTTGTTGAACTCGCTACAAAAGAATTTGCAACCTATGTGCTTGGCTGTTATTCAAAAAAACATTATGTCCCTCATGCCTCTGATCTCCTCTTTCTTAAAATGATAGAACTCTCTCGCGAACAGGATAAAAGTTTCATCCATTTGGGATTAGGAGTGAATAAAGGGATAAGAAAATTCAAAGAGAAGTGGGGGGGTGTTCCCTTCCTCAATTATGAATTCTGCGAATGTTTTTATGGGACGACGAGAACGGTCTCTCTGATCAAGGCAATTGAAGGGAAGCTTTAATTCGATAGAAAGTGGGTTTTAAATCCAACTATTATATAGGTAGCCGCAACCTTTAGGTTGCGTTATGAAATGGAAAATCTCCAACTTTTTACGCAGGCTAAAGCCTGCGGCTACACATATTTTATGATGAATCTCTTCTGGTGGAAGGAAAAACGCTTGAGGACAGTTTGGAGGGTCGAGAAGGATAGGTCCACTTCCTTTCTTGTGGGAACAGCCCATTTCACTCCATACCGTTTCAAGAAAGCCCTGACCAAGCTCATCCAACCCTCTGAAACGGTCCTTTTTGAAGGTCCCCTCGATCAGGAGAGTATGGCCAGAGTGGTAGAGTACGGGCGACAGGGGGAAGATAGCCCATCCGTTTATGATGCCCTCGAGCCTGCGGCGATTAAAGAGATTAACAGGCAACTTGGCTCACGGTTGAGTGCCCCAACAACCTCTGCGGTTTCTTATCTTGATCTCCTACATCGGACGCCCCCCGATTTCCTCGAAGCCCAGATACGAGGGGTTAAACCCTGGCTTGCATTTTTCACAATCTGGTCAACACTTTTAAACTGGAAATACTCGATGGATGTGGAGGCATACCAAATCGCAAAAAAGCTCGGGAAAAAAATCGAGTTCCTTGAAACGATTGAGGAACAGCTTGCTGCCCTAGATGGGATACCTCTGGAACGTATTGTGAAGTTTCTCAATCATATCGAGTACTGGAAGGCCTATAGAGAACTGTTTCTGAAAGCTTTCCTCTTAGGGGATCTTGAGAAATTCGTCTCGATGACAGGAGAATTTCCCACTCGCTGCGAATCAATAATCGCTAAGCGCGATCCAATATTCTTTAAAGGAATTAAAGCATTTTCCGAAAAAGAAGATGTGGTGGCCTTCGTTGGAGTTATCCACATACCTGGCATCCAAAAGATGTTTCTGGATAGAGGATACAGAGTTACTCAGGAAGAAGCATGATCACGGCTTCTCAATTGGACTATATCGAAGATTACGCCTATGTGCCGGAGCATCTTCCCCACTATGTGACCGCTATTTCACGGACGGAACCATTTATTTTTGGAGACTTTCTCACCTATGCTAAAAAAGACCACATGATTTTCATCGGCTATCCTTTCAAAGACCCCTTCGATGAAAAAAGAATGAGAAGTGCCCTCGAGGACGCAATAAAGCGCTTCAAACCGGAAAGTGTTTTGTTGACCGCACCTGCCATTCCTTCCTGTCTCAGCGATTATCCTCATACCCCACCAGACCATTACTATCGCTTGGACCTCTCTGCTCTGTCTATCTCTCAAAAACTGAGGAATATGTTAAGTCGGGCAGGCCGAGAACTCTCTTTGGAAAAAAATAGAAACTTCAATGAGGAGCACAGGAAAATGGTTGAAGACTTCTTGAAGACTCATCCAGTGGATGAGGCCACTCGGTTCATCTTCGAGAGAATCGGAGAATATCTCTCCTCGTCCAACAGTGCATGGATCTTCGATGCGAGAAATAAAAGAGGTGATCTCGTTGCCTTCGATGTGGCAGAATTCGGGGCGAAGGACTATGCTTTTTATATGTTCAATTTCAGTTCAGAGGCCCTTTATCTCCCTGGTGCCTCGGACCTTATTCTTTCTAAAGTGATCGGGCGTGCAAAAGCTGAAAATAAAAAGTATATCAACTTGGGTCTAGGGATAAATCCTGGTGTTACCTTTTTTAAAAGGAAATGGGGAGGAGTTCCCTTTCTCCCGTATGCCTTCTGTGTGTATACGCCCTCAAGGGTGGAGGTTTTGGATAGACTTCTTCAGAAACTTTAAAAAAACCCTGATAATCCCCCCTCACCCCCCTTTAGAAAAGGGGGGTTGGGGGGATTTGAAAGTTATTTTCGAAGCAAATGATTGAAAAAATTTTTAAAAAATTTATCGAAAGAAGAAAAGAGAAGCCCTTTTCGGCATGGCAGATTGAATTGACGACGAGATGCCCTCTTCAATGCAAGATGTGTATCCGTGCAGAGTGGGATAGATGGCAACACCAAGATATGCCGTTGGAAGATTTCAAAAAAATTCTTCCTTACTTGAAAGACGTGGAAACTGTTGTTCTCGAAGGATGGGGTGAATCCCTGCTTTATAAGGATCTGCCGGAATGTACACGGCTTATTAAAAAAGAAGGCTCTCAAGTAGGCTTTGTCACCAGCGGAAAAGGATTAACGGAGAGCCGTATTTCTGAACTCCTCGAGGCAGGACTCGACTTCATAGGTTTTTCAATCGCCGGGACCAACCCAGAAACACATGCGAGCATCCGGGTCAATTCCCATTTATCAGAGATTTTCAACGCCATTCGTTTTATTACCGCGGAGAAAAAACGCCGAGGAACTGTTCGGCTGAAGGTGCACCTTGTTTTCCTCATGCTTAAAGACAATATATTCGAAGTTCCTTTAATTCCCTCTCTTGCCAGAGAAATGGAGATTGAGGAGGTGTCCCTGATCAACATCATCCATGTATTAAATGCCTTTCAGGAAACCCAGAGGGCATTTGTCTATGAGGGTGGTGGGAATGAGTACGAAGAGATCCTTAGACAAGCAGAAGGGAGTGCTAAAAAGTTTAATATAAGACTCAGGAGGCCATCTCTATGTGCCATTGATGTGCCCACCTGTGAAGAAAATCCACTTAGGAATCTTTATATATCCGTCGATGGAGAAGTATCACCCTGTGTCTATCTCTATCCGCCCCTTCCCACACCTTTTAAAAGGATCTTCTGCAGCCAAGAATACTGGATAGAAAAAGTGAGTTTTGGCAACATTTTCAAGGAATCTTTCTCTAAGATTTGGAATGGTGAAAGTTATAAAAATTTCAGAAACTGCTTTACGGACAGGAAAGATAAGTTTAGAGAATTCTATTTCTCGGTTTGGGATAGTTCCAAAGCGAGAAATCTTGAAGAGACTGGATTACCAGAACCCCCAGAGCCCTGCAGGACATGCCACAAAATTCTCGGTGTCTAACCCCTCACCCCACTCTCTCCCCTTGGGGGAGAGGGGAAAGGTGAGGGGTAGGTCTATCGTCTAAAACTTTGGAACCGGAAAGATTAAGCCACCGAAGATGAGATAAGCAAGGATCAAAGTCAGGATGATGTTGAAGCCTTGAGCGATCAGGAAAGCGGCTGCAGGTCTTCCACCACCCATTGCCACAAGTTCTTTAAACTTTGTATCAAGCCCTATACAGATGAAAGCGAGGTTAAACCACCAGGCCCTGATGCTTTTTGAAATATCTGTTACAGCCTTTGCAAATGCATCGCTCATAAAGAAAGAGAAGATGATCGAGGCAACAATAAAACCAAGCACAAATTTTGGGAATCTGAACCATATTTCCATCGCATGTGGTTTTTCACCCGCCTCTTTCCCTTTGAAGACGAACCATATGGCGAGTAGAAATGCAGCCACTCCAATCAACACATTCTGCGCCATCTTCACCACCACTGCTACAGACATTGCCTCCGGACCCGCGATTGCACCTGCTGCCACCACGGCACCGGTTGTATCAATGGTGCCACCTATCCAGGCGCCTGCAACGGCTGGTAACATCCCGACCGCTTTTGCGATGATCGGCTGAAATATCAACATGGGAATGGCACAGAGAAGAACCAGCGAGATGGTGTGGCTTACTTTCTTCGGATCACCCTTTACGGCACCCCCTGCAGCGATCGCAGCAGAAACACCGCAGATGGAAACGGCTGTCCCGAGGATGGAGGCAAATTCATCATCGAGACCTAATTTCTTCGCCACCCAGAAGCAGAAATAAAAGACCGCACCGATGACAATAATCGCTTGAACCATCCCATAGGCGCCAACCTTTATGATCGTAGTAAAGAGGATCTCCGCACCGAGGAGAACAAGACCAATCTTGATAAAGTACTCGGTCTTAACCGCTTCTTTTGCCCATCCAGGTACACCCACAGTGTTACTCACCAAAAGACCCAGAAGGAGAGCCCAGAATACGGTCTCAAGTCCCCAGTATGCAATCGTTGTGTTTCCTCCGATGATACCCCCTATAAGCGATAGGATGAAAACGAATGGGAACCCAATGATAAACTTACCAATGGGCATTGCCATAATGGATATTCCTATAGCTGCAAAGACCCAAAAACCGATAAGCATATAAAGAGCGGTTAGAAGGTTGTCTCCAGAGAACATTTTTCCAAAGGTACTCACCCCTCCATCCTTGATATCTTTGGTAAGCTTTTCTGCCTTACTTTTTAAACCAGAATCTTTTACCTCCTTTGCAATTTTCTCGACCTTTCCCGCAACTTTTCCAATTTTTGCTCTGTCCTTCGTGTCAAGGGCCGATTTAAGGGTAGCCGTCCCCATCTTCAACCCCAACTCATCCATCTTCTCTGCATCTTTACCGAGAGCTTCCACCTTCTTGGTCCACTCCGGCACCTTGGCTTGGAAGGCTCCACCCGTCATCCATCCCCACTTGGGAAGCTTAAAAGTAGCTCCTGCCATGAAGATGATCAGGATGAGAAACCCTATCCATACCGCCATCCAGTCATCCTTCTTCCATATGGTCGACCAATCGATACCTTGCTTTTTCTCAGCCATAGTTACACCTCCTTTTCATTGATAGCTTTGCATTGCTAACTTTACACTTTGCAATGATCTTTCAAGGAATAGACTACTTTCCCTTCTCCATCGGGAGGTCAGGGATGTTGCTCCATTCAATCATGCTCCCGTCATAGCTTCTCAACTTTGGATAACCCAAAAGTTTAAGGACGAAGTAGGTGTTTGTACAACGCAATCCTGTTCTACAGTAGACGATCACCTCCTTATCCTTTGTCACCTTTGCCTTCTCAAACATGGAGAGGAGTTCATCTGCGCTTTTGTAAACCTTAAAACCATCCCTCATTGTGGAATTGTTTACCCAGTCAACATTCACGGCGCCGGGAATGCGTCCACCTCCCCTCCCAACATCGCGGCCAGGTGTTTCTCCTGTAAACTCCTTTGCTGATCGCGTATCCAATAAGACTACTTCCTTTTTCCCCAGGCTCTTCTTCACGTCCTCGAGGGTGGCTAGTTTAGATGGATCGAATTGGGCAGTATATTTTGCTGGAGGAAACTTGGTCTCTTCAGTGGTGATCGGCAGTCCTTCCTTCGCCCATTTCGATATCCCGCCGTTCAGCACAGCCATTTTTTTATGACCCAGCGCATCGAGGGTCCAGAAAAAGAGGGTTGAATAATCCTGTACGTTTTCATCATAGAGAACTACATAGGAGTCAGGGGATATTCCTTTTGAGCCTAAGAGCTTCTCCAGATCCGCTGCTGGTAGCATATTCTCCTTTACCCCCTTCACTGTGCCCTGGGTGAGTTTAACGGATATGTTGATAGCACCCTTGATGTGGCCTAATTCATAAGCTTCCGCTACCCTTACATCGACAATGATAAGACCTGGCTGACCAAGTTTTGCCATTAAATCCTTTGTCTCAATGAGATATTCTGGCTGAGCGAACCCAGCAGCATATGCATTGAAGCAAAGGAAAAGAGATAAAAGAAAACCAAAAATAAGTTCCATTGTTTTCGCCCCACTCCTTCTCTTCATTGATTTCTCCTTTCCGGTGGTTTTTCAATCGCCACCTTTATATTGTCCTTTGGATACCTGGGATCGAGACTCCCTTTAAGAAGAAAGATATCTTTATTGCCATGACAGTTGTTACAGGACTGGTTCTGTTTTGTTATTCGCCTTATGTTGTGGGGAGAAGCCTTCGTCCAGGTAGGCAAGAGGTCATAATTAGGCAAGGCATCCGGCACAAGAGCCTTTAACATCGTCCTTGTCGTAGGGACGTGGCGGAGTGTGGTGAACCTCCCTTCTGATTGGATATCCTTGCCTATCTTAAATTCAACCTCGGAACTACTCCCTTTTCCCACATGACAACCATAGCAGTTTTTATAGGATTGGGAGTGACAGACATAACAGGAGAGTTTATCGCCGTGAATATTATGTGAGACGAGTTTGGATTTTCCAGGGGCTGCATCCGGATGGCACTTCAGGCAGGATGGTTTCGTTTCCCTCTCAAAACGGGTTGGGTAACTTTTTCCATCGCCATGAAATTCTGCAATCCCATGACACTCCATACATTCCATCTTATGTTTTTCCCAGTGGACATCCGGCTCATTCCCTTCTACACGACCAAAGTATTCCATACCCACACGGCCTCCATGACAGCCGTCGCACGATTGGTCTATTGGTGGACGTTTGAAAAACTTATGCTCTCCAAAGAGACCCCCTCCTCCCGGTCCCTCCCGGAAGATATGGCAGCCCCCGCAGGAGGCATGGCACTTGAAACATGCCTTATCAATAGCAGGTTTCACAGATGGCCACTTTTCACCTGCCCTCTGGCTCATCACTGTATAGGCTCCTCGAAAGGTAGCGTGGAGACTCGTTTTGTAAGTCTCGACAATCTTTCCGTGACAGGGAGAACAGAGACGCTCCGCTTCGGCGGAAGCAGATTTCTTACCTTTGTGTGCCACCTCCTTTTCTTCTGCCTTATTATTTCCGCCGTGGCAGTGAACACAACCTAACTTTCCATGTACTGTCTTCAAAAAAGCCGGCTCCACGTAGGCCATCTGATAAGGTTCCCCCACCCGGGGAAGAGGAGGGGCTCAGGCTTCACCCTCTTCCGCTGGAGGTTCAGGGAATTCCGTTATCATCTTTTTCATCTTCACTATATCGGTATGACAGCTCACACATTGATCCACACGCTCTTGTCCAGGAAGGGAATTTTTGATGAGAGAGATGGTTAAAAAGAGACAGAAGATTAGAAAATATAAACCTGCTTTCGACTTTCCTCCTGAAGGTTCCATAAAGACCAATTTCTTTTTGAGATTTCTGAAGAAGTCCCGAAATCTCTAATCAAGAGAGCATATTGGAGTCTTTCAAAGCTCTCTTCTTAATGAATCAAAATGATTTGTATAGCAATAGGTATGCCATAATGAGAGGTCATTAAACTCTTTGAAAATAAAGATAATTCTGAATAGAGATGTAAAAGATAGGTTAATGGATGTGCAAAAAATATCTTGCAGTGCTATATTTTGTTTGCACTATTCCTGAACTCCTCTGAATTAATTCCATATTTTCTCATTAAATGTTGAAGGGACTGTCTTTCTAAACCTGCCTTTTTGGCTGCCAAGGAGACATTACCATTACACTCTTTCAATAGCTCTGATATATAATTAACATTGAACCTTTCAAGAAGACCTCTCCTTGCCTCTTTATAAGTAAGCTTTGAAAGGCTATGTATTATATCTTCAGGGCATGGTAAGTTATTAGAATCATATTGAAAATCTTGAGGCAAAATTATCTCACCCTTCGAAAATATGACAGTTCTTCTTATTTCATTCTGGAGCTCCCTGACATTGCCACCCCATCTTCTTGAAGTGAGCATCTTTAAGGTATCTTCTGAGAATCTCTTAGGAGAGGTATTAAACTCGGAGCAGTAGATGGAAAGGTAGTGATTTGCAATCAATGGAATATCTTCAAGGATCTCTCTAAGAGAAGGGGTGAAAATCGAAACGACATTTAACCTGTGATAAAGATCCTCTCTGAATTGAAATGAGGTCATCTTCTCTTTAAGATTCTGATTAGTTGATGCGATCACCCTAACATCTATCTTATATGTTCTTGTATCACCGAGAGGCTTTATCTCCTTTTCCTCCAAAACCCTCAAAAGCTTTGCCTGAAGAAAATGTGGTAAATCCCCAATCTCGTCAAGAAAGATAGTGCCGCCATCGGCAGCTTCAAAGAGGCCCTTTTTATCATGCGTTGCCCCTGTAAATGCGCCTTTCTTATAGCCGAAGAGTTCGCTCTCTAAAATATTTTCAGGGATAGCAGGACAGTTTACGGTAATAAAACGTTTATCAGCCCGGTTACTCAAGGCATGGACCATCCTTGCCGCAATATCCTTGCCTGTTCCTGTCTCACCTGTAATGAGGACGGTCAGATCTGTTTTTGCCACAACCTTGATGGTCTCAACAAGCTTTCTAATCGGGGGGGATTTACCCACAAAGCCCTCTATGATCTCTTTCTCTTTGATCCTCTTCTCAAGATCGATGCTTCTTTTAATTAGGTGATAATACTCGAGAGCCTTCCTGAGGGTATGTAGTAGCCTCTCCTCATCAAAGGGTTTTGTGATGTAGTCGTAGGCACCGAGTTTAAGAGTCTTAACGGCATCATCGATACTTCCATAGGCTGTCATCATAATCACTATCGTGGAATGGTCTATCTCCTTGATGCGTTGAAGCAACTCTACACCATTCATCCTTGGCATCATGATATCGACAAGAGCGATACTGACAGAATCCTTGGAGATCATCTCGATTGCATTTTCTCCACTGTCCACTGTGTATACGTCCACATCAAGTTCATCTTTGATGAGCCTTTCAAGGAACTTAAGCATATCAGGCATATCATCAACTACAAGAATAGATGCTCTCATCCTTTCTCCTTACCCCTTGCTGTTTAATGGGAGCCATATTCTAAATGTTGTCCCATTTCCTTCTTCGCTTTCAAAAGAGATTTCACCCCTATGCTCTTTAACTATTCCATAGCTCACGGCAAGCCCAAGACCTGTCCCTTTTCCAGGTTCCTTAGTGGTAAAAAAGGGTTCAAAGATCCTGGACTGGATACTTCTTGGAATCCCGCATCCGGTATCTGAGAAGACTACTAAAGCCCCATCCTTTGCCTTATCATAGCAGGTGCATACATGGATATAACCGCCAGAATCCATTGACTGATAAGCATTGATAAGGAGGTTCATATAGACCTGCCTCATCTTGTCAATATCCATTATCACAGGTGGGATAGAAGGATCATACTCCTTTACTACAGTAATACCATTCCTGCAAAACTGTGTTTCTACAACAGAGATTACAGATTCTAAAGTGCTATTGATATCGGCTTCAATATACTGTGGTTTTTTCTGTCTTGAAAAATTCAGGAGGTCTTCTACAATTTTTTTACACGTCTGGGCATTGTTGTGGATGACCTTAAGGTCCTCCTTCAGCCCATCATCGAAAGATTGTCCCTTCATTAATAACCTTGTATACCCAAGTATGATGCTCAGGGGGTTATTGATCTCATGGGCAACACCTGCTGCCAGTTGCCCGAGAGAGGCGAGTTTATCAGCCTCTCTTATTCTCTCTTCCATCCTCTTTCTCTCTGTAATGTCCTTGATAATACACTCATAACCAAAGATATTTTTGTGTACGTCCTTCCTAAATGTAGCCGTTATAAGTCCATTTATCTCCCCTCCATCCTTTCTTTTTAAGATGGTTTCATAGTCTTTCACAAAACCCTCCCCTTCAATACGGGCAAGAAAATCATTCAATGCCTCCCTATCTCTAAAAAGGTTATTTAAAGACATGTGCTTGATGAACTCCTCTTTACTTTTATAACCCCATAGCTCGATTCCTGAATGATTGACATCTCTTATGGGCCCTTCGCAATCAATGAGGACGATAGCATCCTTGGACCCTTCAAATATGCGGCGGTATTTGATTTCTGAGGATGCTAATTCATCCTGTGACCTTTTAAGATGAGAAATCATCTGATTAAAAGATTTAACAACTTCCGAGATTTCATCGTCTCCCCTTACATCAAACTTTATATCGAGACCTTTCTCCCCGGCAACCACAGATTTAAAAAAGGAGCCTACTTTCCTTAACGGTTTTATAAGAACCACGTAATGGAAGTAGTTTATGATTAAGAATGTGGCAGCCATCCCTAAGAGACCTAAGATGAATATGGAAAAGGCTAATTGGGTTATATGATGAAATGCTTCATCTACAGGTATGGCAACCGATTCCACCCCCGCTATATTGCCGATCTTTCTGTAAAAACCGTGATCATTTCCATAAATCTTGATAAGGGATTTAGGTGCATAGGAGGGATCCCCATGACATATGAGACACTGGGCCTCCATGATGACAGGCTTTTGATGAACAAAATATCTCTTTCCGTCTCTCTTAATCAGCCCCTTCCATTCATTGGTCTCCTTGGGATTCTTCGAAAATCTATTTATAAATTCCTTTTCCATCTCGTTTGCGAGATTCAGCGGATTTCTCGGATCTATGGCTACCCTTCTGTAATTATATTCCGGGAATCTCTTTATAAACCTTTTTGTAATACCCCTTGTGACGAAGGTTGTGGACATTGCCTCCTGAATAAATTCATCCTTTGGTAAAACATGGAACATCTTCGGTCTCAATTCATCCTTGACATACTCTACTGTTGCATTGATATAAGAGAAGAGAAGCTCTGTTTTTCTGTAAGTCTCTTTCAAATAAAGGTGTTTTACATAGTAGTAGAAGAGGAGGGAGATTGCACTGAAGGTGATGAAAAGGGTAATCCCGATCCCGAGCATGAGCTTCTTTGTCAATTTAATATTTCTTATCCCGGCCATCCCGGTCTGCCTTTGAACTGTAAAAATAAAAATTTTTTAAATGCAGTGCAAACAAAATATAGCACTGCAAGATAATTTTTGCATCTAAATTTAATATTTCTCATTCATATTATTTTGAAATTATATTAAAATTTATTTTTATTTTCAATGATTATTTATATTCTCTTACTATGGCACAGTTATTGCTTTTGTTTTTAAGAATTTAATCTTTTAAAATCCTAACCAAAGATATTTGAAATTTCCCCTCACCCTTTCCCTCTCCCCGGCAGGGAGAGGGAAAGGGTGAGGGGGGAAAAATTTAAGGAAGGTAAGAAGTATATAAAGAAGGGGAGGAGGTAACGAGGATGAAAGAAGGGACTCCATTAGTAGATGAGTTGGAAAAGGGACCATGGCCGAGCTTTGTTACAGAGATTAAACGGATGGTCAAGAAGAAAAAGGCGGCAGAAGATCTCTTAGGGGTATTGGAATTATCCTTTAAGGATAAGGTTACCCACTGGAAACACGGAGGCATCGTTGGCGTCACCGGATATGGGGGAGGTGTGATTGGAAGGTATAGCGACGTACCGCACCTTTTCCCAAATGTGGAATCATTCCATACCTTCCGTGTCAATCATCCCGCAGGCTGGTTTTATACGACCAAGAAGTTGAGAGAGCTCTGCGATGTCTGGGAGAAGTACGGGAGCGGTTTGACAAACATGCATGGATCCACCGGAGATATCATTCTCCTCGGGGCAATGACGGCAAACCTTCAACCCTGTTTTGACGCCTTGACAGAAGCAGGGTTTGATCTCGGAGGGTCAGGGTCGGCATTAAGAACGCCCACTGCCTGTATCGGCCCCGCACGTTGTGAGTGGACGAACATTAATACCCTCGATATGGTTCAAGACCTGACCATGGAGTTTCAGGATGAGATCCATCGGCCCCGCTGGCCCTATAAGTTCAAGATCAAGATTTCAGGTTGCCCAAACGATTGCGTGGCCGCTATCGCAAGGGCCGATTTCACGATTATTGGTACTTGGAGGGATAGCCTGAAGATCGATCAGGTTGCCGTCAAAGAATATGTAAAAAATGGGTTAGATATCAAGACCTTGGTTGTCGATAAATGCCCGACTAATGCTCTCGAGTGGGACGAAAAATCAAAGAACCTTAAACTCAAAGCTGAGGATTGTGTCAGATGTATGCATTGTATCAACAAAATGACCAATGCTATCCGACCCGGAGATGATAAAGGAGCAACGATATTGATTGGAGGGAAAGCACCCATCGTGAAAGGGGCCATGCTCTCCTCCGTCTTGGTTCCTTTTATGAAGGCAGAACCTCCCTATACCGAGATCAAAGAGCTTATCAGAAAGATATGGGATTGGTGGGACGAGAATGGAAGAGTCAGAGAGAGGGTGGGTGAATTGATAGAAAGGGTAGGGATGAGAGATTTCCTGAAGGCCGTTGGTTTGAAGCCGGTACCACAGATGATCAACAGGCCAAGGTCGAATCCCTATGTGTTCTTCTAATTTGCGATTTCGGAATACGCCTGCCTGCCGCAGGCAGGGATTTCGGAGTTTTTAAAATTGGATATTCGATTCCGCAATCCGAAATAATGGAGAGGAGGATGTTATGGGAAAGACAGATATCGGACCTCCGAATTTTCAAGAGATGATTCCAGAGGTAGTCAAAAAGAATTATGGAGATTGGAAATATCATGAGATCCTCAAGCCAGGGGTACTCCGGCACGTGGCTGAAAGCGGAGATGAATTATATACGGTAAGGGTGGGCTCCCCCAGGCTCGTCAGTGTCGATTTCATCCGAGACATTTGTGATATCGCTGACAAGTATTGTGACGGTCACCTCCGGTTCACCAGCCGATACAACATTGAATTCTTAACCCCGGATAAGGAAAAGGTGGAGCCGATCATTGAGGCCGTGAAGAAGCTCGGGCTGCCGGTAGGAGGCACAGGTAATGGTATTTCCAATATCGTTCATACCCAAGGGTGGGTACACTGTCACAGTGCGGCTATGGATAGTTCTCCTGTGGTCAAGGCCCTTATGGACGAACTCTATGAATATTTCATCAGTATGAAACTGCCGGCCAAATTGAGGGTTTCCTTGGCCTGCTGTATCAACATGTGTGGGGCTGTTCACTGTTCGGATTTGGCTATTGTCGGGGTCCATACAAAGGTACCCAAAATAGACCATGAAAAGTTAGGAGCGATTTGTGAAATCCCAACAACAATAGCGTCCTGTCCCACAGGGGCGATTCGACGTCACCCTGACAAAGAAATCAAGAGTGTCGTCATTAGAGAAGACCTCTGCATGTACTGTGGAAATTGCTTTACCGTATGCCCCGCCATGCCCCTGGCGGATGGGGAGGGAGACGGAGTGGCTATCTATGCTGGGGGTAAGGTCTCCAACGCCAGAAAGCCTCCCATGTTTTCCCGTTTAATTGTTCCCTACCTCCCGAATAATCCCCCTCGCTGGCCTGAAGTGGTAGAAATCATCAAGAAGATCGTCGATGTCTATGCTAAGAATGCCCGAGGATACGAAAGGATGGGGGAATGGATTGAGAGGATAGGTTGGGAAACGTTCTTCCGACTGACGGAGATACCTTTTGCCGAACAACACATTGATGATTTTACTTATGCGAGAGAAACGTGGAGAACCACAACTCAGTTTAAATGGTAATTACCTTTATACCCCTCCCTAGAGAGACTGTGTCGTAATCCCTTTTTTGTGGTAGTCGCAGGCTTTAGCCTGCGTGCAACTTGTTGATTTTATTCAGACTGAACGCAACCTAAAGGTTGCGGTTACCAATTACGACACAGTCTCAGATGGGAGAGGGCGAAGGCGGGGGTGAAGGAAGATGAGTGAAGAGGTGAGGGAAAAGATACTTCAGTACCTGGCCACGGTGAGTCAGGCCAGAAACAAAGAGGTGGCAAGAGCCATCGGGATGGAGAAATCGACGGTGGACAAGGCGATTGCGGAACTGGCCAAAGAGGGAAAGATTGAATATCTGAGCTTTGGTGGCATCACCTATGTAACCCTTCCTGCTAAAAGGGAGACCTAAGGTGTAATGGCCATTCATGATTGTTCTGTCCAGAGTGATCAACGGTTCGGTTGTTTGCTGATCTCCTCGCCCCAGGGCCATTCAGGCAAAACCATTGTCACGTTGGGTTTGTGCAAATTGCTTAGTCGACGGGGCCTTTCCATTCAGCCCTTTAAGAAAGGTCCCGACTATATTGACCCGTCATGGCTTACAATTGCGGCAGGAAGAAGCTGCCGTAATCTGGATCTTTTCTTAATCCCCAAAGACAAATTGATTCAAACTTTTGAGCAGGCCTGTGAACAGACAGATATGGCTATTGTTGAAGGAGCGATGGGACTTTATGATGGGTTGGACAATTATAAGACAACGGCTGAGATAGCTCGCCTCCTAAATATTCCTATCCTCTTGGTGGTTAATACAACCCGAATGACAGGTAGTATTGCGGCGATGGTCACTGGATATCAGCATTTTGACACGGGTATCCATATTGCCGGGATCCTCCTTAATCATGTTTCTGGCCGTCGACACGAGGAAAAGCTGCGAGCCGCCATTGGCCAATATTGTCAAATTCCTGTAGTTGGAAGCATTCCCCGAGATATCGACCTAAAGATTCCGGAGCGCCATCTCGGTCTCATCCCTTCATCGGAAACCGATGAAGCAGAATCAGTAGTCGAACTTATCGGCCAAAAGCTTGAGCCCTATCTCGATCTGGATCGTATCTTGGTGATTGCACAGGAATTGAGTCCCCCTCACCCTACCCCTCTCCCGCGAGGGGAGAGGGAAGATAAAGAATGCCCTCTCCCACCAGGGGGGAGGGGAATTTATGAAAAGCATCTCCCCGAGGGGGAAAGGAAACTTAACAAACACCCTCTCCCTTTTGGGGAGAGGGAGGGGGTGAGGGGTAGAGAAAGTAAGACCGTTCGGATCGGCATCATGCGCGACCGTGCCTTCAATTTCTATTACCCGGAAAACATCGAGGCCTTGAGCGAGACTGGTGCTGAACTCATCTTCATCAATTCCCTCCAGGACCGTTTGCCTAAGATAGACGGTCTTTATATCGGAGGGGGGTTTCCCGAGTTTTTCCTTGAGGAATTAGAAGAGAACAGAGGGTTGCGGCAGGATATCGCTGAGGCGATTGAAGATGGGCTTCCAGTATATGCTGAATGTGCAGGTCTCATGTATTTATGTCGAAAGATCCACTGGCAAGGTCGATCTTATGAAATGGTTGGAGTCATTCCTGCTGAGGTTCAACTGTCTGAGAAGCCCGAGGGACATGGCTATGTGATTGCTGAAGTCATTAAGGAAAACCCACTGTTTCCAATAGGGTTAACCATTCCCGGCCATGAATTTCATCATTCCAAACTATCTATAAAGAATGGTGTTAAGTTTGCCTATCAAATAAGGCGCGGGCAAGGTATTGACGGGAAAAGAGATGGGATCGTATATAAGAATGTTTTTGCCTCTTATACGCATATCCATGCCTTAGGTACACCAGGTTGGGCAGAGGCTTTCGTTTCTCTGGCACGGAAGTATTGAATGTTTAAGAGGAGGTGAGAAAAGATGACGGAAGAGCGGATGGAGGTGAAATGCCCTGTATGCGGCAGGGAAATGGAGGTAAGTAAGGTAGGGGTCCTCTACGGTGCTGTAGCTGGCAAGCCGAGGGGCACCAGTACTTATAAAGACAAGACCTATTACTTCGATAGCAAAGCTTGCAAGAAAGAGTTCGATGAATCACCAGAAAAATTTATCAAAGGATAGGAGGCGAAAAGATGGCAAAGGCAAACCTTGGTGGTATGGAGATTGAGATTGATGAGGATGGTTTCATCCAGGAGCCGCAGAAATGGAATAAAGAGGTGGCTGAGGATCTAGCAAAAACCGAGAATGCCTCTCCGATGAACGAGGATCATTGGAAGGTGGTCAATTATCTCAGGGATTATTTTCTTAAATTTGGGATTGCTCCCCCGATTCGAATGCTATGCAAACAGACAGGGAATGATCTGAAGAGGATCTATCAGTTATTTCCGAGTGGTCCGGCCAAAGGGGCCTGTAAAGTAGCGGGTTTACCCAAGCCTACAGGGTGCGTCTAATCAAATCCCCCCCTTTGCTAAAGGGGGGAGTGGGGGGATTATTAAAATAGCCCAAACAGGAACATAAATGGGTGGAGTGATTCTATTTATTTTTTATGGGAGTATCCTTTTTTTTATTATCGCCACGGCGCTTCGTGTAAGAAGGTGTGTCAACGCCCCCATCCATTTGCACTGGGAACTTTACAAAGGGGGTTCGATTTATGAATTAACTGAGTGGTGGACAAAAACACATAGCACTTCAGGCAAAAAATTTTGGTTCATGATTTTGGACATTCTCTTTTTAAGAGAATTTTACTATCGAAACAGGAGATTCTGGTATCCCTTATATGTCTTCCATATCGGGCTCTACTTGCTTATTCTCTGGCACGCTTGGCTTTTTATCCGTGCAGTGGTTGGGGATATTGAAACCGTTTCTATTTTTGGATGGATTTGGGGGACCTTTTCCACTCTCCTGACCTTTATCGGAGGGATTGCCATCCTGATCATGCGAATGAGGGATGAGGAGTTGAAAGTTTATTATCCTCCAATCCATTATCTTAAATGGATCTTCCTACTCCTCACTTTGGTCGGAGGCGTCTATGCGGTGGATGTCCATTTTAAATCCAGTATGCCCGCCCTCTTAAAATATGTGAGAGAACAGGTGACTTTTTCGGATTTCGAACGGAAACTTCACCCAGCTTTCGGGCCAGCCCTCCATATACTATTTGCCTCCGTGTGGTTAGTTTACTTGCCCTTCAGCCATCTCTTTCAACTCTTCTTCCGATACTATCACTATCTTCGATGGGATGATGTGCCGAACATAAGAGGAAGCGAGATGGAGAGAAGAATCAAGGAGCATCTGGAGCGGCCTGCAACCTGGTCCGCTCTCCACATCCAGTCTGGAAAACGATGGAGAGAGATTGCCTCCGAACTGCAGCAAACCTCTTTAACAGAATCAAAATAATCCCCCCTTACCCCCCTTTAGTAAAGGGGGGTTGGGGGGATTTGAAAAGGCATTTTCCGCATAATGACGACTGAGAAGAAAAAAATTCGATTAAAGGATATCAGCATCCATACTGAAGAACCCCTTTTAACAGTGACGGCGGATGACTTGATGCCACTTCCTCCTCCTTTGGATCAGCGGGAGAAGAAAGCTCCTTATTCACCTCTGTCTAAAGACCAGAAGAAGAGTTACGAATGTTCTCTCGATGGCGTTTCAGCCCTTGCTCTTCCCAAACCGAAGAGCAAAGAGGAAGAGGAGAAACTGGTGGAACGTTTCATCAAGGGTCTCGAAAAATTGCTCTCTCAGAACGACAATTGGCTCTTCTGGCAACCCTTGATTCAGTCCCTTGAAAGCTGTGTTCGATGCCAGACCTGCAGCGATGCTTGCCCTGTCTATGTTTCCAGCGGAAATCAGGAAATTTATCGCCCCACTTACAAATCAGAGATCCTTCGGAGGATCATTAACAAATATATCAAGAAACGAAGAAAAATCCTTTCTAAATTGACAGGAGACGATATCGAACTGAACTGGCCGACCGTGGCCCGACTAGCTGAATTGGCCTATCGATGTAGCCTTTGCCGGCGATGTGCCCAACGCTGTCCTCTTGGAAGTGATAATGGATTGATCGGTAGAGAGCTTAGAAAATTATTCAGTCAGGAGATGGGGATTGCTCCAAAGGAACTCCACGATTCAGGTACGATTCAACAGTTGAGAGTTGGAGCGAGCACGGGTATTTCGTCTGCAGCATTCCAGGGTATGGTCGAATTTATGGAGGATGAGATCGAGGAGAAATGGGGCAAGAGGATCAAGATCCCCGTAGATAAAGAAGGAGCGGACATTCTGCTCATCCATAACTCTGGCGAATTCATGTCCTGGATCGAAAATCCGGTGGCCTTTGTTATCATCTTCGAGGCATCTGGACTGAGCTGGACACTCTCCAGCGAGATCTATGGGTACGAGGCTACCAATTATGGGACGTGGTACGATGATGTCCAATTCGCCAGAATTGCCATCAAGCAGGTTGAGGTCGCCAGGAAGCTGAAGGTCAAGAAGATGGTAATGGCGGAATGCGGTCACGCTCATAAAGGCCTGATTGTCATTGCTGACCGGATATTGGTGGATGAAATGAACTTTCCCAGCGAAAGTTTTTTGCCCTTATTGGAAGATCTAATTCTTCATGACCGACTCAAACTCGACCCTCAGAAGAATAATTTCCCCGTCACCCTCCATGACCCCTGTAATGTGGTGCGACTGATGGGAATCGTGGAGCCTCAGAGGCGGATCCTCAAAAAGATCTGTCCTCAATTCAGAGAGATGGAACCCCATGGGGTAGAAAACTATTGTTGTGGTGGAGGAAGTGGATTTGCGATCATGAACTCTATGAACTTCAAGGAGTGGAGGGAAAATATCTCCAGCCGGATGAAGTTGAAACAGATCTTGGAAACCTTCAACGATGTTCTGGATCCAGGGATTAGAAAATATGTGTGCGCGCCCTGTTCCAATTGCAAAGGTGCCATCAGAGATATCCTTAGCAGCAACGATTTGTGGGAAAAACATAGCATTTATTATGGAGGCCTTGTAGAACTGGTAGCCAATGCCATGGTTGATATGAAAAAGCCCTTCATCGATTGGGAATGGCATTGATCAATTTTAATTTGCTTATGATCATGCAAGATTTACTAAAGAAAAATAAAGCAGCCATTTTAGAAAGATGGTTCAATCTCATTCTGGAGACCTATCCTGCGGATACAGCAAACCTGATAAGAAAGGAGAAGGATCCGTTCACCAATCCAGTGGGCTCCACGATCTCTCGAGAGATAGAAACTCTCTTTAAAGGACTCATCGAGGATAGGAATGTTTCCCAACTCTCTGACCCACTCAACTCCATCCTTAAAATCAGATCGGTTCAAGATTTCTCCCCTTCGAAAGCGGTGGGATTTATTTTCTTGCTGAAGAGGGCCATTGGAGAGACGCTAAAGAGTGAGATCTGCAAAGAACCGGTTATCGATGAATGGCTAAAATTTCAATCGAAAATCGACGACTTGGCCCTTCAGGCCTTTGATATCTATATGGATTGCCGGGAAAAGATCTTCGAGATAAGAGTAAATCAGGCAAAAGCCGAGCGAGAGATGGCATTTAAAATGATGGAAAGAATGAATCTTTTAAAGGAAAAACCTGAGAAAGGAGAGTGTTGACTCTGAGATGGGTGCCTTAGTTTCCCTTTTTACCATGATTGGAATTCTTTTTATAGTTTCTATTGGCGTCTCCGCAATGGGCTTGTATTCTGTTTTTGGAGTGATCATTCCCTATGGGGCCATGGCCCTCTTCATCCTGGGATTTCTCTATCGGGTTCTCCGATGGGCTGGCTCGCCTGTTCCATTCCATATACCTACCGTCTGCGGACAGCAAAGATCTCTCAATTGGATAAAATCCAATCCTATCGACTCCCCTTATACCACTAAAGGAGTGGTAACGAGATTAGCCCTTGAAATTCTCTTTTTTCGCTCCCTTCTCAAAAATGAAAAGGTGGAACTGAGAGAGGCTTACAAACTTCTCTATAAGCCGAGCACCTATTTATGGTTAGGAGCCATGGCCTTCCATTGGTCTTTTATTATCATCCTTGTCAGACATTTAAGATTATTTCTCGAACCTGTGCCCGAAGTGGTGATCTCCATTCAGTGGCTCGATTCTGTCTTACAGGGGCTCATTCCGGTGCTCTACATCACCGATATCCTCATCTTGATTTCTCTTGGTTTCCTCTTTCTCAGAAGACTCATCTCACCACAAATTCGCTATATATCTTTACCTTCAGATTACTTTGTGATTCTACTTATTGCAGGAATAGCCATTTCTGGCGTTCTGATGCGGCTCTTTTTCCGGGCAGACCTCGTGCAAGTTAAGATATGGGTAATGGGAATGATAAGATTTCATCCCACCCTCCCCCAGGGCGTTGGGTTGGTCTTCTATATCCATCTCTTTTTCGTCTCTCTGCTCATCGCCTATTTTCCGGTAAGTAAACTTATGCATATGCCAGGAATCTTTTTAAGCCCCACGAGGAACTTAGCGAATACCAGTCGCAATCATAGACATATCAATCCCTGGGATGCCCCTGTTAAAGTTCATACTTATGAAGAATGGGAAGAAGAATTCAGGGAGGCTATAAAAGAGGTTGGATTACCTTTGGAAAAGGAGTGAAGATGCAGGAAGCCATCACCCGTCAAGATGAGAGATTTAAGATCGATCTTACTCCTCCAGCCAAAAGCTGGATGGAACCCACTGTAAAATTTCGCAAGGGAACTTACTGTTACTCTGCTGCTGTGAAGCATCAGAAATATCTCGATCTTCCATTTCCAAGGGAATGGAACCCTGCCGAAGAGGATTGGAAACTTCCGGAAAACTGGAAGGAGATCATCTTGAGTGGGATGAAAGATCTTCTAGAGAAGTACCGATCCTTTAGACTCTTTCTCGATATCTGTGTGAGATGTGGCGCTTGTGCTGACAAATGCCACTTTTTCATTGGTTCAGGGGATCCGAAGAATATGCCCGTCCTGAGGGCAGAGCTTTTAAGATCTGTCTACAGAAGATACTTTACATTATCGGGGAAGATTTTAAGAAGACTTGCCGGAGCCCGGGAGCTCACAGAAGAAGTTCTTAAGGAGTGGTTCTATTACTTTTTCCAGTGCACGGAGTGCCGTCGATGCTCTGTCTTCTGTCCCTACGGAATAGATACCTGTGAAATCACCATGATGGGAAGGGAACTTCTCAATAGGGTGGGCTGCAATATCAACTGGATCGTAGAACCTGCATCGAACTGTTACAGGACAGGAAATCATCTGGGTGTCCCACCCCATGCCTTTAAGTCAACGGTTGAATTTGCCATTGATGAGATTAAAGAACTCACCGGCGTGAAGGTGGAAGCACCGGTGAACCGTAAGGGTGCGGAGGTGCTTTTCGTCTCTCCTTCAGCGGATTACTTTGCCAGCCCCCACTGGTTTACATTTTTAGGATATCTCATCCTGTTTCACGAAATAGGGCTTGACTATACCTGGAGCGCCTATGCCTCTGAAGGTGGAAATTTCGGTCTCTTCCACTCTGCGGAGTTGGCCAAGAGATTAAATGCCAAGATTTACAGTGAAGCCAAAAGGCTCGGAGTAAAATGGATTCTCGGAGGAGAATGCGGTCACATGTGGAGGGTCATCCATCAATATATGGATACCTATAATGGCCCAGCAGATTTTTTGGAAGAACCCGTCTCCCCGATTACAGGAACCCATTTCGACAATGCCAAGTCTACCAAGATGGTCCATATCTGCGAGTTTACGGCTGATCTAATCAAGAATAACAAATTAAAATTAGACCCGAGCCGAAACGATAAATGGAAAGTGACCCATCATGATTCTTGCAACATCTCCAGGGGTATGGGACTCCTTGAGGAACCGCGGTATATCCTTCAAAATGTGTGCAACGAGTTCTATGAGATGCCGGAGAATACCATCAAAGAAAGAACCTTCTGCTGTGGAAGTGGATCCGGTTTAGGAGCGGACGAGAACATGGAGATGCGTCTGAGAGGGGGCTTTCCAAGGGCAAACGCGGTAAAATATGTCCACGAAAAATTCGGAGTAAACTTGCTCACCTGCATCTGTGCCATCGATCGTGCTACCCTTCCGCCGTTGCTGGAATACTGGGTGCCCGGGGTCGAGGTTGCAGGCGTTCATGAACTTGTGGGAAATGCTCTGGTGATGAGGGAAGAAAAAGAGAGAACCACCAATCTTCGAGGTGAACCCCTAACAAAGTTTCAAGTTACAAGTTAAAAGTTTAAAGCTACAAATTAAGAATTGCCAATTGACCACTGATGATTGATCATTAAAGTTTCTCTTAATCGGAGATTGTTATGTATGATGCGAAAAAGATTATACCCGGGCTTATTTTCTTTCTGGGACTGGTCACCTATCCTATATGGCACAATACTGTGAGCGGAAAGACCAGCTATGTTCCCAAGCCTGAAGTTCCTGCAGACAAGAAGGAGTGCGTGGAGCCGAAGGCTTTTATCCGGGTCAATCACAAGGATTTATTAGACGATTGGAGAACGTCAGTGGTTCGCTCCGGAATAAGGACCTATCAGGCGAGTAATAAAAAGAAATATACCATGAGCTTGAATCGTACTTGTATGGATTGTCACAAAGATAAGACCAAATTCTGTGACCAATGCCACAACTATATGGGAGTCAAAAATAAGTGCTGGGACTGTCATGTGTATCCGAAAGAGTTGAAAGAGACGAAAGGGATGAAGTAGATGGAACTCAGTCGAAGAGGGTTTTTAAAGATTGCTGGGCTCACATTCCTTGGGCTTGCCGCCAAACCAGGATGGGAGGTTTTCTCAAAGATCAAACCCATCGAGCCATCCCCGGCACCAAACTATTTTTCCGGAAAAAAGTGGGGAATGGTGATCGATCTCAGGAAATGCTGGGAGGCCAAAGAGGGATGTAAGGAATGTATCGATGCCTGCCATCTTATCCACAATGTGCCTTCCTTTGGATATCTGAAGGAGGAGATCAAATGGCTCTGGACCATCGAATATGAGAAGGCTTTTCCAGAACATGTCCATGATTTCAATGAGGAGGAATATAAAGGAAAATCTGTGATGGTCCTATGCAATCAGTGTGACGATCCACCCTGCATCAAGTATTGTCCAACGAGGGCGACATGGAAGAGAGAGGATGGAATCGTCATGATGGATTTTCATCGTTGCATTGGGTGTCGGTACTGTATGGCCGGATGTCCTTATGGATCCCGAAGCTTCAATTGGAGAGATCCTCGACCCTTTATAAAAAAGGTGAATTTGGAATTTCCTACAAGGACAAAAGGAGTGGTCGAGAAGTGCAACTTCTGTGAGGAGAGACTGATTCAGGGGCTTCTGCCCGCCTGTGTTGAAGCATGCAAAGAGAAGGCCCTTATCTTCGGAGACCTAAACGATCATAGCTCCCATATAAGAAGAGCTCTCCATAGAAGACATATCCTTCAAAGGCAACCCGAACTGGGTACAAAGCCAAAGGTCTATTATATTGTATAAGACCTCTCCGATTGGAGATTGCGTCGTAATGTCATTGCGAGGGAGTAAAACGACCGAAGCAATCTCATTAGACATCGAAGCCAAAGAGATTGCCACGCTCCCTTTGGTCGCTCGCAATGACCAAAAGGAGTTGAGAGACAGTTTCTTAGCAAAGGAGAGTGGGAGGAATTTCAGGATAGGGAGGATAGGGTAAAATATGGTGAATAAAGAACAGGTATTGGTAGATAAAGAAATTGCTCTACTTGAGCACGTAAGGAGGTCAGGGAAGGGTTTTTATATCACTGTTTCCATTCTCGCTGGCCTTGTTCTATGGGGAATCTATGCCTATCTTACCCAATACCGGGTTGGGCTTGGCGTTACCGGACTTTCAAGACAGATCTTCTGGGGCGTCTACATTACAAACTTCGTATTTTTTATTGGAATCAGCCACGCAGGGACATTTATATCGGCCATCCTGAGGGTCGTTAAAGCGGAATGGAGAAGGCCCATAAGCCGGCTCTCGGAGCTTACAACCGTCTTCATCCTATTTTTCGGTGTGGGAAGCGTGTTGATTGATTTAGGAAGGCCCGATCGGATGCTCTATGCGATCCGATATGCCCATTTTCGATCCCCTCTTCTCTGGGATGTCTGTAGCATTGGCACCTATCTGACGGTAAGCTCCATCTGCCTTTACCTTGCGTTGATTCCAGACATTGCCCTTATCAGAGACCTTGGATGGAAGAAGAGGCAGTGGTTCTATGAGATTCTCTCTCTCGGATTCACGGGAACGGAAAAACAATGGCATCGCTTGGAAAAGGCGATCCTCTTTATGTCCATTCTTGTCATTCCGGTTATGATCACCGTGCACACCGTAGTCTCCTATGTCTTTGCTATGACGATTCAACCCATGTGGCATAGCGCCATCTTCGGTCCCTATTTTGTAGCTGGAGCGCTCTTCTCGGGAGTTGCCACTGTGATCACCATCATGGCTGTAATTCGCAAAGCTTACCATCTGGAAGATTATCTTAAGCCCGTCCACTTCTATAATCTTGGGACCCTTCTTCTGGCCATGACCCTTTTGTGGCTCTATTTCACCCTTGGAGAATACGTGACCACCTTTTATGGAAACGAGCCATCGCAGATGGCCATCTTCTGGTCCAAACTCACGGGACGATATGCACCTCTCTTCTGGGTCCATTTCGTCCTCTGTTTTGTTATCCCCTTTCCCATTCTTGCCAACCCGAAAACTCGAACCATTAAGGGAACGGTGATTGCTTCGATCTCTATCAATATCGGGATGTGGCTGGAGCGATTTGTCATTATCGTTCCAACTCTCACGAGGCAAAGAGTTCCCATCGAGCAGGCCATCTATATACCTACTTGGGTGGAGTGGTCAATCTTTTTGGGTTGCCTCTCCTTTTTCTCTCTTCTCTATGTCCTTTTTACTAAATTCTTTCCCATCGTTCCGATCTGGGAGATTCATGAAGGAAGGGGAAAATCGATTGCAGAGGTTAGAAAAAGGATCCAAAGTTATCTTCCTGGAACGGCCACCGGACCTTAAAAGATTTATGAAAAGTTGAATGATAGGAAAAAGGACGATGTTGGGAAAAGTTTATCTGGTGGGCGCGGGTCCAGGTGATCCTGGCTTGATCACGGTCAAGGGGTTGGAGTGCCTGCGACAGGCGGATGTAATATTTTATGACCGACTTGTTGATGAGGGGATCCTCAATGAAGCTCGCCCGGATGCCGAGAAAATATATGTAGGAAAGGCATCAAGTCATCACACTTTGGAGCAGGGGATGATTAATCAGTTACTCATTCAAAAGGCTCGTGAAGGTAAGGTCGTGGTTCGATTAAAAGGTGGCGATCCCTTTGTTTTAGGCCGCGGAGGAGAGGAAGCGAAAACATTGGCCGAAAATGGGATTCCTTTTGAAGTGGTACCAGGAGTATCATCAGCCGTGGCTGTCCCTGCCTATGCCGGTATCCCAGTCACCCATCGTGGGGTTGCTTCCTCTGTAACGATCGTTACTGGACATAAGGCTTCGGAGAGGAACGAGCCAAATATCGCTTGGGGTAAAATATCTACGGCCACCGATACCCTGGTCATATTAATGGGCCTCGGGAATTTGGCGTATGTGGTTGACCAGTTAATAAAGAATAATAGATCACCTTCTACCCCTATTGCGGTCATTACTCATGGCACTACTGGTCGCCAACGTTGTGTGATAGGGACGCTCGAAGATATTATGGCAAAAGTAAAATTAGAAAATCTTCAACCCCCCTCTGTTGTAGTAGTGGGTAATGTTGTTCACCTCCGGAATTATCTGCGTTGGTTTGATAAATGAAAAATAAAGAGTCTAAACCCAGGGTCTACTATCCGATTTTCTTAAATATTCGAGGTAAAAAATGTGTTGTGATCGGAGGAGGTAACGTAGCCCTTCGAAAGGTAAAGATGCTTTTGGATTGCGGGGCGAACGTGGCCGTTATCAGCCCAAGACTTCACCAGGATCTGGAGCGGTTGGTTGAGGAAGGAGCCATTCGTTGGATCGAACGAAAGTATGATCCAAGAGACCTTAAAAATATGATGATTGCCATCGCTGCAACTAATGTGCAAGAGATTAACGAAAGAGTTGCCCAAGATGCTAAGAAACGAAAGATTCTCGTAAATGTTGCGGATGATCTGGAACAATCGGACTACATTATTCCTTCTTTTTTTCGACGTGGCGATCTAACCATTGCCATTTCGACAGGAGGAGGAAGCCCAGCGCTGGCAAGGAAAATCAGAACGAAACTTGAACAAATATTCGGAGAAGAATATGGTCTTTTACTCTCTCTGATTGAAGAGGTCCGCTCAGAAATTAAACTGCAGGGGATAGGGGTAAGTCCTGAGGCTTGGCAGAAAGCCCTGGATTTAGATCTGTTGATCGATCTACTGAAGGCAGATCAGCGGGAGAAGGCCAAGGGTGTTTTACTTGGAAATTTAGAAATCCGTCAAATTTTACATGATGTAAAATTGAATATTTGACGCTTAATCATTCTTATTGTAATAATGTCCTACCTTTAGTTAGAGTCTGTTTATAAAGGCACATTTTCTGTCATGCCGGACTTGATCCGGCATCCAGACGTCGTCCCGACGAAAGTCGGGAACCAGAAACCAATAAAACTGGATTCCTGTTTTCACAGGAAACCCTGGATTCCGGCTGGAGTTTATCCCGATGAAAATCGGGGCCGGAATGACAACCTTAATGGAAACCGCATAAGGGAATTTTGAAATCAATTTTAATAAAGGGAGGGAAAACAATGTTGAATTGGCACTCGGTAGAGGCAACACAGGTTTTAAAAGAACTGTATGTTGATCTACATAAAGGATTAACTGAAGAAGAGGTGAAGAGGCGACTTGAAAAATATGGTTATAACGAATTGAAGAAAGAAGAGAAGGTTTCCCCTTTCACCCTCTTTTTCAACCAGTTCAAAAACATCCTCATCATCATCCTCCTCATTGCCATCGTCCTTTCAGCATTGGTTGGAGAGGTAGTCGATGCAGCCATCATTGCTGTCATCGTCGTGTTCTGTGCGGTTCTTGGATTTATTCAGGAGTATCGTGCCGAACGTGCGCTGGAAGCTTTAAAGAAGATGCTCTCTCCGACGATTACGGCGTTAAGAGGGGGAAGAGAGGAGGAGGTTCCTTCGAAAGAACTCGTTCCTGGTGATATCTTACTTCTCGAAGCAGGAGACAAGATTCCTGCTGATGCGCGATTGATTGAAAACCACTCCCTGCGATGTGATGAAGCTCCCCTTACAGGGGAATCCGTTCCGATAGGTAAAGATATAAAGCCATTGGCGGAGAATGTGCGTGTCAGCGATAGAAGAAACATGGTCTTCACAGGCACAACAGTAACCTATGGCAGGGGCAAGGCAGTCGTCACCTCCACAGGAATGAGTACAGAGTTTGGGAAGATTGCAGAGGAGGTGACTGCTGTCGAGACAGAAAAAACTCCCCTCGAAAAAAGGACAGAAGAGATCGGCAAATGGCTCGGCATCATCTCTCTCATCATATGCTTCCTCGTCGCTGGAGTCAGTGTCGTCAGAGAGCTGTTAGGTGGCAAGATCGATTTCCCTTTTATCGTTACCATGGTGATGTTTGCGGTGGCCCTTGCCGTGGCAGCCGTTCCTGAGGCATTGGCAGCCATTGTCACAGGAGCCCTTGCCATCGGTATGCATCAGATGGCGAAAAGAAATGCCCTGGTCAGAAAGATGCCTGCGGTTGAGACCTTAGGGTGTACTACGGTAATATGTTCTGATAAGACAGGAACGCTTACGAAGGGAGAAATGACAGTAAGAAAAATATTTGCAGGGGGTAGGGCGATCGAGGTTACGGGCGCTGGCTACGAACCCAAGGGTGAATTTAAAGGATCTGAAATCCATATTACAAATAATAAACCTCTACAGATGCTTCTTCAGGGAGGACTCCTCTGCAGTGATGCCGTCTTGGAACAAAAAGAAGGGAAGTGGGTGATCAAAGGTGATCCCACAGAGGGGGCCCTGGTGGTAGCTGCTGTTAAGGCAGGGTTCCACGAAACTGAGATGAGGCTTGAAAATCCAAGGATAGAAGAGATCCCTTTCAGTTCTGAGAGGAAACGAATGACTACCATCCATCAAATGGCCGATGGTAAAAGAATAGCCTTTATTAAAGGGGCTCCAGAAGTGGTCTTGGAGAGGTGCTCACATATTTTAGGAGACGTTAGTATAAGGGAATTGAGGGAAAAAGAAAAAGCTGAAATTTTAAAGGCTAATGAAGAAATGGCGCAAGCGGCATTGAGAGTGCTCGGATTCGCCTACAGAGACTGTCCTGATGCAAGTGAATGTACAGAAGAGCACCTTGAACGGGATCTGGTCTTCCTCGGGCTTGCAGGAATGATGGATCCGCCGAGAGAAGAGGCCATTGAGGCCACCAAAGTTTGTAAACAGGTCCATATTAAACCCATCATGATCACAGGAGACCATCGTCTCACAGCCGTGGCCATTGCAAAGGAGATGGGTATTTATAAAGAGGGTGACAGGGTATTAACGGGTGAAGAGTTAGAGAAGATGTCTGATGAGGATTTTGAGCAGATCGTCAATCAGGTCACCGTCTATGCAAGGGTCTCGCCGATGGATAAGCTGAAGATCGTCAAGGCATGGAAGAAGACGGGTGAGGTCGTTGCGATGACGGGTGATGGTGTTAACGATGCACCGGCCTTGAAGCATGCTGATATTGGTGTCGCTATGGGCATCACTGGAACCGAGGTGACCAAAGAAGCCTCAGATATGGTTCTGAGCGATGATAACTTTGCAACCATTGTGAAGGCCATCGAGCGTGGCAGATGGATCTATGATAATATTAAAAAATACCTCACCTATCTTCTCAGGTGCAATATTACAGAGGTCATCGTCATTGGTGGCGTAGTCTTGGTCTCTGGTCCTGAATATTTGCCTCTTCTGCCAGCAGCCATCCTATATATGAATCTGGCCACGGATGGACTTCCAGCCTTGGCCTTGGGCGTTGCTCCTCCTGATCCGGATATCATGGAGAGACCTCCAAGAGATCCAAGAGAGAGTGTCTTTTCATGGGATGTGAGGGCTTTCATTCTCCTGGCCCTCTGTATCGAGATTCCCTTCTTCTTCTTTCTCTTCTACCACGAACTTTATGACATCAAACACGCCAGGACAGAGATATTCTTCCTCTTCGTCATCATCGAGTTGATCATTGCTCTTAACTTTCGCTCCATGAGATACAGTATTTTTAAAGCGCCTCCTCACAAATGGCTCCTCTTGGCCCTTATATGGGAACTCGTTTTGATCACTATTTTAATCCAGCTTTCCTCGGTGCGAGATGCTTTTGGGATCATCAAGCCCTCAGTCTCTGATCTCGGGACCATCATCGGCTTCGGTGTGGTCGTCTTCATCTCGATGGAGGTGATCAAGGCTGTAATTCGATCCAAAATGGCTGTGAGGGGAAAGATGTCTATGAATTAAAGTACGCTAAGCGCCTAGCCTACCTACCGCAGGCAGGTGCTCTACCCTGAACGCCATGTGGTGCAGGGCTCTGCGCATAGCGAAATCTATTAGGCCCTCTTTGTAAGAATTGGAGAGGGCTTTTTATTCTCTTGTGAATTTCTTGGTAATTTCTTAAGATAATGAAAAGATCAACTTTAAAGCCTACCTGCCGCAGGCAGGGGTTGAGTTACAAAACTATATCATACTGTAACTCAAGGCTTTAGCCTTGAATAGAAATGGGGGCCTACAATGAAAAAACCAATGGTTGGAATTCTGATGGGAAGCGACAGTGATTTGCCGGTGATGGAAAAGGCGGCGGAGGTCTTGAAAGAGATAGGAGTTCCCTATGAGATCGATATCAGCTCGGCCCATCGGTTACCTGAGAAGACAGCCAAATATGCCAAGACAGCAAGAGAGCGTGGGATTGAAGTATTGATCGCAGGAGCCGGAATGGCAGCCCATCTTGCAGGGGTTCTGGCTGCCCATACGACCTTGCCTGTTATCGGTGTGCCCCTTAAATCAGGAGCCCTCGAAGGTGTAGATGCCCTCTTCTCTACGGTCCAGATGCCTCCGGGGGTTCCAGTCGCTACCGTAGGGATTGATGGAGCAAAGAATGCAGCCTATCTGGCCTGTGAAATCCTCTCGATCAAATTTCCTGAGATCGCAAAGAAATTGGAGGATTTCAGGGAGAAGACGCGAAAATCCCTGGAAGAGAAGTCGAAGGAGTTAAAAAAGAAAGTTTAGTGGAAGATCTCACGTTAATTCATCAGGCGGCAGAGATCATTAGAAAAGGAGGGCTCGTTGCCTTTCCAACGGAGACGGTCTATGGATTGGGAGCGGATGCCTTCAAGCCTCTTGCTGTAGCGCGAATCTTTGAAGTGAAAAAGAGACCCCGCTTTGATCCATTGATCGTCCATGTGGCAAGCCCTGAAGATTTAGAGAGATTGGTGGTGGAGATCCCCTCCAACGCTAAAAAATTGATGGAGCGATTCTGGCCTGGGCCGCTGACGGTAGTCCTCCTAAAGAAGGATGAAGTCCCTGATATTGTGACCGCGGGACTTCCTACCGTTGCTGTCCGTATGCCCAATCACCCAATGGCACTGAGTTTAATCGAAGAGGCAAACTGTCCTATTGCTGCACCGAGTGCCAATCCCTTTGGCTATTTAAGCCCGACAAGAGCAGAGCATGTTCGAGATCAATTGGGCCATCAGATAGACTTTATTCTGGATGGGGGTCCATGTGAGGTGGGAGTAGAGTCCACCATCATCTCTTTCTCTGAAGCAAGACCAAAATTGTTGAGACCTGGTGGAGTTTCCCTTGAAGAGATTGAATCCATTATCGGGAAGATAGAGTCGAGTTCTGTCCATGGGCAGAGGGTTTTAGCTCCAGGCATGCTTCCGAAACACTATGCTCCTCGCACCCCCATTCTCCTCAATTGGAGTGAGGGGGATTTTGATGCCTATGAAGGGAAGAGGGTTGGGTTACTTGCGTTTAAAGAACCTAAATCATTTATGAAATTCAGCCATATTGAAGTGCTTTCTAAAAAGGGTGATTTGAGAGAGGCGGCGGCGAATCTCTTCTCAGCCATCCGGCGCCTGGATGCTTTCAACTTAGACCTGATCTTGGCGGAATCCGTTCCTGAAGTTGGATTGGGGCGGGCGATCATGGACCGCCTCCGCCGGGCCAGCCACACAAACTGGCCGATGAATAATAAAAACGACAAGGTTTGAGCCGATGAAGAAAATCTTTTTAAGTATTTTGTTGCTTATTCTAATTTCCACTTCCCACATTCCACATTCCATTGGATTGCCGGTAGAAGATGGGCAATTGGTGATGGATACTCAATACTTTCAGGTGGCAAAGAAGATGATCCAAGAGGCCAAGTATTCGATTCATGTAATGATGTTCGAGATGGGATATTATGAGAAGTATCCAAACACTCCTTCTAACCTCCTCATCAAAGAGCTTATTGATGCGAGGAAACGGGGGGTGAAGGTGGAGGTGATTTTAGAAGCGAGAGAGGGGAGGGATCGCACAACCGAACGAAATCGAGTTACCGGCAAGATCCTGTCGAATGGGGGTGTGGAGGTAATTTATGATCCCCTCTTTAAAACGACACATGCGAAATGTATGGTCGTCGATGGCCACCTCACCCTTCTGGGTAGCACGAACTGGACTTATTATGCCTTGACCAACAACAACGAAGTCTCTGTCCTCATCCGATCGAAAGAGGTGGCTAAGGAGTTGATCGATTATTTTAACCGAGTGAAAACCACAGGCACTAAGAAATAAGGTTCTTGATGAAATGTCATTAGTTTCTACAACCGGGATTGCTTCGGCTTCGCCTCACAATGACAAACAGGGATTTTGTCATTCCGAGCGAAGCGAGGAATCTCGTCTTCACTCCATGCTGATCGATTCCCATGCCCATTTAGAGATGCCTGATTTTAAAAAGGACCTGGAAGAGGTGATTCAAAGGGCGAAGGGATCAGGTGTCGGATATATCTTCACTGTCGGAACAGAGAAGAAGGACTGGAAGAGGGCTCTTGAGATTGCTAATTCACACCCTTCGGTCTATGCCATCTTGGGTGTCCATCCTCACAACGCAAAGGAGATCGATGATCAGACCTATCCGACGCTGAAAGAACTCTGTCGGAACGGGAAGGTAAAGGCCTATGGTGAGGTTGGGTTGGACTTCTTTAGAAATCTCTCTCCACGGGGGGTCCAGTTGAAGAGATTTCGAGAGCAGATCGGATTGGCTAAAGAACTCAGCCTTCCCATTGTCGTCCACGATCGAGAGGCGCATCAGGAGACACTGGAGATCTTAAAATCTGAAAATGCAGGAGAGTATGGTGGGATCATCCACTGTTTTTCTGGAGATCATGAGATGGCTAAGGCATGCATTGAGATGGGATTCTACATCTCGATTCCTGGAAGCATCACCTTTAAAAATGCAGAGAAATTTCAAGAGATCGTTAAGCGCCTTCCATTAGATTCTCTTTTAGTGGAGACGGATGCCCCTTTCTTAGCACCCGTTCCATTTCGAGGAGAGCGAAATGAGCCGAGTTATATTCGCTATACAGCTCAAAAAGTAGCGGAGCTCAAGAAGGTTCCTTTTGAAAAAGTGGGGGAGATCACAACAGAGAACGCCTTGCGGGTTTTTAAATTGAAATAGATTTTCGGACACGAAACACCCATGAACTACTTAGAGTTCAGGGCAGTCCTGCACCCTACGTGGTGCAGGGCGGAAAGGGTCACGCTATTTTCTATCGAAGGAGAAAGATCTGTGAAACCAGCCATCATTGTGGTAGATATGTTGAAAGATACCTTCAACGAAGGGTCTCGATTACCGATTACTCAGGAGGCAAGAGAGATCCTTCCCAATATTCAGAGGCTGCTGGGGGAGGGTCGAAAGAAGGGATTTCCCATTGTCTTTGCCTGCGATAGTTTCTTAAGAGACGACTTTATCTTTAAAGGGAGGATGAGGGTTCATTCCCTTCGAGGGACGAAGGGGTCAGAGGTGGTCGATGATTTGAAACCAAGGCCAGAGGACATCATTTTACCTAAGAGGCGTTTTAGCGCTTTCTTCAATACGAATCTCGATCAAACCCTCCGATCTCTGGGAGTAGATACGATCATCGTCACGGGGATTACTGTCGAGGTCTGTGTCTTGACAACGGCTATGGACGGACTTTGCAATGATTTCTATGTGATTATTTTAGAAGACTGCTCAGCGAGTCAAAGCAAAGAGATGCATCAGTCCTGCCTTAATCTCTATCGGAATTTTGCCCTCTATCCATTGTTGAGGATCATAACCCTTGAAGAATTTTTAAAGGAGGTGTCTTGACCAAATAGGGTTCAAGCCTGCCTGCGGTATGCAGGGGCACGGTCACGTAATTTTTTGGCCAATTAAAATGAAGTATTGCGAAAAAGATTTTATCATCGAACTCCGGAAGATTCTTTCCACAAGAGAAAGAAGGGTGATCGAACGTCCCTCTTTTGCCCATGCCGGTGTGCTTGTGCCACTCTTCAAAAAGGAAGAGGATTGCCACATCCTCTTCAGCAAGAGAACCGATCAGGTAAAGTATCACAAAGGTGAGATCTCTTTTCCCGGAGGAGTCTATGATAAAGCGGATTCGGATTTGGAAAGGACCGCACTTCGGGAGACCTTTGAGGAGATCGGGCTTAAAGAGAGTGATGTTCAGATCATCGGCGTGTTGGACGACATTGTGACCATTACTGAATTTATCGTGACTCCCTTTGTTGGCTTCTTTCCCTATCCTTATCCCTTTAAAGTGAGTCCCATAGAGATAGAAGAATTGATTGAGGTCCCGATCTCCTACTTACTTAACGAGGAATGTTTTGGTGAAAGGGTGATCTTCCGAGGCGATCGAAAGGAAGTCGTCTATAGTTATCAATATGGGAAACATATCATCTGGGGCGCCACTGCTCGGATACTGAAACAGTTTTTGGATTTGATTCAATCCCCAAGGGAAATCTAAGACTCCTGAAAAACCATCCTACAACAGACTGTCAATACCAAATTAAAATCTCGTTGACAAATCACTCCTAAAAGGCTATTAATGATCGGAAAAAATTCATTAAAACTAAATTATTTTTCAGGGAATTTAGTATTATTAACATGATAACTAAAATTTCTTCAGGGATTGATTATTTAGATCATCTCTTAGGCTTTCTTAAGACCGGTGATAATGTCATCTGGGAGGTTGACGCTGGGACATATATCGAGACCTTTCTTCAACGGTTTATTGATTACAATTTGAAAAATGGATATAAAGTGGTCTATGTCAACTTCAATGTTTCTCCTTCCACACTTACGAAACGTTTAAACCACCTTCCCAGTTTGGAAAATTTAACCATATTGGACTGTTTTACTTCTGGAAAGGGGAATAGCGATCCTCTCTTCACCCAGTTCTATGAAAAGGAAAAAGAGGGATTTGGAGGGAGTGTGGTGAAGGTTGAAAACCCAAAGGACCTCTCACAATTTCGTGTGGCCATGGATCGGATCGAAATTGAGAAGGGAGCAGGCGTCCGTTATATCTTCGATAGTCTGACAGGGATGCAGGATGTATGGGGTGACGAAAATGCCACTTATAAATTCTTTACCTATTCTTGCCCCCGGCTCTACGATCTTCAAACCATTGCCTACTGGATTTTGGAGAAAGATGCCCACACCCCGTCCTTTAAGGCCAATCTGAGGCATATCACACAGGTGGCGATTGAATTAGATAAGGAGAATGGGGAGCTCTTCTTAAAAGTGATCAAGCTGGAGGGGAGGTTTTCAAGAAGTGCCTTCCTTCCGAAGCGATACGAGGTATGGGATCAGGAAGTGATCTTTCCCTCTATCGGAGGTCGAAGACCAAGTAACCTGGGTGATAAGATCAGAACGTTGAGGAAGAAATTGGGAATGACTCAAAAGGAATTGGCCGAACAGGTGGGTCTGACCCCAAGCTTTATCTCTCAGCTGGAGAAGAACCTGATCAGCCCCTCTCTCGATTCCCTTTTGAAATTGAGTGAGAAATTGAATACCCAGCCTGTCTATTTTCTCATGGAGGGCGAGAGTGGACCGTGGCAGAAGATGGTGATTAAGGCGGCTGAAAGGCAGGAGGTTCATCTTCAGGAGACAAAGATGAACAGCGTTGAACTTCAGCTTCTTGTCTCTGACGTGATCAATCGGAGAATGGAACCTTACCTATTGACCCTGAAAAAGGGTGCCACGGTTAATGGACATTTTTTCGGTCATAAAGGGGATGAATTCGCTTATGTCATGGAAGGTGAGTTGGAGGTTGAACTCCAGGGCGAAAAACAGATGCTGAGACAGGGAGATAGCCTCTATATAGAATCGACAGTACCGTCGAAATGGGTCAATGTGGGGAAGGGCGATGCAGTCCTCTTATGGGTATTAAGTCCGCCAAGAGGCAGCTGGTAAAATTTAGTACAAATCAACCTTTTTATTTTTTTGCGAAATAAGTTAAGTGAAAATAATTTTATTGGCCAAAAATTAATTGACAGTTATTTAGGAGGTTGAAATGGACCTAAAATCAGTGGACAAGATCGTGGACAAGTATGAGGAGAAAAAAACAGCCCTTATCAGCATCCTTCACGAGATCCAGGATCGATACCATCATCTCCCTGAGGAGGCGTTGAGAAAAGTGGCTTCGAGACTTCAGATAGATCTTAATGACCTTTATGGGGTTGCCACTTTCTATAAATCCTTCAGCCTCACTCCAAAGGGAGAACATGCCATCACCCTCTGCCTCGGAACTGCATGCCATGTTCGGGGAGGTCCAAAGATCCTAAGGGAGATGACGAAGCTTCTGGGAATTCAACCAGGCGGGACGACGAAGGACAGCAAATTTTCTTTGAACGTGGTGAACTGCCTGGGTGTTTGCGCCATCGGACCTGTGATGTTCGTCGATGGAAAGTTTTATGGGGAGATGAATCTGGTTAAGGCAAAAAGAATCATTGAAAAGATAAATAAGAAGCGAAGCGGAGTGAAGTCATGAGGAGGATCAAATCGAGATCGGATTTAGAGAGATGGAAGGAAGAGATCTTATCAAAACAGAAAGAGTATGAAGTCGTTGTTTCTGTTTGTGGAGGCACTGGATGCCACGCCTATGGCTGCAAGAAGGTGAGAGACCAGTTCGCCAAAGGGATTCGAAAGAATGGGAATGGCCGAAGGATCAGACTAAAATTTACGGGGTGCAGGGGTTTTTGCGAGAGGGGACCCATAGTCACAGTCCAGCCGATGGGAATTTTCTACCAGAAGGTCCGGGAGAAAGATGTTCCACTCATCCTTTCGGAGACGATTGAGAAAGGAAAGGTTCTGGAACATCTCCTCTATCAGGATTTGGTCACCAACCAGAAGGCCACTTCAGAGAAGGAGATTCCTTTTTATCAGGCGCAGCATCGATTGGTGTTGGGAAATAATGGTCTGATTGAGCCCACAGAGATTGAGGATTATGTTGGAATCGGCGGATACGGCGCTTTGGCAAAGGCCTTTTTCGAAATGAGACCCGATCAGATCATCGATGAGATCAAGGCATCCGGTCTGAGGGGGAGGGGAGGAGCAGGGTTTCCGACAGGCAAAAAATGGGAAGATTGCCGGAATGCCCCAGGTGACGTCAAATATGTCATCTGCAACTGCGATGAAGGAGATCCTGGTGCCTATATGGATCGAAGCCTTTTGGAAGGGAATCCTCATGCTGTTTTAGAAGGAATGATTATTGGTGCTTTTGCCATTGGAGCGAATCGAGGTTTTATCTATGTCAGACATGAATATCCCCTTGCTTGCAAGAATGCAGAGGCTGCCATTACCCAGGCCAGAAGGGCTGGACTCTTGGGGAAGAATGTCTTGGGTTCGGGTTTCGATTTCGACGTGGAGATCTCGAAGGGGGGTGGAGCCTTCGTCTGTGGGGAATCGACCGCGCTGATTGCCTCGATTGAAGGAAGGGTTGGAGAACCGAGGAGTAAGCAGATTCACACTGTGACCCAGGGGCTTTGGGGAAAGCCCACGAACCTCAACAACGTCGAGACCTGGGCAAACATCCCATTGATTATTGACCGGGGAAGTGAGTGGTTTTCTTCGATTGGGACCGAAAAGAGCAAAGGGACGAAGATCTTCTCCCTTGTAGGAAAAGTGAAGAACACCGGGCTGGTCGAAGTGCCCATGGGCATCACCCTGAAGAAGATCATCTTTGATATCGGAGGTGGCCCTCAGAATGGGAAAAAGATTAAGGCCGTGCAGACAGGAGGTCCTTCAGGTGGTTGCATTCCGGCTTCGTTATTCGATCTGCCCGTGGACTTTGACAGCCTCACAGGGGTTGGTTCCATGATGGGTTCAGGTGGAATGATTGTCATGGATGAAGGGACCTGTATGGTCGATGTGGCAAAATATTTCGTCCACTTCCTTGAAGAGGAATCCTGTGGAAAATGTCTTCCCTGCCGTGAAGGGTTAAAAAGGATGGGTGAGATTTTGGACAGTATCACAGAAGGAAAGGGGAATGAAGAGAGCCTTTCACTCCTCGAGGAACTGGCCGAGGTCGTGGCTGATACTTCTCTCTGTGGGCTGGGAAAGACCGCTCCCAATCCAGTCCTTTCGGCGCTGAGATATTTCCGTTCTGAATTTGAAGACCATATTCATCAAAAGAGATGCCCAGCGGCTGTTTGCACCCCTCTCATGCAATATTCGATTTCAGAAACGGATTGCATAGGATGTGGAGCCTGCAAGAAGGTCTGTCCGACAGAGGCAATCGAGGGAGAGAGAAAACAGGGTCATCGTATCCTTTCCGAACTCTGTTCGAAATGTGGATCCTGTAAAGATGTGTGTAAAGTGAACGCTGTGATGGTCCAGTAACCCTTAACTAACACCCTCCCCGTTGACGGGAGAGGGGAGAAGTAAGACAGGTAGAGGAGATTAGAGATGGAAAGAAAGACCGTCAACGTGACGATAGATGGAAGATCGTTGGATGTGGAAGAGGGGAGCACCATCCTACAGGCAGCCCGTCAATTCGGGATCTACATTCCCACTCTCTGCTATATGGAGCATCTCTCTCCTTATGGAGGGTGTCGGATCTGTCTCGTTGAGATCGGCAACAACGGTGGTGGGAAGACATTTATCGATACCTCCTGCACTCACCAGGTGAGAGAAGGGATGGTAGTTCAAACCCAGTCTCGAAAAATTATCCGTGCCAGAAGGATGTTGGCCGAACTCTTGGTGGCCAGTGCCCCCAATGTGAAATTAGCCCAAGATATCGCTGCTCGTATGGGACTGACTAAAGTTCGATTTCCAATGGAGGATAATCGTTGTATCCTCTGTGGACTCTGCATCCGAATGTGTTACGAACAGATGGACGGAAGGGCTCTCGGGTTTGCAGGAAGAGGAATGGGTAGAAGGGTGAGCATGCCCTTTGAGGTGAGGCCAGAGACTTGCCGTCTCTGCCGAGGATGCGATTATGTCTGCCCGGGGGTGATCGTTCCGTGCCAAGGAGTGAAAGAACCAGGAGAACTCTGCGGCCGTTGCGTCCGATTCGAAGAGATGCCCAAGTGTTGCCCCACAGGAACCTTCGGCTGCTTCTGCGACCAGAACCCACTCTAAGGAAAAGACCTCTCTTAAAGTTCCGGGAAGAAAATAGAGAAGGTTTCTCCTCCGGCCTTCCGGTCAAACTGGAAAGTGATATCGAACCGATCGTTCCTTATACCCATTCCCCTTTCTTGATCAAAATTTAATTATCGCAGGTTATGAATTCAAGGAGGAACTTTTAATGTGACTTAATGAAGGGATTAGAGGGAGATGGGAAACTATTCAATTTCAATCGTTCCTTTGGGAGGAAGCCACCACAGTCAGTTACCTGGTTTTTGTCCCCTTTAATCGTATCATATGATCTAAAACGTCTACGGCTCTTAGTGCAAAGGCAGGTTCACTAATATGGGCATCCATCTCCTCAATAGGAATCTTAGAGGTGATCATTCTTCTCAGTTCCTCCACAAAAATCTGATCGGTCTCTGGATCAAAAAGCTCCATGCCAGCCTTGTCTGCCTCTGACCAGCCCTTTTTAGGGATAAGTACATAGGTTGGTCCTTTTGATCTCCGCAGTTTTTCCCCGATGATTCGGGCAAATGCTTTCATCTCTTCAGGCCCCATGCGAACGCAGAACCGGATATCATGAGGATGGATCTTTCGTCCTTTGAGCCGGTCTGGCATGGGGTAAAAAGGACTAAAAACTGCATTATCAAGCCCGCCTGGTGCCACAACGAGAGGGATTCCCATCTTGCCTGCGGTCTCGAACCGCATCGGGCCGATACCTTTACAATACCCCCCGAACATCTCATCTGCGATTTCATGAGTCGTAAAATCGAGCACACCCGCTACGAGCCCCTGGGCAATGAACTCCTCCATGGCCATCCCGCCGCATCCATTTGCATGAAAAGTGATCATTTCATATCCTCTTTCTTGAAGCAGAGATTCCGCATGGATTGCGCAAACTGAATTGATACCGTAGGCGGTCACAGCCACCATCGGTTTCCCTTTCTTAATCACGCTACCTTTTTCGATCATTCCACATATGGCATGGGATGTCTGTCCGAGAATGAGACGCATGAATTCGTTGAGGCCCAAAATATCTGCCACCGAATGGAACATAACAATATCTTTGGTTCCTATATATTCCCTTGTGTCCCGAGAGGCGACTGTGGAAAGGACGACCTTGGGCAAGCCGAAAGGAAGGGAACGCATAATATAAGTAACAATCGCTGTACCCGTGCCACCCCCCATCCCAAAGATCCCATGGAGTTTCCCTTCTTCAAAGAGACGCTTTGCTATCATTGCCCCGCCCTCCTGGACTGCCTTAACAGCAATCGAGCGGTTTTTTTCTTCCTTCATTAAGTCTTCAAGATGATACCCTGCAGCCTCTACCACCTCGGCCCGGGGGATATCAGGATTGGTTAACGGCTTCCCCAAAGTACCGACATCCATCAGTATCGGATGGATACCGAGTCTTTGTACGCAATTCTTCACATAGGCTGCTTCCCTTCCTTTCGTGTCGAAGGTGGTGATAATGAGGAGTTGTTTTTTCATCATGTCTTTACCTCGGTGCTTTCTAAACAGAAAGAATTATAGCGGACGACTTAAATAAGTTGACATCCACCCAGTGTCATTGCGAACGAAGTGAAACAATCTCATGGGATTGCCACGTCGCTTCGCTCCTCGCAATGACTATTTTTTAAGGTCGTTCACTATAGTATCTTATCTTCTCGGCCAGTTGGAGAATGGTTTCCACATAAGGTTCGCTGCGGTTGTAATACCAGAGGATATGTTTCTTCTTTTTGACAGGAAGGTTCTTCTTCCACCCGTGGGATTTCAAGTAGTTTCCGATGCTGAAGATCGCTTCTTCCTTGCTGAGAAGCCAATCCTCAAAACTTTTTTTACTGACGCCATAAGCAAGATAACTGGAAGGAAGGAATTGGGCCATGCCCAAGGCTCCAGCATAAGAGCCATAGACTTCCAGAGGATCGATCTTTTCGTGGCGGATGATCCTCAAAAAACATTTCAGTTCATGAAAGGCCCATTCTGCCTTCCTTTTCGCCAAGATCTCTATCCATTCGTAGGAGAGTTCGGGATCATTCTCTCGAAAAAGCAGATAATTTTTCTGAAGGTTGTTTTCAGAATCCATGAGGGCTATGCTGGCCAGGGTTGGGATGACCCGAAACTTCCCGATATTCTCCCCAAATCTCGATTCTACCAAGAGAATGGCGACAATCACTTCCTTCTCCACATGGAACTGGTTTTCCATTCGTCTCAATATCTTGAGATTTTGATGAAGAAATTTCTTGGAAAGGAGGATCGATTCTCGATTTAAAAATCGGGCGTACAATTCTGGTGTCTCCCTTGAAATCAAGGAAATGGTCGTCAATTCCGGGAGGAACCCTGCTCGGGAGTCAGAAAATAGTTTAGCCAAGAATTCAAAATCAAATCCCTCCTGGGAGAGTCGATGGATGAGGGTTTGATAAAATGAAGGAATTTCATTCACGTCATAGCCATGGGCTAAGGAGCAAAACAGCATGAGGATGCAAAAGATCAAATAGTATTTTTTCATGGGGCTAAATTTATCAGGTCTTTCTCTATTTTTCAACGCCGATTTTATTAGATCGTGTATAATGGTGAATAGGCGAGTGAATATAAGGCCGGGAAAATGAAAAACTTATTGATTCCGTTGGCGCTCCTTTTGATCTTTTTACAGCTTCCCTTCGGGCCTTCTGTCCCAGAAAAACCGGAGGAGGAGAAGACACCGGTGAAGGGATGGAGGATGGTATCCTACTTCGCTGTGCCGGCCACACAATATTCGAGGGTGGGGAGAGGGATCATCAAGGCCGAGAGCTTGGGCAGCCGCTCCTCTCTTTTCAGGGAAGTAAAGGAGAAGGAGAAGAACCTTCCCATGCTTTCCTGGAGGTGGAAGATATCGAATGTGGTCCGCTCTGCCATTGAGACCAGAAAGGACCGCTATGACACGGCCGCACGGGTCATCGTCGTCTTCGGAAAAGGGGGAAGTTATGGTCTCTTCAAAAGGGGAGAGCCCGTGGGTTTCAAAATCGAATATATCTGGGCAAGCCGCCTCCCCAGAGGCCATGTCTTCGATCACCCTGGAGACAAGTTCACCAAGGTCTTTGTCTTAGAATCCGGAGAGGGAAAGGCCGGACAATGGGTCTATAAAAAGCGGAACATTCATAAAGATTTCAAAACCGCCTTCGGAAAAGAGCCTATCGAACTGCTGGCGATTGGGATTCAGACCGATACTGACCAGAGCAATGAGATGGTCACGGCCTACTACTCAGAGCCTATATTGAGCAAAAAGTGATTATGGAAAGTGCTGAAAGCTATCTTTCAAGGCGAGCGGTTTTCAGTAGTTGCCACGGACGGATGCAGCGGGATCATGTCTTATGGGAGGTTCTATGGTCTGGCTCAATGATGGCCGCTGATTGGTCGGAAAGAAAGGGAGATAAGATGGCTTCCGTTTTAAAAGTCAAAGGCATGAGTTGCCAGCATTGTGTGATGTCCGTAACGAAGGCCTTAAACCAATTGGAAGGAGTCCAGAATATCGAAGTGGACCTCCAGAAAGGAGAGGTCCGTTTCGATAATACAAAGGGGGTGGCCTCAGATCGAATTGCGAAGGCCATCGCAGATGCCGGATATGAGGTTGTATCAGCTTAAGGGAAGGTTTAAGTTGAGGCTAAGGTTAAGAATTCTCCTTCTTCACTTTCTTTTCCTTTTTCTCTTTTACTTTCTCCTTCTCTTTCTTCTTTTCTTCCTTTGGTTTCCTTTTGGGAGTGACCCTTTCAAGAACCTCTTTGGCTTTTTTCACGGGGGATTTCTTCTTCTGCTCAGTTGGTGGAGAAGTGGTCAGTTCGACAAGAGAAAGAGGAGCCCCATCCCCTTGCCGCCATCCCATTTTATAGATCCGCGTATAACCTCCCTCTCGGTCTTTTAACTGAGGGACGATTTTTTCAAAGAGTTTCTTGACGACCCCTTTATCACGAAGGATGGCAAAGGCTTGTCTCCTGGCATGAAGGGTTCCCTTCTTTCCGAGGCTGATGATCTTGTCTGCCCAACCTCTCAGTTCTTTTCCCTTGGCCAACGTGGTCTTAATCCGTTCATGGTGAAGCAATGAAACCAACATGTTGCGGAACATCAACTTTCGATGCTGAGTGTGACGACTTAACTTTCTACCAGCGACACGATGCTTCATCCATCCCTCCTATCTGACAGCTCCTGATTCCATCCCCTCTTCTGGTTCCTTCGCAGGCCAATTTTCGAGCTTCATTCCTAGACCGAGCCCCATTTCGGTTAAGATCTCCTTGATCTCGTTGAGGGATTTTCGGCCGAAGTTCTTCGTCGCGAGAATCTCCGCTTCCGTCTTTTGTACCAGGTCTCCGATCAACTTGATGTTCGCATGTTTTAGACAGTTGGCAGACCGGACGGAGAGTTCTAACTCATCCACACTCCGAAAGAGATTTTCGTTCAATTTTGCGATTTCGTCTTGCTCCGTAAAGGCCTGCATTTCCTCCTCTTCCTCTTCCTCAAAGGAGATGAAAATGGACAGTTGATTTTTCAGAATCTTAGCTGCATGAGCAACGGCCTCCTCCGGGCTTAAACTTCCATCCGTCCAGATCTCAAGGGTCAATTTGTCATAATCTGTGATCTGGCCGACGCGGGCATTGGTCACCGTATAGTTCACCTTCTTGATGGGAGAGAAGATGGCATCCATGGGAATCGTCCCAATGGGTTGATTTTCTTCCTTGTTGCGCTCTGCAGGGACATAACCCCTTCCCATCTTCACCACCATTTCCATGGAGAGCTTCGCATCCCTCGACAGGGTGGCAAGGTGATGTTCTGGGTTGAGTATTTCCACGGCATCACCCGTCTGGATATCTCCTGCCTTCAGAACCTTGGAGCCTTCTGTCTTCACCCGAATCGTTTTAGGGCCCTCCGTGTGAAGTTTTAACCTCACCTCTTTCAGATTGAGGATGATTTCTGTGATATCCTCTTTGACACCAGGAATCGTTGAGAATTCGTGAAGTACCCCGTCTATTTTGACCGACGTGATCGCCGCCCCTTGCAGGGAAGAAAGCAGGATGCGTCGAATGGAGTTTCCAATGGTGATGCCAAATCCCCTTTCAAAGGGTTCAGCGACGAACTTTCCATAAAAGGGTGTGAGTGTCTCTTTTTCCACTTCCAAACGCTTGGGCCGAATAAGGTCTTTCAGACTTTTTTGATACATATTGCCTCCCCAGGAATAAAGGGTTTCAACTGATTGGAATCTGCCCTGTCTTGCAATAGCGGGATGGGCTGGGAATTCCCCTATTTTGAATAGAGCTCTACGATTAACTTCTCCTGTATGGGGATGGTGATGTCCTCACGAATCGGCAGGCCTTTTACACTCCCTTTCATTTGTTCCTTATCCAATTCCAACCATTGAGGAAGGCCTCGCCGAGCCACCCCTTCCAGAGCCTCTAAGATACGAACAACCTTTTTGCTCTTCTCTCGGACCTCGATCACATCCCCTGGCTTAACGAGATAGGAGGGGATGTTGACTTTTGTCTGGTTGACCAAGAAGTGGTTATGTCTTACAAGCTGTCGTGCTTCGTTTCTCGAATTGGCAAAACCCAGGCGGTAGACTGTGTTGTCCAATCTCCTTTCGAGAAAGAAGAGCAGGGTTTCTCCTGTGATGCCTTTTTGTCGATCGGCTTCTTTGAAGGTATTTCTGAACTGATTTTCCAGAACGCCATACAACCTCTTGACTTTCTGTTTTTCTCGCAACTGGGCCCCATAGTCTGAGAACTTTCTTCGATTTTGACCATGTTGCCCAGGAGGGTAATTCCTCCGATCGATCGCACACTTCTCCGTGTAGCATCTCTCCCCCTTGAGAAAGAGTTTGAGATTCTCTCGGCGACACAGCCGACAAGCCGATTTCGTGTATCTCGCCAACACTAACCTCCTTATACCCTAACCTCATTGAAAATTGTAAATTGCAGAATGAAAAATTTAAATTTAGAAGAAAAAGTCATAAAGTTTTGAAATTTGCAATTTCAATTTTTCAATTTGCATTGAAGTTTAGCCGTCTTTACAAATGGCTAAACTGTTATTATACCCTTCTCCTCTTAGGAGGACGGCATCCATTATGAGGAATGGGTGTGACATCCTTTATGAGATGAACTTTCAGACCCGCGGCCTGAAGAGATCGCAGGGCTGATTCCCTCCCAGCCCCTGGTCCTTTCACATAGACATCGATGGACCGGACACCGTGCTCCATCGCCTTTTTAGCGGCATCCTCGGCTGCCATTTGGGCGGCAAAGGGCGTACTCTTTCGAGAGCCTTTGAAGCCTTGGGTCCCAGCACTCGACCATGTGATCACATTTCCCTCTGTGTCGGTGATGGTGATAATGGTATTGTTGAACGTCGCTTGAATGTGGGCAATGCCCGTCTGAATATTCTTCTTTATCTTCTTTTTCTTTGTCCCCGGCCCTTTGGCCATATCTTCTCCTTCACCCTGTTAGAAATAAGTTTTGCCGTTTACTTCAGATGAACTTCATTCAATATCCATCCAAGGGTAATGCCCCGTTTCACTTTTCTAACGGGGTTTACCCCCTTGTTCCTTCTCCTTTTTCTTTCCAATGATTGCCCGACGAGGTCCTTTTCTTGTCCTGGCATTGGTGTGAGTTCTTTGACCATGAACAGGCAGAGACTTGCGATGCCGAAGTCCCCGGTAAGAACCGATATCCATTAGCCGCTTGATGTTGGTAGCCACTTCCCGTCTAAGATCTCCCTCCACTTTCTGTTCCTGTTCGATAATATCCCGGATGCGAACGACCTCTGCCTCGGTGAGTTTATGGACCCGAGTGTCTTTGGTAACGTTTGCTTTTTCAAGGATCTTGTTTGCAGAGGGTCTTCCGATCCCATAGATATAGGTGAGGGCAACCTCCACCCTCTTATCCCTTGGAAGATCGACGCCTGCAATCCGTGCCATAGTTCACTCCTTTGTTAGTGATAGTGATGGTGGTAAGTGATAGTGGTTTTGTATTTTCAAGACCATCACCAACACTTGTCACCAACACAAATATTTAGCCTTGTCGTTGCTTGTGTTTGGGGTTTTCACAGATCACCCGGATCACCCCTTTACGTTTTACGATCTTACACTTGTCGCAGATTTTCTTGACCGAAGCCCTTACCTTCACGGTCTCACTTCTCCCGGAAAATAATCCTGCCCCGAGTGAGGTCATAGGGTGATAATTCAACCGTCACCTTATCCCCGGGGAGGATCTTGATGAAGTGCATTCTCATCTTTCCAGAAATATGGGCCAGTACTTTGTGCCCATTTTCCAGCTCCACTCGGAACATAGCGTTGGGAAGGGTCTCCAGAACCTTCCCTTCGACTTGAATCGCCTCCTCCTTTGGCATAGAAACTCCGTCCACACCCTAACGGGGCGCCGTGTCTAATAGACGAACGATTCGCTCAAAAATTTCTTCCTGTCCACCCACTCCCTGGATCGAGCGAAGATAGTTCTTAACTTTGTAATACTGGATAAGGGGGGCGGTCTGCTTCTCATATTCTTTCAGCCGGGTTCGGATGGTCTCCTCTTTGTCATCTTCCCTTTGATAAAGGTCTCCGCCGCACCGATCACAAATCCCCTCTGCCTTGGGTGGATGGAAGAGGACGTGGAACATCGTCCCACAATCTTTACAGGTCCTCCTGCCGCTGAGCCGGCGTACCAATTCTTCGGCCTCCACTTCAATGTTGATGACGTGGTCAATCGACTTCCCCGTTTTGGCCAGGATGGGCTGGAGAGCTTCTGCTTGGGCAATCGTTCTCGGAAATCCGTCGAGGATAAAACCCGGCCTGCAATCGGGTTCCCTCAGCCGCTCGTCGATGATTCCGATGACCACCTCGTCTGGGACAAGTTGTCCCTGGTCCATAAAGGTCTTCGCCTTCTTTCCTGAAGGAGTCCCTTCCTTCACAGCCTTTCTCAGAATGTCCCCGGTGGAGATTTGAGGAATGTGATAACGTTCAACGATCCTCTGTGCTTGAGTTCCTTTTCCCGCTCCTGGAGGGCCAAGAAGAATAATGAGGTTCACAGTCCTTCACCTGATTCAATGCAAATTGAAAATTGTAAATTGCAAAATTTTTGAGATTTTTTCCAAAAACTTTCATTTTTCATTTTACAATTTGCAATGATCTTTATTTACCCCCGTCTCCCTTTCAATCTGCCCTTTTTCATCAATCCTTCGTAATGCCTGGTTAGCATGTGGGCTTCGATCTGTTGGACAGTGTCCAAGCCCACACCGACGACAATCAGCAGAGCCGTCCCTCCAAAGTAGAAGGGGACATTGAACCGGCTGTAGAGGATGGTGGGCAGCACGCAGATGGCCGAGACATAGAGGGCGCCCCCCAGAGTGATTCGCGTGAGCACTTTGTCAATATATTCGGCGGTCTTCTGTCCTGGCCGGATGCCAGGGATGTAACCACCAAACTTCTTCATATTCTCTGCGACATCGTTTGGATTGAATGTAACGGCCGTATAGAAATAGCAGAAGAAGATGATGAATCCCACATAAAGAAGATTATAGAGGAGTGCGCCAGGACCTAAACTGTTGAGGACCGATTCAATCCAGGGATGGGCCTCAAGCCAGGGCTTTGGCATAAAGTTGGCGATCGTTAATGGAAACATCAGGATCGAGGAGGCGAAGATGGGCGGAATGACACCCGATGTGTTTAACTTCAAAGGCAGATGGGTGCTTTGTCCACCATAAACCTTCCTTCCCACAATTCGCTTCGCATATTGGACAGGAAGTCTTCGTTGACCGGTTTCGACGAAGATGATCACACCGACCACCAATACCATGATGACGATCAAGACCAGGATGGTGATGATACCCATCTGCCCCACCCGGAAGAGTTCATAGGTGCTGGCAATGGCATTTGGCATTCTGGCGACGATCCCTGCAAAGATGATCAAGGAGATGCCGTTCCCAATTCCCCTTTCTGTAATCTGTTCACCCAACCACATGATGAAGGCTGTGCCTGCTGTCAGCGTGATGACGGTCATGAGCCGGAAGGACCATCCTGGGGCCAGGACGATCATCTCGCCGGCGGCCCCCCTCATATTCTCCAGGCCGACAGCGATTCCAAATCCCTGGATCATACTGAGAATGACCGTTCCGTAGCGCGTATATTGGACAATCTTTTTTCGGCCGATCTCTCCCTCCTTTTGGAGGCGTTCGAGATAGGGAATCACAACAGTGAGAAGTGAGAAGATGATCGAGGCGCTGATATAGGGCATGATGCCCAGGGCGAAGACCGAGAGCCTTTCCAGGGCTCCTCCCGAGAACATATCGATGAGGCTGAAGAGCGTTCCTCTCGCTTGGGCAAAGAAGGAGGCAAGGGCATCCCCATTGACTCCGGGCGTAGGGATGTGGACACCGATGCGATAGACCGCCAGAAAGAGAAAGGTGAACAGGATCCTGCGCTTCAGTTCGGGGATCTTAAAGATATTTTGGGCTCCTGAAATCATGAGCCGATGACCTCCACCCTCCCTGAGGCAGCCTCCACCTTTTTAAGTGCTGCTTTACTCACTTGATGGACACGTATGGTTAAAGGGTGCTGGAGCTCTCCATCGGAGAGAAGCTTGACCATCTCTCCCTTTCTCTGAAGGCCGGATTGTACCAGGAGATTGGGCTCTACGACCGTATCCCTTGGAAAGCGATTGAGGTCTCCCACGTGGATGATGGTGTAGCATTTCTTAAACGGGTTACGAAACCCCCTCTTAGGAAGGCGCCGCTGGAGAGGCATCTGTCCGCCCTCAAAACCAGCCTTGGTCCCGCGACCGGAACGGGCATTCTGGCCTTTCGATCCTCGGCAGGCCGTCTTACCATGGCCGGATCCGATCCCCCTGCCCACACGTTTGCTCTTCTTTCTTGCTCCCTTGCGAGGTTTCAGCTCTTCAAGTATCATCCGCGCTCCTTTTCAAACCCTTCCATCACCTCGACCAGGTGGCTCACCCGGCAAATCATCCCTCGAATCTCAGGTCGATTCGGCAACGTAAGGGTCTGATTGAGTCGTTTGAATCCAAGTCCCCGAATGGTCTTCTTCTGATCTTCCGGTTGTCCAATGGCACTCCTTCTCCATTTGACCTTAATCATCTTCTCCATATCGAGCCCTTAGGCCTCCAAGGTCTTCTCATGTCTTCTCTCAACGACCTCCCCAGGGCCCCTCAATAGACTGATGGCTTGAAAGGTGGCCTTGATGAGGTTGTGAGGATTATTCGATCCCAGAGATTTTGTCAGGATGTTTTGAATCCCTGCTGACTCGGCAATAGCCCTGATGACAGCACCGGCGATGACGCCCGTTCCCTCAGAAGCTGGCTTGAGGAGGACCTTGGCCGCTCCAAATTTTCCCATCACCTCGTAAGGAATCGTATTATTCACGATGGGAACAGAAACCAAGTTCCGTTTCGCATGTTCAATTCCCTTCCGGATGGCTTCAGGGACTTCGTTGGCCTTCCCTAATCCACTTCCCACATGGCCTTTCCCATCTCCGACCACGGCGAGGGCACTGAAGCTAAACCTCCTCCCTCCTTTGACCACTTTCGCCACCCGGTTGATATGCACCACCCGGTCGGTTAATTCCAACGTGCTTGGATCAATCTTCGGCAATGTTCGTCCCTCCTGAAGAGAGCTCTGGAAAAATACCTTACGCTCTCTTGAGATTTCCCGACTTTTTTGGAAATCTTCTAAAAGAACAGACCGTTCGCCCTTGCGGCCTCAGCCAATGCCTTGACCCTGCCGTGATAAAGATAACCGTTTCGATCAAAGACCACCTTTTGAATTCCCTTTTCAAGACATTTTTGGGCGATGAGTTCTCCAACTTTCTTCGCCGCTTCCACATTTCCTGAATAACGAAGGCCTCCTTTAAGCTCAGGACTTAAGGTGGAGGCACTGGCAACTGTTCTCCCGTCGGTATCCACAATGGCTTGGGCATAGATGTGCTTCAAGCTTCGAAAGACATTGAGGCGAGGCCGCTCAGGAGCTCCTTTGATCTGACTTCTCACCCTCTCTTTTCTTTTCATTCGAGCCGATATCTTTCTGTTCTTCAATGGCTTACCTCCCCTGCCTACCGGCAGGCAGGCTGTCCCGCCGTAAGCGGGGCGGGATTCCTTAAGCTTTGGCCTTCCCAACCTTCTTACGGATCCTTTCGCCGACGTATCGCAACCCCTTCCCTTTATAAGGTTCGGGCGGTTTGATCGAGTGAAGCTCGGCGGCAACATTTCCGACCTGTTGCTTGTCAATTCCTTTGACGGTGATTTGAGTCTGTTTTTCCACTTCCACTTTTATCCCTTCGGGAATGGGGTAAAGAATCGGATCAGAGAATCCCAGAGAGAGTTTAAGGGCTTTATCCTGAAGGTCTGCACGGAATCCAACGCCGACAATCTCAAGGCGTTTCTCAAAGCCTTGGGTGACTCCGGTGACCATGTTGGCAATGAGGCTCCGGGTCAGACCTTGAAGGGCCTTTGACGTACGATTGTCATCTGCGCGCTGGACAAACACCTTTCCTCCATCCAATGAGACCGAGATCCCCGGAGGGAGATGGTGAAGGAGGTGGCCTTTGGGTCCTGCTACCTCCACCTTCGACGGATCACAAGTGACCTTCACATCTTTTGGCAATACGACCGGCATTCTTCCAATACGAGACATACATAACCCCCAAATGACAAATGACAAAGTTCAAATTTCAAATCAAATCCAAAGCTCAAATGTCAAAAATTTTTGTTTTGAACTTTGGCATTCATTTGACATTTGGATTTTGAAATTTGAAATTAAAAAATGCTTACCATACATAACATAAGACCTCTCCGCCCACATTGGCCTTTCGGGCCGATTTATCCGTCATGATTCCGTTGGAGGTGGAGAGGATTGAAATTCCTAATCCGCTCATGACCGAGGGGATGCGATCCGTACCTACATAGACCCTTCGGCCTGGCTTGCTGACCCGTTTGATATGGATCAAGCCTTGCTTGTTGACATCGTATTTGAGAAAGATTCGGATCATCTCATGGTGGTGATCATCGGTAACGATCTTGAAGTTTTTGATGAAGCCTTCATCTTTCAAGATCTTTGCAATCTCTCGTTTCAGTTTGGAAGAAGGCACATCCACCTTCTCAAATCTCTCTTTAACCCCGTTTCGAATTCGGGTGAACATATCGGCCAATGGATCGGTCATCGACATACAACCCCCCGCACTTTCACCAACTGGATTTGATCACTCCAGGAATCTCACCTCTCGAGGCATACTTCCTTAGACAGAGTCGGCACATATTAAACTTTCGATAAAAAGCCCTTGGCCTTCCACAGAGAGGACATCGATGGTACTCACGGACCTTAAATTTCTGAGGCCTTTGCGCCTTGTTCATCAGTGATAATTTTGCCAACGTTTACCTCCTATAAAATCCCCCCCAACCCCCCTTTAATAAAGGGGGGAGAGGGGGGGATTTAGTTTCTGAAGGGCATTCCTAACAGTCTCAACAATTCCTTTCCTTCCTCATCGGTCTTGGCCGTGGTCACAATGACGATGTTCATTCCTTTCACTTTATCAATCTTGTCATAATGAATTTCTGGAAAGATGAGTTGTTCACGAATGCCTAAGGCATAGTTTCCCCTTCCATCGAAGGATTTTCCTGAAAGGCCCTTGAAGTCCCTTACCCTCGGGAGGGCAGCATTCACCAGGCGATTGAAGAATTCATACATCCTTTCTTTCCGAAGGGTGACCATGCATCCAATGGGCATCCCAGTCCTCAATTTGAACTGGGCAATCGATTTTTTGGCTTTTGTGATCACGGCCTTCTGCCCTGTGATCTGGCTTAGTTCTTGAACAGCAGAATCGAGGATCTTTATGTTCTGGATGGCCTCTCCCAATCCCATATTAATGACGATCTTTTCGAGTTTGGGAACCTCCATCTTGTTGCGATAGCCGAATCGCTTCACCAGGGAAGGGACCACTCTCTCCTGGTAAATCTCTTTCAACTTAGCCATCGTTTCACCCAAATAAAACCGATAGAGACCCTTCGCTCCGCTCAGGGTAAATACGACCCATATGTTAAAATTCACAATGGGTCGCATTTATTTATCGAAAATTTCGCCGCATTTCCGACAGTACCGGGCCTTCTTACCACCCTCCAGGATGCGGTGCCCGATCCGAACGGGTTTGTTGCACTTTTCACAGAGGAGCATCACATTGGAGATATGGAGGGGTGCCTCTTTTTCGATAATGCCTCCCCTTCTTTGCTGGCCGTGGGGCCGAGAATGCCTCTTTATGAAATTGATCTTCTCAATGATCACTTTCTCCTTCTCAGGGAGGACCTTCAGGACTCGGCCACTTTTGCCCTTTTCCTTCCCATTGATCACCGTCACGAGGTCATTCTTTTTAATATGAAATTTTGGTGCAATCATTTTGATTCCCTTTCAGAGGACCTCCGGAGCCAAGGAGATGATCTTCATAAACCGTTTAGCCCTTAATTCTCGGGCGACAGGACCAAAAATTCGAGTGCCAATGGGTTCCCCTTGAGGATTGATGAGAACAGCTGAGTTGTCATCAAATTTGATGTAGGACCCATCAGGACGTTTGACCTCTTTCTTTGTTCGGACGATGACCGCACGAACCACATCTCCCTTTTTGATTTTGGAATTGGGCAGGGCATCTTTGACTGAAACAACAATGATATCGCCGAGGGTGGCATACTTCCGCCGGGTACCGCCAAGGACTTTAATACATCCCAATTTTTTGGCCCCCGAATTATCGGCCGCTTCGAGGATACTACGCATCTGGATCATCGTGAACTCTTACGCCACCCAAATTCGAAAGTGGAACGTCCCACCTTCCACTTTCAATTTATGCTGCCCGTTCAAGGATCTCCTTGATACGCCATCGCTTCTCTTTGCTTAACGGGCGGGTTTCGACCAATAGGACCTTATCGCCAATATGGCATTCATTCCTCTCGTCATGGGCCGTCACCTTTTTCCTCTTCCGTACATACTTCTTGTAGACGGGATGGAGGACCAGGCGATTGACCATCACGACGACGGCTTTTTCCATTTTATTGCTCAGGACCACGCCCGTTAATGTCTTTTTTTTCCCTCTCTCTCCCATTCCCTCTATTTCCTTTTTGCCGGAGCCTTTCCCCTGAGGATCGTCTTCACCCGCGCAATGTCCCGTTTGACCTGCGGGATCCGCATGACATTCTCCAATTGTCCGGTCGCATGCTGAAAGCGAAGATTGAAGAGTTCCTCCTTCAGTTCGTTTTCCTTCTCAAATAACTCCCCTTCGCTGAGAAGGCGGAGATCCTTTGCCTTCATGAATGGCTCCCCCTCACGATGAATCTTGTATGAATAGGTAATTTGTGAGAGGCCAAGAGGAATGCCTCCCTGGCCCTCTCCTCAGAAACCCCTTCCATCTCATAGAGAATGCGGCCAGGTTGAACAACCGCCACCCAGTCTTCAGGAGCACCCTTTCCTTTTCCCATCCGGGTCTCCGCGGGTTTTTTCGTAATCGGTTTGTCCGGGAAGATGCGGATCCAGATCCGGCCCGTCCGTTTGATGAATCGGGTCATCGCAATTCGTGCAGCTTCGATCTGGCGTGTGGTCAACCAGCCACATTCTGCGGCTTGGAGCCCGAAGTCGCCGAAGTTGAGGGTGCTTCCCCGAGAGGCGACGCCTTTCATCCTTCCCTTCTGTTGTTTTCGATATTTTGTCTTCTTCGGCATCAACATAATTCAATCACCCTAAATAAAATGCCAAATGTCAAATGAATGACAAATGCCTCAATGCCAAAACATTTTGTATTTGAAATTTAAGTTTTGACATTGATTTGAACTTTGAACTTTGGAATTTGACATTAGGCAGCTCTTTCTTCTCCCTCTTTGGTTGGGAAGACCTCGCCTTTGAAGATCCAAACCTTCACGCCGATGACCCCATAAGTCGTCTTGGCCTCACCCAGGCCAAAATTGATATCCGCTCGAAGGGTATGGAGGGGAACTCGACCTTCCCGGTACCATTCTTTCCGGGCCATTTCAGCTCCTCCCAGCCTTCCAGCACAAGAGATCTTAATTCCCTTCGCCCCCAGTTTGAGTGCGGAGCTGACCGCCTTCTTCATGGCCCTTCGAAATCCTACTCGCCTCTCCAACTGAAGAGCCACATTCTCAGCAACCAGTTGGGCATCGATCTCTGCCCTTTTGACCTCCTGGATGTTGATGAAGATCTCCTTCTGAGTCATCTGTTGAAGTTCCCTTTTTAAATTCTCAACCTCCGCCCCCTTTTTCCCAATGATGATGCCTGGCCGAGCGGTATAGATGGTCACCTTCGCCTTTTTCGCCTTACTGGCAGCCCTTTCGATCTCGATCTTGGAGACTCCGGCATGGTAGAGCTTCTTTTTCAGATGATCACGGACCCGAATATCTTCGATGAGGAGTTGAGGATAATCCTTCTCCGCATACCATCGGGAATCCCATGTCTTGATGAATCCCAGTCGAAAACTGGTTGGATGTACTTTCTGTCCCAAGCTTCGCCCTCCTTATACCCCCGCACTCCGTATAGCCCCCGCTCTTCAGAGAGGAAGTGGGGGGGTGCATTAAAAGTTTCTTCCCCCAGAAAACCCCGTGCTTCAGCACGGGGTGCGGGGTTTACGCTTCGTCCAAGACGATCGTGATATGGCTCGTTCTCTTTCGGATCATCGTGGCCCGGCCCAAGGCCCGAGGTGTGTAACGTTTCATCGTCGGCCCTTGATCCACCGTAATTTTCTTAATGTAGAGGCGATCAATATCAATGGTCTTCTTTTGCGTCGCATTCGCAATGGCCGATTTTAGTAATTTGATCAGGATTTTGGCTGCCGCTTTCTTCGTAAAGCCCAGGATGTTCAGAGCCTCTTCCGATCTTTTCCCCCGAATCAGATCGGCCACCAGTCGAGCCTTCCTCGGTGCAATACGGCCAAATCTCAATCTTGCCGCGACTTCCATCTTTTCCTCACCCTGCTATGCAGCCTTCCTTTTGATCTTGGTCTTTCGGTCTCCGGAATGACCATGGAAGCTTCGTGTCGGAGAGAATTCCCCCAATTTATGTCCCACCATCTCCTCAGTGACAAAAACGGGAATAAATTTTTTTCCATTGTGGATCGCAAAAGTCGACCCCACCATTTCAGGAACGATGGTGGATCGTCTCGACCAGGTTTTGATTACCTTCGATTCCTTCGCCTTTCGAACCTCTGCCACCTTCTTCATTAAATGGGAATCTACAAAAGGTCCCTTTTTGATCGAGCGGGCCATCAATCTCTCCTCTTTAAGATATATTTATCCGTGGTCTTATTCTTTCGGGTCTTCTTCTCGAGCACACCCCACGGTGTGCAAGGGTGCCTACCGCCCGAACTCTTTCCCTCACCTCCGCCCAAAGGATGGTCGATCGGGTTCATGGCAACCCCACGAACAGTGGGTCTCCAACCTAAGCACCGATTTTTTCCCGCTTTTCCCAGGGAGATATTTTCATGCTCCAGATTGCTTACCTGGCCGATGGTGGCGTAGCAATCCTGCAGAACCAATCGAACTTCACCGGAAGGGAGTTTGATATGGGCGTATTTCCCCTCCTTTGCCATCAATTGACCAGAGGCTCCCGCACTGCGAATGAGCTGGCCACCCTTTCCAACCTTCACCTCGACGTTATGAATCAGCGTGCCTGTCGGAATATTGCGTAGGGGAAGGGCATTGCCAGGCTTAATGTCGGCTGTTGCACTCGCAATCACTTGGTCGCCCACCTGAAGTTGATCTGGGGCAAGGATGTAACGTTTCTCGCCATCGGCATAGTGGAGTAGGGCAATCCGGGCGGAACGATTTGGATCATATTCGATGGAGGCAACTCTGGCCGGAATCTCCCGCCTATCCCGTTTGAAATCGATGAGCCGATACATCCTCTTGTGGCCTCCCCCTCGATGCCAGGCGGTGATTCTCCCATAGGAGTTTCTTCCCCCTGTCTTTTTCAGTGGGAGGAGGAGACTCTTCTCCGGTTCGAAGGCAGTCATCTCCTCAAACGTCGAAACGGTTTGAAACCGCCTTCCAGGAGAGGTTGGCCGAAACTTTTTGATACCCATGACTTAACCCCTATAAATCCCAATATCCAAATTACAAATCCCAAATAATTTCCAAATTCCAATATCCAAATTCAAAACCTTTTCGTTTGGAATTTTTGTATTTGGAACATTGGTGCTTATTTGGAATTTGATGCTTGGTATTTGGAATTTCCAAGTTAGGCTCCTTCAAAGAAATCGATACGATCCCCTTCCTTCAGGGTGACGATGGCCTTCTTCCAATCGGGCCTCTTCCCATACCTTCTTCCCAGACGTTTTACTTTACCCAAAACGTTGCAGGTACGTACCTGAAGAACTTTCACCTTGAAGAGGCGCTCCACAGCGGATTGAATCTCAATCTTATTTGCGCCCCGGTCTACCTCGAAGGCGTATTGATGGTTCGCCTCTTTCTGTTGAGTGCTTTTTTCAGTAACCAAAGGCCTTCGAATGATCTGGTAAGGCTCCTTCATGATGCAAGCACTCCTTGGATCCTCTGGACTGCTGGACTCAGTAAGATCAAATATTCATGGTTTAAGATGTCGTAAACGTTCAGACTTTCCCATCTTAAGACCTGAACGTTGGGGATATTCCGGGCCGATCGCTCCAAGAAGACACGTTTGTCATCGGTCACAATGAGGGCATCGACAACCTGAAATCTTCTCAGGACTTCAAGGACCTGAGGCGTTTTAAACCCTCCCAGTGGAAAGTCGTTAAGAAGGATCAGTTTTCCCTCCTGGCGTTTCAAGCTGAGAGCGGCCTTAAGAGCCGCCTGCTTCATCTTCTTGGGAAGAGAGAAGGAGTAATCTCGGGGCATGGGGCCGAAGATGGTCCCTCCTCCTCTCCAGAGGGGGGATCGCCGAGACCCTGCCCGAGCCCTTCCAGTCCCTTTCTGTCTCCATGGCTTTGCCCCTCCTCCCCGAACCAGAGCCCTATTCTTCGTGAAAGCGGAGCCTTTTCTTTGAGACGCCAAGGTCCTTCGGACGACCTCATAGAAGAGGGAAGGATCGATCTCCGCGTTGAAGACCCTGTCGTCCAATTCGATATCGCTCACCTTTTGATTCCCAATGTCATAAACGGCAAATGTGCCCATCTCATCCTTTCCTTAAGCCGATGGAGGAGCAGCGCCCTTGCTCTTTTTTGTTGCATTTCGAATGAGGATCAATCCGTTACGGCTTCCGGGAATTCCTCCTCTGAGTAAGATAAGGTTCTGGTCCTCTTTCACATCCAAGACTTTGATATTTTGGAGGGTCACCTTCTGATTCCCATGTTGTCCCGGCATCTTTAACCCCTTAAAGGTATGATGAGGATAGGCAGCAGAGCCGACCGAACCTCCATGACGGAAATATTCGTGTGTTCCATGAGATCCGGGCGCGCCGTGAAACCCATGGCGCTTCATTACACCTGTAAAGCCTCTTCCTTTGCTCAGACCGGTCACATCGACGACATCTCCAGGCTTAAAGAGGTTGACAGTTATCTCTTGCCCAAATTCAACCCCTTCCACGTTTTCTACACGGAACTCCTTCAAATAATAATAAGGACCTGCCCCTGCCTTCTTAAAGTGGCCAGCGAGCGGTTTATTCACCCTCTGACTATTTTTTGGAAGGAAACTGAGTTGGAGGGCGTTATAGCCATCTTTTTCCTTTGTCTTCTTCTGGATCACCATGCAAGGCCCGGCCTCGACAATGGTCACGGGGACGACTGACCCATCTTCGAGAAAGATTTGAGTCATCCCCAATTTTCTACCAATGATCCCCAGTGTCCTACTCATTTCTTTCCATCCTCAACCCCCTTTCCCCTTTTCTTAAAGGGGGGTAGGGGGATTATAGCTTGATTTCTACATCGATCCCCGCTGCCAAATCGAGCTTCATGAGTGCATCCACTGTTTGCTGGGTAGGTTCTAAAATATCGATGAGGCGCTTGTGGGTCCGAATCTCAAACTGTTCTCTCGATTTTTTATCGACATGGGGGGATCTCAGCACACAGAATTTATTGATCTTTGTGGGAAGAGGGATAGGACCCGCTAGACTCGCGCCGGTTCGCAGGACCGTATCGACGATCTCAGCAGTCGACTTATCCAAAAGTTTATGGTCATAAGATTTTAAGCAGACCCTGATCTTCTGTGTGGTCATGTTCGAACCCCTTCCTCTTACTCTCCGACATCGCTGATGACGCCTGCACCAACGGTCCGACCACCCTCACGAATCGCAAACCGCAACTCCTTCTCCATCGCAATCGGCGTGATAAGCTCCACCATCAACGACACATTGTCCCCAGGCATCACCATCTCCACGCCCTCCGGCAACGTCACCACCCCCGTCACATCCGTCGTCCGAAAATAAAACTGAGGCCGATACCCATTAAAAAACGGCGTATGCCGACCCCCCTCCTCCTTCGTCAATATATACGTCTCCGCCTTAAACTTCCGATGCGGCGTAATCGCCCCAGGCCTCGACACCACCTGACCACGCTCCACCTCCTCACGCTTCACCCCCCGCAGAAGCACCCCAATGTTGTCCCCCGCCTGACCCTGATCCAACGTCTTACGAAACATCTCCACCCCAGTACACACGGTCCTAAGCGTCGGCCTTATCCCCACCACCTCCACCTCATCACCCACCTTCACCAACCCACGCTCCACCCGACCCGTCACCACCGTCCCACGACCCGAGATCGAAAAGACATCCTCTATCGGCATCAAAAATGGCTTGTCAATATCACGCACCGGCTCCGGTATAAACGTGTCCACCGCCTCCATCAACTCCCACACCCCACTACACCACTGACACTCCACCCTCCCACACCCACACTCCAACGCCTTGAGCGCACTGCCCCGAATCACCGGCGTCTCCTCCCCAGGAAAATCATACCCACTGAGCAACTCCCTCACCTCCAACTCCACCAAATCCAATAACTCCGAATCCTCCACCATGTCCACCTTGTTCAAAAAAACCACCACATAGGGCACCCGCACCTGCTTCGCCAATAACACATGCTCCCGAGTCT